>WNFZ01003396.1_pt1 | contig 14923 bp, 5 predicted proteins | sample 5400081 | NCBI WGS metagenome assembly WNFZ01 (sample SAMN13153365, study PRJNA577476) | soil metagenome | isolation source: 80 cm soil or saprolite under grassland replicate 1 | place: USA:California | collected 2016-06-15 | reverse complement strand
CGGTAACGACAGGCGATTATGCCAATCTTAGTTCCGCGGTAACAACCACAATCGGTGGCCTGACACGGGGAACGGATACCGCAGCATCCACGTTGACAGTTAATGCGCCCAATCCGAGTTTTACTCTTTCCAAGCAAGTATCCACCAACGCTACCGGCCCATGGAGCACATTCCTGACGGTTGTACCTGGCAATTCCGTCTATTACAAATTTACTCTTGAAAATACCGGCGATGTACCTTTGACTCTCTCTGCTCCGGTGATCAACGATCCCAACGTAAGTCTTGCTAGTTGTACGTGGCCCGCTACCTTGCCGGTTGCATCACCTACATCAGATCCAACAGCTACATGTACAGTTTCTGTCACAGCTGTTGCAGGCGATCATCCCAACACTGCTACAGCCAATGCCTCTTATGGAGGCACTCCTTATACATCAACTTCCTCTGCAGATTACTTCGGCGCAGCCCCTGGCTTGAATTTATCAAAGCAGATCGGTACTTCAGTCAGCGGTCCCTGGTCTGCATCCATTACGAATGTTACACCAGGTAGCAATATTTATTATCGTTTCACAGTCATCAATACAAGCCTTCTATCTTTGAGTAATATCACTGTGATTGACCCGCAGGTAAGCGCTGCAGGTTGTGCGTTTACAGATCCATTACCGGCAAACAATTCCTCTTCGTGTCTGGTGGGACCAATTGCAGCAGCTCTGACCGGTTCAACAGCCTATACCAACACTGCCCACGCGACTGGTGATAATGGCGGCACGACCTATACCTCTCCCGATTCGACAGCCAGTTATACATTGGCACTGCCCAGCCTCGGGCTGACAAAATCAAACGGCGTTACATCCATCAGTGCAGGCGGAACCACCACCTACACCTTAACTGTGGGGAACACAGGTAACGCAGCAACCGGCGGGACAATCACGTTGGTAGATGTCCTCCCAACTGGACTAAGCGTCCCGGATGGAACGGTTACCTTAAGTGGTGCAAATGCAGCTGCCTGGAGCTGTAGCGCAACCAGCAATGTATTGACCTGTTCAAGCAATACGGCTATCGCCGCCAGCGGGACAAGCGTCTTTAGCTTCACTGCCAACGTCGCTGGGAATGCAGCCGGAACATTACTGAACAAAGCTCAAGTAGGTGGTGGAGGAGATCCATCAACCAACACACCAGATGTGACAAGCACCGGAAATTGCGCGGGCACCGATACTCCCACCAAGGGTTGTGCTACTGATAGTGACACCGTGAATCAAGTAGCCGATCTAAGCATCACCAAAACTGACAATAGCGGAACATATATCCCTGGTACTGCGATCAGGTATACTGTAGTCGTAACAAACAATGGTCCAAGCATTGCCACGAACGCAACGATCTCTGATTCTATACCAGCCAACATCACCGGAGCGACCTGGACATGTGCTGCCAGCAGCGGAGCCAGTTGTACGACCAGTGGCAGCGGAAATGTCAACGACACGGTGACGATTCCCTCCGCTGGCAATGTGACTTACACGGTGATTGGCGTTGTCTCAGGGACAGCAACCGGCAGTTTATCCAATACCGGGACGACAACTGCTCCGGGAGGAACCACCGATCCGGTGCCGGGCAATAACAGTGCTACCGATACAGATACAGCCGCGGCCTGCACCAGTGGACAGTTCGCTTCTTGGACTTTCTCTGGAAATACAACCAATATTGCGACAGGGGCTGGTCTGTTTACTTATGATACTGTCGGTTTGAATGGACCTACCTATCCTACGAGTCAGGTGCCAGTGGATAACCCTGCCATTTCCTTTACCGGAGCAACAAATGCAGGCTATCTCGCGAATAACGACTACGTGGATTTCGCCGTCCCAACGAATGGACGCGGCGCAATTACTTGGAGTCTAAAAGATTACCGTTCATCCACAGGTCCGACAAGCTTTGTGGTTTATTACAGCACCGATGGCACAAGCTACAACCCACTCCCACCTGGAACAGTCTACTCGATCGCTGATACGGCATGGACATCTCGTACGATTGATTTCAGCGCCATAACTGGGTTGAACAATAATTCGAATGCTCATTTCCGCTTGTATGCTTATGGTGGCACGAGCGGACTTGGAACCTGGCGTCTCGATAACGTTTCGTTCAGCGGCAACTGTTTGGCGGATCTAAGCATCACGAAAGACGATAGTACCACTACGGTCAATGCTGGTGGAACGACCACCTATACAATTAGAATTACAAACAATGGACTCGCCAGCGTTACTGGCGCAATTCTGAGTGATCCAGCCATATCGGGCTTGAATAAAACGGCGGTAGCTTGCTCAGCCACACCGGGTCAGTGTACAGTTCCTCCGACAGTCGCCCAGTTAGAAGGGGGAGCATTTACTTTACCTGCGCTGGCGTCTGGTCAGTTCTATGAAATCACAGTTATAGCAACTGTGACTGCGGGGAGCGGGACCGTCACAAATACCGCCGCCATCGCGCCGCCTTCAGGTATTAGCGATCCCACTTCAGGGAATAACAGCGCTAGTGACGGTGATGATGTAAATCCGGTTGCCGATCTAGTAGTGACGAAGAGCAATGGAGTCACTTCAATCAATGCAGGTGGCACGACAACTTATACCATCCGTATCACCAACAATGGTCCTTCGAGTGTCACCAATGCGACACTCAGTGATCCAGTTGCCACTGGACTGAACAAGACGGCGGTAGCTTGCTCGATCACCCCTGGACAATGTTCAACGGCTCCGACAGTCGCCCAACTGGAAAGCGGCTCCTTTACCTTGCCCGTACTGGCTTCAGGAGAGTTTTACGAAATTTCCGTCACCGCCTCAGTGACTGCCAGCAGCGGTTCAGTCGCAAATGTTGCAGTTGCCTCGCCTCCAGGTGGTACAACGGATCCCACACCATCGAACAACACCGATATTACTGACACCGATACTGTCAATCTGATTGCTGATTTGGTGGCTACCAAGACTAATGGAGTGGCTTCAGTCGACGCAGGTAGTTCAACGACTTATACACTTACTCTGACCAACAATGGTCCTAGTGCGGCGGACAATGCTACGATCAGCGATCCAGCCGTGACCGGGTTGAGCAAGACTGCTTTGGGGACTTGCACGCCTTCCGGCGGAGCAATCTGTCCCACTGCAGGTGCTGGGGCAGGGCAGTTGAACATCACCAATCTGGAAGCGGGCAGTGTCATCGTTCCGACCCTTCCCAGCGGGGGCAGCATCAGTTTTACAGTGACAACCAGCGTGACCGCTGTTGGTGGAAGTGTCGCGAATACTTTTACCGCAGCACCTCCCACTGGGACAACGGACCCAACTCCAGCAACGGATACAGATACCGATTCGGTCAATCCTCGCGCCGATTTAGAGATCACCAAGACGGATGGCATTACCGGCATTGCCTTAGGCGGAACAACAAGCTATACCGTCGTGGTGACCAATCATGGACCGTCGGCCGCCGATAACACAGTCTTTACCGATCCCGTTGTGACAGGGCTGAATGTGATAGGCGTTACCTGTGGTAGTCCTAATGGCGGTGCTGTTTGTCCAAGTGTGGCAAATACGACGGTGGCATTAATGCAAAGTACTGGGATTGTGATTCCTACCTTACCCAGTGGCGGTAGCGTGACCTTCACTGTCAGCGCGACGATTACCGCGTCTAGCACTACTGTGACCAATACTGCCGATGTAGATATTCCCTCTGGCGTCTCCGATCCTGGCGTATTTTCCAACAGTGCTTCAGACACCGATAATATCATCCGGATCGATGCGGTGAACGATGTCGGTTCCATAGTGAACGGCACTACAGGCGGGCAATCCCTGGCTAATGTTTTGATTAATGATAGTCTCAATGCGATTAGCCCGGTACTGCTGGCGGATGTCAACCTGACGCAGGTCTCGACGACCAATCCCAATGTGACTCTCAACTCCGCTACAGGATCTGTCAATGTCGCCGCCGGAACGCCTTCTGGAAACTATACGGTTACCTATCAGATCTGCGATAAAGCTAATCCGACCATCTGCGATACCGCCACGGTTAGTGTGCCCGTTATGGTTATTGACGCCATTGATGACGCCGGCTCTGCAGTGAATGGTGCCAACGGTGGTCAATCACTCGCCAACGTACTGACCAACGATACCCTGAATGGTGTTGCAGTGACTCTGGCAAATATCGACCTGACCCAGGTTTCTACTACCGACTCTGGAGTAACGCTGGATGTGCTCACAGGTGCGGTCAACGCGGCTGCCGGAACCCCAACAGGCAATTACACTGTTACCTACCAGATATGTGACAAGATCAATATCAGTATTTGCGATACAGCTACTGTGAGCGTGCCCGTGGTTTCGATTGACGCTGTCAACGATACGGGTTCGACGGTAAATGGAATCTCCGGTGGACAATCTCTGGCTAGCGTGCTAACGAATGATAGTCTCAATGGGACCAGCCCCATCCTTCTGGCAAATGTTAATTTGACTCAGGTTTCCACCACTGATCCCAACGTCACCCTCAATCCAGCCACCGGAACCGTCAACGTTGCAGCAGGTACATCAGCCGGGACCTATACTGTTACCTATCGGATTTGCGACAAAGCCAACCCCACAGTTTGCGATACGGCGACAGTTAATGTACCGGTAGTGGCGATCGATGCCGTTGATGATACTGGTTCGACAGTGGATGGCCCGGGCGGCGGTCAGGCGTTGGCTGATGTATTAACCAACGATAGCCTGAGTGGCGTCTCGGCAACTCTGGCAAACGTGAACTTAACTCAAGTCTCAACCACGAATCCCAATGTGAACCTCGATCCAACGAACGGCGCAGTCAATGTTGCTCCGGGAACGCCAGCGGGGAGTTACACGGTCACATACCAGATCTGTGATAAAGCTAATCCGACAGTCTGCGACACGGCGGACGTCACTGTTCCCGTGATCGTGATTGATGCTATCGATGATTCTGGTTCTACAATCAATGGCACCACAGGTGGGCAAGCTCTGGCAGATGTCTTGTCCAATGACACCCTGAACGGTGTCTCGGCAACCCTGGCGACTGTTAGCTTGACCCAGGTCTCAACCACTAATCCCAACGTGACCCTCAACCCGGCAACCGGAGTTGTCAACGTTGCTCCGAATACGCCTGCTGGTAACTACACAGTCACCTATCAGATATGTGACAAGCTCAATATGGGTATTTGCGATATAGCCGCGGTCAGCGTGCCGGTTGTGGTCATTAATGCGGTCGATGACACTGGCGCCGCGGTGAATGGTGCTGCTGGTGGCCAATCCCTGGCGAACGTATTGGTCAACGATACCTTGAACGGCTCCATTCCGACTCTGGCGACTGTAAACTTGACTCAGGTTTCAACTACTAACCCGAATGTAACTCTCGACCCTGCTACAGGTGCTGTCAATGTTGCTGCTGGAACATTAGCGGGCAATTACACAGTCACTTACCAGATTTGCGACCAGGCTAACCCGACGATTTGTGACACGGCTTTGGTCACGGTAACGGTGACTACAACAATCAATGCAGTGGATGACGATTACAGCGCGCCCGGGATCAGTGGGATCAGCGGTGGAACAACAGCATCTGTGATTGATAACGATGCAACCAACGGCGTGATGGCGGTGATCGGGACGAACGTAAGCCTGACACCCGGATCCGCGCCTACACCTGTAGCTGGTTCCATTACCATGAATTCCGATGGCACGATTACCGTGGCGGCTGGAACGACGGCTGAAACCTACACATATTCATATACCATCTGCACAAACCCGGTGACAACACCCGCCACTTGCGATACCGCGAATGCAACGATAAAAGTCAATGCCGCCGCGATTGACGCCGTCGATGACGACTATAGCGGCACACCGGTCAACAGCGCCGTGGGTGGAAATGTAGGCAACGCCTTTACGAATGACACCTTGAATGGTGCAGCAGTTGTGCTGACTCAAATTATTGCCACAATCGTTACACCTCCATCCAACACCGGAGTGACGCTGGACTTGGGAACAGGCAGTGTCGATGTAGCTGCCGGAACGCCCGCTGGCACATACACCATTATTTATAAAATCTGTGAAAATATCAACCCTGCCAATTGCGATACGGCTACCGTAACTGTCGTAGTGAGTCAATCTGCTGGCATCAGCGGTGTAGTCTTCAACGATGCGAATTTGGACGGTTCCAAAACGGGAAGCGAAGCCGGTCTTGCAGGTGTGACAGTCAAATTGTATGACAGCACCGGCTCGACCTTGATCGCTACAACAACAACTGGAATTGGTGGAACTTACACGTTCCCGAATCTTGCCCCAGGGAATTACCGGGTTGAAGAAGTCGATCCTATAGGTTACGTCAGTTCCACTGCTAATACTGTACCAGTAACAATTATCTCAGGAGCAACCGGCACCGCCAACTTTGGGGATTATCAATTGCCCAATACGACGCTCTCCCGCATTTCCGGCGTGGTCTTTGAGGATGCCAACGCCAACGGTATACAGGATGTCGGTGAGCTTCCGCTTTCTGGTGTTACGGTGGAATTGAAAAATAATCTAGGAACTGTCATTGGCACTCTTGTGACAGGTACATCGGGTACATATAGTTTCCTCAATCTTGCGGCTGGAACTTATATTCTGGCCGAAACCGATCTGACTGGCTATGTGAGCACCACGCTCAATACGGTCGCGACGAATCTCAGCGCGGGCACCAATGCCGTAGTTAATTATGGAGACCAACTTAGCACCGCCCAGATTGCCGATCCGGCGGTCACAAAGTTTGGGACTCCCGCCAACGCCGTGGTGGGTGATATTGTTGTGTACACCATCACCGTTGGAAATATTGGAACTACATCTGCCACGAATGTCGTTTTGACAGATACGAAACCGGCTTTCCTCGACATCGTTTCTATCACGATCGCTCCGAACCCGGGGCTGACTTCCGTTGTTAGCGGGAACACTTTCACGATCAACTTTGGAACCGTTACGCCAACTGATCTATATACGATCACTGTGTTAACGAGAGTCAACTCTCTTGGACTGCCGCCAGGCGCCGCGAATACAGTTCAGATTACCAGCTCATCTGGCACAGACCGGATTTTTAACAATGCGTCCGCCGCAAGTTTGACGATTCCTGCTAAAAATAAGAGCAAGTCCTCAAACTCTTCTCTGCCCGCGACTGGTTTTGCTCCCAATGTCGTGACGAAACTCATGCCACAACCAAAGGACATGAGGTATGCCGCGACTGATATCACCTTGGAAATTCCAAGCCTGGGCATCAAACTTCCGGTCGTTGGGGTGCCGAAAAAGGATGGAGCGTGGGACCTCTCCTGGTTGGCTGGTCAGGCTGGATGGCTGCAAGGAACCGCCTTCCCATCCTGGAGCGGAAACAGCGTTCTGACAGGACACGTTTATATGGCAAGCGGTCTGCCGGGCCCGTTTGTCAATTTGAACAAGCTGAAATATGGCGACAAGATCATCATCCATGCTTACGGACAGAAATATACATTTGAAGTCCAGGCCAATACAATTGTTTCACCTGACGATCAGTCTGTCATACAACATGAAGACAAATCCTGGGTGACGTTGGTAACTTGCAAAGATTATGATGAGAAGAGCAAGACCTATCTATCACGCGTAGTTGTACGCGCGGTGCTGGTCAAGGTGGATTGGGAATAAGAATTTGAAAATAAAAACGGCGCTTGCAAGCAGGCGCCGTTTTTATTTTATCTCAATGATGGAAAGAAAAGTTTGTACGATATCTGGATCAAAAAGCTTTCCAGACTCTTGTTGCAAATAGTCAACGACATCTTTGGGCGGAATACGCTTCCGATAAGGGCGATCACTGGAAAGCGCATCCCAAACATCCACAACAGCAAAGAGACGCGCAAAGAGCGGTATTTCTTGCCCTTTCAAACGATGTGGATAACCAGAGCCATTCCAGCGTTCATGATGGGAATACGGAATAATCAGCGCCTGATTGAGATAAGCAATCGGGGACAACATTTGATACGCATACTGCGGATGGCGGCGCATGATTACCCACTCTTCCTCGGTCAGCGGACCCGGCTTTAGGAGAATTTCATCGGGGATTCCCATTTTGCCGATATCATGAAGCTGTGCACCGCGTCGAATGTGGATAATCTCCTCATCGGTGCATCCGAGCTTACGAGCCAAACGGACCGTCATCTCTGTGACGCGTTGTGTATGTCCTTCTGTTTCATGATCTCGCAAGTCCAGCGCCATCACCCAGCCAGCAATTGTGCTTTCATAGGCTTGGCTTAAATCTTGATTCGCCTGTTTAAGAGCGATGTTTGTGCTCTGTAGTGCCATCTGAGCTTGCTTCCGTTCTGTGATATCACGCGAAGACGCCTGTATCTCTGTCGCGTTATTATTTTGATCCAAGATGACCTTGGCGGTCGTTTCCAACCACACATATTCACCGTTTTTGTGTCTGGCGCGATAGGGGATGGCAACGGATGGATCATTCAAAGAGTTGAGCAGTTTTAAAAGATTTTCAGAATCTTCAGGGTGAACGAAAGGTATTACACGTTTGCCAATTAATTCTTCTGGTCTGTAGCCCGTAAGAGCGTAGCTGGCAGGAGAAACATAAAGGAAAGTTCCTTTCTTATCATGACGAGAGATCATGTCAGAAGAGTTTTCTGCCAACAAACGGAATTGCGCTTCTCGTTCCGCCAGAGCAAACTGCATTCGGTCCTGCTCCTGCAAGATGAGCCATTGCTGGATGGCGCGTTCGGCCATGTGTGGCATATCCATCATCGACTCGGACGACTTGACAATGTAATCGAGCGCGCCGGATTTGATCGCTTCCACCGCGTTGCGTTCACTCCCATAACTGGTCATGATAATGACGGGTAGGGAGCCTTTGTCGTGTTCTTCCAGAAAGGTTGTGCTGTCCCCATCCGGGAGCCGCCAATCGGCTATGATGAGGGACGGCTTCATGGTTTGCAGACAATCTCGCGCTTCACCCAACGTATTCGCAACAACAAGATGAGCGCCATCGCCGCGATCTTCAAAGGCGCGTTGAATTAATTCTGCATGAGCGGGGTCGTCTTCGATTAGAAGAATATGGATGGAATCATCCATCATGGGAAATCACAGTCGCAAATTTAGAAAATTATCCCGAAGATCAAAACTATTCGGGAATGTTAGGGTTCGTATTCCAGCTTAACCAATAGAAACCAAGATCATCCATAAGCTTCTTGAATTCCTCAAAGCCAACAGGTTTTACCAAATAGCTGTTGGCATGGTTATTGTATGCTTTGTAAACATCCTTTTCTGCTTCTGATGTGGTCAATACAACCACAGGAATACTTTTCAGATGATCATCCTCTTTGATTGCTTTGAGAACATCGATTCCGTCCACGCGGGGTAGGCGCAGGTCGAGCAAAATGACATGTGGACGGACATTGGTAGCAGGGTCAGTATATTCGCCCCGATGAAACAGATAATCCAGTGCTGACTGCCCGTCAAGGAAGTGACGCACTCGGTTGGCAATTCGGTGTTCCTCCAGGGTGCGAATAACGAGTTCGGCGTGGTCTGCATTGTCTTCAACGAGCATGACGAGGACTGGCGCTCCGATCATGTTTGCTCCTTACTTGTATGGAGTTATTTTAACCCTGTTTCAATGTTTGAGAGCGCACTGACAAGAATTTGAAAGGTTACAGACTATTTCCATCAGCCAAAGGAAGCGTGAATAGAAACGTGGCACCATTGCCTGGTTGCGATTCAAGCCAAATTCGTCCCCCATGTACTTCGACAATACGCCTCACAAGGGTCAAACCGATGCCTGTACCTTCGATCTCAGGATTGAGCCTGTTGAATAAACCGAAAATCCTTTCATGATATTCCTGTTCGATACCAATACCGTTATCGCGTACAAACAGTATGGGCTTCCCATCGGTATCAAATCCTCTGCATCCAATTTCGATCATAGGGTCAGGCTGGTTCCCCATAAATTTGACAGCATTGGTGATCAGGTTTTGCACGATTTCGATGAGCCTGGTATGGTCGCCACGGATCACCGGAAGGTTCTCCTGAATTTCTAACTTGATTCTATGCGCGTCCAGCGGACCTATTAGCAGGTCAAGGGTCTCATCCACAATTTGCCGGAAAGGGATATCTGTCGATGGGTTAATGATGCGTCCAACCCGCGATAATTCCAATAGATCGTTCAAGAGCGATTGCATTCTATCCACGGCATTGCCAATCCGATGAAGATCCTTGTCGAAGCGCGTCAAGTCACCAGATGTGGCGTCCTGTCGCAGGTATCCCAGAAAGCCGCGCATCGTGACGAGGGGAGATCGAAGATCATGCGAGACGGTATACGTAAAGCGTTCCAGTTCTGTGTTGCGTTTTTCCAGTTCATTGATAAGAGAATTCCGTTCTGTGAAGAGCCGGGCGTTCTCGATGGCATTTGCCACCTGGTCAGCCATCGTCTGCAGTGCGGTGGTATCCACGCTGGAGAAAGCAGCAGGCAGCGCAGACTGGATTGTCATGGCGCCGATCACTTCACCGTGTATGGTGAGCGGTAGTGCCATCTCGGAGCGTGTCAGCGGCAGGAGTGGATTCCTAAACTGTACGGCATCCACGCCGACATCCAGAGCGATGCGTGCCTCTCGGTGCGCAATGCACCAACCGACCATAGAGAAATCGCCGATAAGAAGGCGATGATTGGCCAGGATCATTTGTTTACCCGTTTCCCCGGTCGCTGCTTTTAGAACTGCCCAGGTTTGCGTTTCATCGGCAAGAAAAACCCCAACGTAGTAATACTCAAAATGATTACGAATCAGCTCTACCACATTAGGCAAAAGAATATTGATATCCAAAATCGAGGAGGCAGCCCGTGAAACCTCAGCCGCGGTTTGAAGTTGAACGGTGCGCCCCTTCATCATGCTTATGAGTTCGGCTTGTTCTTCCTCGGCATGTTTGCGAGTTGTAATATCCGTCCACACACCCAGCCAATAGCCTGGTTTCCCCTCCTCATCACGGACAAGGATCGATTCATCGCGTACCCACACGATCTTTTGATCTTTGGCAATCATCCGATATTCTGCCTGAAACGGCGATCCTGTTTGGATTGTGAATGTTTTTTCTGCCATCACCCTTTCTTGATCTTCAGGATGAATGATCTTCTTCCATAGGTTGGCGTCCTGCAAAAAATCTGCCTGGCAATATCTCAATAGATTTTTGACTTGTGGGCTAACATATTCCGTGTTGGCGCTCGGCTCGATCATGTCAATATGAGTGACAGCCGGTATGTTTTCAAGAAAAGATTTATATTTACTCTCGCTTTCTTGCGCCTTATGAAGCAAACGTTGGATATCTCCGGCAGTGATGTTCTGAAGCACAAGGCCAAGGATGAAAAAAAAGGAATATATAGTGATTCGTTCGATCGGTGAGTAAATTCTAGCTGCTGGAAGCCACCCGTTCATTTCTGTCCAGGCAATGATGATGCCTGCCATCACACAGGCAGCCGTGATATACATACTCATTCGTCTGCTCACCAGTAACCCACTGGCCATAATTGTAAAGATATATCCGAAGGCAATGGGTGCTGCTATACCGCCGGCTGTGATCACATCCAGAGTTACGGAAAGCCAAAGAATTATCAATAATAACCCGGCTGCTGCTCTTAATTTCCTGGATTGCACCAGCCACATTACGGGTAAATTGCCAGGGATGACCAAGATCGCCAGAGCAAGGGCGCGCCGGATCAGATTCGGCATGACAAAGATGCTCACCATCACAAACATCAGGGATGCGATAGTCATTCCCATAGAAACGAGGAAGATCAAACGTGCCCTGACGTTCTGCTCCTGGTTTTCAAATGTGGGAAGTATGAAAAAATTTGCCATGTTGCTGTGAAATGTTAGGGGTACATTTAGTATAGCATTTCCCTCCGAACTTATAACCTACAAAAATCATAAGTTATCGTGCTCGATATTATCGAATTCCCCCTCCATAGGAGTGTTTGCTTGGCAACCATAAGCATAAATAAAGCGTGGCTGACGAGGTCATGATATAATCTCGCCAAGCTCGACCGTATATTCAACTTGGAGGATGTGCTATGGAGATCACGGTTCAAGAATTTAAGCATTGTGACATGATCACGATTAAAGGACGAGTGGATAGTGCCACCGCTCCTCAGTTGGCTCAAGCTCTCGAGACCGCAAACGATGGAGGAAAATACAAACTGGTCGTAGACATGAAAGAGTTGGAGTACATGTCCAGTGCTGGGTTCCGTGCCCTCCTTGCGGCTCAGCGCAACTGCAGGCGTTATAACCGCGGTGAAGTTGTTATGGCAGAAGTCCCCGATCGCATCCGCGAGGCGTTGGAACTGGCGGGCTTCACGGAGCTATTCAAGACCTTTGACGACCCTCTGCTTGCTGTGGGTCATTTCTAAAAAATCCTCCTGCAAGGTTTTGGAGCATTGCACTCAATACATGGAAGGATTGCCGCCTTCAGCTTGCTGTTGCTGAGGCGGCTTTAAATTTGTCGTATGCAATTTGTCCGGTTTGACGCAAAATTTGAATTCCTTGACGAGATACGCGAATATGTTGGGGATATTGCGCGTAAAGGCGGTTTTAGCAACAAGGATGTGTACAATATCCAGCTTGCTACAGATGAAGCTGCATCCAACATCATTGAACATGCGTATGAGGATGTGCCAAATGGCGTGATGGATCTTGCCTGCGCCATGGAAAAAGACGTCATCAAGATTATCCTCATTGATTATGGGGCACCATACGATCCATCTGTGATTCCTATGCCCGATATAAAAGCAGATCTATCCGAGCGCAAGATCGGGGGATTAGGAATTTTCCTCATGCGCAAATTAATGGATGAGGTTCACTACGAACCAAGAGCCGATAAGAGCAACGTACTAACAATGACAAAACGCAAGAGGTGATTGGCATGAGAGCCGACCCACGTTCCCCGCGTTCGGCAGATTGGCGCGAGATCGCCAGCCTCGGGGAGCAGATTGTCAGCGCGCCATCCCTATCCGACCAACGCGATATTATCGTTGGCATTACTTCGCGCCTGGTAAAAGGGGATGTGCATGTCTGGTTGCGCGAAGGCGCATTTCGTTTACCAAACCTGACGGAAGTAAATCTCTTTCCTGCAGAACCAACTTTGCCGGGTATGAAAGGTGCCATCAAAGCGCGGGATCTTCGTATCAAACCCCAACATGGGAAGAAGACAGGCGGTTCACGCGGGACCTGGGCCGCGGTCCCGCTCGAGGAACAGGGGATGACCCTCGGAGCGCTCCAGGTCACCCGTCCCCTAGGACCGAAATTTACATCTCGTGAATTGGACTCGCTGAAAGGAATTGCGGGCGTTGTTTCAGTCAGCCTGGTTGCTGCGCATCGTATTGCTGTCGAACGGTTCCGACTCAATCAGCTGAACCTCGTTCGTGAAGTTAGCTCACAAATCGCCAACGTGATGAGCGTGGATGAACTCTCCCGCCGCGTCACGCAACTGATCCAGGAAACGTTCCACTATTATTACGTTGCTATTTTTACGATGAAACCGAATTCTGCCTGGCTGCGGTTTCGGGCGAGTGCAATGCCACAGCAAACACAGTCCTCGCGCAACAGCAAACGCAGAAAGCAATTATCGCTTGAAGTAGAGGTGGGACAGGGGCTGATCGGTCAAGCCGCCTCTTCTGGCGAACAAATTCTTGTCAATGATGTACGCGATGATCCTCGCTATCGTTTCATCGATGTTCTACCAGAGACGCATTCCGAAGTCGTCATCCCTTTGAAACTGAAGGATCGAGTGTTGGGTGCGCTGGATGTCCAGAGTGACCAGGCGCATGCTTTTCATCCGAATGACTTGCTGATTCTCGAGGCGCTGGCAGACACGATCGCGCGCGCCATCGAAGGTGCACAACTCTATAGCGATGTGCGCCGTCGTGTCGATCAGTTGACATTGATCGCAGAAGTTAGCAAGAGTGTGAGCTCCTCTCTCGAATTACGCACGCTCATGGAAGGTGTTGCCAATCTGATCCACGATCGTTTTGGTTATCCCTATATTCAATTGTTTACGGTGCATCCCAATCGAAGACTGATCGAATACCAGGCGGGCAGCGGACCGCGCAGTCAGGAACTAGCCGGATACACACTTTCACTGGATGACGCGCAGGGAATCATTCCCTGGGTGGCGCGTGAGGGCAAAGCCATCCTGGCGAACGATGTGATTCAAGACGAACGTTATCGCCCTTCGCCACTGCCACCCGAAGACACGAACTCAGAATTATGCGTTCCACTTTTATATGACAATAAAATTGTCGGTATTCTCGATATTCAATCGAATAAACTTAACGCGTTTACAGAGGATGATCATTCCATTTTTGATGCAATTGCAGATAACATTGCCACAGCCATCCATAATGCAGACCTGTATCAATCCGAACAGTGGCGGCGACAAGTGGCAGATAGCCTGCGCGAAGTAGCAGGTCTTGTTTCCGCGGATGCAGGCGTAGATGATGTGCTCGAGTCCATTCTTTCAGAGTTGGATCGCAATTTGCCTGTGGATGTCTCTGCCATCTGGTTGCTGGAAGACGACGAGTTGTATTTCGCCGCCTGTCACAACTGCGATGAAAATACTTTGGAAGCCACGCTCTACGCTTCGCCCGAATATTATGAGGGCATGATGAATGCTCTCTATTCAGAGAACCCGATCATCCGCAAACCATCGGATCCGATGTGGATCACCGGTGCGACGGCTGGTTTCAACGCAGATTATTCCGGTTTAGCAGTTCCCTTGCGTGTGGGCGATCAGCATTTAGGCGTCATCACTCTTGCGCACAGCACGCCGGGTCGCTATGGTCATGAAGCGCAGGCGATGACAACAACATTTGCCAGTTACGCAGCGGTTGCGATCGAGAACGCGCGTCTCTATGATTCTGCCCA
>WNFZ01004516.1_pt1 | contig 14925 bp, 13 predicted proteins | sample 5400081 | NCBI WGS metagenome assembly WNFZ01 (sample SAMN13153365, study PRJNA577476) | soil metagenome | isolation source: 80 cm soil or saprolite under grassland replicate 1 | place: USA:California | collected 2016-06-15 | reverse complement strand
CGCTTCGGCAAGTATCCACGCTGCGATCATTGGTTTCAAAAAATCGTGAACGGAATATCCATTTCCAAACCCTCGGCAGGCAGGTTGGCGGCTAAATCATCCGGTATCGGAGGCAATTGCGCTTCCTGGATCGATTGAATACAGACATTTGCCAGTGCCTCGTTTGACGTGTTTTCGAGGATCTTGAGATTGTTCACGCGACCGCTGTGGTCAACTACAAAGACAACTCGAGTGGTGCCGATTCTAATCAAGTCATTTTTTTGGTCGACAAAGGCGTACCAGCGGGAGCCAATCGCATCCAGCAGAGTCTTCATATAACGACCAAGCGGTGTGCCCAGTGCATTAACAGAAGAGACGCCGCGGCTTGTGATCCGGCCTGAGATCCGCGTGCGTTCCTTGTAGGCACGATATGTGGACGGCGCTTGCGCCGACGCGGGAGCAACGGACGGCTTAGTCTCTTGCTTGGGTTTTGCGGTCAACATCGCAAATTGCTCTGCTGCCGTTAACGGCTGTGGTTGAGGGGTCGATTGCGGTGCTGCCGATCGACTCGGATTTTCTTGTGGCGCGGCGCTGGGCTGCGGTTGGGCCCCATTCATTTGAAGCGAATACGGATGTGTCTCCAAATCCACCATGGGTCGATCTTTCCCCATCTGCGATGGCAAGGGCGCTTGCCCGGCAGCGGGAAGCTCGCTCGCCGCGATGGAATTGGCGTTTGACTCAAATGTTTTCTCTTCCGGCGGCTGGGCTGATTTCTTGGATTCGTCTGTTTCTATAAACGCGGAATTCTTCGGAACAAGCGACGACGGCGAAAGGTCGACAAACGTGAGTTCGACTGGCTTTTCCTCCATCGGAAGAGCTGGCGAGAAAACCCCGCCGAAGGCAGCAAGCAAAAACGCGATAACCAGGTGAATGAGAATCGCCGCCAGCAACGCCCACAAAACCGCTCGAGCGTCGTATTCGCGATCAATCAGTCGGTCGCCGGGCTGGGCGAACATGATGTCAGCCGTCGTCATGTGAGCGGTCTGTTAATAGTAAGAAAAGATTCAGGCTCAGAGTTCTCTCAGCTTAAGGTTTGAACATTATCTCAGCCTGCAGGCCCTGACAACTTGCGAGCCGAAAGTGGCGGGTGCCCGGATGTATAGGAAGTTAGGCTTCCAGCCTGACTCGGCAGGTGGGCATCTTGCCTGCCTTCTCGCTCGGCAGGCTGGAAGCCTGCCCGCCGGGACAGGCTGGAAAGCCTATCTTCCTCAAAGCCGTCCGCGCATCCCTCCTTTTTGTCATTCCGAGCGGAGTCGAGGAATCTCTTGGTGTTCCTGACTTCCGTAAAGCTGTCCGCGCGTCCTTTCCTTTGTCTTTTCGACCGGAGTGAAGTGGAGGGTTCCGCTCTTGCGGGATTGGTGCTCCTGACTTGCGTAAAGCTGTCCGCGCGTAATGAAACAAGTATTGCTGCGCGTAACCGCCATGATCTCCAAAATAGGTTTCAGAAAATTCGCGCAACCGCTGCGTTGTCGTTTTCCCATTCCGCGGAAAATATTTTTCTCTTAAAACACGCTCGATCCAGACATCGATCGGAAAGGCCCGCAGACGTTCGTACGCAAAGAGCATGACACAATTAGCGATCTTTGCTCCCACACCTGGCAATGCGCAGAGTTTTTCTCGAAGATCGGTATCCGAAAGCGCGGACCACGCGTCGAGATCCGCTTCGCCTGAACTGACGAGCCTTGCGGTCGCGAGCAGGTTCTTGGCGCGATAACCCAGCGCGCATTTCCGCAGTTCGCTTTCGGAACTTTCAGCGAGGCGTTGCACGGAAGGAAATGTGTGGACAACCTGATGATCGATCTTGCGCGCCGCGCCGAATCGTTCGCGCAACGCTTTCGAAATTTGCCGGATATGCGCCACTTGTTTCATCGAGGAACAGATGAACGTGGCCAGGCATTCCCATTTCGGCTGACGGATGATCCGCAACCCGTGACAAAAATGTCGGGCCGCGCTCATCGCTGGGTCGTTCGGAAACGAAGCGCAAATTTCTGCCAGGGGATGATCGAGCGCGAAATAATGCGCGATAATTCTGGGTAGGGCACGCCTCTGGCGTGTTGGTTGCGGCGTCCCGCCGCAACGAACTTTCAAAACGTTCCTCCCTTGTTCCACGCACACTGGCGAATCACCAACCGCACCCACAAAACCATTGCCGATCTTTTCCCAGTGGAAAACCTGGCCAGAGTCAAGAGTCGTTGCCAGATCGAAATCGGGAGCGTGAATTTTAACGAGATGCACCAGCAAATATCTAACCTCCAACGCTCAACGTCCAACGCCCAACGCTGGAAAAAGCACGTTGCGCGTTTGCAAAATTCTGTCACCTAAGATCGGCATGAACGGGCGGCTCGCGATCGATTCAGGGGTCTTGCTCTCATATTTTGTGATCATCATCTCCATCGGCCTCTACATGGGCCGGAAGGAAGAAGGTCTCAAAGACTTCGCGCTTGGCGGTCGCAGAATCCCGTGGTGGGCCGTGCTCGCTTCCCTTATCGCGGCGGAAACGAGCGCCGGTACATTCTTCGGAACGCCGGGCGAGGGCTTCAGCCACCGCGATTACACCTACTTGCAGCTCGCCTTCGGCACGATCATCGGACGTGTTCTCGTCAGCTACATTTTCATCAAACCGTATTACGACTACAAAGTTTACTCGATTTACGAATATCTGACCGCACGCTTTGGGATCGCGAGTAAAAATGCGGCCTCCGCTGTTTTCATGATCACCCGTCTGCTCGCGTCCGGAGCGCGGTTATATGTGGCAGCAATCGCACTCGCTCTTGCCTACGAAATGATCAGCGGCGGTCGACCGAATCAAATTCAAACTCTCTGGATTTACCTCGGTGCCACCATTGCCATTGTCATTCTCACGGCTATTTACACCACGTTCGGTGGCATCAAGGCTGTCATCTGGACCGATTTGATTCAAGCTTCGATCATGATTGGCAGCGCATTGATCGCGCTTGCTTTGCTTTACTTCGCAATCCCAGGCGGCTGGCACGAAATCGTTCAACGCCACGGCCCATTCCAAGTTTCGGATCTCATCACAACCGGTCTTGATCCGGCCAAACATGGCTGGGACCAAGTGAAGAACATGTTCGAGACGGAGTACACGATTTTTGCCGGCTTGATCGGGGCTGCGTTCATCACGATGGGAACACACGGCACCGATCAGGACATGGTGCAGCGAATGTTGACTGCGCCCGACATACGCCGGAGCCGTCGCTCCCTTATTTGCTCCGGCCTCGCCGACATCCCAATCGCGTTCACGTTCCTCAGCATTGGGTTACTGCTCTGGGTTTATTATCAAGCCCATCCCGATCCGACGCTGCCGAAAACGCCTAACGAAACATTTTGCCATTTCATCTTATACGAGATGCCGGTCGGACTCCGCGGTCTTTTAATCGCGGGTATTTTCGCCACCGCCATGGGATCGCTCAGCACCGCGCTCAACGCGCTCGCCACCAGTTTCACCCGCGATTGGTATGAGCCTTACCTCAATCCTGAAGCCACAGACGAACAAAGCTTGCGCGCCGTGCGCTGGGCGACAGTGTGGTTTTCTGTCCTGATGATCATCGTTGCTTCGACAACGTCTTATCTTGTCATTGTGCACCCGAACGTCCGGATCATCCCAATCGTAATCGGAATTTTCGGCTACACCTACGGCTCATTGCTCGGTGTGTTTTTTGCGGGAATGCTAACCAAGGCGCGCGGGAACGATCGGGGCAACATCATTGCCATGATCGTCGGCTTTACTGTTGTTGCCATCCTGAGCGGATTGCCGAATGGCATCGCCAATATTTTCGGCACGCAACTCTATACACAGCCAGGCTGGCTGCCAGTGCTGGCATTTCCGTGGTGGATTTGTTTCGGAACAATCGTCACTTTTTCGGTAGCGGTTCTTTTCCGGACTGGCCGCGAACATCACCCGCCCGCGGCCTAACGCGATATTGAAACAAGAATTGACCGGGCGGGCATCACCGACTTACTTGGGCGTCAACAGCAGTATCTTCAGGAAACCCTCAGCCACCAAATCCCATGCCCCACATCGTGACCGACAAATGCAATGGATGCAAGTTCACCGACTGTGTGGAGGTGTGCCCGGTTGCCTGCTTCTACGAACTGGACAACCAGGTGGTCATTCACCCGGAGGAATGCATTGATTGCATGGCATGTGTCGACGTATGCCCGGTGCACGCGATCTACGAGGAGAACGACCTTCCGCCCGAGTTCGCGAAAGATGTCGAATTCAACGCGGTTCAGTCCAGGCAGATAAAGGACTCGGGCACGGAAGCGATCACAGTCCGCAAGGAGCCCCTGCCCGGCGCCGCGGAGCGAAAAAAGGCCCTGGGTTATTGAGCGACCAGCCCACACTCGGGATTTTAGACTCCTATAATCCGGGCACCTGAAGTGTATTCACCTTCTCACTCTTCCCGCAGGAGTTTGGATGGATCGACGGCAAGCGCTCGCAGCGCTGGAATGGCGGAGGCGGCAAGGCCCAGCACCGCCATCGTTAGCACCGCACCGACCACGACCACGGGATCCCGCGGATTCGCCTGATACACAATCTGCCCGAGTAACCGGCTGGCAAAGATTTCCAACAACAGTCCCACCAACGACCCGACCGCAAGCAGCACGATTGGCCGCCCCACCGCGGTGCTGATCACGTGCCTTGAGCGCGCGCCCAAGGCGACGCGGATACCCAGCTCCTTCATCCGGCGGCTCACGTTGTAGGTGGCCATGCCGAAGATGCCCGTTACCGCCACCGCCGCCGCCAGCAGGCCCATGACGCCCAGGGCCGCTGCCGCCGCCCGCGCCGAGAAGAGTGCACCCTCCATCACATCCGGCCAGCTCTGCACCGTGATCTGCGCGTTCGGCTCAAATCCGGTCAGGGTGCGTTCGATCGCCGCCGCCATCTCGTTCTGCGCCCGGTCCGAGCGCACGACGAAAGTCGTGTTGGCCTTTTCGTTTTGCGGCAACGGCAGATACACGACAGGCTGGGGCGAATCTTGAATCTCATGGTACTTGCCGTCCTCCGTCACGCCGACGACTTCCCTCAAGTGGTCCAGGAAAATAAAATGTTGTCCAATCACCGGCGTGTCGCCCCACATCTTCCGCGCGAAGGTCTCGTTCACGAGCGCGACATACGGGGTCTTTGTAGTATCACGCCATGAGACATCCCGGCCGCGCAGGAGCCGGGTGCGGGCAGTCTCGAGGTAACCCGGGGATATCGTGAACCCGTACGGTGACAGCACTGAATTGTTCAACGTGAGCTCCGTCGTCCCCGGCGGGAAAACCGGGATACCGCGGATCCCGCCGGTAAAGGGTAATTTGCTCAGCGTCCCCGCCGCCGTCGCGCCAGGGATGCTTCTCAGGGCGTCGATCATCGCTTTCGTTTTCTCGAGCGGCACGTCGCCTTCCACCTCGCTCAGGTCCATGTCGGCCACCATTGCGCCCTGCGGCTGGAATCCCAGCGGCGCGTGCAGCAGGCGCACCATACCTCGCACAGCGACCAGTGAGGCGATGACCAGCAGCGTGCAGATTACAATTTGTGCGCCGAGGAGCAGGTCCCGCAGGGCCAACCGGTGCCGGGGTGTTGCATCCACCGGTCCGCTCTTCATCGCCTGCAACGGACTGCTCTGCCAAACTTTTCTCGCCGGAATCATCCCGAAGAGCAGCCCGCTTGCGAGGGTCAAAATCAGGGCCGCCAGACAAACACCCAGATCGACATTCACTGTCAGATTGCTATAGGCCGAATGCATCCCGTAGCCCGGCAATCCCCATCGGTTCAGCGCACCCAGCAGCAGACCTGCGGTCGCCATCCCCGCTGCCCCGCCGAGCATCGACAACGCCATCGCCTCAGTGAGGAGTTGCCGCACCAACCGCCACCGGCTCGCACCCAGGGCGACACGGAGCGACAGTTCCCGGCTGCGATCCGCCGCGCGCGCCGCGAACAGACTGGCCAGATTCGCGCACGCCGCGAGCAGCACCAGCAGAGCGAGCGCGGTCACGCTAAAAAGAAATCCGCGGACGAGGTCGCCTTCGTCGGCGTAGAGTCCTGGACGGATCAGTCGCAGCGGCACTCCCGTATCCGTCTTTGGATACTCCTTCGCCAACTGGGCCGCGATCGAACTGAGATTTTCCGCAGCCTGCTCGGGCGTCACGCCTGGTTTGAGCCGGCCAAGCACCGTCAAAGGATGGCCCGTCCGATCCCGCAGGTACTCCGCGTCGAAGTGATTCACAACGGGTATCCAGTAGTCCGGCCAGACAAATCGCTCCGAGCCGTGAAACCGCGGCGGGGCCACGCCCACCACCGTGAACGGATCTTTGCCGAGCCGCACCGTGGTCCCGACTACGCCCGGATCGGCGTTAAATGCGCTTCGCCAAAGACGATCGCTCAACACCATGTAGGGCGCTGAATTCGGACCGCGCACGTCCGCCTCATGGAAAAACCGTCCCAACTGCGGCTGCACTCCCAGCAGATCGAAATAGTTGCCGGTAGCCGAATAGCCGGAGACAGTTTTCACCGCGTTACCCCAGCGCAATCTCCCCCCTGAATATCCATCATAGCCGGCCAGGCCGCTGAAGGTGGTATTTCGCTGCCGGTAGTCTTCAAATGCGGGATACGACGTCGTCAGTAGTTTCCAGTGCGTCCACGGCTTGAGGCGAAGCTCGTAGAGGTTCTCGGGCTCGCTCACGTCCAACGGGCGCAGCAGCACCGCATTCACTACTCCGAAAACGAGGACGTTTGCCCCAATCCCAAGCATCAAAGTGAGGATGGCTACGAGCGTGAACGCGGGAGACTTCCAAAGCCCGCGCAGCGCATAACGAATATCCAGCAGCATGTCCTGCATCATAGCAGGCCCTCCTCGGCGCGATAGGCTTCCCGAACCGCCTCCACAGCCCCGAACGTTAGGCGAGCGTATCGGCGGGTTTCGTCGCGCACACTGCCGCGTATGCGCCCGGGCCGAGATCTCGAACGCTCCGTGCTCGCGACACGCACGTTGTCGCCCCACGTGAACTTTGACGCTCGTTCGCTACCGCTCATGAGATGAGGCCTCACGCCGGCGTCATTTTGCGAAGCGCCTTGATTTGTTCAGAGTGAACATCTTCGCTCATTTTTTCTCTTCCAACAGCCGAAGTTTCAGTTCGCGCAGCTGGCGAGAATCGACTTCGGCTGGTGAATTCGACATCAAATCCATGCCCCGATTGTTTTTTGGGAACGCCATCACATCGCGGATGGATTGCTCGCCACAAACGAGCATGACAAGCCGATCGAGGCCGAGCGCGATACCGCCGTGCGGCGGCGCGCCAAGATGCAATGCGTGCAGCAAATGGCCGAAGAGCAGTTGTTGATCTTCCGGACTGACGCCGAGCGTTTCGAACATTTTTTCCTGCAGTTCTGGCTCGTGAATTCGAATGCTGCCGCCGCCGATCTCCACGCCATTGAGGACGACGTCGTAGGCCTCGGCGCGAATCTCTGGGAAGTTCTTTGCCTCAAATAGCGGTATGTCTTCCGTTTTCGGTCGCGTGAAGGGATGATGCATGGCATTCCATTTGTTTTCTTCAGGGCTCCATTGGAAGAGCGGAAAGTCTGTGACCCAAAGAAAATCCCAGATTTCAGACTTCGGTATTAGCTTCTGAATCTCGGCGATGCGCAGCCGTAAGCGGCCAAGAACTTCACAGGCGATTTCCCATTTGTCGGCGCCGAAGAAGATGCAGTCGCCCTCCTCGATTTCCAATTTCGATTGGAGCGCCGTTTTCTCCGCTTCCGAGAAGAATTTCACGATGGGCGATTTCCATTCGCCGTTCTCGACCTTGATGAAGGCGAGTCCTTTTGCGCCGAACAACTTTGCGATTTCAGTTAACTCGTCGGCTTGCCCAATGGTGATTCCGGCAAAGCCTTTCGCATTGATCGCTTTTACGACGCCACCTGCGTCAATTGCGCCGCGAAAAACTTTGAAGCTGCTCGACCGAAAATCGTCGCCCAGATCGACGAGTTCCATTCCGAAACGTCGATCCGGTTTATCGCTGCCATATCGACCGACCGCTTCCTGATAAGTAAGCCGGTCGAACGGCGTTTTGATATCGATGTTGCGCGCAATCTTGAAAATTGCGGCGAGCATTCCTTCAGTGACCGCGAAGATGTCGTCTGGGGTCACGAACGATGCTTCGATATCGATCTGCGTAAATTCCGGTTGCCGGTCCGCGCGGAAATCCTCATCGCGAAAACATTTCGCGATCTGGAAATATTTTTCCACTCCGGCGACCATGAGCAGTTGTTTGTATTGCTGAGGAGCCTGGGGTAACGCGTAAAATTTTCCCGGCGTTAATCGGCTCGGCACTAAAAAGTCGCGCGCGCCCTCGGGCGTGCTCTTGGATAAAATCGGTGTCTCAACTTCGACGTAGCCCTGGCCGTCGAGATAATCGCGCGTCGCTTTCATGATCCGATGACGCAAACGGAGATTGCGGGCCATCCCTGGCCGGCGGAGGTCGAAATACCGGTGCGTCATTCGCAAATCTTCGTTGTGCGGCTCGGCATCAATCGGGAAGGGCAGTGTGTCGGCCCGATTCAAAATTCGCAGACGACTTGGAATGACTTCGATATCACCCGTCGCGAGGTTTGTATTTTCCGTGCCCGCAGGCCGCGCGGCGACCCGGCCCGAAACCTCAATTACGTCTTCGCCGCGCAAACTGTGGGCTTCCTTTGCGAGCTGCGCATTTTCCTCGGGCCGAAAAACAACCTGGGTCAACCCTTCGCGGTCGCGCAGATCAATGAAAATCACGCCGCCGTGATCGCGTGTGACATTCACCCATCCGGCAAGCGTGACTTCCTTGCCGATGTCTGTTTTGCGAAGTGAATTGCAATCGTGTGTCCGATACATGTTGTCGTCATTCCGAGCGAAGTCGAGGAATCCCGACGCGAAATCCTGGATAATGCCACGGGATCCTTCGACTCCGCTACGCTGCGCTCAGGATGACAAGCTGGATTGCGCTTGCAAGTGCGCAAGTAGACGATCCTGTGGCACGAGCTGCTGTTCGCCGGTAGCCATGTTCTTGACCTTTACCTGTGGCCATTCATCGCCATAGAGGAGCGCAAGCGCCGCGCCGGCGTCTTCGGCGGCTTGGAATTGTCTAGCAACTTTCGTTGTGGTGAGCGGGTAATCTACGCGATAGCCGCGATCGCGTAGTTGCTGGATTTGTGTGAGCGCATTGGCGCGACGTTCTTCCTTCGCGATGACGACGTAGATGTCGATCTTTCGATCACTGACGTCTGCTTTCTGCATCGCTTCGTGGGCGCGCGGGATCTCTTTGATTACTTCGCCGAGAACGACATCGCCCATGGCAAAGCCGAGAGCAGGCATTGAGACTGCGCCATCACTGAGATGCTGAATGAGATTGTCGTATCGGCCGCCGCCAGCGATGGCGCGGAATTTTCCAGCGCGATCGAAGACCTCAAATACGATCCCCGTGTAATAAGCAAGGCCGCGAACGATACCGACATCGACCGCGACGAAATCAGCTAGTCCGCGAATGCGCAGACCATCTACAAGCTTGTCGAGCTTCTCGCTTTTTCCGCCGGTCTTTAGCAGCGCAAAGACCGGATCGGCGAGCTTGCCAAGTTTCTCAGCCGTTTTCTGACGCGGCTCGCGCCCGGATTTGTCGATCGCTTGCAGTAAGTCGTCCCAGCGATCCGGCGAGACATTTTTCTCGCGCAGGAAATCAGTCCAGAAATGGCGATCGCTAATTCGCACGACAAAATTTTCTTCGGTGAACCCGAAGGCGCGCAGGATATCGATGCAGAGCGCCACCAGCTCGATATCAGCGGCAATGTCCGCTTCGCCGATGATGTCGCAATTGAGCTGGAAATGCTCGCGCAGTCGGCCGCGCTGCTGCTTTTCGTAGCGGAAGAATTGGCCGATGGAAAACCATTTGAGCGGTTTTTTGAACTCGCGCTCGTGCGCAGCAACCACCCGGGCCAGCGTCGGCGTCAGCTCGGGGCGCAATGCCACTTCGCGTTCGCCTTTGTCAGCGAAATTGAAAAGTTGATCGACAATTTCTGCGCCGCTCTTTTTTTTGTATAACTCGGTCGGTTCGAGAACAGGACCTTCCCATTCCAGAAAGCCGTAGCGACGCGCGACTTCGCGCCAGCGCGCAAAGATATAATTGCGCGCCGCGCATTGGTCTGGGAGAAAATCGCGGAAACCGGGTAAAGCCTGCATAAAGATCACATTACATTGGCACAGGAAAAGTGATTACGCCCCTGGATGCGGCCACGCGAGCCGGAGCTTACGATATCAAGGCGTAGCTGAAGAAACTCCGGCGCTAAGAAGCCGGAGAAATACGCGATGGAGAACATCCATTCAATCAAAGCAGAGGGACAAATATGAAACAAACGAGATTAATCAAAATATTGGTCGCGGCAGTAACCTGCGCGGCAGCGCTTGGCATGGCACTGGCGCAAGAGACCACCACCACGACGACCACAACGGACCCGGTGACTGGCGCAACCCAGCAGACCACCGTCACGACTGCAGGCACGATTACGGCTTACACGCCGGATTCGGATTATATCATGTTCCGCACGTCAGCGGAGGCCGCCCCGGTGCGGTATTACTATACGAAAGACACGACGATTCTGGATCCAGAAGGGCATACCGTAACCTGGTCGGCCGTTCGCCCAGACACCCCGGCCACTGTCTATTACACGCACGTAGGTGATCGGGTCGTCGTGCGTAAAGTCGTGTTGAGTCAGCCGACCACGATTTACAAAAAAGAGGAAACAACTACCACAACGACAAAAGAGCCGTAGGGGAAATTTGGTTGCGTAGCTGAATTCAAAAGCGCCCGCCCGCAAAGCGGGCGCTTTTTGTCATGACTTGCGACCAATGAATTCGCAAGCCAGGGGCATGCATCACGTCAATCTCCGTAGCCGTCTGGAAATTTCTGGTGCCATTTCCAGGCACTTTCGATGATCTCGTCAAGTAACTGGAACTGCGGTCGCCACCTAAGCTCATTTTTGATCTTCTCTGAGGAAGCGATGAGCCGCGGTGGATCGCCAGGGCGACGCGGCTTTTCTACGGTGTCGATCTTTTTGCCAGTGATCGTGCGGCAAGCGGCGATTACTTCACGAACACTGGCGCCACCGCCGGTACCGAGATTGTAGAGTTCGCTCCTGGCCGCGTCCAAGGCCAGAATGTGCGCCCGCGCAAGGTCGACAATGTGGATGTAATCGCGAATGCATGTGCCATCCGGCGTTTCATAATCGGTGCCAAAAATCTCCACGTGCGGCTTTTGGCCAAGCGCGACTTTTAGCGCGTTTGGGATCAAATGGGTTTCCACCCGGTGATCTTCGCCGAAATTGGCGGTGGCGCCGACTGCATTGAAGTAACGCAGTGAAACGAACTTCAAACCATGAATCTCCTCGTACCAGCGCAGAATCTTTTCAAAGGCTAGTTTCGATTCGCCATACGGATTGATTGGACGCGGCGGCGCAGTTTCGCCGATTGGGACCCGTTCTGGCAGCCCGAAAATCGCGCAGGTTGAGGAAAAAACGATCCGCTCGACGTGTGCTGCCACCATCGCGTCCAGCAGATTGAGACCATTGGAAATGTTGTTGCGAAAATATTTCGATGGATCGCGCATTGATTCAGAGACGAGGGCGCTGGCGGCGAAATGCATTACCGCCTCCGGGCGGACTACGGCCAGCGCGGAATCGATCGCTTGTCGATCCTGCAAGTCCCCTTCGATGAATCGCGCCCGCGGATCGATGGCGTGGCGATGGCCCTCGCTGAGATTATCGAAGACCGCAATCTCGTGGCCTTGATCAAGAAGCAGTTCTGCGCAGATGCTGCCGATATAACCGGCCCCGCCAACGACGAGAATTTTCATGCGCGTGAAAATGCGACGCAACTTGCACTAAATCAATAGGGTAGCGCATGCGTCTCGCGTGCTGGTGATCGCGTCTTCGCGATGATGGACCTTTCCTGCTCCGCTGCATTGTGGGCATCGTAAGCGTTGGGAAAGTCCCCTGACTGGCGTCCACTCATCCCTCCAACGCCTGCGTTAGGCTCTCCTCGCAACCTGAACGAGAACGAGGACGAAGATGAGCTGTTAATTTATGACGCGATATTCAGATCAAAGCGATCTGCGAGTCGAAGAAGCTTGTGCGACAGTTTTTCCTCTTTTTTTCTCAAGCGCCGCGACCATCTGCCGGACACAACGATGTTTGCAGCGCGGCCCGAGCACCTTCAAGCTCTCTTCTTCCGACCCCCATTCCAAGATAGCGATGTCCACATGACGGACGCCCCACTGTTTCATGGCGAGGCGGTTTGCCTTGTAAAGATCGATCGTGTCCGTGCCAATCAGGGCCGTTCCATAATCATCAATGACGTACTCCTCGTTTGTATCGGCGATTCGGAAATGGGTCCCTAGTGGAAAGCGCGACCAATCGGACGCCGCGCTCATCACGTGGTGGGCGGAAAGGCGGCTTCCGAGGGCGTTACGCGGTCCGCCTCCTTCCGTATGTGTATAGGCGGTAGTCCGCACGCGTTGCACACGATGTGCCCTGGTAAGATCCATTTTCGGCTGCGTGGCGCAGCCGAAAATGAAGCACGCAGGGTAGTGTTCGTCGATTGTCAGTTTGACTGAAAGAGGCGCAATTGGATGTCGGCCAGCTTGGCTGACTCGGCCGACAGGCTGCCAGCCTGGCGAATGGGCATCCGGGGGCAGGCTGGCAGCCTGACATCCGATTCTCCCGCGCCGCCCAAACTGACAATTGACCACCACTATCGTTTGGAAATCGTTGGCGATCCGCGGCTTGAGACCTGCATATCTCTTTGGGACAGGAAGAGGTGACCCCCTTAGAATGCTTTCTTCTAATCGCACGCATGAGCATCGGCCTGAGCATCTGTTTAGCGCCAAAGGCGCGGTCTCATGCTAGCCTGGGGCATCGCCCCAGAAGGTTCGATTGTCAGGAAAAGCCAGCGCTCGCTTCAATCCCTGCATCCCGCGTGAATCGCGCTTTTGAGTTCCACATATCCTGTGGCGTTGCCCCAGGCTGCCAGCGAATGCTGCGCCTTTAGCGCTAAAACACATACCAGCCTGAAGGCCGGTGTTAACGATAGTTCCGCGATGTTACGTGGCAGGGGAAGCGCGGCTGGAAAGCTCAGTCGTGCAATGTGGACAACGTGTCGCCTTGATTGGGATCGTCATCGCGCAGGCGGGACAATCCTTCGAAATCGCCGGTGCGTCGGGCGCCGGGCGTTTCATTTTGTTCATCGCCTTGACCACTAAAAAAATACAGGCCGCGACGATCAGAAAACCGATCACCAGCGTAATGAAGTTCCCGTAGTTCCAAGTGACGGCACCTGCTTTGGCGGCTTCGGCGGGAGTGGCGAAGGTGCCGTCTCCGGGCGCGTCTTTCAGAATCAGAAACTTGTTTGAGAAATCTAATCCGCCCGTTAGCAAACCGATGGGTGGCATGATGATGTCTTTCACCAGCGAGCTGATGACACCGCCGAAGGCCGCTCCGATAATCACGCCGACGGCGAGATCGACGGCGTTGCCTTTGACGGCGAATTCCTTGAATTCATTCCAGATCTTCTTCATACGACGATGTTGACTAATTTTCTCGGGACGACAACGATTTTGCGAATGGTCTTGCCGGCTGTGAATTTTTGAATTTTCGGATTCGTGAGCGCGGCGGCTTTCGCTTCCTCGTCGGTTGCCTGGATCGACATCTTCATTCGGTGCCGCACTTTTCCGTTCACTTGAATCACTATTTCCACTTCGTCTTCAACCAGCAATCGTTCCTCGTAATCTGGCCATTTCTGGTCGGTAATATCGCCGGCATTATCCCGAAACTTGGCATTCAGCTTCTCCCAAAGCTCGGAGGTGAGATGCGGTGCAAACGGATTGAGCAAGATGAGAAACCTTCGCATCGCCGACAATGGAAGTGTTTCGGCATTGATAAATGCGTTTACGAAAATCATCATCTGCGAAATCGCAGTATTGAACGACAGCGACTCGATATCTTCAGTCACTTTTTTAGTCGTCGCGTGCGTGATTTTTGTTTCCGCTCCGGTTGGATCGACATCTTTGAGTTTGGTGGATAATTTCCAGTTGCCTCCCTGGTTCTCGGTCATGAACAGACGCCAGACGCGCGCGAGAAAACGAGCCACGCCTTCCACACCGCGCATGCTCCAGGGTTTCATCTGCTCGAGTGGCCCCATAAACATCTCGTAGCAACGGAACGCGTCTGCGCCGTACTGATCGATTACGTCGTCCGGATTGACGATGTTTCCGCGCGATTTCGACATTTTCTGGTTGTCTTCACCGAGGATGATTCCCTGATTCACCAGCCGCTGAAACGGCTCCGGCTTGGAGAGGTAACCGAGATCGAACAACACCTTGTGCCAGAAGCGGGCGTAGAGGAGATGCAACACTGCGTGCTCGGTTCCGCCGACGTACAAATCCACTCCGCCCGGCCCGTCACCGCCCATCCAATAACGCTCCGCCTCTTCGCCAACGAACCGCTGATCGTTCTCCGAATCGCAAAATCTCAAATAATACCAGCATGAGCCCGCCCATTGCGGCATGGTATTCGTCTCGCGGAAGGCCTTGTCCGAATAACGAACCCACTCCCTGGCTCTCGCCAATGGCGGCTCGCCCGTGCCAGTAGGCTTGTATTCTTCGAGCGGGGGCGACACCACCGGAAGCTCCTCGTCGTCAAGCGCCCGATGCTTGCCATTCTCCCAAATAATGGGGAACGGTTCACCCCAATATCTCTGACGCGAAAACAGCCAGTCGCGCAGCTTGTAATTGATAGCGCCTTTGCCGAGACCGTGTTGTCCAATCCATTCGGTTATCTTGCCAATTGCTTCCCGTGATGGC
>WNFZ01004710.1_pt1 | contig 14929 bp, 16 predicted proteins | sample 5400081 | NCBI WGS metagenome assembly WNFZ01 (sample SAMN13153365, study PRJNA577476) | soil metagenome | isolation source: 80 cm soil or saprolite under grassland replicate 1 | place: USA:California | collected 2016-06-15 | reverse complement strand
GAATTGGAAGTCAAGCCCGATGGCACGTTCGATTACACATTGCGTGCCGGACATAATCAGTTTACATAATTTTTTCACCACAAACCCCGCTTAGGCGGGGCAGGTGGCACGAAGGAACACTAAGGTTTAAGAAATGATTCTGGGTAAAGTCGTTGGGACGATTGTTACAACCATTAGCCACCCGCATTATAAGAATCGCAGGTTGCTGGTCGTTCAGCCGTTGGTCATGGACGGGGATCAGCCCGAGCCCAACGAGGACTTTATCGCGTTGGATAATACGCAGGCGGGAATTGGAGATACCGTTTTAGTCAATCGCGAAGGGAATGGCGCACGTCAGGCACTTAAAAATCCTGATGCGGCGGTCATCTCGGTCATTGTGGGAATTGTCGATTCGGTATATATGCAAGATTGAAATAACGATTTTGCGGCTTCATCGATGATAATACTAGGTCACGCTTCAAGCGTGACCTACGTTTATTTGTAAAGGAGTTGAATATGAAAGAATTTCGAAACCCTCAAGATATCCATCAGCCAGTCGGTTCCTATTCTCATCAAATTGAAATCAGCAATGAGCGCATGTTGGTGATTTCAGGTCAAGTGGGCATGAGACAGGATGGCACTGTGCCAGAAGATCCGTTGGAGCAAATTGACATTGCCTTTGAAAATATACTGCGTAATCTTCGCGCTGCAAACATGGATGTAAAAGACTTGATCAAAATTACGTATTATTTAGTCGGTGCGATCGATACCGCGAAACGACGCGAAATTATACAGTCCAAGTTGCAGGGACATCAACCATGTAGCACGCTACTGTATGTCGCTGCGCTGGCGAGTTCCCAGTTTAGAGTTGAGATTGAAGCTTGGGCATCGCGTACGGAATAGATCAACCTTGCGAAGGCTCTAAGCCTTCGCAAGGTTAAGGTAAGGAGAAAAGATGAAAACAGGTATTGTGGGAAGTGGATTTGTCGGCGCGACGGCAGCATATGCGTTGGTGATGCGAGGTGTGGGGCGAAGAGTTGTGCTCGTGGATCAGAATCGAGCGCGGGCTGAATCGGAAGCCGATGATATTTTGCATGCCGTCCCGTTTGCGCATCCATTGGAAGTCACTGCGGGGGATTATGCGGATCTGGCTGGCTGCAACGTTGTCGTTGTCTCAGCGGGAGTTGGGCAAAAGCCGGGCGAGACGCGGCTCGAATTATTAGAGCGGAATGGGCAAGTGTTTAAGCAGGTGATCCCCAATGTTCTGAAATATGCTCCACGAGCCATACTGTTGATTGCAACCAACCCCGTGGATGTGATGACTCATATTGCTGCACATTATGCAGACGAGATCGGAGTCCCTTCCAGCCGCGTGATCGGCTCTGGGACCACACTCGATACAGCACGATTCCGTAGCTTGATTGGGCGCCGCCTCATGGTCGATTCTCAACATATCCATGCGTATGTGCTCGGTGAACACGGCGATTCGGAGGTGTTAACCTGGTCACAGGTGACAGTGGGTGGAATTCCTTTGACAGAGTTCTGCACGGGACGGGAAATATCCATTTGCGAGGAGGATTACGCGGCAATTGATGAAAAAGTACGACGTGCCGCGTATCATATTATCGAGGGCAAAGGAGCAACCTATTATGGGATTGGCAGCGCCATCGCCCGAATCGTCGAAGTGATCTTGCAGGATGAACGTTCCCTGCTCACGGTTTGTTCGCCGATGAAAGATGTTGTGGGAATTAAAGATGTAACTGTTTCTCTTCCAAATTTGGTGGGTGGCGAAGGAATTATCCAAACTTTTTCCCCAATCTTAAATGAAGGCGAGACTTCGGCACTGCACGCCAGCGCGCAAGTGGTTCGCTCTGTGATCGCAGAACTCAAGTTGTAAATAAAAAGACATCCGAGTACATTGCTCGGATGTCCGATTGTTAAACATCCCGAAGGTTTTTTGTAAGATTTTTATCTTCGAATGAACCTTCGGGACGTCATATTTCATCATTACATCAGTGCTACAAACTCTTCACGTGTCAGCGTTTCCTGTTGAAGCAGGGATTGTGTTACTCGTTCCATTGCCTCACATTTTTCAGTAATAATCCGTTTGGCTTCAGCATAACACAGCAATTGATTTCGGGACATCAATAGACTATCCTGATCAGGTAGCGACATGGTAAAGCCACCCATCCGTCCGCGCGGGATGATGGTGATCTTATAAACCGGATCGGAATGCTCCGTGCTGTGCATCACCACGGCGTGTCCCGCTTCGTGATAAGCAATCGTTCTTCGTTCCCTTTGACTCATCACGCGGCTCTTTTGCTGCACACTGCCAATCAAGTTTTTCTCCACGGCTTCCTGGAAGTCCTGGACGCTGATCTCCACATGACCATTCCGGACTGCCAAAATCGCGGCTTCGTTGACGATACTGGCGAGGTCTGCTCCGACCAAGCCGGGAGTTGATTTCGCTACATCCATAAGATTCACATCTGACGCTATGCGGCGTCCATCGACGTGGATCTTGAGGATCTCGAGGCGGCCTTTCACATCCGGGCGAGGAACGGTGACGTGGCGGTCAAAACGACCGGAACGCGTCAGAGCTGGGTCGAGTACATCCACACGATTGGTCGCGCCCAAAACCACGATTCCCTCCGTACCGGTGAACCCGTCCATTTCGACGAGTAATTGGTTCAGGGTTTGATCTTGTTCCATCTCACCGCCACCGCCGCTGGAATTGCGCTTACGTCCAGCCGCGTCGATTTCATCAATGAAGATAATACATGGAGCTTTTGAACGTGCCTTTTTAAATAAAGAACGCACGCGACTTGCACCGACACCAACAAACATCTCTACGAATTCAGAGCCAGCCGTGCTAAAGAAGGGAACGCCTGCTTCACCAGCGATGGCTCTGGCAAGCAAGGTCTTGCCAGTACCAGGATCGCCAACCAGTAGTACACCGCGTGGCATGCGGGCGCCCATTTCCCGATATTGACCATTATCCTTAAGGAAACTGACAATATCTATAAGTTCTTCACGGGTTTCATCGATCCCAGCAACATCTTTGAATTTCACGTTGGGGACGTCGCCTTCCGTATATTTCTTTTTGCTTGCCATCGCGCCCCCGGTGATGCGCGTAATACCATAGCCGATCAAGCCAAGCATCGCCAGACTCATGAAGATATCTGCACCTCTGCCTCCTGTAAACGCATCGGGCTCGACAATTTCATATTGAAGTTTGGCAAGTTCCGTTTCGCTTACACCCAGATCGCGCATCTGCTCAGTAAACGGAGCAGTGGTATCGCGCAAGGTGATATGTTGAGTCCCATCTTTATAAAAAATCGTAAGCATGCCGTTGTAGCGTGAATCTTCCACTCGCTGGACGCGATTCATGGAGATCGCCGCTGCCACTTCGCTCAATGGAATAGGCTCCTGTTGAGTCTTGGAGCGCATAAGATAGGCGCTGGCAATAAGCATGCCTAACAATAAAAGCGCTAGGATCAATCTGCCATATTTATGCTTTTTGAAGAAATCCAGTATTTGTGTAACTGATTGTTTCATGTTTGCCTCATTAAATCCGTTATCCGATGTTCAAATTCGCCCCATGTTACACCTTTAATTGGAGAATTTTGCTATCATTTTCATTATTTTGATTTACAGATTTATTAACTTGGTTGATAGGATGCTTTCGTCATATGCGAAAGTAAAAGCATATCGAATCCATATGTGAGCAGGATGAGACGAAGTTGAGAAAAGAATTAATAACTGTCCCGCGCACAATATCCTGAAGTACAGAATATTGTGTTCGTCATTTATCTAGAGAGCTTATTTGAGGAAGAAATAAATTCGCTCGCCGCTGAACAGTCCTTGGTCCGGATCCCATGGGAAGAGGATCGTCACGAAAAACTCAACGCGCTGACCAGTGGGAGGCGGCATGTCCAACCATTGTGATTGATACGTGCCATTCGCGAATGCTTCCTCGAAAACTCCTTGTGGACCGATGACAATGTTTTGCAGATCGAAGTGAACATCTGGAAAGGCTGTAAGAAGATGCGTATAAAATTGTGTTGCGCCAGCTTTCCCATGCCAATCCACACCTTTGTTGACGATCGTGTAAACGCAGTCTTCTGTCAAAGTTGCCATCAAGCCGGGGATGTCATGTGCGTCCTCTGCGACGGAGTGAGCGATCCATAACTGGCGGATGGAATGGTATTCGTCCTCATCCATACGTCGGCGGATTAACGGGACGACATTGGTGCTCAAGTTCCGTTTCATATAATTTCCTTTCTACGCCAGGATTTGAGAACAAGTCAAAAACCTTGTGAAGGTTTTATTTGCGTCCTCAAATTGATAATCCCAACCTTCGCAAGACTCCAAGACCAAATAACGGAATCAATTGTCGGCTGAGAAGGAGACGAAATTTCCTATCCAATCTTTGAAACGAGGCTGGCAATGTTGTTCAGAAACACTTCCACTACTTTGGGGTCGAACTGTATGCCGCTGTTCTCAAGAATATAGTTAGCTGCCTCTTCATGAGACCATGACTGGCGATAAGGTCGGCCACTTGTCAACCCATCCCAGACATCCACAACGGCAAAGATGCGCGATGTCAATGGAATGGATTCACCTTTCAGCCCGCGCGGATAACCGCTTCCATCCCATTTTTCATGATGACAGTATGGAATTTCCACTGCTTCACGGAGGTAGGCAATGGGCGCGAGCCAATCATAGGCAAATTGTGGATGCATGCGCATGATTTCCCATTCTTCATCGGTGAGCGGGCCTGGCTTGAGTAAAACGCTATCTGGTACACCTAGTTTGCCAATATCGTGGAGCAATCCACCGCGCCGCATCTGCACAAGTTTTTCGTCTTCTATGCCCATCAGGCGGGCAAGTTCCAGAGCCATTCTTGTGACGCGACGGGTGTGACCTTCGGTCTCGCGATCTCGCAGATCCAGTGCATGAGACCAGCCCTCGATGGTGGCATCATATGCCTGCTCCAATTCAAAATTGATCTTTTTCAAATTTTCAACCAGCATGGCATTGTCAATTGCGATCGCGGCTTGTCCTGCAAGAGTTTCCAAAAAGTCGATCCATTCCGGATAAGGCTGTGATAGCGCTCGATGGAAGACTTCTAGTACACCCTGTACTTCTCCCCTGGCAATTAATGGCACTGCAAAATAGCTGACAAAATCTTCTCCGGATAGTAACTCTGTTATCAACGTTGGGTTGGGTTGCTCTCTCAAGTCTTCAATTCGGATCAAGTGCCGCTCTACTGCTGCGCGCCCGGCATGACCTTTGCCAATATTTAATTGTGCATTTTTGACAGCATAATTGCGGAAACCTTGCGTCGCGCGATACTCCAGCGTTTGTCCGGTGGCATCCAAAATCAGGATGCTTGTTGCATCAACCTGTAATTGATCAGCCACTTGTGAGAGAACGATATCCAGCGTGAAGCGCAAATCAAAACTGGATGTGATCGCTTGGTCAATCGTTCGCAGCGAGGTCAGGCGGGCAACTTGCTGGCGTATCTGGATCTCGGAAAGTTTTCGTTCGGAAATATCCTGTGCCGTGCCAACAAAACGTCTTACGCCTCCGCGTTCATCGAAGACAACCGCGCCCCTGCAATGGATATAACGCAGTTCGCCGTTCGAACGGAAGATCCGAAAGTCGAGTTCTTTCGTCTGCCTGCACGCTTTAATCTCATCCATCCATTTGGTGGCGCTGGGACGGTCTGCTGAATAAATGAGATTCAGGAAGCCTTGGCTGTTATGTTGAAATTCATGCGGTGAAATATCAAGTAGATGATACATTTCATCTGAAAATTGAAGGCTGTCACTGACGATATCGAGACTCCAGCTGCCAATATGTCCAATGCTCTGCGCCTCGGATAAAAGGCGTTCCTTTTCTCGCAGAGTTTCCTCAGCCCGTCTGCGCTCGTGGCGGACCTGCGCCTCGCGTAGTTCGCGTTCGAGTGCAGGACCCAGACGCGCATATTTCCCCTTGATAATGAAGTCATGTGCTCCTGCTTTTAGCGCGTTGACCGCGCTTTCTTCACCAATTGTTCCACTGATGATGATGAAGGGCAGATCCAATCCACTGCTTTTTAGAATCTCCAGAGCGTGGGGGGCATCCAAATGGGGTAGGGAATAATCACAAAGAATAACATCCCACACTTTGTCCCTAAGCTTCGCATGCACGTCTTCAGACGTTTCCACGCGTTCATATACGACTTCGTAGCCGAAGCGGCGGATCTCGCGCAGTAATAATTGCGCATCGTTATCTGAATCTTCGATCAAGAGAATTCGTAATGTTTTTTTTGCTTCCATTCCTATCAGGAGGGTGGAGCCTCATTCAATACCAACCAATATAGGCCCAGTTGACCGATGGCGTCCACGAATTGGTTGAAATCAACTGGCTTGCGGACGTATGAATTCGCGCCGCTCGAATAGGCATTGACCATATCCTGGTCCTCCTTCGAGGAAGTAAGGATGACAACCGGCAACATGCGCGTGCGCGGCTCTGAGCGAATACGACGCAGGACATCCAGTCCGTCCACTTTGGGAAGTTTCAGATCGAGCAGGATCACCTGCGGCAGATCAAATGGATCACGTTCTACATAGGCGCCCATGCAAAAGAGATAATCTAAGGCTTCGGCTCCATCGCGTACAACAACAATCTTATTTGCAACCTTGCTTTTGTTCAATGCCCGAAGTGTGAGGGCTTCATCATCTGCATTATCCTCAACGAGGAGGATCATTTTTTGATTCATAACCGATAAACTCCTTCAAACTATCTATATGGATTGACCTTGCGAACGTTTGCTTTCTTTCTCGATTGTTGCTGGAATGAAACATTTGTAAGTCCGATTCTCATTCATAATGTGAAGCAGAAAACGGCTCCCTTATTCACTTCGCCTTCTGCCCAGACGCGCCCGCCATGTCTATTAATAATGCGCTGCACGATTGCCAATCCGATGCCAATACCGGGAAATTCAGAACTTGTGTGTAATCGTTGGAATGCGCTAAATAATTTGTTGACATATGCCATATCGAACCCGGCGCCATTATCGCGGACAAAGTATACGCGTCCATTGACCGGATCCTCTACTACACCAAACTCGATTCGGGCGAGTCCCTGCTTCGATGTAAATTTCCAGGCATTGTTTAGCAGGTTCTCCAGAACCACTTTCATCAGGCGCGGATCGCAGTTAGCAATGATATTCGGCGTGATGGAAAATTCGACGATTCGATTTGGCTCGGTCTGCTGTAACTCACGGATGATATGCTGGGCAATGGTGCTGAGACTTGTGGGTTCCGGGTTGAGAGGCGCACGCGTCACCCGCGAAAGGTTAAGCAAATCGTCAATCAACTGCGCCATACGCTGGGCAGCAGTGCGGATGCGCATCAGGTAATTGCGTCCCTCATCATTCAACTGATCGCCAAAATCCTCCAGGATCGCGAGGCTAAATCCATCAATGGTGCGAAGAGGTGCGCGCAGGTCATGCGAGACCGAATAGCTGAATGCTTCGAGTTCCTTATTCGTTGCTTCTAATTGGATGGCGCGCGCTTCAAGGTCTGCATTCAGTTGTTTGATCTTTTTCTCGGCAAGTTTGCGTTCGGTGACATCGCGGATGGCAGCGGTAACAACTGTCCCTTCATCCGTTTGCAGTGGACTCAGACTGATCTCAACAGGGAACTCTGTGCCATCCTTGCGCAAGCCGTACAACTCAAGTCCCGTTCCCATGGGGCGGACGCGCGGCTCGTGAAAGTAGCCCGTCCGATGTAATGGGTGCTTATTTTGAAAACGTTCCGGCACAATTTTTTCCACAAATTGGCCAATGATTTCATTGCGTGAGTATCCAAATAACTTCTCCAGTTGTGAATTAACCAATACGATCTCCCCTTTATTGTTCACAACCACAATCGCATCCGGCGCGGATTCGAGCAAGCCACGAAACATTTCTTCTGCCCGTTTACGTTCGAGCGCGTCTTGGATCGATTTTTCCTGGTTCTGGATCAATTGTTGTTTCGCATCAAGATAACTTTCACCGATGACGCTCATAGTGATCTCGATCAATATGTCTGCGCCCTCCATGGCTGAAAGCAGACGCGCGGGTATCTCACCGAATTCATCTAATAGATAGGGGCGCACCAACTTTCGGAAAGCGCTGGTAAGTTCAAACCAAGTGTGAAAACTGAGACCCGCCTCGGCATATTGCTTGCCTTGTTCCCAAAGACTTTGTAGATAAGGCTCCCATTCACCTTCATAGATAGCGCGCCGTTGTCTTTCCATACTGGCGTGTTGTTGCTCAGCGGTTGGTTGCAACGAAGGATTTTGCAGAATAAATTTGAGCTCCGGGAGATCACCTGCCATGCGGACTAATTCTGCGCTGATCTCTGCCCTGTGAGCTTCATAAACCTCCCAATATTCCTGCAAGCCCTTGCTTTCCTCTAGGGTATGTTTTGGAACAACGATTTTGGGTGAGGGAGTGAATAGTTTCATCGAACAATTTTTTCCTATATCGTTTTTTACGACAAGAATCGTTGGGCGAATGCCCAGTGGCGGGAGCCCGTGATTCTATTCTTTCCCGCTTGGAACGATAAGACGGATATTCTTTGCTTTCCAGGTGCGCCTTGCGCTTAAGACGCATTTTCCTGTTTGCATCTTTCTCATTTTTCTAGTACATCAGTCCCCAGATAATGAAACGAAAAAATATGATAGATATTATCCAATTTTACTAAATATACGCTCTTTGTTTCTAAAAATCAACATCTTGTTTATGCCAACTTGTTTAAGATTTCTAATAACCCATCGATTTATGTCACGTTTTATTTTAATTGTTAACGACCTGAAGATCCCGGGGTATACTTATTTTATGAAGCTCTACATCGGTTGTCCGATTTGGTCCTTTAAAGGTTGGGTAGGAAACTTCTACCCTGAAGACACCAAGCCCAAGGATTTTTTGCGCGAATATGCCCGGCGTGTCACGACCATCGAAGGCAATACTACGTTTTATGCGGTACCTGCAGAGAAGACCATTGAGAACTGGGTCGCCGAAACGCCTGAGACGTTCCGCTTCTGTCCCAAAATCCCGAAGGCGATTAGCCACGAAGGAACGCTGTTGGATAACATCCCGCGCGCTCAAGAATTCATTGAAGTGATGCGCGGACTCGGCAAACGACTGGGACCGATGTTCCTGCAACTCCCGCCTCGTTTCTCACCGGAACATATCGCTGAACTACAGAACTTTCTCTCCGTTTGGCCGCCTGACGTCCACCTGGCAGTGGAGGTACGCCACCTGGATTGGTTCGACTCACCGTATAACGAGGAGCTAAATCAACTGCTGACGGAACATAATATGGCGCGCGTCACAATAGACACGCGCCCGATTCGAGATCTCGCGGGGGATAAGATTTTAGAGGGTACCGCCTATGGGAGTTTGGTCGGCGCGCGGGAGCGCAAACCAGACGTCCCTGTAGCCCCGACCCGCACCACGGATTTTGTCTTCATCCGCTATATTGGACATCCCGACCTACATTTCAACGATCCATTTCTGGATGAGTGGGAAAAATATCTGGCAGCGCAATTGACTGAGGGCGCAGACGTATATATGTTTTGTCATTCACCCGAAAACCTGACCGCGCCACAGATTGCAAGAGAGTTATATCATCGTGTGTCTAAGCGCGTGTCACTACCGCCTTTGCCGTGGGATGAGATCCAACCTGATATGCCCGAACAACCAACGCTATTTTAAAGTGGAGTATCGCGCTGAGCGGAGGGTCGAGTGCAATTCGAGACCCGAAGTCAAAGCGTATGTGACAGAAAAGTTTCCAATCGTGTAAAGTCCCGTGCGAACAGAGATTGCCACGCCACTGAAAAGCATCAGCGGCTCGCAATGACAGGTTAGTAATGTTTCTCAATTCCCCCAAACCCGAACTGTTTGTTCTTTTCCGTCATCTTAATAAAATATGCCAGGCGCTTTTTGAATTCGGCGGGTCGTTTGCGCGCTCCATCGATAAAACCGATACGGATACGCTTATAGGGATCAGAAAATTTCTGAAAATTCTTCCAAGCTGATTTGTTCGATTTGATTTCGTTCAAAATATCTTTTGGGATACTAAATTTCTCGTCCGAAATCTCACCCAGAGTCTCGCGGACTTCCTTGATCACTTTTTTCTTTTGGAGCAAGAACCTCAGCCGCTCCTTGTTGGCAGGGGAATATTTGCTGTTCGGTTTACGCGGGGAGAACCGCTGTGCAAATCGTTTTTCGTCAATGGTGTGAACCGTGCTATCAATCCAACCGAAGCAGAGTGCTTCTTCGACCGCGTCGTTATATGCGATGCGCGGCTTGCCTGATCCTTTCTTGTAATAGACCAGCCAGATCTCTTTTTCTGTTTTGTAATGCTGACGAAGCCAGGCTCTCCATTTTTTGCGATCAGCGATATAGAGTGTTTTCATAAAGTTTCATCTAAACCTTCGCAAGGTTAACTTATTGACTTCCGTCTTACATCAAGAATTGCGATTTTCGTAGAATGATTAAACGGACTGGGATCTGTGATCGGTGTGCTAACTCGGTTATACCCGACCATGTCCTCGGGGACCGGTATCAATTCTTTGATTTGCAAGTAACCATCTTTGCACAGCGACTCGAGCGTCTGCATGTATTCTTTCCCACTGACATATAACGCGTTGTTGATCGTTATAAGAGTTCCACCATGATTGATGAGCGGACGCACCTTAGTGATGAGACGCGCACTTTCGTTTTCCTGATCCACTTTGCCTTTGGACGTGGTCGAAAAGAATGGGGGATCGATCAGCACGCAATCAAAGGTTTCGCCTGTCCGTTTGAATTTGCCGACAGCTAGGAAAAAGTCCGCGGGGATGAAATCATTCTTGTGAATGGGGAAGCCGTTAAGTGTGTAAGACTCTTTTGCCAGATTCAAGAACTGACGATTTAGATCCAGTTGCACGACGCGACTTGCTCCGCCAGCGGTTGCGGCAACTCCCAAACTACCGGTATATGCAAACGTGTTCAAGACAGATTTAGCGTGCATGTTCTCAATCAGCCATTGACGGAGATTCCGCGTGTCAAGATAAAAACTCGCATCGCGATTCATCGTCAGGTCAATCGCGTACCAGACTCCGTGCTCGCGAATCTTGCGGTTCGGTTTTTCGCCGAAGAGCAATTGTCCGCGTCGTTCTTCTTGCGTTTTGCCATTTCGTGCTTTCAATATTCCAGCGCGTAGCCAAGGGAATTGATTGAGTAAAAAGTTCTGCGCTTCTTTTACGAATGCCAAGCCATGTTCGGCATCGTCGGCATAGTTATGAAACACCAACGTGGACGCATACAGGTCAATGACGAGATCAGGGTTGCCTTCGGTAAATCCATTAAACAGCCGAAACGCGGATTGATGCGCTGCCTCAAAAAGCGATTTGCGCGCCTCAATCGCTTTTTCAAGTAGAGAAATAAAAGTGGGATCATCCATTGATTTGGATTATCCCACTGATTCAACAAATTCCTTCTGTGATGAATAAATAGCAGATTATTCCCCGGCAAGTTTCAATACTCTGTCTAGCAAGATGTCTCCATAATGAATGGAGGAGTTACGCAATTTTTGAATGTAGGGTGTTATTTGATCTATTTTGCCGCGTTGTTTTGCAACAAGCAATAGCCCAAGTGCGCCGATACAGTTGATTTGATTGTGTTCAGCGATTACCCTCGCGCGATGATCGTCGATCAATAACATATCTGCGGAAAGCTGTTTATAAAGAGCCATAGCTTCTATCTCACCGCGACCAAGCCCTCCTGCCGTCAACACCCAACGAGTTGTATCCACCTTCATTACACGTCCAGCTAAGAACGTGCCAAGTGCATCCGATTGTGCTTTTTCTGGTGCAACGATTTCAGCAAAGACGGCATCAGGTACTTTTATGTCGTCATATACCTGCAAAAGGATATTCAGTCCATTACAGGTGGCGAGTGCAATGAGCGCGGAACTATCTGCAATGATGAGCATGGCTTCATTTCCCGCTCTTGAATTTATTTAAATCAGCTTCCAGTTCCTCTATGGTTTGAGTATGTAAAATGATGCCTTCACGTTTGCAAAAGTCGAGAAAAGCGTATCGATCTATACCTGCCACTTCGCTTGCCGCTCCGATGGATAATTCGCCCGCTTGATAGAGTCCCAACGCGGCGTACATGCGGATCTTTTGAGTCGCTTCTTCGGGTGACTCAGCTAAAAATTGGTTGTCAGGGAGAGAAAAAGAGATTTGCATGTCTACTCTTGCCTTTCTTCCAGTACACCGTAAATTTTGATCAGCCTTTATTATATCCTGCAAGGACATTGATGAAATAGTGATGATATTAGAACCGAAACGCAGACTGATGCGCGGCATCGAAAAGTGACTTGCGCGCATCTACGGCATATTCAAGGCGTTGCGTGAGTGAAGTCATTTCCCGAGTTGCTTTTCCAGCCAAGTGGAGATTGCTGCTAAAGACTCGTCTGTAACGTTATGAGCCATATTGAATTCGTGATATTCAAGATCTACATTCAAGTTCTGTAATATCTCGCGACTGCGACGAGCCCAATCAATTGGAAGCACGGGATCCTGAATACCGTGAGTAAGGATTAAGGGCTTATTCCTTACGTTAGTGTCATCGATATGCAAACCTGCCTCCTGTGGCATATATCCCGATTGAACAATGACTCCCGCGACGCGCTGCGGCTTGGTCAGTACGTACGACAAGGAAACGATACTTCCCTGACTAAAGCCGAGTAGGTAGAGTTTGTTTTCATCTACAGCATAAGACTCGACGATCTCGTCGATGAAATGATCAATTGTATTGAGCGCATTCCCCAATCGTATCGGATCTGGCTTCCCAATTTGTGTAATTTGAAACCATTCATACGAATCAGGTCCCAGAGTGAATGTGCCGCGTGGACTGATCCAAAGCAATGCGTTTGGAAGGTATGGTGCGAGTCCGATCAGGTCGCGCTCATTACTTCCACGTCCATGCAACGCAAGGATGGTTGGATATTTTGAATCGGATTCTTTATTGTACGATGTAGGATATTGAACTAGATGTGTTAGAGATAATTGTTTTGATTCCATCAGTTATTTTGCCTTCCGTATTTTCTGCTTAATCCTCATCGCTTCATTCAAATGCAACATGCAATGCCTCGTCGGCGGCATCAGCAGCAGACCTGCGATCGTCTTTTTACTCCAGTAGTCGGTGATTTCCATCGCTTCGGGCGTGACTGCGCCGTCGTTAAGTACTTTTTTGATTCGACAGGGGTCGACTTTTTGTTTGAAATCCTTCGCCTGCAATATTTTGACGATCTCGCGCGTTCGGCGGGCAACCGCGATTCGGTAATCAAGCAACGCTTTTATATCAATATTTGCGGTTAGCTCTGCAATGCTTGAATCATTCATGTTGTTGGCGGAGTGGATGACAGAAACGTTCATCTTCTTTGCCGAATCGTCACATGTAAAGAGTTGTGACATTCCTGCGACAAGAACGTTAATCACAATATCTTCGATGCGAGCAAGATGGAAGAGAATGCATGCAATGGAATGTTCATCGCCAGCAGGGATTTGTCTGACCTCATCATCGGTCATATCGTTCAGGAGTTCATGTTCGAACGACCAGAGTTTTGATTTGGAGATCTTCGCCGAGTGAACCATGGCATGTTGATTTAGGAAAAGCTCGATGGCTTGATCCTGGTCGCCTTTCGCGAGGATGTGGGTCAATCTTTGATGTCCATCGTTCCAGAGTTTGCGGTTAGGATCCATGTATGCCCTCAGTGTGATGTAGGTGATCGATTATGAGTTTTAGCTACAGATTTGATTTTTAGATCCGCGTAAATCCGTGGCAAGGTTTTGCAACGTATTGTTAAGAGGGAGAACCATCTTTATCAAACGGGCTCAAATGTCGGTTGCGAGAGAGACCGGGGAATCTTCCTGTAAGAATTCCGCGGTCTGAGCGTCTCTATTTCAATAAATTGGTGGGCTGGTGTAATCGAGTGATTAAGAAATTTATAAGAGTTTTGCAGTTCGATTGTACCCCCAACCCTTTTCGGGTAGACTATTAATAATGTACCGTATAAATTCCAAACATGAATTTGTTTTTCCTGTGCATTTTTTAACAAGTTTCGGGATTTATGAAACAAGCGATAGAATCGTCCACAACTCATGAGGTGATTTATGTCCGCAACTGAATTGACTCCACAGGGCGCCGATAACAAGCTTATTAAGCTGCGCAATGAGGAGGAAGAGAAGAAAGCGCGAACGGCGTATTCTGTAAGAGCATCCACAGATTTTTATGGGGCGATTGGATGGCTAATTGGCTTGCTTGCCACACTTTTCGTTTCCATTCCGGTCATTATTTTCCTTGTTAATAATGCTTCGTCTGGCGATTGCTTCGGATAGCGCACGGATCACAATCTTCAATGGGTTGATCGTTGTCGGATATATCCTGCTTGGACTGCTTTTCCTTTACATTCAATTGCGCGTGTTCATTTGGGCGGCGTCCGGGAAACCGACACGCTTCTTCTTCGGGATCATGGGCTGGGCTGCCTTCAATGGGCTGATCTATTGGGCAGTGATTAACCCTGAGGTGTTGAACATTATTCTGGTGGTCCTTGGATTTGCGGCGCGCATTCTGTTTGTTATTGCTTTCGCTGTGATTCAATTCGTGGCGATCTTCTGGTTCATGGCGCAATCACGCGTGGAGACTATTCGTCCCGGTGACCCCAAGCAGGTGACGTTCGACGATTACAAAGGCCAGCCGAATCTGATCAAGATGGTGCGTCAGTGGATCTCTCTGCTTTCGGATCGCGGCAAATTCCAAAAGATGGGCGGACAGTTCATCAATGGACTCTTGCTGTATGGGGAGCCTGGCACTGGAAAGACGCTGCTCGCGAAGGCGATGGCGGGTGAGGCGGGAATC
>WNFZ01004455.1_pt1 | contig 14929 bp, 9 predicted proteins | sample 5400081 | NCBI WGS metagenome assembly WNFZ01 (sample SAMN13153365, study PRJNA577476) | soil metagenome | isolation source: 80 cm soil or saprolite under grassland replicate 1 | place: USA:California | collected 2016-06-15 | reverse complement strand
TGCCCACCGCACCCGTGGCGCCGGTGGGGTTCCCGAAGCGTCCGAGCCTTCCCAAGGCCGGTCGTCTCCCAGGCGCGCCCTCACCGCTTTTGGCGATTCTCCGTTGTGATAACAGTGAACCAGCTGTCTAACCGCGTCGCGGCCAAAGACCTCTTGCCATGCGCTGCGAACACTCCCGATCTCAGATCGCCCAGACGGGTCTCGGTCCTCGGCTGACATCCGATGAACGAAGACATGAGAGTAGCCACGCAGTAGGATATTCGCGGTGCCGTCCCGGACCGCGTCTCGCCATTCACTAAGGACGACGTCGTCCGTCGGGGGAATGTCGACCCCATCGAGTAACATGTCAGCAAAACGCGCCAGCCAGAGATCGCGATCTAGTCGACCGGGGTCGCCGAATACCGCCTCTTGCACGCGGGTCTGAGTCTCGCGCAGCTGAACCTCGGAGGTGCGTTTCGCCGCCGCGACCCCGTCAATTGCGACATACTTCGCCTCGCTCAAGAGTGCGACAAGTCTGGGTTGCCCCGCATGAATCTGCGGGCTCAACGCCAAGATGTCTGCAATGTGCTCGCGCTTTTGTCCAAGCCAGCCAGCATAGTCATCCAAGAAGTACCAGCCGCTCCTGGCCTGCGGGCCGATTTCATCCTCAAGGAGGAATCGACTCAAGACGAGCCCTATCAGCTCGTTGGCGAAGCAAGCGCGTTTTGCCGCCCTGAGAACGATGTCGCCGGACACCTCGTTGGCATCATCGATCATCTGCTCAGCGATCTGAGCTATGGCCGTGCTATCGAGGCCAAGGTTTAGATCCCTGAGACGCTTCTGTACTAGGACGCCTAACAGATTGAGGGAGGCCTTTGATGAGATGATAAGGCTCCGCCCCTCGAATCCTTGTTGTTGATAGCGGATGATCTGGACCCCGAGACTTCGTAGTTGTCGTCGTGTCAGGAGTTCATCGTGGTTTACAACCCACTGGCCTAGACGGTGGACCTCGTCGAAGATTTCTCGCGTGTCGTTGTTCTGAAAGCTGATTTGCCGGGACGGCAGGGGGTGAAGTCCTCCCTTCACGTCCTCGCCCATGGCTATCGAGTACAAGCTGCGTAGATAGCTCCATCCGACGGATGGCTGCACAGGACAAGAGAGATAGGTGATCGCCTTCAGATCATGCTGCATACCAGGACGGCGACGAGACCATCGCGGCGGAATGTGATGGAGTAGGTCGACGTCTGGCGGCGTAAGAACTTCGTCGGTCCAGCGGATCTCAGCTAGTCGTGCGATCACGTCCTGAAGGAACACAATGTCGGCTGGTGGCCCGTCTACGCTCGACGGTACAACCGCCTGGTCGGCCATGATGCCGATGCGAAGACGAGCCATGAAATCCCTCGAGGCCTCGCTGGCTACCATCGAGTCCACGTCACGCTCGCTGCTCTCGAGCAAGGCCTCATACAGCCGGTTCAACTTCTCAGGCCTGCTGTGACGGAGGATGACCTGACACCGCACCTCCTCCTCGTCTTCATAGAGCTGACCAAGCGCGGCTACCGCCTCTTCTGGGAGGCGTGCGGTGTCGCAGTTGTAGAGCACCGTCGTTAGGTTGGCGGCTTCGTGCGGTTGAAGCTCCAGGTAGCGACGAACGAGATTCAACAGCCATTGCGCACCAAGGCGGGGATCTTCGTTCGTAGTCGCGATATCGTCTCTTCGCCTCGTCGGCGCTTCCATGAGCGAGTAGTCGCCGCAGATCTCGCTGCTCGCCAGGAGCACTGGCTCGTTTCCTCTGAGGCCCAAACAGACTTCGGGATAGAAGACGTGTCCCAGTTCTGCCGATATGTCTCTGAAGAAGAGTCGAGGATCCCCGAAGTTGACCGTTTCAGCAGCCATCAGGTGCTTGATAAGACCGCCGACATGACGTGCTTTGACGGCGGTAGCGATGATCCGTAAAGGGTGCCAGGGAGCGACGATTGCCGCCGGTTCGCCTCCCTCGACCTCGGCGATGCCGAGGCGCAGCGCCGGCTCCAGAAAGTGAGCACGGTTCTTGTCGCCCAAAGCATGAGTTAGGAGGGCCTCGATCATGGCTTCGTATGCCGGAGCCAGGGCGACAGCCGACTCAGCTGATGTTCCCTCTCCAACAAACCCTTCGACTGCTGCTCGGTATGCCGCCACGAAGGTTGACCATGCCGAAGCTAGGGCGTCATGACCTTCTGGGGTCAGTCTGGATTCGGCGGCGGCTTGTTCGAGGTTGCGGCGGAATATTCGGTCGACGTCCTGGTCCTTGTCGTACGGCGCGACCAGAGAACCGCGGTCTCGACGGAAAACCGGCATCAGAGTCGAGACATCTTTCAATTCGACTGATTGAAGTCGGCCCTTTGTACTCACTGGTTCCCGGCTAACACGATTCTGGCAGAATGGGTTCTTGGCGATCCGTCCCCAGTCTTCTGTGTATTCGCTCAGTATCGACGACGGGTTGAACGACCACACCAGCATCTGAGTGCTCGATGTCGATTGACCAGCTACCGTGACCTCCATCGTGACTGTAAACTTGAGCTGCAGCGCGGCCCGCTTTGTCGAGGTGTTGCGCTCGTACTTGCCCCTGCCTTCCTCGGCAGCGACGAGCCGTTCAAGCTCGAAGATGTGTGGCGTGTCCCAAGTCACTGCGAACCCGCTTAACGCCTTCAGTCCGCGGTACCGCCGAGAGAAGTAGCTCGCGGCGTCGAAATTCATGTCCAGCCAGTCGCGCTTCGAGCGTCGGTGCGATTCGATGATCAGACGCCGCTTATCAGCGATTGAACCGGCCTGTTCAAATAACCGTTCCAAACAACGCAAGAGACCGACGAAGAGATCTGTCGCCTCGATTGGCTGCCCATATACGAACCTGTCCCACTTGGCTTTGAGAACTCTCTCTCTGCCGAGCTCTTGTCGATGGCGCTCGTAGAATTGCTGATCGTCTTCATTCGCCTCGCGAGTTTGCCGTTTGTCCAGCCGTTCGAGGTGATCTCTCTCGTCGGTAGAAAGCGTTTCGGGATACTCATCGTCGTAGAAAGTCAGAGTCGACTTCCCGAGAGGATCGGGCTTGACCTTGAGACCATCGAATAGAGCCTTGACCTTATCAAGCTCCCATTCGAGGGAAGCGAGGGCTTGCGCTGACTCGTTCCAACTGGCGTCTGCTCCAACAAATGACTCAAACACGGCATGGTGCCGTTCATCGACTTCCGATTTGATCCGCTGGAACGTCTCCGATAGCTGATCTGATGACAAGGGCTGGTGACTAGGCGACATCTTCATCAGATAGACGGCCCGCTTCGTCAAAGCCTGTTGGTACATTCGGCGCCAGCGCGACGCGTGACCCAGGGCTTTTTCAGGGATGCCGTTGAAAAATGCAGAGTCACGGGGAATCCGGAGCGACGGCAGTGCCCACCCCAAGGCCTGGACTACCGGAACACCCTCCTCAAGGATCGCGCGACGAGTAGCAAGGACATAGTCGCCAAAAGCATCCAAACTGGTTGGCTTCGCCTCCTGCAGGCCTCGAAGAGCCTGACCCCACCATTTGACCTGGTTTGGCGAGAGCGCCAGCCCGGCGCTCGCTTGCACCACCCACATATCCGGTTCACGAAGGAGTTCGTCACTGCCGATAGCGCTGACGTCTTTGAGCGACTGACCTTGGTCATCGTCAGTATTGGCCAGGACAAGAACAGGCCTGTCGCAATCTTGATTGCGCCAGTAGGTCGTACGCTCGTCGGTCAGGATCTCTTCGGGCAATAGTGCAGAGACGCCGACGCCACGAGGAATTCGGAGGCGGCATCGATCACCAAGCTCCGCATGGGAACCGATCGCGCGGCAAATGGCGCCGACCTGCACATCCGTCAGCCGGTCGAGGAGGAAACGAGCCGTTCCTTCGGACGCATCGTCTGACCGCGCCCTGGTAGCAATCAGATCGGCGGCCGCGGCGCCAACGAGTTCATGGACGTTCACTGTAACCCCGCGAATGGGTTAACCACGTAGGCACATGCATCAGAGAGGCGATTCAGGAGCCCCAGGCTGGCTAACCTCATCTCCAGCCGTCGGGCGTTCTCCTCAAAAGCTCGCTGATCGCTGCCTGCGCCGATAAATACCTCGGCCTGCCGGTGCCCGATGACCAAAGAGTACCGATCCCGCAGCGTCTGCAGAAAGTGCTGAAACTCCATTCTCTGCGGAACCACGGCCAGGACGAGACTCTTCAGTAGCTGATCGCTCGGAGCGTACCTCATCCTTCGAGAACCGCGCCGCGACGCGAGCCCTATCGCCCGCGCATAGCGCGCGTGAAAGGTCGCAACATGCTGGGGGTGTCTCTTCTCGACGGCTTGTCTTAGTTCCTGAAACAGGCCTTCAGCGGTTCGCGGTCCTTCGTAATCCTCACCTGCGTTTCGGAGCACCTTCCAAGCCACCTTCTTGTGCGCGACGGCGGTGGCTTGACCAAACGGATCCGTGCTCGCGCATGCGGAGGTCCATTCCTCAGACCCGTGGACTTCCTCTTCCAAGAACGCCACTACGGCTTTCCTACTCAACAAGCCGTTCTGCTGGAAGGAGTCAGCCGCCAGGTCTCGAACTGTCGATCGCTTCGGTCCTACGATCTCCAGTACGAGGGACACGTTCGCTCCGTCACCACCCCACTCTGAAGCCCTCCTCAGAAAGTAGAGGACCAGATGAAGGCCCAGTAGATCGACCAAGTGCGGAAGAACGTCGTACCCGGGAAGGTTCGCGCGGAGCAAGGTCAGCCAGTCGTCAGCTAGGAAGCGGTAGTCCGGCAGACTTTCGTAAGGCAAGTAGGCTGAGGAGCCGGCCTGACGCCGGGACTCTGGCGGAGCGTTGGGCTCCAGGGTAGCCACAAGACGATTCCAGCGTGACCTCTCATCGAGCACGAGTGGTTGCAGGAGTTGGAGCAATTCGTCGCTCCGTCCACTGCGGCAGAGCATTAGATAAACAAGCTCACCGACCCGAGCAAAGAAGCGACGGTCGTTCGATGCATTCCCGGAGTCGTCCATCCGGAGATCTTCGTAGAGGCACTGCGGACCGTAGGGAAAGACAAATTTGGACGTCCACCGCTTGTTCGTATCGCCCTCGATCGCAGTACTCCTCAGCAACTGGACCAACAACGCAAAGTCCTCAAAGGAGCTAAAGCGACTCTCGAGAAATTCGAAATTCGCCTCCCGTATGCCGCTCGTGGTCTGGCGCATGGCGTCTCGCCAGCGGTTCCACCTCGCCCGGTCATCAGGGACTCGAAGAAGGATGGTTTCGATGCTCGGATTGTTGAAGATGATGTTCCGAAGATACAAAAGGTGTCGGCCTTGGTACTGGAGCCGATTCAGACCGTTCTCTTCCTTTAGCGCTCGGCCGGCATCCGCCTCCGATCGAAGTACTCCGAGAAACTCCAGCAGGGCAAGCCAAGGCACCTGCTCGTCATGCAGCCTGTGACCCCAGATCGCCTCGTCGACCCAAATACTAGGTTCAATGGCGTCGTCAGCCGGCCGCGCGAGACGGGCCGGTCTCATGACGTGCCCAGCAACTTGACTGCAAGCGCCTTGATCACGATCTTGCCTCGATGGTCGAGCTCGAGCAGCTTCAGCTGCATTTCGTCGACGGACTCGGCTTCCTCACCATAGGATCGACGCATCTGCAGCCACTCTCGCAAGAGGCGACTCTTGAACGACAAGATGTCTTCGTAGCATTCGCGCGAGAAGCTACTTGGCATCGCTCCCTCCGCAACCCGTGAAAGAAACTCGTAGCGGAGGACATTGAGAGGCAATGCAGCACGCCTCGCCGTCTCGAAGTAAACGGCGAGCTCGACTCCGCTACGAACTTGCTCGAGTACGACGCGCTCACCCTTTCTAGGGTCAACAGAAAGTGAATATTCCTCGATCCTGCTAATTCTCGATTGCGAGAAGCTTCCGGACGAAGCGAGCACCAGCTCTCGGTCGGTGGTCGTGAGGAGGCCGGTGAAAATGCGGTTTATTCCCTGCACCAAACGGCCCAATATGTTCCTTGGTACCTTTTCTCCGCGGCCAAGAGGGCGAAGTACGTGGTCTAGAAATTCCCCGGCATACTGAAAGACGGTCAGGTCCCAGAGCCGAAGATCCTTTCCTTCGACTTCGGGCATGGTGAAGAACAGGCGACGGCGCTGTCCCGGCAATGCTGTCAGGAAGTCCTGACACGCTTCATCATCGACGCCCTCAAGATAGGCAGCCTGGAGACGCAGGAATTCACCGTGCGCTCCATAAACCGGGTCGCTTCGCAGCAATCGATCAAACAGCGGGCGGAGCCCCGGTTCGTCGGCGCCGAATACGAGAAGGTTGTCGATCCTATTGCTGGTCTCCTCCCCTATTCCGAAGCGCCCTAACACCTCCATGACTTCAGTACTCGCCCTCCGACTATCGACGAGGTTTCCACCGAACACGTTGCTGTAAATGCTCCCTTCTGCCGTGCGCCCGCGGCGGACGATCTCTGGAACATCCTTACACTGCGCAAGTCCCTCCTTGCCGTCCGGATGACCCAGGATTGAATTGCTCGCCAGGATGAGGAGTTGCCGGAGCGGAAGGTGGAATCCGTTGCGATCGCAGAGCTCCAGCAACTCGTTGAGTCGTTCAGTCAGTAGCGGCTGCTGAAGGCGCTGGTAGTTCTCCCATATAGGACAGCGATTCTCCGGCTCGGGGAGCTGGCCACGACAGCCATGGCATCCTTGCCACCCTGGGTGGGTGCTAAGTGCAGCGATGGCTTTCGCAAAGAGAGCCGCGGTATCGCTCCGACTGAGATTGAACAGTCTAAGATTCACTCCGTCAGTCTCGCGGTCTCCCGAGACGAGCAGCCCCTCGATGCATTTGGCGACGCGCGACACCTCGTCAACCGCCGGCGCTCGCGTCCATGCCTCGACCAGCTGGCCATCGTTAGCTGCGACCAGGAATACCTCGGCGGGTGAGTCCGAAAGAACCGCTCGAGCCATTCGCTCGAGTTCAGCGTAGTCAGATCCGTGAAACTCGCTGAGGTCCTTTATCACCACGAGCCTCAGTCCAGAGGGCAGAGACAGCGTCCGCGTTTTCGCGTCGACGTCCCACGTCGCCGAGGTTCCACCCAGTGCTGTCCAGACCTCGCGACAGAGATACGTCTTCCCATCCCCAGCCGTCCCCGTTAGGACGACCGATGCTGGTCTGGGGCCGTTGAAGTTTGCGACCAACTCTTGAAGGTGCCCCGTGTCCAGACGGATTGGGGTAATGCCGTTGCGAAGGATCGCGCGCTGAATGCTCTCGTCGTACATGTTGTCGTTAGTCGGGATTGGGCCGTACTTTCGTAAAAACGAGACCCACCGATTTATTTTGTAGTCAGCCATCGTCAGACCTCTAGAGCTCACAGATCAGACACGCTCGCTCGTCACTATCGAGGTCGTCGTCGTCATCCTCCGTGTCTGGTGACAGCACCTTGACGAGGGGCTGATTGCTCTTCGGCGCTTTCTTCTGGTTGGCTTCGCGCTTCCGAGCATTCGTCTCGATTTGAAAGAGACGTTCGGGTTGGGCAAGTTCGGCCAGGCTTTCATTTTGTGCCCAGGTGTATCGCTCACCCGTCTCGGTATCGATGCGCTCGTATCCCTTCGCTGACTCGAACAGGTCTGGATGCTCGCGCAGCAAGCCAGCCCATTCTTCCTTCCGCTGAAAAAAGCAGAAGTAGCAGCCCGAACGTGTGCGCCATTTGTAATATTCAGGCAACCCCACGCCACTCTCTTCCAGAATCCGGAAGACATCGGCCTTTTTGATTCCATCCTCTTTGAATGGAAAACTCGAAGTGATATTCCGCTTGGTCGAGATGTAGCCCTCCCGGTGTTCGTCGGCCCGAATGCCGACGTAGTTAACGACCGGGTCATCGCCCACGTAGTTTTCGAACGGCTTCAGTTTCAGCATGCGCGTGCACCAGCGCATACGCGAAGACGGCAGGTAACCGCCATATACCTTCAACCAATGATCGAAGCCTCGGTCATCGGAAAGGCGCACGATCTTTCTGCCTAAAAAGCCCTCCAGCCGAGACAGAAATTCGTAGGTTTCTGGCAATTCCTTCTGAGTGTCTGTGAAGACGTACTCCATGTCAGGCACCCGATCGCGCATGTAGATGGCAAGGGCAGTGCTGTCCTTCCCTCCTGAAAGGCCGAGGATGTGTCGTGTGGTCGCCATCACTCTCCGTCCTTCCCGCTAACTTTTTCGCTCGTGTTCAGGTTGCGTTCGCTGTGCCCGAGCAGCCCATGGAGCGTCTTGCCGAGGACGGCGATCTGAAGATCCGGGCGTTGTGGACATAGCGATACCAAGACAGCCTCAACCGCCGCCTCTGCCTTGCTTGCCAGATCGCGATCGCTCTCCCGTACACGAACCAGTCGTCGGCTTTCAGCGTGCCCAGCCGGCGCAACACTAACTCTGAGCAGCTCGACAACGCCCGTATCACTGGCGGGCGGTGCGGAGGAATCCAAGGCCAGATCCTCGGCTCTTGCGAACAAGCGGGCAACATCCGCGAGGCCGATTTCGAAACGGCTTACGTCGCTATCGGTCCAGTGTGCGGGAGGCCTTCCAGACAGCAGCGTCGCGAGAGATTCAAGCCATGCATCGACGGTCAGCGTTCCATCTGCAGCGCGCAGGACGAAACTTCGAAGCTTGGGCTCATAGGCGAAGCTCTCGACGATCTTTGCACGGTCAGACAATTCGGTCCGGGCGGCGGACGAAGATGGGCCCAGATCGAGCGCGTCGGATACTTGATGCTCTAGCTCCTTCAGGAGACGAGGATACGCGTCCGACATCTCAGCCAATGCAGTCGCGACTCGTGCGGCAAACTCGTCGTCATGTGCTGACGCTGTTCCGCCGGGACCGAGGGGCAGATCCACGGCTTGTGGCAGGTCCACGAACAGCAGCATGAGTGGATCCCTGGCCTGGAGCAGGGCGTCGCGGACAGATCTAGCCCGCGCCGATATTCGTTTCGTACTTCGAGAGTAGGGCGGAAGCTGGCCAGCTCTTCGACAAAGTCCTCGGACGATTTCAAGGGGCCGCGCGTCTTCACCAACCTCCGGCAACAGACGGGCAAGATCCCTCAGAGTGCGCGTTCTAGCTCCATCGATCCGGAACCGGCCAACTTCGAAGTCTTGAGGTGCCCTGACCAAGCGCTCCAGAGTTGCTGAGGTCACCTCGGGGACGAAGGTCCCATCTTCAAAAAGTGCCACCTCGTCACCAAGGCTGATGAGCCACGCCAGAAGTAGGATGGGAAATGCACCCTCCTTCAATCCGAATGGACGAGCCTCAAGATCCTTTTGCAGCGATTGAATCTTCCGCCGCCCACCCTCCGTGCTGAAGTAGGTGTCGATAAAAGTCCAGATCGGGCCTAGCCGAAGAGGATCAGCTTTGGTCGGCGGTCCAAAGCTCGTCACCCCCTTGCGGGTTGCGTGAAGTCCACCTCTCTCAAGGATCGAGGTGTACATGCTCACCTCTGGTGGATAGCCCTCGAGTCCTAGACGAGGTTGATGCCCCTTGGAGAGCATCGCATTTAGCAAAGAGCGGCGCGCTGAAGCGGCGGCGCTAGATAGCGCTCGACGATTAACGAGCTCGTTCCTGATAAGCGGCGCGCTTGAATAGAGCTGATCACACAGGGCGGATAGAGCCCGAGAGACGGCGCGAGGGCTCTTCCAATCCTGCTGTTGACCCGCGTGAATCCACACACAAGTAGAGCCCGAGGTGCCTTCATTGAAGCCGAAGGCACCGTCTATGGCTCGATCGAGGCGAAGGTCAGCTTCCTCAATGCGTGCAGCGAGTTCCTTCCTCGCGACAGCGTCGCCTGCTAGGTCAGGTACCGTTTGCCGAACCTCCTCCCACGCTCGAAACTCAGTGACTGCTGAAACAACCCCATCAATATGTGGTGCGACGGCGATCACCACGGCGGGCGCCGATTTCGACGTCGCCTTCGCCTGCGCAACAAGTTGCGTTCGACCCTGTCCGTCAGCAGGAAGCAGATATATTATTCGGCCGTCTGCAGTTCCGAGTTCTTCCAGGGCAATCGACTCAAGGTCAGAGCTCAGTACAAACCGGACATCAAAGTACCGCAGCGTACCGCTCTCAATGAAATGCCGCCTTGCCACAAGCGGCCGAGTTGCTCCGCGGCCCTCTAATACAGCGACAAGGAAAGCGTCGACGCCGATTGCTCGATGGGCTGACCGGAAGCACCGCTCGAGGTCTACATCACTACCTTCCCAGAGCGCGAAGGCGTCACTGTGGCGACGATGAACGACCAGAGAAGTCTGCAGGAGTCGATCGAGTGTGGCCCGAATGTCGCCTGACGACGCTTGGTCACTCTCTAGTGCGAAGACCAAAAGGTCGCGAGATGCTCGGAGTTGTCGGTTTCCGAATAGACCGAACAGACCGATGCACTTGACGATGCGCGACGCTACAGGGGTCTCACTGCTGGGAATGCGACTCAGGATCTGATCAATCTCAGCCCAGCGCTTGCCGTTCGCGTTCGCATAGAGAGCGGGGCCAAGCGTGGAGTGCAAGAAATCGTAAAGCCGATCGAGCCGATAGCACGCTGGCACCGTATTATCGGCCCGCGTTTCCTCTAGGAAGGCCGCGAAACCACCTTCATAGTTCGAGGTGAGAAACGTAAACAGAGACCGTTCGTGCTGGGCTAGAGCACTGCGGAAAACCGTCGGCAAGAGAGCTGCAACCGTTGGATGGAGGGGAAGGGCCTCTTGGAATACGGTTCGCTGCGCAGGTTCGACGATACCGAGAGTGGTCGCACGTTTGACAACGTCATCGTATCGTTGATAGACGACGTCCCGTTCCACCTTGGTGCGGGTGATGGCTTTTGCGGCTAGGCCGAGAAGCTGGATCGGAGAGTCGAGAAACGCGACGTCGTCGAAACGGCCCTGGACCTTCGCCCACTCCTCTCGGGATGTCGTCGGCAACGCTGTCGCATATCGTTCGAAGGCCTGGTGGAGTGTCGTTATCAGCATGATGGGGGCGTCGCCGCTACGTGCGGCAGCTTCCGCCAAGCGCTGGAGTACGAATACATCGCTGTGCTGCTTCGAGCCGTCGGCGGCGAATTCAAGAAACTTCCCTAGTTCGTCGATCACAAGGAGGACGCCCAACCCAACGAACCTCATTGCAGCCGCTGCGAGATGTTGGAAGAATGTACAAAGTGCCGTTTCAGCTTCCAGCCTGCTGCGGATCGCGCGTTCGACGTCGTCGAGTTCAGAGAGCAACCGTTTCGAGACGGGGCCGCGCCCGAAATACTCCTGAATTGCCTGCCTTGCCGCCCGGCAGATCGCTGGCATCAGCGGGCTTCGGGTGCCGCTGATGGTGATTCTGCAAAAACCCAAGGGCCCGTTACGGTGTAGGGCTCGAAGCCGATTGGCCAATTCTCGTTCCGACCTTCCAAGAAGGTCGATGGCTTCCTTCGTCCCGTTGGCGGCCATATTCCCGAGGAGGCTCGCGACAAAAAGGGCAAACGCACTCTTCCCCGCCCCATAGGGGCCCGTGAGCGTCAACGCGCGAGTCGTTCCGTCGCGTCGCAGAGCCTCGAGAATCCTCTTTGTCGTGGCTTTGCCGAGAGGCGTGAGGATGTAGCCATCCAGCGCATCCCTTCGGTGGATGTCCCTTTCCAGATCGACCGAACGCCGAAATCGCTGCCGAAGGCTGAAGTAGTCCTTCAGGGTCAAAGTCTCTGCCGGCTTCATGCTGCCTTCTCCCCAATCCCTCGTCGGTGACGAAGAAGATCCGATGGGGCTATTGTGCGAGTTCGGAGAAGTTGCCGTAGTCCTGCTGTTTCATCGAACTGCACGGCGCCACGAGACCACTTGGCCGCTCGCTCGAGACGCTCAGCGAAAGACGGCTCGTCCAACTTGAAGAGCCGCCCCGGCGACCCCCCTCGGTACAGAAGGTCTTCAAGAGACATGGTGCGCTGCGAGGGTGCGAGCCTGTCCCAGAATTCCAAAACGGCGAATCCAAGAACGCTATCCGAAAGCGTCGGCTTGGGTCCTCGCACGAAGGAGATGCTTCGACCAACCGCATCCTCTCGGAGCAATTTCAGATCGACGAGGGGCGAGTCGAGCGTGTCCTCGACGACAGTGGTTCTAGAAAGCCGCCCTGGGAGGTAGGTATGCAGAAAGGTGTCCACGTCTCGCTTCAGCGAGGGTTCCGTGACTCGTGCGACCTGCTGATGGAGGATGAGTGCACCGAGATCCTTGACCAATTGTTCGCGAGTGAACTCCTGCTGCCCGTAGTAGCCGAATGCCCAGCGCCATGTCGTCGCCCGCTCACCATTGGTGCAAATCAGCCAGTGCAGCAGCCAGATGGTCGCCGGATCCTCGAGATACGGATCCGCACCTTCCGGTCCGAATAGGGCTTCACCAAGTGCAGTGGGCTGCAGCAGACGACCACGATGATTCCCTTCACGGGTATCTGGTTCGATCAGACGTGCCGTCAGGCACCAGTGTCGGATCGAGCGGACCATGTTCTTCCCGACACCGAGCGAGACCATCGCGTTTTCGCTGGCGAAAACGGAGGGATCCTCGCGAACAGCGTCGACTCCCTTCTTTGGCCACCCATAGCGCACGGCGAACGTCTCGTGGCCCGAGAACGATCCTTGCGCCGCCTCCAGGCGCTCAGACTGACTCATAGCGAGATTCTCCTTGGGAATCGAGGAGCGAGCTGACCTTGTGCGAGATCCCCACCAAGGACCCCGGATACCTTCCGGACGCACGCCCAACCCGCTGACACAGTACGAACGTCCTAACGCTCACGCTTGGCCATGGTCCCGGACCATGAACGTCCATGCCGCTCTGACATGGCGGCGAGCATATCTGCAATACGACCGGAGATGTAGAGTCCAGCCACCGCTGCGGTTCCGGAGCAAAGAAACATCTCGGGAGCAAATCGGCGAGCCCGGTGATCGTGTGGACCGCTGTTGACGGCGTGGATACCGCGCCGCTGGTCATCGGCAGCTGCCGGAGACTGCGGCGTGACCGGAGGTTCGGCCACGGCGCTGGCCTCGATCTTCCGCCCGTCGAACTTGCAACTGCGCCGGCCAGTACCAAATCGGGCGCGTCGTCGAGAGTGCCAGCAGTGGCGGATGAGATCGCTGGCGCGCCGTTCATGGCGTAACTATACGGATGTTCAGTATGCCCGGTCAATTGCTTGTGCCTTGCGCCTCGAGCGGCTGCTCCTGCGCCCGGACTCCGGCATGCCCGCATCTTCTGGCGAGTTCTCGATCGCGACGATGGCGGGGCGGATCTCTGCGCCGAGGGCGGGATATCCTGCGTCACCGTCGAGAATCAAGCCGCGTACGTCGCTGGCTGGCTCAAGTGTCTCGAGGACGACTCGCGCGCGGTCGTGATCGCCGCCGCCCAGGCTCAGCGCGCCACGGATCTAATACTCGGCCGTCAGCCCGAGGCGCAATGATGACCACTCGCCCAAGGCAAATGTCCTCGGGCGTCGCGGCAACGCCGGGTCCGCGCCCGGCGACAACCGTTCTGTGCGGATCGCTCGAAGGGGGTTCCGGCGCCCAACTCGCATAGCTCGACCCGGACGTCCCCCTTTGACTCGCCGTTGTGCGACGCCGCCGCGTTGTTCCACGCGTTCTTTCCGCCCTAATCCGTTTCTTCCGTTCGAGACACCACTTTTCCCGGTCCGTCCGAGCGGGCTCCCGCCTCTGTCGCGCCTCGCGACCCCTGGCCCTTCGGGTGGAGCCCCTCTGCTTTCACGGCTCCCCCGCGCCCGGTGCCCCCCGAGAAAGCGGCGCGCCATCGCGAGGAGCTCCCGGGCCCCGCTTCTGGGCGAACGAACCGCGAAGGCGGAAACCTCGAAAAGGAGAAACGACATGGCGAACGGAAAGAACATGAAGCAGCTGGTGGCGGCGATCGAGCGCGGCGAGGGTGACGACAAGAAGTCCTTCTGGACCCGCGTCGGGGTGGCCTTCGAGAACCGGGACGGGAGCTGGAATCTCCGCTTCGACTTCGTCCCGGCCCGCATGGGCGAGACGACCATCCAGCTCCGGGACTTCGACTCGAAGGACAAGGAGACCAAGGACAAGCCGTAGCTCGCCGGCTTCGTGGCGGAGGGGCCCAGTGCCCCTCCGCCCACTGGGTTGGCAACGACGGGCGTCCCGGCGGCGAGAACTCTGGTGAGCCCCATTCCCAGACGCGAAAGGACGCCGCGATGAACCGTAAGACGCTGTTCGCTCTCTCCCTGGTCGCCGTCTTGATGACGCTTGGCGCGGCCGACGCGCTGGCCGCCAACGCCGGCATGCCGTGGGAGGGGCCGCTGAACCGATTGCTGCAGTCGCTCACCGGCCCGGTCGCGAAGGCGGTGGGCGTGTTCTCGATCGTGGGCCTCGGTTTCGGGATCGCCTTCTCCGAGGGGGGCAGCGGCCTTCGCAAGGCGCTGTGGGTCGTGCTGGGGCTCGCGATCGCGTTCAGCGCGACCAGCTTCTTCCTCAGCTTCATGGGCTTCGCCGGCGGGCTCTCGGTCTGAGGGGGTTGCCGAACATGCCTTTCGACAATCCGCTCGAGGTCCCGCTTCACAGATCGCTGACGCAGCCGATCATGGTGGCGGGCTTGCCCCGCAACCTGGGGCTGCTGCTCTGGACGGCGACCGCCGCGTTCGCGCTCGGCCTTCACCAGCTCTGGGTCCTGCCGGTCGCGCTCCTGCTGCACGCCGTTTTCGCGGCGATGGCGAAGCGCGACCCGCACTTTTTCGACGTCATCGTGCGCGCCGTCGGCCAGCGGCGCCTGGATCCGTGAGGCGCCGCCATGCTGTCATTGCGTGAGTACCGCGAGCCGACCCACCGCCTTCCCGACTACCTGCCGTGGGCGTGCCTGGTCGCGCCGGGCGTGGTGCTTCAGAAGGACGCGATCCTCCAGAAGACGGTCGCCTGCCGCGGCCCCGACCTCGCCAGC
>WNFZ01003392.1_pt1 | contig 14937 bp, 11 predicted proteins | sample 5400081 | NCBI WGS metagenome assembly WNFZ01 (sample SAMN13153365, study PRJNA577476) | soil metagenome | isolation source: 80 cm soil or saprolite under grassland replicate 1 | place: USA:California | collected 2016-06-15 | reverse complement strand
GCTTCGCGCAGATGCGCGCGCTGTCGTACCGCAACGACGAGCCGGCGCAGGCGTCCCGCCCGTTCGACAAGGGCCGCGACGGGTTCGTGCTCGGCGAGGGCGCCGGGATCATGGTGCTGGAGCGGGCCGAGGACGCGAAGGCCCGCGGCGCCACGATCTACGGCGTGCTGGCCGGCGCCGGCGTGACCGCGGACGGGTACCACATCACCGCACCGGACCCGGACGGCGCCCAGGCGGCGCGGGCGATCCGGCTGGCGCTGGCCGACTCGGGCCTGTCCGCCGCCGACGTCACGCACGTGAACGCGCACGCGACGTCCACCCCGGTGGGCGACGTGGCCGAGGCGCAGGCCATCCGGGCCGCGCTCGGCGACCACCCGATCGTGACCGCCACCAAGTCGATGACCGGGCACCTGCTCGGCGCGGCCGGCGCGGTGGAGGCGATCGCCACGGTTCTCGCCATCAGGCACGGCGTGATCCCGATGACCCTCAACCTGGAGAACCTGGACGACGACGTGCTGCTCGACGTGGTCCGCGGCGAGCCCCGCCGCACCACGGTGACCGCCGCGCTGAACGACTCGTTCGGCTTCGGCGGCCACAACGTCGCCCTGGCGTTCACCTCCGCCTGACCCCGCTACCCGACCCCGACCTCACCAGGAGTCTTCATGTCGCTCGCCACCGCGCTGCCCGCGGACACCGAGTCGCGTGACTTCCGCGACCCGGAGGTCAGGCTCGAGACACTGTTCGACCCGGGCACGCTGCGCTCGCTGACCGGCGGGCCGCACCTGCCGGGGACCGGCGGTCTGCACCTGCCGGGGACCGGTGGCCGGCCGGTGAACGACCGGTCCGGCGCGATGCCGGCCCGCGGCACCATCAACGGCTGCCCGGTGGTCGCGTTCGCCACCGACGCCACCACGATGGGCGGCGCGATGGGCTCGGCCGGCTGCCGGAACATCGTGGACGCGATCGACACCGCGGTCCGCGAACGGGTGCCGGTGATCGGGCTGTGGCACTCCGGCGGGGCACGGCTGGCCGAGGGCGTCGAGGCGCTGGACGCGGTCGGGCAGGTGTTCGCCGCGATGGTGCGCGCCTCCGGGCGGGTGCCGCAGATCTCGGTGGTGCTCGGCCCGGCGGCCGGCGGCGCCGCGTACGGGCCGGCGCTGACCGACATCGTGGTGATGGGCCCGGCCGGCCGGGTGTTCGTCACCGGGCCGGACGTGGTGCGCAGCGTCACCGGCGAGGACGTGGACATGGAGCGGCTGGGCGGCCCGGACACCCACGGACGGCGGTCCGGCGTGGTGCACGTCGTCGCCGACACCGACGACGAGGCGGTCGAGCGCGCCCGGGCGATCGCGGCGCTGCTGGCCCGGCCCGGGCGGTACGACATCCCGGGCATTGCCTACCGGGAGAACCCGGCCCGGCTGCTGCCGGAGAACGCCAAGCGCGCCTACGACGTGCACCCGCTGATCGAGGACCTGCTGGACGGCGAGCCGGTGGAACTGCACGCCAGGTTTGCCCCGAACGTGGTCACGGCGCTGGGCCGGCTGGCCGGCCGGACCGTCGGCGTGATCGCCAACAACCCGCTGCGCCTGGGCGGCTGCCTGGACTCGGCGTCCGCGGAGAAGGCCGCCCGGTTCGTGCGCATGTGCGACGCCTTCGGCGTGCCGCTGGTGGTGCTGGTGGACGTGCCCGGGTACCTGCCCGGCGTCGGCCAGGAGTGGGACGGCGTGGTCCGCCGCGGCGCGAAGCTGCTGCACGCCTTCGCCGAGGCGGTGGTGCCGCGGGTGACGCTGGTGACCCGCAAGGCCTACGGCGGCGCGTACATCGCGATGAACTCCCGTTCGCTCGGCGCCACCGCGGTGTTCGCCTGGCCGACCGCGGAGGTTGCCGTGATGGGCGCCTCGGCGGCGGTGAACATCCTGCACCGCAAGCGGCTGGCCGCCGCGCCGGCCGGTGAGCGGGAGGCGCTGCACGCCCAGCTCACCATGGAGCACGAGAAGCGGGCCGGCGGGGTGGACCGGGCGCTCGACCTCGGCGTGGTGGACGAGATCGTCAAGCCGGAGGACACCCGGCGCAAGCTGGCCGAGGCGCTGTCCGCCGCCCCGCCCGGGCGCGGCGCGCACGGCAACATCCCGCTCTGACGCCCGCCCTGACGCTGCGCGCGAACCATCACGTCCTCAGGTGGCTCTTCCACCCGGATCCTTCACTGATCCGGTCGGTGCAGCGGCACCACGGCGGGGCCGGCCGGCTGCAGGCTGGCGGGCACCGGCGGCGGGCCGGCGGCGGGCTGGTGGCCGGTCCCCGGCTCGACATCCGGCTCGGCCCAGGGCTTGGCACCCGGCTCGGCCCAGGGCTTGGCACCCGGCTCGGCCTCGGCTTCGGTCGGGTGCTGGGTGGCGTCCAGTACGGCGGCTCGGAACTCGACCACCAGGTCGATCAGTTCGGCCAGCGACTCGCTCACCACGTACTTCGTGCCGTCCACGAGCGTGATCACCGTGTCCGGCGTGCGGTCGGCCCGCTCGATAAGATCAGGATTGAGGGCGAACGGTGCGCCGCGCAGGCGGGTCAGCAGGATCACGATGCTCCATCCCTGGAGAGATAGGCGTGGCGGCCCGGTCGCGCCCGGGAACACCCGGGCCCGTCAGTGAGTCCAGCGCACCTACCATCGGCGGCCCGGCGGACCCGATGAGGCAAACGCGGCCCGGTCCGGCGTAGGGCCTGGGCCAGGCCGGCCGCCACGGTCCCGGCCTGGCCCAGGAGCTGGCTGCGGGTGCGCGCCGGACAGCCCGGCGAAGGTGCTGGACACCTACATCGCCTCTTCCACGGTGCGGGACTGCGGCGGGTACCGGTCGCGCACCGCGCCGGTCCCCCCGTAGGTCTGCACCGCCCCGGTGACCGCGAGCATCGCCTCCCGGACGGCCCGCTGCCCGGAGGTGAGCTGCCCGGAGCTGAGCTGCCCGGAGGTGAGCAGGTCCCGGTTGGCCTCGGCCAACGCGTTGACCTCGGCGGTCAGCGCCAGGAACGCGGTGCGGTGGTCCCGCAGCATGTCCCGCCACGGGTCGGGCGCCGCGTCGGACAGCGCCGCCAGGCTGGCGTTCGGTCGCAGGCCCAGCTCCTGGGCGACGGCGTCGGAGTGGATGGCGCGCAATATCTCGGTGTGCCGGATCTGGTCCACCACCAGCTCCACTTCGCGGGTGGCGTGGGCGAGCCAGCGGCCGCGGCCGGCGGCCAGCAGTAGCTGCTCCTCGTCCATCTTGAACAACAGCAGCTCCAGCGCCTCGCGTTGCCGCCAAAGGGTGTTCACCAGCTCCGTCAGGCTCACCGCGCCGTCCTCCCGCCGTAGCCGGCCACCTGTGGCCCGGCTGTCAGCTGGATCCATCGGCCGGGCGCGGCGGCGGCTGAGGGGTTCATGCACCCGGACACGGCAGGTCGTCAGTCGGCTACACAGCGCAACATGCAACCGTCCTGCAACCCGGCGAGACCCGACCGGGCACCCGTCGGGGCGGAGCGTCCTGAATGCCCGACCGGGTCCGCCGACAGCCGGCGACCGGGACTGCATCAGGAAGGTGCCCGACCGTGACCGCCACCACCGCCGCGCTACTCGCCGACCAGCCCGCCGGCCATCCCCTGGGCCAGCCCCTCGACCAGCCCCTCGGTCAGCCCCTCCGCCAGCCCCTCCAGCCCGCCGGCCAGCCCCTCGAGCAACCCCTCGAGCAACCCCTCGACCAACCCCTCGGCCAGCCCCTCCAGCCCGCCGGCCTGCCCCTCGAGCAGCCCCTCGAGCAACCCCTCGGCCAACCCCTCGGCCAGCCCCTCCAGCCCGCCGACCAACCCCTCGACCAACCCCTCGACCAGCCCCTCGGCCAGCCCCTCGGCCAGCCCCTCGGCCAGGAGGAGCTGATCACCCGGAACCTGCCGCTGGTCGGCCACCTGGTCCGGGAGCTGCTCGGCCGGCTGCCCGCGTACGTCAACCGGGACGACCTCGTCTCCGCCGGCATGGCCGCGCTGGTCGGCGCCGGCCGGTCCTACGACCACGCGCAGCAGGTGCCGTTCGGCCGGTACGCCACCAGCCGCATCCGCGGCGCGCTGCTGGACGAGCTGCGCAACCTGGACTGGGCCAGCCGCGGGGTACGCAGCCGGGCCCGGCGGCTGGAGAACGTCCGCCAGGAAGTGACCGCCGCGCTGCGCCGCACGCCCACCGCGGCCGAGCTGGCCGACGCGCTCGGCAGCTCCGTGGAGGAGGTCAGCTCCCTACACGACGACGTGCAGCGCGCGATGGTGCTGAGCCTGCAGGGCTTCACCGCCGACGCCGCCGATCTCGTGGTGGAGTCCGGCCGCGGGCCGGAGGAGACGCTGCTGCACCAGGAGCGGCTGGACTACCTGCACGCCGCGGTCGGGGCGCTGCCGGAGCGGCTGCGCGTGGTGGTCACCGGATACTTCCTACACGAGCGGCCGATGGCCGAGATCGCCGCCGCGCTGGGTGTCAGCGAGTCGCGGATCTCCCAGTTGCGGGCCGAGGCAGTGGCGCTGCTGCGGGACGGCATGAACGCCAACCTCGACCCGGGCATGGTCACGCCGGCACGGCGCCAGGACGGCTGCGTGGCCCGCCGCCGGCAGGCGTACTACGCGGACGTGGCGGTGCGCGTCCGCCGCGGCGAGAGGCTGGACCTCACCGCCGCCTGAACCGGGCGCCGCACCCCGTCGCGCGAACCCTCAGCTCGCACCCCCCGGTCGCCGACGGGGGAGGCGGAGGGGACCACGGACGGACCGGTCCGCGGTCGGTGCCGAAAGCTGCTGCGCCTGATGCTTCCGGGCGGGCCGGGACCGGACTACCGGACCCGGTCCGCCCGGCCCCCTGCACGCCGGACACAACCAGGCAGCCACGGCGGCCGGCCGCGGGCACGGCTCACGGCCACGGCTCACGGCCACGGCTCACGGCCACGGGCACGGGCACGGCCACGCAGGATCAGAACGGCTCGGCGCCGGGCTCGGCGCGGGCGTTCAGCGGGTCAGCCGTCTGCGCACGGGCGGTACGAGCGGTTCACGAACTCGACCAGCGCGATCTTGAGCTGCCCGTCCTCGAACTTCAGCGGGTAGAGGACCTGCCAGCGCAGGCAGTCCACCGGCTGGTCAACCGGCGCGTACCTGGGGTCCTGCCGGCTGCGGAAGGACACCGCTACCAGCAGCGTCCCGTCGTCGCGGGCTGTGATGCCGACGATCTTGACCTCGTCGTCGGCCGTGGTGGAGTACTCGTCCAGGAACTTCTCCCGCGGGTCCGGCTTGCGGTCGCGGGACAGGGTGCCGAGCCACGTCTCGTAGTCCCGGTTGTTGATCGAGTCGAAGTACCGGCGGAACAGCGCGACCACGTTCGGCGCGTACGGGGCGCTCCGCAGGCTGTCGGCCAACTGGACGGTGACGCCGGCCGGGGTGGGCCCGGGGGTACCGGTGCGGGTCCCGGCGGTGGTTCCGGTGGCGCTCGCCGACACCGTGTTGCCGAGCGGCGCCGCCGGGCCGGGCACCGCCGTGGGTGCGGTGCTGCGCCGGGCCGCCGCCAGCGCGACGGTTGCCGCGGCGGCAACCACGAGCACGGTCACGAGGACCAGCAGGGTGCGCCGGCGCGGGCCGCCATCGAGCCCGGCCCGTGGACCGCCATCGAACTCGGGCCGCGGGCCGCCATCGGGGTCGGGCGCGGCGGGCCGCTGAGCGCTGTCGGCGGCGGTGGGGACGGCATAGCTGCTCAGCCCACCGGCCTCGGTCACCCCGGCGCCGCAGTGCCGGCAGTGCCGGGCAGCGGGATCCAGCGGCAGCCCACAGGCCGCGCAGTCCGCCATGACCCCTCCCCGAGCCCACTCCTCAGGCTACCGAGCCGGGCCGCCCGCCGGGTGATACCTGCGGCGGGGATCCGGGTCAGCCGACCTGGTGCAACCAGGTGATCAGGGCGCCGTCCCCGGCGTGCCGGAACGGCTCGAGCTCTGCGTCCCACGGGGCGCCCAGCAGGTTGTCCAGGGTGTGCGCGTAGTCCTCGGCGGTACGGGCGGTGGCCAGCAGGGCACGGATCTGCTCCTCGCCCACGACGATGTCGCCGTTCGCGCTGACCGACGACCGGAACAGGCCGCGGCCCGGCAGATAGCAGATCCGCTCGCCGTCGCAGCCCGCGCTGGGCTCCTCGGTGACCTCGAAGCGCAGCATCGACCACGAGCGCAGTGCCGCCGCTATCCGCGACCCGGTGCCGGTCCGGCCGGACCAGCCGACCTCGGCCCGGAGCTGCCCGGGCACGGCGGGCTGCGCGGTCCAGGTGAGCGCCACCCGGGTGCCGAGCACAGCGGAAATGGCCCACTCGGCGTGTGGGCACACGGCCGGCGGGCAGGAGTGGACGTACACGACGCCACGAGTTGCCACGGTGACCTCCGTCGATCCGGGTACGCCTTCCCCTGCGACCAGATGTCGACGAATCACCGTTTGCCGCGCTGATTGTGCCCTGTGGGGCCGCTGTTGCGCCAGTGACCCTGCTGGGTACGCCCGAACCCGCCTGCCGAATGCGGCCGCGCGCCGGTGCCCGGACCGGGCTACCGCCAGCGGTAGTCCCGGCGGCCGTAGCCGCGCCAGCACCGGCCCGCGCCGACGCACCACATCCAGAACAGCGGGATCAGGATGAACGGGGCGAAGAACACGAGCGTGCCCACGATCGAGATCACCGCAAGGAAACCGAGGAGCAGCAACGGCAGCGGCACCGCCGGTACCGTCCAGGCGCCCCACCAGGTCGGGCCGCGGGCGGGCTTGCTGCGCGAGATGCCCTGCGGGGCAGGCTCCGGGGCGGCGACCACCGGGCGGGTCGGCCGCGGCGCGGGCAGGTCCTCGAACAGCGGGTCCAGGTCGGCGAAGGTGCGGGCGGCGTAGGCGGCGGACAGGCGCTGGTCGAGCTCTTCCTGGTCGATCCGCCCGGCGGCGAAGTGGTCCCCCAGCGCGGAGGCCGCGGCGACGCGCTCGGCGTCCCCGATCCGCAGCACACCGGCCGACCGCGACTCGTACGAGGTGCTCATCAGGCTTCTCCCCGGCCCAGCATTACACCGTTACACCTGGCCAACGCCGCACCCATACCCGCCGGTTCCCGGCCACCCCTCATTCGCCGGCCACCTCCTCGTTCGGCCGCCCCCCGTTCCGCCGCCACCCCCCCGGTTCCGGCCCCGTTCCGCGGCCACCCCCGTTCCGCCGCCGCCCTCCGACCACGCCCGCACCCTCCACCCGCAGTGGCCGGCCAACGGTGCCCACCGGCCAAGACCGAATCCCAACCTGGCCGCCACCAAGGCACGCTCTCGCCGCGTGAACCTCCCCGCCGAATACTTCACGACATGGGGTCTCACGCGGTCGGCAGCAGAAGTGCATGGCCGCGCGGCGGCTTGAGTGAACGCCCCGGCCGACGGCGCAGGGAGCCGAGCGCGGCAGGTACATGATGGCACCGCAGTCTCAGTCGCGTTCCGCCCACGATGGACGGCGCCTGCTACCGACACATTCGGCAGATGTGGGACCCGGTTTCATCGAGTCGCCGACGGCGCCGGCGCCCTGAATGCACCGGAGCCCGCGAGCACGGTCGCTGAATTTGCGACATGCTGGGTCGGCTCTCGTCTAGTCTCCGGCCGGAGGTGGTGACGTGGAGGGGGGCTCCGCGGCGCTTGAGGCGCTGCTGGCCGATCGGTTGGCGGCGGCAGATCTGCCTGACAAGACCACTGGGATCGTGCTCGCGGCGCTGCTTGGCGAGGGTGAGCTAGCGGCCGCTGTGGGCGGACGTCCGCCGGTCCCAATGGCACGGCAAGCACTGTCGGCGGGAACGGGGGCGGGCAGTGAGCCGCCAGGGGCTTACCTGATCGCGGTTCGGGTGGCGGGGTTCCGGGGTATCGGTCCCGCGGCCGTCCTGGAGTTGAAGCCAGGACCAGGGCTCACAGTTGTCACCGGCCGGAACGGTTCGGGCAAATCGAGCTTCGCCGAAGCGATCGAGTTTGCCTTGACCGGCGATAACAAGCGCTGGTCCGGTAGGGCGGCGGTGTGGCGGAACAGCTGGCGGAACCTGCATGCCGAGGGTGCCGCGAGCATTGTCGTCGAGCTCGCCATTGACGGGCAAGCCGGCCCGACCAAGGTGTCCCGCGTGTGGGCGCCGGGCGTCGGATTGGCGGACGCGGCGGCCAGCTCACAGCGGCACGGCCAGCCGCGGCAGTCTGTCGACGCCCTCGGCTGGAGTCGGGCGCTGGAGGTCTACCGGCCGTTCCTGTCGTACGCGGAGCTGGGCGCGCTGGTCGAGGGCAGGCCGACCGACATGCACGACGCCGTCCAGTCGATTCTGGGCCTGGACCAGCTTGTCGCAGCTGAGAAGCGGCTGGTTGTCCTCCGCAAGCAGCTTGACGACCGGGCAAAGGAAGCCCGGGTCGCCCTGCCCTCGCTACGGTCCCGGCTCGCTGCCCACCCAGATCCGCGCGCCCACGAGGCGGCGGCAGCCCTCGCCGGTACGGCGCCGGCATGGGATCTCGACGCCGCGGAGGAGGTGGCCGTCGCGACGCAGGCGCCGCACGACAGCGACCTGACCGGCCTGCGTGGGTTGAGCAGGCTAATTCTGCCGGAACGGGACGTCGTCGACTCGGCGCTATCGGAATTCAGTGGAGCGGCAGCGAGGGTCGTCGCAATGGCTGGGAGCCCCTCGGCGTCGGCACGGCGGCTCGCGGCGCTGCTGTCGAGCGCGTTGAACCGGCATGCCGAGCATCCAGGCCAGCCGTGCCCGGTGTGCGCAGGCCGGATCTTGGACGACGAATGGGCGACAGCGGCCCGCGCCGAGGTGGCTCGGCTCACCGCGGTTGCGGCGGAGGCGGAGCAGGCACATACCGCGTACGGGGGGGCGCTCCAGGACGTCCGTGCGCTCGCTGCGCCCGTTCCGGAGATCCTGTCGTCTCCGTCGCCGGCCGGTGTGGACACCACGCAGGCGCGGGTCGCCTGGCAGGCATGGGCCAACGTAGTCAGCGGGCCGGTCGACGCGTTCGACAGGGCCGCCGCGATATACGAGGACGCCCGGCAGGCTGTAGACAGGGTGCAGGCGGCTGCCACGGCGGAGTTGCGTCGCCGCGACGACGCCTGGCGACCACTCGCGACCGAGCTGGCCGGGTGGGTCGCGACAGCGCGGCGGTCAGTCGCCGCGGCCGGGTCGTCGACAGCGGTCAAGGCGGCGATCACCTGGCTTCGTGCCGCCGGGCAGGAGATCCGTGATGCTCGGTTGGCGCCGTTCGCGGCGATGTCCGCCCAGGTGTGGGAACGGCTGCGCCAGGAGAGCAACGTCGAGCTCGGTCCGATCCGGCTCGAAGGCGCAGCGACCCAGCGCCGGGTGAGCCTGGACGTCACGGTGGACGGGGTCGAGGGTGCGGCCCTCGGCGTGATGAGCCAAGGTGAGCTGCACGCGCTCGGCCTGGCCCTCTTCCTGCCCCGAGCCACCACTGTGGACAGCCCGTTCCGGTTCCTCGTCATCGACGACCCGGTGCAGTCGATGGATCCGGCCAAGGTGGACGGCCTGGCCCGGGTCCTGTCCGAGGTCGCTGCCACCCGGCAGGTCGTGGTGTTCTCCCACGACGACCGGCTCACCGAGTCCTTGCGCCGGCTGCAACTTCCAGCCACCGTCTGGGCGGTCGGGCGACGCGAAAACTCCCTCGTCGAGCTGCGTCGCATCTCCGACCCCGTGGAGATGTATCTTGACGACGCGCGGGCGCTGGCCCGCACCGAGCAATTATCGGAGACTGCCCGCGGCGTCGTCGTCGCCAGCCTGTGCCGCGGCGCGATCGAGGCGGCCTGTCATGAGGCGGTGCGTCGGCGCCGGCTGGGCAAGGGCGTGCCGCATGCCGACGTGGAACGGGCGCTGACCGACGCGCAGAAGCTGTACGAGACCGCGTCCCTTGCACTGTTCGACGATCCTGCCCGCGGCGGCGAGGTCATCGCCCGGATCAAGAACCGGTACGGGCCCAGCTTCGGCAGGGCGTTCGTCGCCGTGAAGGACGGCTCGCACAAGGGATACGCAGGCTCGCTGGCGTCGTTGGTCGAGGATGTGGCCCTGCTGACCAGGAAGCTGCGGCCATGACCCCCGAAGAACTGCTCGCCGAGGCCGACCGGATGCGGCGGACCGTCGTGCCAGGCGTCGGTGGCTGCTGGCCCCGTGCATGCGTCTGGCTGACCCGACTCGCCCTGGAAGATGGCCTCGACCGGTTCTGGGCAGAGGTGCGGCCGGAGGTGGCCGCGTGCGGGATGCGGCCGCAGTTGCTGCTGCTGCCGTGGTACGCCGGGGCCGATCTCGCACAGCGGACACGGCAAGCCTGGATCGGCCTTTCCCGCGCCGCTCACCACCACGCATACGAGTCCGCGCCGACCGCCGCCGAGCTCCGGCGCTGGCACGACCTGGTCGCCGCCATCCTGGCGGACCTGTCGAGAACGACCCTGTCGCACAACGCTGATACGTCAACCGGAGGGGCATAGCGTGACCCAGCTCGGAGTGATCCTCGAACAAGTCGACTCGGGGACCATGCTGCTGCCGGAGTTCCAGCGCGGCTATGTGTGGAACCGCGACCAGGTGCGCGGTCTGATGCGCTCGCTCTATCGCGGGTACCCGGTCGGTGGGCTCCTGACCTGGGATACCGAGACCGACGGCGCGTCGGTCCGCGGGTCGGCCGGGTCCGGGCCGGGTTTCCGGCAGCTACTGCTCGACGGTCAGCAGCGGGTCACCTCGCTGTACGGGGTGATCCGGGGTAGGCCACCCGCACGTCCGGAGCTGATGGCCCGGTTCCCGGTCTACGTCGAGCGGCTCGCCCGGCTGCACGGCCTGCTGCAACGCGACTTCCACGCCGAGAAGATCACCGGACCGGACAAGACCGTCGACATCGTCGTGGACATCTTCAACCGGGTGAACTCCGGTGGCACCAAGCTGTCGAAGGGCGACCTGGCACTGGCGCGGATCTGCGCGGAATGGCCTGAGGCCCGCGGCGAGATGCGAACCACTCTCGAAGCGTGGAAGGCTTCCCGCTACACCTTCACCCTCGACTGGCTACTCCGCAACGTCAACGCCGTCGCCACCGGACGGGCGCCGTTCTCCGCGCTGGAGGACGTGCCCTCCCAGACGTTCGCGGACGCGCTGCAGGCGTCGGTCAAGTACGTCGGTGGCTTCCTCGACATCGTCGCCGGACGGCTGGGCCTCGACCACGACCGGGTGCTCATGGGCCGCTACGCGTTCCCAGTCGTCTCGCGCTTCCTCCACCTCAACGGCGGACGGTTCGCCGACGGCGCCCAGATGGACCGCATGCTCTACTGGTACGTCCACGCCGCCCTATGGGGCCGCTTCGCCGGCTCCACCGAGACCGTGCTGGCGCAGGACTACGAGGCGGTCGAGCGGGCAGGCATCCACGGTCTCATCTCGTCGCTGGAACGCTGGCGCGGCGGCAATCTCGGCATCGATGGGCAGGATTTCGAGGGCTTCGGCCGCGGGTCCCGGTTCTACCCGCTGCTCTACCTGCTGACCCGGGTGCTCGGCGCCCGTGATCTGTGCTCCGGGCTGGAGCTGAAAGCCACGATGCTGGGGTACCTCGCCTCGCTCCAGGTGCACCACATCTTCCCGAAGGCTCGGCTCTACGAAGCCGGCTACAGCCGCGTCCAGGTCAACGCGGTCGCCAACTTCTGCTTCCTGACGCAGGACTGCAACCTGACGATCGGCAAGCGACGACCCGAGGACTACTTCCCTCAGGTCGAGGCTGCGCACCCCGGAGTGCTGGCCTCGCAGTGGATCCCGGCACACCCCACGCTGTGGCGCATCGACCGGTACCCAGACTTCCTTGCCGCCCGCCGCGAATTGCTCGCCGATGCGGCCAACTCATTCCTCGACCACCTCCGGTCCGGGACGGGCGCGGCCACCGCGGTCACGCTCGAACGCATCGAGGTCTCCGTGGTGGACGAGGAGGACGACGACCGCTCCGCGCAGGTGACGGCGCTGGTTGAGGACCTGGCGGCGGCCGGCTACGCCCGTCCCGTCCTGGACGGTGAGATCGCCGATCCGCAGTCCGGCCGGGTCTTGGCGGTTGCCGAGGCACACTGGCCGGACGGCCTGCAACCGGGGCAGGGTGGCCCGGTCGTGCTGGAGCTCGACCCCGAAGAAGCCGATCTGCCGCGCCTGGAGGAGCTCGGATACGAGGTCTTCACCTCGGTCGGTGCGCTGCGTGGCTTCGCCCACCGCCGCAGCGAGGTCGCCGCGGGCCTGCGCCAAGACGGCGAGGAGGCCGCGGACGCCGACATGTGATCACGTGGTTTCGCCCGGGCCACCAGCCGCGTACCGGCCATCGCATGCCGGCGGGGGCGCCTCGATGACGGACCACGTCGAGGGTGACCGCGGTCGGAACCGGACACCCTTGACCCGTAGGCCCGGCCGGAGGCCCTCGCCCCGCTCCAGGTCTTCGACGAAACCGGGCGGAGGCGGGGGCGCGGCGGCTACCGGGCGGCCAGCCAGTCCGCGGCCACCTGCAGGAAGACGTCGTTTGCGGCCTGCTCGCCGATGGTGACCCGGGCGCCCTCGGTGCCGTACGGGCGGACGAACACGCCGGCCTCCTCGCAGGCGGCCGCGAAGGCCGGGGTGTCCGCGCCGAGCCGCAGCCAGATGAAGTTGGCCTGCGTGTCGGGCACCGTCCAGCCAGCCTTGCGCAGCACGCCGGCCACCCTGGCCCGCTCCGCCACCAGGGCGGCCACCCGCGTCGCCAGCAGCGACTCGGCCGTCAGCGACGCCAGCGCGGCGTACTGGGCCACCACCGACACCCCGAACGGCACCGCCGTCTTGCGCAGCGCCTCGGCCACCGGCTCCGGCGCCACGGCGAAGCCGACCCGCAGCCCGGCCAGCCCGAACGCCTTGGAGAAGGTGCGCAGCACCGCCACGTTGTCGTGCTGCCGGTACACCGCCAGGCCGTCGGCCACCTCCGGATCGCGGACGAACTCCGTGTACGCCTCGTCCAGCACCACCAGCACACCCGCCGGCACCCGGCCCAGGAACTCGGCCAGCTCGGCGGCGCCGATCGCCGGCCCGGTGGGGTTGTTCGGCGAGCAGAGCAGCACCAGCCGGGTCCGGTCGGTGATCGCCTCGGCCATCGCGGGCAGGTCGTGCCGCTCGTCCGCGGTCAGTGGCACCCGCACCGAGGTCGCGCCGGCGATCTGCGCGATGATCGGGTACGCCTCGAAGGACCGCCACGCGTACACCACCTCGTCGCCCTCCCCCGCGGTGGCCTGCACGATCTGCTGCAGCACGCCGACCGAGCCGGTGCCGGTGGCGATGTGCGCCTCGGGCACCTCGTACCGCTTGGCCAGCTCGGCGACCAGCTCGGTGCAGAACATGTCCGGATAGCGGTTCATCGCGCCGGCCGCCGCCACCGCCGCCTCCAGCACCCCGGGCAGCGGCGGGTACGGGTTCTCGTTGGAGGACAGCTTGTGCGTGGTCACCCCGGGGCGCGGCGTCGGGTTGCGGCCGGCCACGTACGCCGGGATGCCGGCGAGCGCGGGGCGCAGGCGTGGTGCGGTCATCGGCTCCTCCTCGTCGAGGTACGCCCATCCAACACGACGGTGGGCCGCCACCCGAAGGCGACGGCCCACCGGCGGGCGGGGTGCGGGTCAGGACAGCGCGGCCAGCGCCGGGACCAGCCCGTTGGCCTTGGGGCTGCCCAGGCCGGAGGCTGCGTCCCAGCCCCGGGTAGCCGGGAAGCCGGAGATCGTGACGGCACCGTGGTAAGTGTTGTCGCCCACGGTGATGTCGTGGAACAGCGCGTTGTACTTGTTGGTCGCCGCCAGCCCGTACAGCCGCGTGTTGAGGGACCCGAGCCGCTGGTTCGCGAGCTGGTCGGCCAGCGCGGTCAGCCCGGCCCACTGCGGCGAGCCGGCGCTGGTACCGCCGAACCGGAGCACCAGGTCATCACCGAACGGGCTCCACACCACCAGCACACCGCCGACGATCGCCGCGTTGTACGCCACGTCCGGCAGGCCCCGCGACGGCAGCCGCTGCGCCGCCTGGTACGCCGGTGTGCCGTAGATCACGCTGAACCCGCCGCCGCCGGCCGCGGCAAAGTCCGGCTCGTTCCACACCACCTCGCTGTGGTAGGCCCCGGTCAGCCCGTCGGCGTCCAGGATGGTGCCGCCGACCGAGGTGACCAACGGGTCGGAGGCCGGCGTGCTGGCCGCCTTGAAGAACGTGCTCCCGTCACAGGTGGGCTGCGCCGCGCCCTGGTCGCCCGAGGATGCCATCAGGGTGATCCCCTTCTCCGCCGCCCGGGCGAACACCGCGTGCTGCTGGTCCAGCAGCGCCGGGTCCATGCACTGCTCCGCCTCGCCGAAGCTCTGCGAGATCACGTCACCCAGGTCGTTGTCCACCGCGTAGGTCGTCGCCGAGATGATGTCCGCGTCCTGGTCACTCTTGGCCAGCACCAGCACGATCCTGGCCGCCGGGGCGATGGCGTGCGCCCACTCCACGTCGAGGGTGATCTCGGCAGCCCAGATGAGCATCCTGAAGTTGCTCGGGTCGAACGGCGTCAGGCCGTCCGGCGCGACAATGTCCAACGTCGGGTCGGGCAGTTCGAAGAGCGCGTCGAAGGTGGCCAGGTCATGCCGGATGGAGGGGCTCTGGAACGCGTCCACGATCACGATCGTCCGGCCGGCGCCGGTCAGCCCGTGCTCGGCCAGCGCGTCCACGCCGTACGCCGTCCGGATCTGCGCCGGGCCGTAGCAGCTTGCCGGCGTGGTCAACTGGCAGGAGAAGGTCGGCGGGGTGTCCGGCGACGCGGTGGCCTGCCCGACGACCTGGAAGTGCGGTCTGGTACCGACGGCCGGCACCTTCTTCCCGGACGCTGCCCCGCCGGACGCTGCCCCGCCGGACACCGCAGCGCCGGACACCGCAGCGCCGGA
>WNFZ01005767.1_pt1 | contig 14940 bp, 15 predicted proteins | sample 5400081 | NCBI WGS metagenome assembly WNFZ01 (sample SAMN13153365, study PRJNA577476) | soil metagenome | isolation source: 80 cm soil or saprolite under grassland replicate 1 | place: USA:California | collected 2016-06-15 | reverse complement strand
GCCGAGCCAGCGCGAAGGTCCGGCCTCGGGAAGAGCGTAGTCGATGAAGACGCGAAGCAGCGAAGAGTTGCCCTGCGGCATCAGGTCGAAGCCCATCCTGTAGTGGCTTATCACGACGAGCCTGGGCACGCCCGTCGTTTTCCACACCTTTCGCCGCGGCGGATTTCGTTCTGTGACGATTTCCTCGAGCGAGAGCGCAATCCCGAGTACTCGGCCGCCCATGCGGATCGATGCGCCCACCGCACGGCCTTGAGACGCATCCAGCTCAAGCGCCATCCGCGACCCGGCCATCATCCACGAGGAACCGCTCATGTGAGCCGAGAGGAGTCTGGGATCGTCGAGGCGCGAGAACACCGCGTCGGCGGGAGCGTTCACCGCCACGCTGCACTCGAAGTGAAATGGAAGCGCTGAACCCCGCTCATTTCTGGAACGGAAGTCGGCTACTGGCATGTCGCCCCCGCCGCCTTATGCGCATGGGCGCGATCCCAGGCGCGCACGATCAGGAGCGTCGCGACCGGAACGACGAGCCACTGAAGCAGCGGTCCAAGCCCGATCCCGAAGACGAGCGGCATGCTTGCCGAGTAAGCCCACCCACCGGCCTGGTAAACGTTGTACCACTCGCTGTACGCGGTGTAGGCGAGCCCGAAGATTGTTGCGACCGCCCCGCCCGACCATGGACGCGAAGAAGGCCAGTCGGCGTCCTGGAAAACTAATCCGGCGAGGATGAAACCGGCCGCGGCGATGATGGCGTCTCCCAGCGTGCAGTGCAGAACCGCGTACGCAATGCGTGCGACGCTGGGATCCCGAGCGATCGTGTAAAGGGGCAGTTGCGCGACTTCCCACACGAGATTCAATGCAAGCGACAGCCCCGCCCAGAGCAAAGCGCGCCCGAGCAAGGGTCTTGCTGTGCAGCTCTCTGCCGTGTTCCGCATTTGGATCGGTGTAGGAATTGAACATCGCGTAGATTTACTTCGGCGCTGGCTGCTCCGCCTTCTGATGCTCCATCATCTGCTCCATCATCAGCTGCATCATGTCCATGCGGCGTTCCATCATCTCCTGCGACATCGGCGCACCGCGGCCCCTGGGTCCGGACTTTGCCGCGCCGTCTTTCGGCGCCTGACCCATCATGCCGCCGCTGTTCATTCCGCCGCCCGTCATTCCCTGCATCATTCCGCCGCCCATCCCGCGCATCATCTGCATGCCTTCCTGCATCTCTTTCGTGTGCTCCTCCATGAGCTTTTTCCGCTCGGCCGGATCGGCGGTTTTCCGCAGGCGGGTCATGATGTCCTGCATCTTCTTCATGTGGTCTTGCATCTGCGCCATAGCCTTTTCATCGATCGGCGCTTTCGGCGCGGGCGGCTGCGACTTGGCGGACGGCGCCGCCTTGGCGGGGGGTGAAGCCTTGTCGGGGTGATGCTCGTCCACCCCCTTGGCCGCGGGGGCCAGCATCAAGGCGATGACAGTACCCAGTAAGATTCGTTTCATCGGCATGCTCCTTCAATCGGTCAAACCTTCTAAAACGTCTTGCGCGCGATCAGGCGAGCAAGACACCTGTGTTCATCATCCGGCTGTGCGGACGGAGGGTCTTGACCTAGGTCAAATTGCGGCGGCACTCATATGACCTTCGAATAGAGGGCGCGCGCGCGGTCTGCGCGCAGGTAGCGGTCGAACACCATGCACACGGCGCGCACCAGCAGCCGCCCCCGGGGGGTCACCGTGATCCACTCTTCATCGATCGCGACAAGCGACTCTTTCTCCATTTCCTTCAGCTGCGTAAGCTCTGCGGCGAAGTAGCCGTCGAAATCGACGAGGTGCGCGATCGAGATCGCTTCCTTCGACACCTCAAAGTGGCACGCGAGCGCCTGGATCACGGCGCGCCGCACGAGGTCGTCGGCGCCGAGCTCGAGGCCTCGCATTACCGGGAGCAGCCCGCTGTCCAGCCCCCCGTAGTATTCGTCCAGCGTCTTGACGTTCTGCGCGTAGATCGGACCGACCGTGCTGATCGCCGACACCCCCAGCCCCAGGATATCGCTGTCCCCGGTGCTCGAGTAGCCCTGGAAATTGCGCGTCAGCCGCCCCTGCCGCTGCGCCACGGCGAGATCGTCCTCGGGCTTGGCGAAATGATCCATGCCGATATGGACGTAGCCTTTCGAGAGAAACCAATCGATTGCGGTCGTGAGGAGCTGCAGCTTGATTTCAGGCGCGGGCAGGTCGGCCTCGGCGATGCGCCGCTGCGGTTTGAACAGCGCCGGCAGATGCGCGTAGGAATAGAGCGCGATGCGGTCCGGGTCCATGCCCGCGACGAGCGCGAGGGTGCGCGCGAACCCTTCCGGGGTCTGCTTCGGCAAACCGTAGATCAGATCGACGTTGACCGAACGGAACCCGTTCTCCCTCGCCGCGCGGACGACCTGCTCCGTCTGCTCTACGCTCTGTATACGATGGACAGCCCGCTGCACGTCCGGATCGAAATCCTGGACGCCGAGACTAATGCGATTGAAGCCCAGTTGCGCGAGGAGCGCGACGCGCTCCGGGTTTACCGTGCGCGGGTCCACTTCGACCGCGTACTCGCCCTGCGCGGCAAAATCGAACTCGAAGCGCAGCATGCGCGTCAACTCCGCAAGCTCGGCGTCTGCGAGGAACGTGGGCGTGCCCCCACCCCAGTGCATCTCGCCGATCGCGCGGTCCTCGCCCAGGCAATCGGCCAACAGACGGATCTCGCGCTGCAGGTACTTCAGGTATTTCGCCGATCGTCCGTGGTCCTTGGTGACGATCTTGTTGCAACCGCAGTAGTAGCAAATCGTGCCGCAGAACGGCAGGTGAACGTATAATCCCAGCGGTCGTGCGAATCCACCAACGTTCCGATTCTGCAGCCAATGGCGATAGGCCGCGGCGTCGAAGGCCTCGACGAAGCGGTCGGCAGTCGGATACGAGGTGTAGCGCGGGCCGCTGCCGCCGTACTTGCGGATCAAGTCCGGATCGATGATCAGAGGAGCGGGCACGCTTGTGTTCAATGTCAGGATACCGGTAGCGCTGCGCATCGCATGAATATGGCGCGCGCGCGGACCGCCGAGTTGATATGGGTCAAATACCGGGCATTTTGTGAGACCCACATCCTGAGGGTGCTTTCGGATGACTCAGCTCGAAGACCGTAACCGAGGGAAGAGCGGGCTCTCCCTGATCGTCTTTGGCCCGGTGCTCGCTCTGGGGACCTTCACCGCCCTTCTCGCCCTGCTCGCCGGCATGTTCGGCTGGCACTCCAATCAGATGCTGGTCACGTCCGCGGCCGTTGGCGCTGCTGTGGTGGTAGCCGCGCTGGGGCTCGTCTATCGCCAGATCACGAAGCGCCATGCCGCCGAGGGAGCATTGCAGGACGTCGAAGCCCGTGTGGCGAGCATCGTCGAATCGGCCATGGACGCCGTCATCACGGTCGATGAAAAACAGCGGGTCGTGATGTTCAACGCTGCGGCCGAAGCGATGTTCGGCTGCCCGCGCGGACAGGCGATCGGCGCTCCGCTCGCCTGGTTCATTCCCGAACGCTTCCGCGCCGAACATGAACGCCACATCCGGCGTTTCGGTGAAACCGGGATTTCCTCACGCCGCATGGGCGCCCAGCGCATCGTCGCGGGCCTGCGAAGCGGCGGGGGAGAGTTTCCCATCGACGCCTCGATCTCGCAAATCACCGAAAGCGGAAAGAAGTTTTACACGGTGATCTTGCGCGATGTCACCGAACGGGTTCAGGCCGAAGAAGCCCTGCGCCGCTCGCAAGAAGAACTGCGTGAGCTTGCCTCCGGCATGAATTCCGTCAGGGAACAGGAAAAAAGCCGCATCGCGCGGGAGCTCCACGACGAGTTGGGGCAGGCGCTGACGGCCCTCAAACTCGATGTCGCCTGGCTCTCCGAGCGACTCCCTGCAGGGGATGCTGCGATCACCGAAAAGCTCAAGGCAATGCAGGCGATGATCGACGGCACTGTCGCCGCGACCCGGCGCATCTCCTCGGATTTGCGTCCCCTGATTCTGGACGACCTCGGGCTGGTCCCGGCCGCCGAATGGCTGGTGCAGGAATTCACCCAGCGCTCGGGCATCCCCTGCGAGCTGCGCGTAGACTCGCCGGAACTCGAATTGAAGGATCCGCACGCCACCACGGTATTCCGCATCCTGCAGGAGTCGCTCACCAACGTCGCTCGGCACGCCAAGGCGCAGCGCGTCGAGGTCGCGCTCGGGCGCACCGACGGCTCGGTGACCTTGAACGTCCGCGATAACGGCCGCGGCTTCAGTCTCGACGATCCGCGCAGGCCGAATGCTTTTGGACTCATGGGTCTGCGCGAGCGCGTTTATCTCCTGGGCGGCGAAGTTCGCATCGAAAGCGAGCCCGGGAGGGGTACGAGCATTGCCGTGCAGATCCCGCTTGAAGAGAGGGCGCAGGCCGCATGATCCGAATCGTTGTCGCCGACGACCATACCATCGTGCGCGAAGGGCTGAAGCAGGTGCTCTCGTCGGCGCCCGAGCTCTCCATCGTGGGCGAAGCGCAGAACGGCCACGAAGTCCTCGAGCGCGTGCGCGAGCTCGAGTTCGACGTGCTGCTGCTCGACCTGTCCATGCCGGGCCGGAGCGGCATCGAGCTCATCAAGCAGGTGCACGCCGAGAAACCCAGGCTGCGGATACTCGTGCTCAGCATGCACCAGGAACCCCAGTACGCCGTGCGGGCGCTCAAGGCGGGCGCCTCGGGCTACGTTACGAAGGAAAGCGCCTCGGCGCAGCTCGTCTCGGCGATCCGCAGGGTCGCGGGCGGCAGGGCCTTCATCACCGACGCGGTCGCCGAGCAGCTCGCCCGCGGGGCGATGCCGCAGACCGAAGGGCCTCCGCACGTCGCGCTCTCCGACCGCGAGTTCCAGGTGTTCCGGATGCTCGCGTCTGGAACGGCCGTGTCGGAGATCGCAGCGGAACTGAGTCTTTCGGTGAAGACGGTCAGCACGCACAAGGCTCGCATCATGCAGAAGATGGGCATGGGCAACCCGGCCGAGATCGTCCGCTACGCCCTCCACCACCGCCTGATCGACGATCCGGACTCCGAACACTCCTGAGCCCGCCCCCCTGTAGGAGACCTCCTACAGTCATTCCAGGACGCCGCCTACCCCTCGATTCGGGCGCCGCCGATGGTCCGCCGCGCGGGTCGCGCCGATACTGGCGGCATGGAGAACCTGTCGCACGAGACCCGAACCAAAGCCTTCATCGTTGAGGATTCGGCCTTTATCCGCGAGCGCTTGGACGCCCTGCTCGGCGAGATGAACGGTGTGTCCATCGTCGGCGAGGCCGCCACGCCGCAAGCGGCCGTCGAGGGCATTCTCCGCACCCGGCCCGATGTGGTCGTGCTCGACATTCACCTCACCGGCGGGAGCGGCATCGAGGTCCTGCGTCGGGTCCGTTCCGAGGCACCGGGAGTGGTGTTCATCGTCCTTACGAACCATCCGAATCCGCAGTACCGCCGCGCCTGCATGGAAGCGGGCGCAAGCCATTTCCTCGACAAGACCGCCGAGTTCGGCAAGCTCAGGGACGTCATCGCTGGGCTCGGCATCTCGTCCGCGCCGGAAGCCGCGAAATTGAATCCACAGGAGAACTCCATGTTGGCTACAGCACCTCTGAATGCCTTCGTTTCGACTCCGAGAGGCGCGATTGCGCCGCACGACGTCACGCCGCCGAACATCGCCAAGGTTCCCACCAAATGCTCGAGCTGCAATCTGCGCGAGCTGTGCCTGCCTTGCGGCCTCAGCGGGCAGGACGTGGACCGGGTGGAGGAGCTGGTCTACACGCGCAGGCGCCTGGGGCGCAGCGAGAATCTCTATCGCGCCGGGGACGAGTTCAGCTCGCTCTACGCCGTGCGCAGCGGATTTTTCAAGACGGTGCACACCCTCGAGGACGGGCGCGAGCAGGTCACCGGTTTTCACATGGCCGGCGAGATCATGGGCATGGACGGGATCGGACCGGAAAGGCACAGCAGCAGCGCGGTCGCGCTGGAAGACAGCGAGGTGTGCGTGATCCCCTATTCCAGGCTGGTGAACCTCGGCCACCACATGCACGGGCTGCAACGCCAGTTTCACAAGGTGATGAGCCGCGAAATCGCGCAGGAGCACAGCGTCATGCTGCTGCTCGGGACCATGCGCGCGGAGGAGCGGCTCGCCGCGTTCCTGCTCAACCTGTCGCAGCGCTTCACCGCGCGAGGGTACTCGGCTTCCGAGTTCAACCTGCGCATGACGCGCGACGAAATCGGCAGCTATCTGGGCCTCAAGCTAGAGACGGTGAGCCGGGCGTTTTCTAAGTTCCAGGAAGACAGCCTCATCAGCGTCCACCAGAAGCACATCCGCATCCGCGACGTCGCGGGCCTGCGGCGTGTAATGGGTCAATCCGCTCGATGAATCTCCGACCTTCCGACCTTGCTATGGCAGCCGGATGACACAACAGTTCATCGACTCCTCGAAAACCCCGATCACCCCTGTAGGTCGGCCGTTCCGTGACGACGTTTTCTTCTCCGGCTGGGTCGAGCAGAACCCCGATGCGGTGCTGATCACCGATGAGACAGGGGTTATCGAGTACGTCAATCCGGCTTTCGAGTCGCTCACGGGCTTTGCGCGCGCGGAGGCCGTCGGCCGCACCCCTGCAATCCTCAAGTCCGGCACCCACGACGCGGAGTTCTACCGGGGCCTGTGGCGCACCATCCTCGCCGGCAGGTCCTTCCGCGAGATCTTCGTGGACCGCCGCAAGAGCGGCGAGCTGTTTCACGCCGAGAACCTGATCTGGCCGGTGTTCGACCGGAGCGGGCGCATTACGAACTTCGTGTGCGAGACGCGCGACGTCACCGAGCGTATGCGGTATTTCGACGGGCTCTCCCACGCCGCAAGCCACGATCCGCTGACCGATCTGCCGAATCGCACGCTGTTCCTCGACCGCCTCGGGCAGGCGCTGCACCAAGCGGCTAGGCGCCACGAAGGGCTGGCGGTGGCGATCCTGGACATCGACCGCTTTCGCGAAACGAACAACCGATTCGGCCATCTGGCGGGCGACGCGGTGCTGCAGGCGGTGGCGAGTCGCAGCACGAGCTGCGTCCGCGCAGCCGACAGCGTGGCCCGCATCGGCGGGGACGAGCTCGCCCTCGTCCTCTCCAGCGCCGACGAGCGCGCCGGCGCGAGGGCGGTGTGCGAGAAAGTCCGCGCCGCCGCCGCGGTGCCCGTTCCGTTCGACGACCGGCTGATCCGCGTCAGCGTGAGCATCGGGGCGTGCGCCTATCCGGGTGACGCGGCGAACGCCGAAGAACTTCGCAAGCGCGCCGACGAGGCGATGTACGCGGCGAAACAGGCGGGCGGCAATTGTGTCCGGTTCTACCGCCACCGAGACGCGCAATAGCCCCGCCGCGCCGGGCTGCGATTCACCGGTACACGATGACCGGCAGCGTCGAATGCGCCAGCACGTCTTGCGTCACGCTGCCAAGGATCAGCCTGCGCATGCCGCTGCGGCCGTGGGGCGCCAGGAAAATGGCGTCGCATTTGCATTTTTTCGCGGCGTCGATGATGCCCTCCGCGGGCAGATCGAAGATCGTTATCAGGGGCTCGAACTCGACGCCGGCCGCCTTGGCGGTCTCGCCGATCTCGGCGAGATATCTTTGCGCGACTTCGCGCGCCCGCCGCTCGAGCTCGGCCTTGATCTGGTTGTCGAGGTCGCCGAACCGGTTGTACAGGAAGGGAGGCTCGTGCAACGCGTAGTAGCCCGTGACGCGGGCGCCGATCGACTTGGCGAAGGCCACCCCCGCCTTGATCGCCTTTTGCGAGATCTCCGAACCGTCGGTAGGAATCAAAATGTGCTTGAACACGGTCGCCTCCTTTCGTGCCGGGCCTGCTGCTACATTGCCCCGCGCGGGAATTGACGAGTTGACCAGGGTCAAGGAACGCCGCAATCCGCTTCCTTTGATCTGGATCAAACCGCGGACCGCGGTTCGGCGCGATTCTGGCGGGGCAGAGCGAGGAATTCAATGAGCGACCCCGTCTCCCACTGGCACGCCGAGCACGCCAATTTCTCGCGGCTCCTCGACATCCTGGAAGGACAGGTCGACGCTTTCCACGAAGCGGGGCAGCCGAACTACGATCTCATGGTTGACATCGTGAGCTACCTGCGGCATTTCCCCGATCTGCACCATCATCCGCGCGAGGACGCGGCGTTCGTGCTGCTCGCGAAGCACGAACCGGGAATGGAGATCCCGCTCCAGCGTCTGCGGCAGGAGCATCGCGTGATCGCAGCGGCGGGCGACGATTTGTTGAGAACCCTGAGCGAGGTGACTTCGGGCGAGGTGATCGCACGCGCCGCCGTGGAAGCGATCGCAGCGATGTACCTCGTCTACTACCGCCACCACATTGCCTCGGAGGAAAAGGAGGTCCTGCCGCGGGCCGCGAAGCTCCTTACCCCCGGCGACTGGCGGGCCGTGGCGGCGTCCGCGCCCGGTGGACGCGATCCGCTGTTCGGGGACGAGAGCGAAGCCGGATACCGCGAGCTTCGCCGCCACATCGCGCTCGAAGCGCGTAGCGTCTGAGCCTAACGCGGCGTTGCGCATTTCCGAGCGCCGCAACGCGGCGCAGGTCGCGCGGTGACGTCGCAACAGATTGTTCCTCCAATAATGAGATAATTTGATCCGCAAGAGTACGGGATTCACAGGAAGGAGGAGTGCAATGGGCGCCAGTTGCATGATCGAAGAACGCACGCTGTCTGTCATGGCGCGAAGAAGTCTGATGGGGGCGGCTCTTCTTGTCTTGGCGATGCCGATCGCATCGCGGCCGGCGATCGCCCAAGGGGTCGAGCGCAGCGGCAAGGAAGTCGTCCAAGCCGTTTGCGCTGGTTGCCACGCGACGGGCGCGAACGGCGCGCCGAAAATCGGCGACCAGAAGGCCTGGAGCAAGCGCGCCTCGCAAGGCCTGACCGGCCTCACCCGGCACGCGCTCGAAGGCATCCGCAAGATGCCGTCCCACGGCGGCAATCTGGGCCTCACGGATCTCGAGATCGGGCGTGCGGTCGCGTACATGGTCAATCAGTCGGGTGGCCGCTGGGTCGAGCCCGCCACCGCGAAAGACCTCGCCGTCGAGCGCAGCGGCGAGCAGGTCGTCAAATCGCAGTGCGTCAAGTGCCACGAGGGAGGCCTGCGCGGCGCGCCGAAGATCGGCGATCGGGAAGCCTGGATCCCGCGCATGAAGCAGGGGCTGGATCACCTGGTCCGCTCCGCGTTCAGGGGGCACGGCGGCATGCCTCCCCGCGGCGGCCAAGCCAATCTCACCGACTCCGAGATCCAGGCCGCTGTTCTTTACATGTTCAACCCGACCGTCGCACCTGCAGGCGGCGCCGCGAAGGGCACGGAGACCCCGGCGAGAGCGGATCCCAACCATAAGACCGTAGGCGGGGTCGAATTCTTTCTGGGTTTCATGCCCGCGGAAGCGCTGCGCTCGTTTCCGAGGGACTCCGTCGAACGAACCATGCACGGGGGCATTCCCAGCGGACCCGGCTACTACCACGTCAACGTTTCGCTGCTCGACGCAAAGAACCGAGCCCCGATCAACGACGCGAATGTCGAGATCCGGATCGAGCAACCCGGCTTCGGCAGCACCTCGAAAACCCTGGAACCGATGGCGGTCGGCGCGGCGAGCTACGGAGACTACGTGAAGTTGCAGAAAAAGACTTCCTACCTCATCACCGTGCGGGTGCAGACGCCGGGTTCGACCCGCACCGTCGAAGCGAAATTCGATCACCGGGTCGAGTAATCCCCTTTCCCGGGCGCTTTCTAGAACTTCACCGTCGCGGTGACGTAGCCGATGTTCGCCGTGTAGTTCGGGTTGGCGTTGAGGCCGCTCAGGTGACTCGCGCTCGTGCCGGTGCCGATCGTGTACTGATAGCCGTCATACGAGATGTCGCTGAATCTGAACTTCTCGAACGCGTATCCGCCGGTGAGATCGATCTGTTTGGTGTAAGCGTAGGTGCCCTTGAGGTTGACCGACACCTTCGTCGCGTTGTCGTAGTTGTTGATGGCGATCGACGGAACGGTCGGGTTGGCCCCGGGCTGGACGGCGAAGTCCACGGTGCCGGTGGTCTTCTCCGAGATGAGCGACCCCTTCAGCTTCCAGCGTTCCATCGGCACCCAGTCGACGCCCACGCCGAACGCGTAGCTCTTGTCTTTGTTGGTCGCGCCCCAGTTAAAATTGCAGTTGCCCGTCACACACACCGGGGCCGAGTTCGGATCGTAAGCGTTCGGATCGGTGAGCAGGCTGATATTCCGGTGGAAGGAGTCGTATTTCACGAACTCGATGTCGGCAAAAGCGAAGACGCGGAATTTCTGAATGTCGCCGTAGCCGGCGCTCAAATAGAATTCCTGGCGGTCGTCCTTGGTGCGCCCGAGCACCGTATCCTTGTACTTGTTCTGCTTGAGAATGCCCTCGAAGCCCACGTCCCACAGCTCCGCCGGCGTCGCATCGAGCGAAAGCTTGAGCAGGGTCTGGTCGACGTTCGACGCGTCGAAGCGCGCGATGAAGCGGTTCAGGAAATTGACGTCGGCCGGACCCGTGCCCACGTCGCCCTCGAGAAAATGCGAGCGCCGCTGCAGCACCTGGTACTTGAATCGGGAACTCAGGTAATCAAGAGAAGTATTGCGCCACTCCAGCGACACCCTCTTGTCCTTGGTTTCGTCGAAGTCGACTCGATCGCGTTCCAGATCGACGTAGTCGAAACCGGCGACCACCCTGTTCTCCGCATTGAAGCGGTATCCGACATCCGCGCCCAGATTGTTCTTCTTGTAGCTGAATATTTCCGTGGTGCACGGCGCGCCGCCGCACTGCAGGGAGGTACCGGCAGGGGTAAAGGTGACGCTGGGCGAGCGGTTGTCTTTTTCGAACCTGTTCCAGTAGATGCGCGAATCGATTTCTCGGGCGGGGTTCGAATGCAGCGCCAGGGACGCTGTCTTGTGGACCACGTCACCGTCGAACGTCGGCCGATTCGGATTGGTCGCATCATTGGTCGGATCGGGCGTCGCGCCGGTCGGCATGCTCGTCAGGATGGGGATGCTGTTGGTCGGTGTACTTGCTGTCCGCTCCAAGGGTAGACGTGTCAAGCTGATTGCCGAAAAACGCGTTGGACCAGCGCAGCGTGTCATTGTCGTTAGAAAAGTTGCTGTGCATGAGCGCGAGCGAGACCTGCCCCTCCCTGGTCGCATAGCCGCCCTCGATCGTGAGGTTCCGGGTCTTCTGATCCAGGGGATAGGGTTTCTCGTTGAACCCGTTGCCGGGGCTGGTCCCGTTCGCGCCGCCGATCCATTTGATACCGGAATCGGTCACCTCGCTGGCATCGACGCGGAAGTACCACGGCGAGAGCTTCGAGACCTCGAACATTCCGCCGATGTTCTGCTTCTTCAGCCTGTAGTCGAACGAATTCCACGTGCTCGTATCCAGGTTCGGCAGGGTCGCCTTCAAGGTCGTGCTGCCCACCCCCGAGTACGGCGTGATCGCGCCGAATGTCCAGTTATGCACGATGTCGTTCTCGTAGAGCTGGTACTTGAACTGGCCGTAGCGGCCCCCCTTCAGGTCCAGATACTGGTCGTCCCTTCCGAGGTTCTCGCCGTACAGGTTGACGTATTCCTCGCTGCCGCGGCCTTTGATGTCGACGCCGCTCAGCGCCCTGCCCGAGATCCCGCCGCCGCCGATGTCGCGGTACTCCTTGAGTTTCGCCACGTTGCTCTCGCTCCCCGTAGCCAGGCTCGCGCCCTGCACGCCTACGGTTACGGAACCGAACACCGTCATGTCGTCGCTGCCCTCGGCCGCCAGCGCGCCCGCGGCGGCGAAGAGGTTTGCGACGAGCAAGGGAATCAGCTTGGATTTCATCTGGGGCCTCCTAGCGCAGGAAGAACTTGCCGCGCATCGCCGGAGCATTGCTGCCGTGGATGTTCGTGTGGCAGTTCAGGCAGGCGCGCGCAACCAGGCGCGTGTTCGGCGCGCCGGCCGTCGGGCTGCCGAAACCCTGATTGCCGCTGTAGTACGTGCCCGGATGGCGCGACCAGTCGTGGCAGTCCTGGCACAGATTCGGCGCGCGCTCGTTGAGGAGCTTCGCGTGGACCGATCCATGCGAGTTGTGGCAGGTCAGGCAGTTCTCTTCGACCGGCGGGTGCTCGTTCATGAAGGGGCCGCGCTTGTCGGTGTGGCAGCCGGTGCACAGCTGATTCACCGACTCCTCCTTGACCATGGCGTGGCTCAAGGCACCATGGGGGTTGTGGCAGCTCGTGCACTTGAGCTTCCCCTCGATGATCGGATGGTGCGAGGTCTTCAAGAGCTGCGAGCGAACCTGCTTGTGGCACGCCGTGCAGGTCTCGTACTGCAGCTGCCGGTTTGTCGTCACGTAGGGCGTGATCGAGGGATTCTCCTTCTTCAGCTGGGCATCGGCCGCCTGGTCCGGGTTGTGAATGCTGTGGCAGTTGTTGCAGGCGACCTCGTTTTTCTTGTGGCGCCCGGATTCCCAGAATGCGAGGTGGCGGTCTCCGCCGTGGCATTCCAGGCACGCGCCGCTGCGCACATCCGCAGGCGTCGTCGAATTCTTCGCAAAGTAGCGGTCCGGCTTCACGCCCGCAGGTTTCTTGGTGTGGGAATCGCTCTCGCCGTGGCAGCTCGTGCAAGTCGGCGTGCGCGCGTCGGAGGTCACGCCGTGCCGGGTTTTGCCGATGGACAGGATTTCGGGATTGTTGTGGCAACGCGTGCATTTCGCGTCGCCACGGAGAACGAGATCCTTTTGCGGCGCTTTTTCCGGTTCCTGCGCAATGGCGCCTTGCATCATGATGCTCATTGCGAGACCTGCGGCTAGGCCTCTCGCCACCGCGGCGAGGATATATTTCCGGCTCTTCATCGTATGTCCCCTTCCGCTGCAGACCGCAGGCGACGTCCGTGGTCCGTGTTTTGCCTCACGGCCCGACTTGTTTTGCAACGCTTTCTAGCTGACCTGACGGTATATCGCTTCGGGCATGCCTTTTTGATCTAGATCAAATGTGATAACGCCGAGGGGTGTTGAAATTGCTAAGTGCATGTTTCCATTAACCCGCTGCACGAGAGAGAGGACCGGCCATGGTCGACACGCCGAAGGAAGCATCCAGCAGCGGTTCCGAGCGCTCATCGCAATCCGGATTTATTCGCAGACTATGGAGCGCGCTGCGCCGCCCGAGCGCGCAGTTCTCGCTTCTGACTCTTTTGGGCGGCGGCTTTGTCGCCGGGATCATTTTCTGGGGCGGATTCAATACCGCGATGGAAGCGACGAACACGCTGGGTTTCTGCACCAGCTGCCATGAGATGCGCGACACGGTATATCAGGAGTACCGGCGGACCATACACTTCTCCAACCGGACGGGTGTGCGCGCAATCTGCTCCGATTGCCACGTACCCAAAGACTGGGTTCACAAGGTCGTACGAAAGGTCAAGGCGAGCGCGGAGTTGTACGGGAAGATCACCGGGGTCATCGACACGCCCGAGAAGTTCGAAGCCCACCGCGCCGAGCTGGCGAAGAGAGTGTGGACAACCATGCAGGAAACCGATTCACGCGAATGCCGCAATTGCCACAGTTTCGACGGCATGAATCCTGAGAAACAGACGCCGGTCGCGGCGAAAATACACGCAGTCGCAAAGAACAAAGCGAGAACCTGCATCGATTGCCACAAAGGTATCGCCCACAAGATGCCCGCGGAAAGCTGAGATCGTTCGTAAGAGGTCTCCTTGTCACACGGCGAAAGTGAGGCCGCTCAACAACAAGCACCTGACCAGGGAGCAGTGGAAACAGGCGGTCGACAAGATGATCGATCTTGGCGTCGAGGTACCCAAGGGAAAGATTCCCGACTTGCTGGATTACCTTGTCCATGTCCAAGGGCCGGCCGGCGCCGCTGCGGGTGACGGTAAGAAATGACGAACAACATCAGCGGTCCACTTGCGCGCCCCGAAAGGTGGCGCGAGTGGTGAGATTCCCGAGCCGGGGACCGTCGTCCGACGATTAAACCCTCCTCCATCCGGCGCAGTCACCGATCTCTTCTCCGGTTTGACGCAGATCAAAACGCTCGCCCGCGGCAAGCGTAGCTTGCACTGATCGGCGCAGAGTGCGCCTAGGACAGGACGATACCGATGGATTTGCTTCAGCTTGCGCGGGGGCCGCTGCTTTACTTCGCCCTCACCGTTTTCTTGTTCGGAATTGCATGGCGGCTCTCCGGCCTCTGGCGCTTCGGCGCGAAGCCCGCGCTCTCCGCGCCGCGTGCGACCGACACCGCCTCCGCGGGCATCCGCACCGTGTTCTCTCGCATGCTGCCGCGCAAGGGCTTTCACCCGAGCGCGACGCTCGCCACGATCAATCCGTACGTCTATCACATCGGGCTCGCGATCGTCGCCTTCGGATATCTGCCGCACATCGACTTCGTCAAGCGCCTGACCGGCCTGTCATGGCCGGCGCTGCCCGATTGGGTCATGTACGTGTCGGCGGGCGCCACCATCGTCTCGCTCGGCATCGCCCTGCTCTACCGGCTCACCGACCCCGTGCTGCGGCTCATCTCGGGCGCCGACGACTACATCACATGGATCGTCACGATGCTGCCGCTTCTCACCGGAATGGCGGTGATCCTCGAGCCTTCGGGCGCGGTGCACTCCCGCGCCGGTGTCGCCTACCCCCTGCCGCTCGCGCTGCATCTGATGTCGCTCGAGCTTCTGCTCGCGTGGTTTCCGTTTGGCAAGCTCATGCACGCTTTCCTCGCCGTCCCGGGCCGCTTCCAGCTCGGCGCCTTCCTCGCCCGCCGGGGAGTGCGCGCATGATCGACTACAACGTCTTCAGGCAGTTCGGCCAGGCCATCGCCCATCTCGGCGAGATGGCGCGGAAGGCCGATCTTCCCGATGCGGAGCGGGTCGAGCGTGC
>WNFZ01006600.1_pt1 | contig 14946 bp, 10 predicted proteins | sample 5400081 | NCBI WGS metagenome assembly WNFZ01 (sample SAMN13153365, study PRJNA577476) | soil metagenome | isolation source: 80 cm soil or saprolite under grassland replicate 1 | place: USA:California | collected 2016-06-15 | reverse complement strand
CTGATCTGGTGAATGCCCGCCGCGCGGTATCTCGCCCGCAGTTCTGGTGAAAAGCTGTTGTGCGCCTCGATGTACTCTTCCTTGCGCTCCGGCCTGAGTCTGGCCACGAAGACCTTGGTTTCCATGTTATTTCACTCTCTGTCTTGGTCGGTATTTCATATTACATATGCCATATGTCATATACCATATGTAATTTAAGCATGTGCAAATATTGTTGAATACGGTCAACTACATGAAATGGCGGCAGCCTTTGGAGTGCGGGCGCTCGGGACCGCTTTGGTAGTCCACTTCGATACTATGGCAATGACGGAAAGGGAGCCCACTCGGGTCTCCTCTCTCGGAAGCTTGTAGAATCTGGAGATGACTACTAAAGCGGTCCCGAGCGCCCGCACTCCAAAGGCTTCGCCGATCCGATTTATGTGTACACTTCGGGAGATTATTGCCGATCAGCGGCGTTATACGGTTCAACGGCGTAACTCTTGCCGGCCTCAGTCTCAAAAACGACCACGCCCGGTTCCGGCTGTTCAATCTTTACCACTTTGCCGCCGGATTTGACCACGACGGGAAGCCTGGCGCGCAAGCGACAGCGCAGTCCCGCGAGGGAGTGAATCTCCGCCGACTCGAGCTTCCCGCCCCTCCATCTCATATCGACTTCAAATCCGCCGCGCGCGCGCAGCCCTTTGACGCGCCCGTCGGCCCAGGCCGCGGGCAATGCGGGCAGCAGGTGAATCTCTCCCGCGTGGCTTTGCAGCAGCATCTCGGCGACGCCCGCGGCGCCGCCGAAGTTTCCGTCGATCTGGAACGGCGGGTGAACGTCGAACAGGTTGGGCAGCGTCGATTTGCCGAGCAGCGCGAGCAGGTTTTGATACGCCTGCTCTCCGTCTTCGAGTCGTGCCCAGAAATTGATGATCCATGCGCGGCTCCAGCCCGTGTGCCCGCCCCCGTTTTTGAGCCTGTATTCGAGCGTCTTGCGCGCGGCGGCGGCCAGGTCGGGCGTCCCGCGGGGCGTGATCTGATCGCTCGGATGGAGCGCGAACAGGTGCGAGATGTGGCGGTGTCCCGGCTCCGGCTCTTCGTATTCTTCAGACCATTCGAGCAACCGCCCGTCGCGCCCGATCTGCATGGGCGGAAGGCGCTCGCTCGTTCGTTTCAACTGCGCGCGGAACTCTTCGTCGATGCCGAGGAGTCGGGCCGCCTCGGAGCAATCGCGGAAAAGGCCGCGAATGATCTGCGTGTCCATCGACGCGCCCATGCATAAGACTCCGATCTCGCCGTTCGGCAATTGGTATCTGTTTTCCGGCGAGACCGACGGCCCGGCCACCAGCCGCCCCTTATTATCTTCGACCAGGTAATCGAGAAAGAACTCCGCCGCCTCTTTCATCACCGGGTAGGCGCGTTCGGCCAGAAATTTGCGATCCTGCGTGAACTGATAATGCTCCCACAAGTGCTGGCAGAGCCACGCCGCGCCCATCGGCCACAACCCGCTGCGCGCGCGGTCGCCCGGAGTGGTGAAGCCCCAGATGTCGGTGATGTGGTGCGCGACGAAGCCGCGCGCGTTGTAATGCAGCCGCGCCGTGCGCCGCCCCGACGGCCGCAGACTTTCGAGCAGGTCGAAGAGCGGCAGGCTCAACTCCGACAGGTTGGTCACTTCGGCCGGCCAGTAGTTCATCTGCAAATTGATGTTGAGGTGATAGTCGCTGTTCCACGGCGGCCGGAATCCGTCGGCCCAGACGCCCTGCAGATTGGCGGGCAGATCGCCGGGACGGCTGCTCGAGATGAGCAGGTAGCGGCCGAACTGGAAATACTGCGCGACTAGCTGGTGGTCTTCGCCGCCCTGCTTCACACGTTCGAGCCGCTTGTCTGTGGGCAGATCGCTCGATCCGCCGAGTTCCAACTCGACGCGATTGAAGAGAGATTGATAGTCGGCGACGTGAGCCTCGCGCAGTTTGGCGTAACTCTGCGCCGCCGCCTGTTTGATCTGCCGCTCGCAAGTGGCCAGCGGGTCATTGCCGCGAAAATTGGTCGAGGCCGCCACAAGCAGCGTCACCGCATTGGCTTTGCTTATGACGAGTTGATCGCCCTGCGCCCCGCTCTGAATTTTTACCGAGCCGCCTTCGGTCAAGGCTTTGAGCGTGGATTGAAATTTAAGCCCCGTACCGCCGTCGAGTTGTCCCCGCATTGTCAAACTGTCGCCGGATGCCGTGGTCACTGCGTCGCGCTCGCGATTCAAGCCTACCGCGACCGAAATCCGGTTCGGCTGTTCGCTCGACAATCGAACGACGATCACCTGCGCGGGATGGCTGGCGAAGATTTCGCGACTGAAGCGGACGCCGCCCGCGCGATAGCCGACGCGCGCCGCGGCGCTGGCCAGATCGAGCTCGCGGCGATAATCGGTCGCGGCGTCATGCCCCTCGAACGCCAGCCACAGGTCGCCGAGCGTCTGGTAGGGAAGCAGCCGGCGCGGGCGCGCCATCATCGTCTCGTCGGCCAGCTCGATCGCCTCGCGCGGCTTGCCCGCGAAGAGCAGCCGCCGCACATTGCCTATCTCCGACATCGCCTCGACGTTGACCGTGTCGCGCGGCCCTCCCGACCAGAGCGTCTCCTCGTTGAGCTGAATGCGCTCGCGGCCCGTATCGCCGAAGATCATCGCGCCGAGCCGCCCGTTCCCGACCGGCGTGGCATGATCCCATTGCGGCGCCGCCCTGTCATGCCAGAGCGTCATCGCGCCAACCTGGAGTGTGGACTGCGCCGTGGCAGTTTGATTCTCAACCGGCGCGCGACTGACTGCCCACGCGACAGGCAATGCGAGTGGAATGAACAGTCCCAGCAAAGCCGCCGGTAGTTTTGCTCTCCTCATAAATATTTCCGCCAGGTCTTAATTGTCGTTTTTGTCACGGACGCTGGCGCAGTCTAGGCGTTACCGATAACGGTGTCAATATTCGGTGGTGTGCCCGATAACGAAAAAGTGATGGAGGGCTATCGCGCCGGCAAGTTTCCGGACGGTTCAGTAATCGTCGATGCGCGGAATAAAGCGCAAGAGAATGAAGGCGTGACAAGGGGCGGAGACCGCGTTGGCGTCGCTGTGATGGTGATCGCATGCAGCCGCTTCGGCTCCTTTTCACCTCTCTCGTGCAACGACGACACTGAATCAGACTATTATGAACCGCTTCACCGACGGGCTGCGCTTGCATTCCGAAGGCGAAGCGATCAAGACTTATCAGTGAGACCTACGGCAAGAGTTTCGAGGAACTCCGCAAGACAAGGGACTAAATCGGAACAGCAAAGATTTTCGGCCCACATTCTTACGGTAACCCTGCTTTCGCGGCGGTTTTTGAAATTATGCTTTCCCTGCCGCGGAGCGGCATTTGAGATTAGCCCGGCGTTTCAACGCCGGGAAGCCTGCGATAGTTCTCCATAGTCGCGGAGCGACGGTTGACTTGCGACGCCTGCTCTCGTTGTTCTTGAGAACCCCTTTCAATCGTCGCTCCGCGACTGACGAATAGAGACGTCGCTGTTCCCGGCGTTGAAACGCCGGGCTAATCTCAAATGCCGCTCCGCGGCAGGGGAATTGAGTTTGGAATTTGAAAATCCCGGATGAAGGGAGCGAACCTAAGTACTTTAGCAATGAACACTACATCAAATTCACCGAGCAAGACGGGCAAATCAAGGCGTTGGAAATTGTGGCTGTCGCTGCTGCTGGTCGTCGCCGCGGCCGTGGCGATGGTGGCGATTCCGGTGTTCGTGATCTGGCCGTTTCATGCGCAGACCGCGGCGGACGTTGAGTGGTCTTACCGGCTGCGCCGCTGGTCGCCGCCGGCGACAGTGATTGCGACTGTCGCGTTTCTCGCACTGTGCGCGGCGCTCTGGCGCGGGGCGCGGTGGCGGGGCCGATTGGCTATGACGGCGCTGCTCGCGCCATTGCTCGCCGTCACGTGGTTCGCGCGGCAAAATCATTTCGAGTGGATCTTCCATCCGCTGCCGAACCCTGATTACGTGCGCGCCGCAGAAGCCGGCTTCGTCGCCGACAGCGACATTGTCATGGCTATAGAGATCAACGGCGACGCGGTCGCCTATCCCGTGCGCCAGATGGCCCATCATCACGTCGTTAACGACGTCGTCGGAGGCAAGCCGATCACGGCGACTTTCTGAATACTCTGTCACACCGGTCTGGTGTGGGAATCCGAAGTTGAGGGTAAGAGGCTGACGTTCCATCTGGCTGGCATCAACAACCAGAACTTCATAATGCGTGATGAAGAGACGGGCAGTTGGTGGCAGCAGGTGTCAGGCGAAGCGATTCACGGGCCGCTGAAGGGAAAGAAGCTGACCAATGTTTATAACGATGAACTGACATTCGCCGTTTGGAAGCGCGAAAACCGGCAGGGGCGCGTGCTGAAGCCGGATGAGCGCGTGAAGCGGTATTACATAGCCGCTAATTGGGAGGAGCAGGCCGCCAAAGTCGAGGTCGTTACTCCCGTGAATCCCAAGGACGGCGCCGTCGGCTCCGGCGGCGGCGTGACGCCCATATTCATCGTGTTGGGCGACGACAACAAATCCGTCCGCGCCTTTGACCGCACTGTAGACGGGCGCACGCTGGAATTTTACGTTAAGCCCGGGACCTCGCCGGTTCAGCTTACCGACGAGACGGCGACCACGTGGGATTTCAGCGGCAAAGCGGTCAGCGGCCCACTCGCCGGGAAACAACTGAAGAAGATTTTCGCTCTGAAAGACTACTGGTTCGACTGGAAGATTTATCACCCGGACACGACGGTGTATACGCTAGGCGAATAGCCGCCGCGATCAAATCCGTTTCAATCTCCGTAGCCGCGGGGATGGGCTTGATGCCACCGCCACGCGCTGGCGACGATGGTTTCCAGATCGGGGAACTGTGGGCTCCAGTTCAACTCGCGACGAATCTTCGCCGCGCTGGCGATCAGGATCGCCGGATCGCCCGGACGTCGAGGCGACTCGACCACGGGGATCGGGCGCCCGGTGACCTTGCGCGCGACTTCGATCACCTCGCGCACGCTGAAGCCCTGACCGTTGCCGAGGTTATAAATCAAACGGTCGCGGTGTTCTAAGGCGTCGAGAGCGAGCAGGTGGGCCGAGGCCAGGTCCAGGACGTGAATGTAATCGCGGACACAGGTCCCGTCGGGAGTAGGATAATCGGCGCCCAGGATGTTGACGTGTTCGATTTGGCCCAGGGCGACTTTCAAGACGAGCGGGATGAGGTGAGATTCGGGCTGGTGGTCTTCGCCGTGATCGGCGCTCATCGCTCCGGCGGCGTTGAAATAACGCAGGCTCGCGTAGCGCAACCCGTGAACGCTGTTGAACCACGCCAGCATGCGCTCGACCATCAATTTCGATTCGCCGTAAACGTTCGTCGGACGCAACGGATCGTCATCTTCGATCGGCGAGCGATCGGGATTGCCGAACAACGCCGCCGTTGAAGAGAAGACGAATTTCTTCACGCCATGCGCGAGCATCGCTTCGAGCAACGTCAGCGCATTCGCAGTGTTGTTGCGGAAAAAGGCGGCCGGGTTCTTCATCGACTCCCCGGCCTCGATCAGCGCGGCGAAGTGCATCACGGCGTCGACCGGATGCGTCATGAAAACGCGGTCGAGCGCGGCTCGGTCGGCAGTGTCGGCGACGATCAACTCGGCCCCTTTCGGCGCGGCTCGACGGTGGCCGCGACTGAGATCGTCATAGACCAGAACCCGATGACCGGCTTTCAACAACTCCGCCGCCACCACGCTGCCGATGTAGCCCGCCCCGCCCGTGACCAGAACATTCATAGTCGTTCAACTCCTTCAGCCGTATCGCAAACGTATATCTCGGGCGCGCGGCCGGTCGATTGCTCATAGCCCCGCGCCACGACGCGTTCGAAGCCTGCGACGCTTTCAGCGGCCACGAGATTGATGACGCAACCGCCAAAGCCGCCGCCCATCATCCGCGCGCCGTAAACGCCTTCGACCCGGCTCGCCAACTCGACCAGCAGATTCAGTTCGTCGCAACTGACCTGATAGTCGTCGCTCAGACTGCGATGCGACTCGCCCATCAACCTTCCGAAGGCGGCCAGGTCATTTCGTTCGAGCGCCACCGCCGCATCCATCACGCGCGCGTTCTCGCCGATTACATGGCGGCAGCGGCGATAGACCACTTCGGGCAACTCACTGCCGTATAGCTCGAAGTCAGGCAACGTCACGTCGCGCAAAGCGCGCAGCCCGGGCAGGAACCTGGCCAGGCGCCCCACGCCCGCCTCACATTCGGCGCGGCGCCGGTTATACTCGCCGCTCGCCAGTTCGTGTTTGACCATCGTATTGCAGACTACCAACCGCGCGTCGCCGGGCAGCGGCAGCGACCGGTAATCGAGCGAACGACAGTCGAGCAGCAACGCGCGTCCCGCCTGTCCGCAACACGAAATGAACTGATCCATAATCCCGCAGCGCATGCCGACGTATTCGTTCTCGGCGCGTTGGCAGAGCTTCGCCAATTCCACCCGGTCAACAGTATGGCCTGAAGCCTCCGACAGGGCGTACCCCACGGCCACTTCGACGGCGGCGGACGAACTCAAGCCCGATCCAATCGGGACCTCGCCACGGATGAGCATGTCGCCCCCGCGTAGAGCGTACCCCGCCCGCTCCAACGTGACGGCGACCCCACACACGTAATCGCTCCAATGCGCGGCGGCCCCCGCTCGCGCGCCGTTTCCATTGATCCCGGAAAGATCGAACTCGACGCGTTCGGAGAAATTCTCGGAATAGATCGAGAGCTTGCGGTCATCGCGCGTCGCCAGGGCGACCCAGGTCGAAAAGCCGATCGCGGCGGGCATGACGAAGCCGTCATTGTAGTCGGTGTGCTCGCCGATCAGGTTGACGCGTCCGGGGGCGCGATAAATGCGCGCGTCACGGCCATACAGCCGCCGGAATTCCCGCTTCAGATCATTTGCTTGATCCGCCCCGCTTACTTTTCCTGTTTCATTACCAATTCGCTCCATAAGAACTGCGACAGGGGGCCGCCTGCTTCACTACAATTTTGAGCGGCGCGCCGCTTTTGCGCGTCCGCCTCGAATCGCCGATTGGGCATATGTTAGCTGGTGACAGAATTTTTCCACACTTCAGATTCAGCGCTATGCGCAGAATCATGTTGAAGCATGAAATTCGGTATGCCACGCAATGATACGCTCTCAACGCCCTCTTGGGTACCGCTACGTGACCGCCCGGGAGAACCAACCGCTGGTAACGCCGCGGTGTCGTGTTGCTTATATATCCGGCGCGGTCCGTCCCGTCTGACATTCGAGCGCTGGCATAGACTTGGCGATCAGTATAGGATTCTACCTCTCGTATGCTCTCAATCCGACATTTTTATGAAAGCCAATCTTTAAGGAGAACGAAACACTTATGATGAACCATCTATTGAATTGTGCGGGAAAACTTTTCTTTCTAGTCATTGCCTCGGCGCTCACGCTGACGGCGCAGGCCCAGAATGCTCCAACGGAAAAGAGCGCGCTGAGTCCCGAGGAGCGACAGGCTGCAATCAAATATCTGGAAGAGACAAGGCAAAAGGTTCTCGATTCGATGAAGGACCTTTCCGACGCGCAATGGAAATTCAAGCCGGCGCCCGAACGATGGTCCGCCGCAGAGGTCGCCGAACACATTGCCGTCAGCGAGGAGACATTGCTTGGTCTAGTCACAGATCGAGTGATGAAGTCTCCGGCGACTCCCGAAAAGAAGGATGCGGCCAAGGGCAAGGACGAATTGGTTCGCAATTCAATAACCAATCGCTCCGTCAAGGTTCAGGCGCCCGAAATGCTAAGACCGACCAATCGATTTAAGACGCGTGAAGAAACGATCAAAGCCTTCAACGCGAGTCGCGACAAAACGATCGAGTATGTGAAGACCACGCAGGACGATCTGCGCAGCCATTTTGGGCCGCACCCGATTTTCAAAGATCTGGACGCCTACCAATGGTTACTCCTGCTTTCGGGACACAGCGAGCGGCACTCGCTACAAATTCTCGAAGTCAGAGCTGACCCGAATTTCCCCAAGAAGTAAAAGAGGCGCCGAAGCGCCAGGTATGAAGTATCTCGCGCAGGAGCGCTTTCTCCTTGTTCTTTACAGCGGGTTTCACATGAATGGCCACAGAGGGCACAGAGAGCACAGAGAAGTAGTGAGGCGCCTCTGTGACCTCTGTGGCTAACAGTCTTAATACGCCTGAAAACCGGTATGGGGGCTGCTCCTGTTTCGTCCCCGAGTCCTGTGGAAAAGAGAGCCGAACCACTAAGGTGGCCTTGCCCGCCAACAAGCATACAAATGCTTCGCCTGTCGAGTGAGAAAGGCTTAGATCGGTTATCAAATGCGTGTACGGATCCCCACTACTAACCATGCAGAAAATTAATTTCCGGAGCAAACGAATGAAGAAATACGTCATGCTGCTGGCGCTTGCCATTCTGATTATTGCTTCCGTCTCCATCGCGCTGACGTGGGACGGAAGAGATCCTTTGAAAGAAGGAGAGACGATGGCTGAAAAATCGGTGCTTGAGTTCACTATGAAAAGCATCGATGGAGATGATGTAAAGCTGGACAGCTATAGCGGGAAAGTCTTGTTGCTGGTCAATGTCGCCAGCAAGTGCGGCTATACGCCGCAATATCGAGGCCTGGAGTCCGTCTACAAGAAATACAAAGAGCAGGGCCTGGTCGTAATGGGCTTCCCGGCCAATAACTTCTTATGGCAGGAACCTGGGACGAACGAAGAGATCAAGACGTTTTGCACGACGAAATACAACGTGACCTTTCCGATGTTCGCAAAAATTTCTGTCAAGGGAGACAAGATTCACCCCCTGTACAAATTCCTAACGAGCAAACAGACGAACCCGGAATTCGCCGGCGCCATTTCATGGAATTTTAACAAGTTTCTTGTCGATCGCGCCGGAAAGGTCGTCGCCCGTTTTTCGAGCAAAGATGAACCGGAAAGCGAAAAAGTCGCACAGGCGATTGAGCAAGAGTTGAAGAAATGACCTCGGCTCGCTAAGACTGCCTTCGCAGGCAGTCTTAGCCTTGACCCGCATTGGAGGGAATTTTAGCGCAAGCCGCTTACCGCGACTTGATAACTGATGAATTGTTGCGCGGTATTGCGAGCCATCAGGCTCTCGGCGCCGTTTAGACGCGCTACACGCCTTTGTCACAGTCCCTCTTTATAGAGTCCGCCCATGTTCGGATTTTGTGTACACAGCGCGTGATTTGATCGATCGCCTCATCGCCACCCAGTAGCGCCGGATGATGAAGCACAAGCATGTTCGCGTCGGCGATCGTTGCGAATGACAATTCACTTGCTTTACGGAACCGGCGAGAGGAGCGGCACAGGCTCAAAGCGCGGAAGCCCGCGTTTAATTCGATTCCTTCGGCCCGGGCGGCCCGCACGAACATTTCACGAGAAAGGCCATCGAACCCGCCGGAGTCGTATTGAAATCCGAGCTTGTAATAACCAGGGAAAGCCGAAGTCTCTCGGTTTTCGAGAAGACGAAGGCCGGGGTAAGGTTTCAAGCTTTCCGCCAATTTCGAGACGCTCAGCCTTCGCTCTCGGTTCCTATCGTCGAGCCTCTCCAGTTGCGGGAGAAGAACTGTCGCCTGTAACTCCGAGAGGGGATAGGCATGATTCCCGCGATTGCAATAGACCTGAGCGCGCTGCCTGATTTCCGGAGATGATGTCAGCAGCGCGCCTCCACGTCCGGCGCTTAGAAGCTTGCTGCCGCCGAAACTTATCACGCCGACGTCGCCCCAGGTTCCGGCCTTCCGCCCTTCGACCAGGGCGCCCGGCATTTGACAGGCGTCCTCGATGACCCGGAGGCCGTGTTCACGAGCGATCTCGACGACCCGTTTCATCGGGACCACGCCTCCGTGTAGGTGAGAAACGATGATGGCGCGGGTGTTCGGACCGATAGCCTCGCCGATCAATTCCGGATTGAGATTCCAGTTGTTTGGATCAAGGTCAATCAACACGGGGCGCGCGCCGACGGCGACGACGTCGTTGAAATTCCCGATAAAATCATAGGCGGCCAGAATGACTTCGTCTCCAGGCCCGGTCTGTAGCGCCCTCAGCGCCAGCTCGATCGCGAAGGTCCCGCTGCAACAAAGCTCGACAAATTCGACGTCGTGATATGAAGAGAGTCGCTCCGCCAGCAGGCGAGTGTTGGGGCCGTGGTATTGTCCCCAGCCGCCCTCGTCCAAACTCCGTTTGACCGCCAGCGCGACTTCTTCCCACGCGGACGGCCACGCGGGCGGCCCTTCAGGACGAATAGGTTTTCCGCCGAGAATCGCAGGCAGCGTGGGGTCGTTTGATGTAGACATACGTTTTGTAGATCCTCACCATCGAAACCGTGGGCTTTGATCGTCGTTTCGGCGACCAGACAGAAAAATGTAAGACAGAAAAATGCGATTCTTATTTTTCTGTCTTACATTTTTCTGTCTGGTCGGTCTCAGTGGCTGAAACTACGATTAAAACCAAACCTTGTAAAACATCTGCGCGTATCACATCATACCAAAAAAATTCACACTACATTTTTCAACCGGTTAATTAACATCAAAGGGGCGATTCAATGAGCAAAATGCGTTTTCTGATGGTCGGAGGTTTTCTGGGGGCTGGCAAGACGACGACCCTCGGTCGTTTGGCGAGCAGTTATATTGAGAAAGGGCTTCGCGTCGGTATCGTGACCAATGATCAGGCGACGGATCTGGTCGACACCCACACCCTGCGTCAGCGAGGCTTCGATGTCGAAGAAGTCCCTGGCGCCTGCTTCTGTTGTAAGTTCGACGATCTGCTCTCGACCATTGGCCGTCTTGAGCGATCCCAGACGCCGGACGTGATTTTGGCCGAGCCTGTTGGCAGTTGTACAGACCTCGTCGCGACCGTCGTGCAGCCGATCAAGCAGCTTTATCCAGACCGGTTTCAAACTGGCCCCTATGCGGTGGTCTTAAAACCCAGTCATGGCTTGCGCATTCTTCGCAATGAGGAAGACGCCGGCTTTTCATCCAAAGCGGCCTACATCTTTCGCAAACAGCTCGAAGAGGCCGACGCTATTCTGCTCAATCGAATCGATGAGCTAACCCCCGAGGAAACCGACGAACTGGCCGCGCTCGTCAAGGAAGTAAACGGAGACGTCCCGGTCTTGCGCATCTCGGCGAAGACGGGGCAGGGATTCGACGCGCTCGAAGAGTTGTTGGCTCAGGAAGGGAACTTCGGCCGCCGGATTCTTGATCTCGATTACGACATTTACGCCGAAGGCGAGGCTGAACTGGGATGGCTCAATAGCAGTTTGAAACTCACCGCCTCCCAGGAATTTGAACTAGACGAATTGCTTCTCGATGTCGTGCGTTACCTCCGCGAGCGGCTCGGCGTGGAAAAATACGAGACCGCGCATTTGAAGGTCATCGGGTTGTGGGAGGGATTTTTCGGAGTGGCCAATCTGGTGAGCCGCGACAGCGAGCCTGAGTTGTCGCTCCCGTCGCACAGCCTGGTTCGGGAAGCGGACCTGATCGTCAACGCCAGAGTCGCAACCGACCCGGCCATCCTCGAGACCTTTGTGCGAGAGGCGGTTCTCAAGGCGGGCGAAGCCCGCGGGGCGCAGGTCGATTTCCGTCAGACGCAAAGCTTTCGCCCGGGCCGTCCCGTGCCGACGCATCGTTACGCGGCCGGTACGGTACCGCGCGCGTAAGCAAGCGGCTGACCGATGAGACAGCCGCTTGCTTACGCGCGCGGTACTGTATCAACCTCATCTGGCCGAAACGATGATCAACGCCCCTGATCGAAACGACGATCTAAGCCGAGCAGCGCAAGAGAGCCCAAGCCATAAAAAGTGTATTCAGGGTCCGCTCCGTCATCCCAGGCGCCTCCCCTGAATCCACCTTCGCCAAGTTCGAGCTGACTCACGTATCGGAGACAGCTTTCGGCGTCGATCCTCTCCGCAAACCCCAGTTCGTGCGCGGTAAGCAGTCCTGTAAAGGTTGATAACAGATCGCAGAAGGGAATCTGAGTATTGGCCCGAAATCCTCCCTCATCGCCTCTCAGGTTGGTCAGGAAAGTTTCAATCCCACGCCTTGTCTGATCATCTATCGATCCGAATCGTTTGAGCAGCGCGGCGGCCGCGGCGGTCGGATTTGCGCCGCTTCGTTTCATCTGTCCGATTTCAACGAAACCGCCGTCGTCCCGCCGCCTGGAGAGAACAAAGCGCTCGATGCCGGCCACGTCGGGCAAAGGTCTTCCCAGAAGCTCATAGCAGAGCGCCGCCAGAAAAGTATGATAAGAGCTGCCAACGCCGCCTTCGTTTGTTTTGGCGTATCCCCCGTCGGGACGGCGGAAGGTCTCCAGCGAGGCAGTTACTTCATCGGCAAAACTTTCCGTGTCGCCTGCGAAGGGCGCCAGGTTCCCGATCAGTTGGACGGTAATCACTGAATAGAGCCAGCTCACCAGGTCAATCAGGCTGTAATCCCGCCTGGCGGCGGCGGCGTTTTTCAAGTACGTGGCGATGTTCTGACAGCGGGAGTGATCCAGCGCGTCCAGTAGCGCCAACGTGCGCACCGCGAAGCTCGTGTAATAGAGATCGGAGCCGCCTTCGCGACCCGCGAAACCGCCGTCCGCCTGCTGGAAGCGAAGGGTAAAATTCACGTGTCGCGCCGCTTGCTCGGGGTCGAGGCGTCGCAACTCACTCGCCAGGCGCTTGGTCAGCCGCAGCAGAAAGCTGTCGTGAAGGGCCGCGCCAAGGCTGAGCCGGACTGAAAGCAGAAGGCGTTCAGTCAATCGTCCGAGAAAACTGTTCCGCAAGTTCGTGATCATAGTAGGGGCAGACCTGCGTGTCTGCCATATCATACGTTGGCGCAGACCTGCATGTTTGCCATCGACGTATGGGTTAAGTTCTCCTTGCCGCGTTAGCGGCGCCTTGAATTTAGCCGTGGGTTTTAACCCACGGTGGGCGCAAATATTTTTTTCTCGTCGCGTCAGCGACGATTGAATTCAGTCGTCGCTGACGCGACGAGGGAGCATTCGCCAACAATCCCGTGGGTTAAAACCCACGGCTAAATTCAAGGCGCCGCTAACGCGGCGGAGAATTGTAACTGGTCCTCAACGTATTTCTAGCGAGCTATACCAATGACCGCGAGACTCTGGGCAATCTCAGGCTCGGCTGATTCGTCGGCCAGCGCGGTGTCGACCAGGAAATAGAGTAATTCACGAAGTTTTTCCGGCTCGACTTCATCGGCGATCGCTTCTGCGCGCTGGCGGTATTTCTCGATGAGTCTGCGGGCTTTTTCGAAGACCTGGCACGACTCATAAATCCGGGCCACGCGTTGGACCGCGGCGTCAGTCTTGGAGTCTCCTGAAATCAACTGAAGAAGCTCTTCCCGCTGGGCCGGCGGAGCGCTTTCGAGCGCAAGGGCGAGCAGGAGCGTCGGGCGCATCGCGAGCGCGTCCTGCCCGATGACGCGTTTGTTTTGCAGGTCGGTTGACCAATCTTTGAGATCGTTGACGATCTGGAAGGCGACGCCGAGATGGCGGGAGAAACCCGAGATCATCTCTTCGTATTTTTCCGTCGGGCCGGCCAGCCGCAGACCGGCATAGAGCGCCGCTTCAAAGGCCGGGGCTGTTTTGAGGGCGTAGATTTTGAGCGCGTCAATCGGCAGAAGCGAGACCTCTTTTCGGGCCTCGTCGCGCCAGAGGAGTTCCGCGCCTTGGCCTTCGGATAACTTGACGTGCGCCTCGGAAAGCCGTTTCAGGATCGCCGTCACGGCTTCACAAGGTAGATTGCCGCCCTCGTTCGCGATCATGCGATACCCCAGTCCGAGCAGGTAATCGCCGACGTTGATGGCCGTGGACACGCCGTGCCGCCGGTGCAGCGTCTGATGTCCGTATCGAAATTCATCATTGTCCTCGATGTCGTCGTGGACGAGCGAGGCTTTATGAAAGGCTTCCATCGCCATGGCGACTCGACGGACCGAATCCGGAATAGAGACGGCTTGACCGTCTCCGTTCGCGGCCGCCTGGTCGTCCCGCAAGGCGTCATAAGACGCCAGTGTGATGAATGGCCGAAACCGTTTTCCGCCTTTGCCCAACCAGTCGTAAGCGATTGCTTCGGCGCCAGCGACGGGATCACGCGAGTAATCCAACACACCGTTTTGTGGCGCTCCGTTCTGCGCTTTGCCGCGCGATCTCGGCAGGAGGGTGGGGAATTCGTCGCCGAACATGTCGTTCGCCGCTCGCATGAGCGGTACGTAAGATCGCGTCTTGACGACCGGCTCCTCTTGATAGGTTTCCAAGACCTCCATCACCCAGTCATTATCCACTGTGGTGCTCTTGCAGTTACTGGAGTGCAGAGGGATCGCGTAGGCGGGGACGCCGCTCTGAACGACTTTCTCAAACGCCTTTTCCAGCACATTGAGACAGGCGATGCCGAGAATGCCGTCGACGTAGCCGCTGACGATGACCTTGAGCACAATCGGCGTCCCCTCGGCGACCATGATCTTGTAGCCGAGTTTTTCCGCCTTCATCTTGAAATCGCCGATGGAACACGCGCCGCAATCTTCGCAATGCAACCCGAACTCGTCGTAATGGGCGCTGCATGCTTCAACGTGTTTCAGACAATGCGGCAGGAGCAGAATTCTTTTATTGAATGGGATCGAGACGAATTGCTCTTTCCAGAAGCCGTTGCCGAGCATCACCATCGCGAAGCCCAGATAGCCTTTCTCGAGGCCCATGTTTTCGAGCATCGCCCCGGCGTGCGCCTCCAGATCTTTTTTGCTCAATGGGCGGCTGCGATCGATGCTCCGGACGTACCGGAAGGCCTCGGCCCTGATTCTTTCCCGAAGTTCTAGTGTTTCAGGATTCAGTTTGAGCAATTTGCTGCCGAGCTTCGGCTTCGCCGAAGTTTCAGCCTGGACCGCGACGTCCGAAGTCGCCGATGTC
>WNFZ01003383.1_pt1 | contig 14962 bp, 21 predicted proteins | sample 5400081 | NCBI WGS metagenome assembly WNFZ01 (sample SAMN13153365, study PRJNA577476) | soil metagenome | isolation source: 80 cm soil or saprolite under grassland replicate 1 | place: USA:California | collected 2016-06-15 | reverse complement strand
CGACGGGCGAGTCGACCACGACTTCCTGCTCCCCGGTGCGGACCGTCATGCGGTCCACGGTCGAGGCGGCTGGGACGGCTGGGGCGGCTGGCTCCGCGGACGTGACGGGCCGAAGCCTGCCGCCGCACGCGATCGACATGCCGGCGAGCAGGAGTGCGGCGGTGTGGTACGGGAAGGAGCGTGACATGGTGAGCCTCGAGGAAGGTGACCGCCATGGTACTCGGCCCGGCGGCGGAGGTGCCATGCGGGGGGCTGGACCGAGTGCTTCGACAAGCTCGCCGCACACCTTGCGGACTACCGAGCGAGCGCCTAAGTCCATACCGCCGGAGCAGGCGGCCCGACATGTCGAATTCGAGGATCTTCGTTCGACGAGAAGAGTAGGGTCGCGGCTCGGGAACGGGTCGAACTGGAGAAGAACCTCGCGAGGAAGACGTCACGGAAGGAGGAAGGGATGAGCGGTGTACGGGTGCTGGTCGGTACGCGCAAGGGTGCCTTCATCATGACAGCGCACGGCAAGCGCGACCGGTGGGACGTCAGCGGCCCCCACTTTGCGGGCTGGGAGATCTATCACGTGAAGGGATCACCCGCCGATCCGAACCGCCTGTACGCGTCGCAGTCGAGCGGGTGGTTCGGGCAGGTCATCCAGCGCTCGTGCGACGGCGGCAAGACGTGGGAGACGCCCGGCGGCGGAATGACCAAAACGCCCGACGGCATGCCGGCGGGCGAGAGCAACAAGTTCGTCTACGACGCGTCCCCGGAAACGGGCAAGCCCCTCACCACGCACCAGTGGTACGACGGCACCCAGCACCCCTGGGAGTTCAAGCGCGTCTGGCACCTTGAGCCGTCGCTGACCGATCCGGACACGGTGTACGCCGGGGTGGAAGACGCCGGGCTGTTCCGGACGAGCGACGGCGGCACGACGTGGCACGAGCTCGCCGGGCTGCGCGGTCACGGCACGGGGCCAAAGTGGCAGCCCGGCGCAGGCGGGATGTGCCTCCACACGATCCTGCTCGATCCGAGCAACCCGGGACGGATCTACGTCGCCATCTCGGCGGCGGGCGCCTTCCGCACCGACGATGGGGGCAAGGCATGGAAGCCGATCAACCGGGGCCTGCACTCGCAATACATCCCCGACCCGACCGCCGAGGTCGGCCACTGCGTCCACCGGATCGCGCGGCACTCCTCTCGCCCCAACGTCCTGTTCATGCAGAAGCACTGGGACGTTCTGCGCTCCGACGACGCCGGCGACTCGTGGCGGGAGGTCAGCGGCAACCTGCCGACCGACTTCGGGTTCGTGATCGACGTGCACGCACACGAGCCGAACACGATCTACGTCGTGCCCATCAAGAGCGACTCCGAGCATTACCCACCCGACGGCAAGCTGCGCGTGTACCGCAGCCGCACCGGCGGCGACGAGTGGGAAGCGCTCACCCAGGGGCTGCCGCAACGCGACTGCTACGTGAACGTGCTGCGCGACGCGATGGCCGTGGACTCGCTCGAGCCGTGCGGCGTGTACTTCGGCACCACGGGCGGGCAGGTGTATGCGTCGGTCGACGCCGGCGACAGCTGGGCGCCCATCGTCCGCGATCTGCCGGCCGTGCTGTCGGTCGAGGTCCAGACGCTGCCGTGATCCGCGTGGTGCTCCCACCGCACCTGCGGACGCTGGCGCAGGTCAAAGGTGAGGTGACGCTCGACGTCCCGGGCCGGGTCACGCGGGCGTCGCTGCTCGACGCGCTCGAGACCCGCTATCCCATGCTGCGCGGGACGATCCGCGACCACGGCACCGCGCAGCGACGGCCGTTCCTGCGATTCTTCGCCTGCGCGCGGGACCTGACCCACGAGGCGCCGGATGCCCCGCTCCCCGACGCGGTCGCGTCGGGGGCGGAGCCCTTTGTCGTCCTGGGAGCCATTGCCGGCGGCTGACCTGCACTTAGCAGCATGTCGATCGCGGGACCCCCCACTCGTCGTGTAGGCAGAGCCGAGGTTGAGCAGGCTCCGAACCCGAACCACGAGGAGATACGACCATGCGATTCATGGTGCTGGTGAAAGCCAACAAGGACTCGGAGGCCGGCGTCCTGCCGGACGAGAAGATCCTGACCGAGATGGGGAAGTTCAACGAACAGCTGGTGAAGGCCGGCGTGATGCTCGCAGCCGAGGGGCTCCAGGCGAGCTCGAAGGGCGCGCGCGTCAGGTTCTCCGGCGCCAAGCGGACGGTGATCGACGGCCCCTTCGCCGAAACGAAGGAGCTGGTCGCCGGCTTCTGGCTGTGGCAGGTGAAGTCGAAGGAAGAGGCCATCGAATGGCTCAAGCGCGCTCCGTTCCAGGAAGGCGAGGTCGAGATTCGCCAGGTGTTCGAGGCGGAGGACTTCGGCCCCGCCCTCACCCCTGAGGTCAGGAAACAAGAAGAGCGAATCCGGGCGCAGGCGGCCAAGAAGCAGCCGAGCCGCTGATCTCTTGAAAGGAGCCTCGTTCATGTGCAGGAACATCAAAACGCTGGCCAATTTCGAGCCCCCGGCGACCGACGACGAGATTCGCGCCTCGGCGCTGCAGTTCGTGCGCAAGCTCAGCGGCGCCACGCGCCCCTCGCGCGCCAACGAGGCCGCGTTCAATGCCGCGGTCGCCGAGGTCACCGCGACCGCCCGCCGGCTGATCGATTCGCTCAATACGAGCGCAGCGCCGCGGAATCGGGAGGAGGAGGCGCGCAGAGCGCGGGAACGTGCCGCGAAGCGGTTCGGCTAGCCTGCCATAGGTCCGTGTCCCCGAGTCACCACATCTTTCTGCTCTCGCCCGCCAATTGCTCAGGCAAGCGTGCCGGTCTGCTGCTGCGGCAGAACGCCCGCTCGGCATTGGCTCGGCGTCTTCGATCGGGAGAAGGTGCGCCCCTTGGCGAGGTCTTCACCTTCATGAGCGGGCTGTATTTTCGCGGCAAGCTGGCGTATGCGTCGGCGTTCGCCAATCCGCCCGACGGGTGTGCCGGCATCCAGGTGATCGTGCCGGGCCTGGGCCTCTGTCCTCCCCGCGCGACCATTGATCTCGCCGGGTTACGGGCGATCGCCCGGGTTCCGGTGGATCCGGGCGATCGGCGCTACAGCCGCCCGTTGCGGCGCGATGCCGCTCGACTGGCGGAGCAGCTGCACCTCGGAGATGCTGCTGTCCTGCTGGGCAGTATCGCCACCCCGAAGTACCTCCAGCCGTTGAGAGAGGTCCTGGGGCCGCGACTCCGCTTTCCCCGGGAGTTCATCGGGCGAGGGGACATGAGCCGAGGCGCCCTCATGCTGCGGTGCGCCGCCGAGGGGCGTGAGCTCACCTACGTCGCGGGCTCGGAGCAATGAACCTGGGGCGGGCGGAGGGCCAGTGAAGCAGAGCGACGACTCCGAGCTGCTCGCGGTGGACGGCCGGGAGGTCGCGATCTCGAATCCGCGCAAGGTGCTGTTTCCGAAGCCGAAGCACACCAAGCTCGACCTCGTGCGCTATTACCTCGCGGTGGCCGAAGGCGCGCTGCGCGGCGCCGGCGGCCGGCCCAACATGCTGGTGCGGTATCCCAACGGCATCGCGGGCGAGTTCTTTTATCAGAAGCGCGCACCGGAATCGCGCCCGCCGTGGATCGAGGTGGTGACGCTGCGCTTCCCGTCGGGCCGCACCGCGGATGAGGTGGTGCCGCGCGACGCGGCCGCGCTCGCCTGGCTCGCCAACCTCGCCTGTCTCGAGCTGCACCCGCACGCGGTGCGCGCCGAGGACCTCGATCATCCCGACGAGCTGCGGGTGGACCTGGATCCCGTGCCGGGCGTGAAGTGGGCGCAGGTGCGCGAGGTGGCGCACGTGGTTCGGGCGACGCTCGAACACTTCGGGCTCACCGGCTGGCCGAAGACCTCGGGCAGCCGCGGCATGCACGTCAACGTGCGCATCGAGCGGCGGTGGAGCTTCGACGAGGTGCGGCGCGCGGCCCTGGCGTTCGCGCGGGAAGTCGAGCGGCGTGCGCCGACGCTGGCCACGAGCAAATGGTGGAAGGAAGAACGCCACGGGGTGTTCGTGGACTACAATCAGAACGCCAAAGACCGCACCGTGGCGTCAGCCTATTCGGTGCGAGCGACCCCGGATGCGCGCGTGTCGGCGCCGCTCAGCTGGGATGAAGTGGACGGGGCCGAGCCGGCCGAGTTTACCCTTGCCACCATGCCGCGGCGCTTCGCGAAGATCGGCGATCGGCACGCGCGCATCGACGAGAACCCCGGATCACTCGAAGGCCTGCTCGAGCTGTCCGCGCGGCACGAGCGCGAGGGCCTAGGCGACGCGCCGTGGCCGCCGCACTACAAGAAGCAGCGGGGTGAGCCCCCGCGGGTGCAGCCGTCCAGGGCCCGCGCGGCCACACACCCGCTGATCGAGGTCGCCCGCGCCAAGCGCAAAGCGGACGCGCTCGCCGCGTTGAAGCGGTGGAAGGCGCGCCATGCCAAGGCGGCGGCGCACCTCGAGCCCGCTGATGTGCTGGTCGACTCGATGCGCGGCCGCTCGTCCACCTGGACGCGCATCCGCGTGAACCTGCGGCACGTGCCGGTCAAGCTGCGGCCGCGTCAGGAGCGTCTCGATCCCGACGAGAAGACCTTGGCCAGGTCGTAGGCGGGCGTGACCTCGAGCTGGTCGTAGCGGCAGTCGGCTGGCCGCTTGTCCTGCCGCCACCGCAGGAAGGTCGCCGCGTGGCGAAAGCGGTCGCCTTGCATGTGGTCGTACTTGACTTCGCACACCCGCTCGATGCGCAGCGGTTCCCATGTGAGGTCCTTGCCCGCGCTCCAGCGGCTCTGCGCGCCGGGCATGCGGCTGCTGCGGGCTTCCGCCCGCGCCCACTCCCGCCAGGGATGCTTCTCGCGAGCGTTCTTGCGCAGCGGCGCCAGCTCCTTCACGAGCTGCCGGCGCATGGCCATCGTGAACGACGAGGTGACGCCCACGTGTTGGAGCACGCCGCGGTCGTCGTAGAGGCCGAGCAGGAGCGAGCCCACCGCATCCTTCCCCGTCTTGTGCCAGCGGAACCCGGCCACCACGCAGTCGGCGGTACGAGCATGCTTCACCTTGATCATCGCGCGCTTGCCGGGCTGGTACGTGAGCGCCGCCGGCTTGGCGATGACGCCGTCCAAGCCCGCGCCCTCGAACTGCTCGAGCCACTGCGTCGCCACGCCGCGGTCTCGCGTCATCGGCGTGAGGTAGAGGGGCGGAGCGGCGTCAGCCAACATTTTCTCCAGCAACGCTCGCCGCTCCTCTTGCGACGCCGCCATCCGGCTGCGGCCGTTCGCGGCCAGCAGGTCAAAGGCCACGAAGCTTGCCGGCGTCTCCTGCGCGAGCTTCGCCACGCGCGAGGCGGCGGGATGCAGCCGCAGCTGCAGCGCGTCGAAATCGAGCCCCTGCGTCGTCGCGATCACGATCTCGCCGTCGATGACGCAGCCCTTCGGGAGCTGCCCGAGCAGCGCGTCGTGCAGCTCCGGGAAGTACCGGTCGAGCGCCTTCAGGTCGCGGCTCTGGATGAAGACGTCGGACGCGCCGCGAAACACGATGGCCCGAAAGCCGTCCCATTTCGGCTCGAAGAGAAAGGGCCCGCCTTCGGGCAGGGTGTCCGCCAGCTCGGCGAGCATCGGCTCGATGGGCGGCGCGATGGGAGAGGCTTTGCCTCCGCGAGGTGCGCTCATGCTGGGCGGAATGTATACCTCAGCGCGCAACGTCGCCTCGGGATCCACGGGCATTCCAAGCACTCAGCCAGGGGCGAGGCTTGTCGATTTCGCGGATCCCCGTTCGTCGCTTACGTGTAGAGCGTGCGATTCACCCGGGGGAGACCTTCCGGGGGCCCGGCTGTGAACGCGAACCAGAAGGAGACGGGGACCATGCGATTCATGATCGTCGTGAAGGCCACCAGGGACTCGGAAGCGGGCGTCATGCCGCACGAGAAGATCCTCACCGAGATGGCGAAGTATCACGAGGAGCTGCAGAAGGCCGGCGTCTTGCTCGACGCCTCCGGACTCCAGGCAAGCTCGAAGGGCTGGCGCATCAGGTACTCCGGCCAGAAGCGCACGGTGGTCGACGGTCCCTTCACCGAGGCGAAGGAGCTCATCGCCGGCTATACGGTGATCCAGGTGAAGTCGAAGGAAGAGGCGATGGAGTGGGCGCGACGCTTCCCCAATCCCGCCCTGGACGGCAAGGAAGGCGAGATCGAGGTTCGCCAGCTGTTCGAGCTGGACCCATGAAAAAATTTGCCTCGGTGGCCGCCTACCTCAGGGCGGTCCCACCCGCCCCGCGGGCCGCTCTCCAGCAGCTGCGCAAGACGATCAAGGCCGCCGCGCCCGAGGCGACCGAGGGCATCAGCTACGGGATCCCGATGTTCAAACACCACGGAATGCTGGTGGGCTACGCCGCGTTCAAGGATCACTGCAGCCTCTTCATGAGCACGGCCATCACGAGCGCGCTCAAGAAGGAGCTGGCGGCGTACGACACCTCCAAGGGCACCATCCGCTTTGCCCCGGACAAGCCCCTGCCCAGGGCGCTGGTGCGGAAGCTCGTCAAGGCGCGTATCGCGCAAAACGAGCGCAAGCGGTGACGACGTCCGACACCCACCGCGCGATCGACGCGGTCTGGCGGATCGAGTCGGCCAAGCTCATCGCCGGTCTCACGCGCATCGTGGGCGACGTCGGCCTCGCCGAGGACCTGGCGCAGGACGCGCTCGTTGCCGCGCTCGAGCGGTGGCCGGAGTCGGGCGTCCCGGACAACCCGGGCGCCTGGCTGATGGCCACCGCGAAGCATCGGGCCATCGACTCCCTGCGCCGGAGCAAGCTGCTCGAGCGCAAGCACGTAGAGCTGGGGCACGACCTCCTGGCCCGGCAAGAGAGCCCCGAGAGCGATCTCGACGCCGCGATCGACGATCACGTCGGCGACGACCTCCTGAGCCTCATGTTCACGGCCTGTCATCCGGTGCTCTCGACCGAGGCCCGCACTGCTCTCACGCTCCGTCTGCTCGGCGGCCTCACGACCGACGAGATCGCGCGAGCCTTCCTGGTCCCGAAGGCCACCATCGCGCAGCGCATCGTCCGGGCAAAGCGGACGCTCGCCGCCGCACACGTCCCCTTCGAAGTCCCGCGCGGGGCAGAGCTCGCCGTCCGCCTGTCGTCGGTGCTCGAGGTGATCTACCTCGTCTTCAACGAGGGCTACTCGGCGACCGCCGGCGACGACTGGATGCGGCCGGCCCTGTGCGAGGACGCGCTCCGGCTCGGCCGGATCCTGGCCGAGCTCGTCCCGCAGGAGCCGGAGGTCCACGGCCTCGTCGCGCTGATGGAGATCCAGGCGTCGCGCTCCGCCGCGCGCGTCGGTGCGTCCGGCGAGCCTATCCTGCTGCTCGATCAGGACCGAGGGCGGTGGGATCACCTCCTCATCCGCCGCGGTCTGGCGGCGCTGGAGCGCGCCGAGACGCTGGGCGGCGCATCTGGCCCGTACGCGCTCCAGGCCGCGATCGCCGCCTGCCACGCGCGAGCCGGCACGCCGGAGGAGACGGATTGGACCCGTATCGTGGCGCTGTACGACGCGCTCGCCCAGCTGATGCCGTCCCCGGTCGTGGAGCTGAATCGTGCGGTGGCGCTGGGGATGGCGTTCGGTCCGGCAGCCGGCCTCGAGGTCGTCGATGCGCTGACGGCGGAGCCCACGCTCGAGGGTTATCATCTGTTGCCGGCCGTGCGCGGCGATCTCCTGGCCAAGCTCGGACGTTTCACGGACGCGCGCGCGGAGTTCGAGCGCGCGGCAGCGCTCACACGCAACGCCCGCGAGCGCACGTTGCTCCTCGACCGCGCCGCCGCGTGCGGGCGCGGATCGGCGCCCAACAATCGCAAGGAGTCCTGATGCCCCCCACGCTGGCGAACGCCGTGACCGGCGTGCTGCATTCCGTCCTGGAGATGATCGAGCAGGGGGGCCACGCACCTCGGCGTTGCGACCGACCACGCTCCTGATCCAGAGCGCCGGCCCGAGGGCACGGAAAACGGACAAATTGACCGGTTAGTGGCGTCCCGACGAGCATCGGCGCCCTGTCGGTCCGACATTTCTGTCCGCTCAGGTCCGGAGAAATGCTTGCAAAACGCTGGTAGAGAGTTCTGGTCCAAAAATGACAGTCAGCCGACCCCAAGGCTCTCCTGTTCCCGAAGCGGCGACCAGCAGCGAGAAACTCAACTACGTAAACTCACACCACCCGCGACCTCCTGGACCGATTCCAGAAGGTTTCTCTTAAGCACAATCGATGACACCGTCCCGTGGGCGCGTTCCTACGACGCTCTGTTCAACGCACCCCGTATCCGCCCTCGGGCGACGTCCACGCGGGCTGCGATTGGTGGAAGAAGTCCAGCAGCTGTCGCTCAGTGAGCTCAGCGAGGGATGCGTCGGTATTCTTGGATCCCAGAGGCGAATAGCGAGTGAAGCGGCGCTTGCGCTCGGGGCCCGTCCCCAGCTCGAACAGCAATCCAAATTCGTCCTTCCCGTAGACCGTGATACGGCCCGCGGGATATACCTTCCACAGGTAGCTGTCTACGACAATGGTGGGTCGTGCCAAGGTCGTGGCCTTGTCGTCACGCCAGCCCAGGCCGCTGGTGAAGGTTCGCCTCCACCGGAACCGTGATGGCTCCCCGCTTGAGCGCCTCCGCGAGCGCCGCTGTGGCGGCGGCCCGATCAGCGTCTAAGCCTCGCTCCCGCAATTGTCGGATCATTCGGGCGAGCCGGCGGGCGTAGTCGTGCGATTTGAGCAGTGCCGCGTCCGGCTCTGGCTTCAGCGTGTCCAGCTTCTTTACGAGGCGCTGGAGTGTGATCGGTGCCATTGGACCTCCCTCGTTACCCTGTCCCTGCTCGTCCTGGTGCTGCCGGCTGAGCTCCTTCATCATCCGGTTACGGACGAGAAGAGGGGCGGGCTCGGCGCCCCCGTCCCCTGAACAGACCGGTCGGCCTTGAAACAGACCGGAGCTACGAGCGGCCGCGCCGACCGGTCGGCCCTAGCTGCTAGCGGCGATCTTGTGGAAGGTCGAGTTCGAAACCTCGAATGCCTCAACCTTCGGTGTTCCCTCAACCACCTTCGCCAGGCTCGTCAGCACCTGCGGATAGATGTCGCGGCTATAGTTGTCCGCGTTCTCTTTCCGATCCCACAGACTGATCGCGACCGCTTCGGAGCGGTCCGGGGCAACGAACGAAATCTCGTCCTTGAAGCCATTCTGTTTCCGAAGCAGGGGCAGGACGTCCTTCTCGAGCGTCTGGGTGAACTCACCGGCCGTGTTGGCCTTCAGATGCAGGGACACATTACGTGCGTACATATCGAACTCCTTGGCTACTCTGACGTGAACCTACGTGACCACTACACTTGGCTATGCGTGGCACGGCGTCTCTCCGCTCAGTACATCCCGCCCATCCCACTGCCGCCGGGCATCGCGGGCATCTTCTCCTTCTCCTTCTTCTCCACCACCACGCACTCGGTGGTGAGGAGCAGTCCCGCGATGGACGCGGCGTTCTGCAGCGCCGTGCGGGTGACCTTGGTCGGGTCGATGACGCCGGCCGCGACCAGATCCTCGTACTCGTCGGTCTGGGCGTTGTAGCCGAAGTTGAGCTTGGCCGACTCCTTCACCTTCCCCACGACGATCGCGCCTTCGGCACCCGCGTTCTGAACGATGATCCGGATCGGCTCCTCGAGCGCGCGGCGGACGATCTCGATGCCGGTCTTCTCGTCGTCATCGGCGCCCTTGAGCTTGTCGAGGGGCTTCTGGCACCACAAGAGCGCGACCCCGCCGCCCGGCACGAGGCCTTCCTCGACCGCGGCGCGGGTGGCGTGCAGCGCGTCCTCGACCCGGGCCTTCTTCTCCTTCATCTCGATCTCGGTGGCCGCGCCGACATTGATCACCGCGACCCCGCCCGCGAGCTTGGCGAGCCGCTCCTGCAGCTTTTCCTTGTCGTAATCCGACGTGGACTTCTCGATCGCCGCCTTGATCTGGCCGATGCGGCCTTGAATGTCGGCGCGCTTGCCCTTGCCACCGATGATCGTGGTGTTGTCCTTGTCGATGACGATCCGCTTCGCGTGGCCGAGATCGTCAAGCAGCGTGTTCTCGAGCTTTAAGCCCAGCTCCTCGGAAATCACCTTGCCGCCGGTGAGGATCGCGATATCGGTAAGCATCTCCTTGCGCCGGTCCCCGAAGCCCGGGGCTTTCCCCGCGCATACCTTCAGCGTGCCACGCAGCTTGTTGACTACCAGCGTCGCCAGCGCCTCGCCCTCCACGTCCTCGGCGATGAGGAGCAGCGGCTTGCCCGCCTGCGCCACCTTCTCGAGGACCGGGAGCACGTCCTTCATCGAGGAGATCTTCTTGTCGTGCACCAGGATGTAGGCGTCCTCGAGCACGGCCTCCATCTTCTCCGGATCGGTGATGAAGTAAGGCGAAAGGTAGCCGCGGTCGAACTGCATGCCGTCCACCGTCTCAAGCGTGGTCTCGAGACCCTTCGCCTCCTCCACCGTGATCACGCCGTCCTTGCCGACCTTCTCCATCGCGTCGGCGATCTTGTCGCCGATCTCCTTGTCACCGTTGGCGGAGATGGTGCCGACCTGCGCGATCTCCTTCCGGCCCTTGGTGGGCGCTGAGATCGTCTTCAGCTCCTCCACCACCAGCTCGACCGCCTTGTCGATGCCACGCTTCAGCGACATCGGGTTGGCGCCCGCGGTGACCGACTTCAGGCCCTCGCGGAAGATCGCCTGTGCCAGCACCGTCGCGGTGGTCGTGCCGTCCCCGGCGATATCAGAGGTCTTGGTCGCCACCTCCTTCACCATCTGGGCGCCCATATTCTCGACGGGATCCTCGAGCTCGATCTCCTTGGCGACGGTCACGCCGTCCTTGGTGATCGTCGGGTTCCCGAACTTCTTCTCGATGACGACGTTGCGACCCTTCGGACCGAGGGTGACCTTCACCGCCTCGGCCAGCTGGTCCACGCCCCGCTTGAGGCGCGAGCGGGCCTCTGTGTTGAACTCGAGGTACTTGGCGGGCATCTAGTCCTCCTCCGCTCAGCTGAGCTTGGCGATGACGTCGGATTCCTTGATCAGGATGATCTCTTCCTCCTCCAGCTCGACCTGCGAGCCGGTGTACTTCCCATACACGACCCGGTCCCCGACCTTCAGCTCCATCGGGACCGGCTGGCCCTTTTCCATCCGGCCGGGCCCGACCGCGATGACCTCACCCTGGATCGGCTTCTCCTTGGCCGTGTCCGGGATGTAGAGACCTCCTTTCATCTCCTGGGTGTGTTCCATCGGCCGGATCGCCACCCGATCGGCGAGCGGGAAGATCTTCAGCTTGGACTTCGTCGCAGTACTCATCATGCTCCGCCCCCCCATCTACAGTGGACCCGCGCCACTGGCCTGACAGCGGATCCCAGTTAACTTGTAGAAGTTTCAACTCTGTCAGTGTATATTGGTATACTTAACTTGTCAAGTACATAAGTGACTTGCCAGTTTTCTGTAAAAATGATTCACCTATTACGGTTAATGAGTCACGTCGGCCCTAGGAGGAATCCCGTGGATGTCCCATTTGTGATCCGGCACCGGCTCGAGGAATTGGGGTTGGAGCAGCGTGATCTCGCCCGCGCCGCCCGCGTGACCGACTCCTACATATCGCAATTACTGACTCGGAAGAAGGCGCCCCCCGCATCGAGCCGCACCGACCTCTATGCCCGGATCGACAAGTTCTTGAAGTTGCCGAGCGGGGAGCTGGCGAGACTGGCGGACCTCCAGCGCAGGGAGGAATTGAAGCGGGAATTGGGGGACGAGCCCGCCCCCTTGTTTCACGAAGTCCGCGAGCTGATCCTGCGCAAGTGTAATCCCGAGAAGCGGGAACACGTCCGCGCGATCTTTGAAAAGCAGCCCTTCGGCGAGCTCGAACGCCTGATTACCCAGACGCTGCTAGATGTGGTCAAGCGCGTCGCGAAAGACGAACTCGAAAATAACTACTGGCTCCGCATGGTGGCCCAACTCAGTGGCCGCAGCTATGAGGAGATGCGGGTCGTCGTGCTCGAGTTCCTCGATACGGACATCTTCCACGTGTCCGCTGAGAACTGCGTCTCGTTCCTAGATCCGCTGATTGAATCCTGGGACATCGACCTCGCGACGTTCGGTCTGGAGATTGTCTTAAACCACAGCGTCGTCCCAGGGCCGGCGAAGCGATTCGAGTTCGTCGAGCGGGAAGCCGAACGACCTGTCAGCGAAGAGCCGGGGCTCCAGGAATTCCTTCAGGACCCTTCCCGCAGCGGCACCGCGACCCCAGAGGAAGTCGAGTTTCTCGAGCAGCTGAGGTTCAAGCACACGCGGCCGACGTCCCTCTACTATTACCGGGCGTTGCAGAACCTCAGAGACCCGCTCCATTTTTGCACGCCATAGGCCGCAAGCAAGGCGCGCCGGCGCGTTCGCGCATTGGCCCGCAGTGACGGCGGGCGTACGGACCTCAGGATTGGAGGCTGTGATGACCCGGAGGAAGCAGCCGTGGGGGGAGCAGCGTGGCTGGATCGTCCCGGCGGACGGCAGCCCTCCGCAGGAGTTGCCCCCGTACATGGTCGGTCACAAGCTCATCTCCTGGCCCGGAACGCTGCCCGAGAAGCAGCCCGCGGAGCCCGTGAAGTACCTTGCCTCGAAGGACTACTATCATCGCCGCGTGCTGAACCCGGAGGGTGTGTCGGTCTACGTAGCCGAGGGTCGGGACGCGGAATCCCTGCCAGAGTCCATCAAGACCGAAATCCGGCGCCAGCTGAAGGGACAGTCCTAGGCGCTCCGGACTGCGCGTGATCACGTCTCAGGCCGGGTTCCGGGTGGTTTGCGGGGCAGGGTGTTCAGCCCTATCGTTCCCCAGGTGTCGAGGGACTTTGCCTTCGGGCAGACCTACAGTCGGGGGGAGATCCGTCAGGCTCTCGGCGGCGACCTCTGGACCTACCTCCCGCACCGGGACGGGCGCGTCGTATGCGGCTGCTTCAGGCCCGACCTCAACCCCGACGCCCCCGATGTCATCCTGTCCGGCCGCGGTCCTAAGATCGAGCGCTGGGCGCGAGTCTTCGCGACGCAGCGTGACTTCATACCGTGCTTCGTGAAGGCGGATACCAACGCCTGGGAGTACGTCGGTCACTTCTGCGTGCGTCGGGTCATCTCGGACGCGGTCGAACTCAGGACCAGGGCGAGGGCCGCGTCCAGGCCGCCGGGGGACCTCTCGATGGTCCTGTACCTACGGGGTAAGTAAAGCCTACCTCAATCCTCACCGGCGAGCCCTCGGACGCCCCACCCGAGCAGAGCAAGGTCACGGCGGCTTACGCCCTCCCCTCGTGGAGTTGAATCGTGGGGTCGCAGTCGCGATGGCGTTCGGCCCGGCGGCGGGGTTCGCGCTCGTCGATCCGCTGACCTGTTCATCCAACAATCTCAGGGAGTCCTGATGCCCCCCACATCGACAAACGGCAAGATCTGCTACGTCGAGATCCCCGCCGCCGACATCCCCAGGTCGGCCGACTTCTACGCCAAGGTCTTTGGCTGGAACATCCGGCGGCGCGGCGACGGATCCACGGCGTTCGACGACACCCCCGGCCAAGTGAGCGGTACGTGGGTCACCGGCCGGCCGGCGGCGTCGCAGCCCGGCCTGCTCGTCTACATCATGGTGGACAGCGTCGCCGCGACCATCGACGCCGTCATTGCTCACGGGGGCGCGCTCGTGCAACCGATCGGCGCCGACGCGCCCGAGATCACCGCGAGGTTCCGCGATCCCGCGGGAAACGTGATCGGCCTGTACCAGGAACCCGGTCGTTAGGCACGCGACCGCGCATGATCGTTCATCTCGTGGACGGCACGTACGAGCTGTTCCGCCAGTTCTACGGCCGCCGCCGCTTCACCCAGGGCGAGGATGCGCCCTTCGGCGCCGTGACCGGCGTGCTGCATTCCGTCCTGGAGATGATCGAGCAGGGGGCCACGCACCTCGGCGTGGCGACCGACCACGTCATCGAGTCCTTCCGCAACGACCTGTGGCCAGGTTACAAGACCGCAGAGGGCATCGAGCCCCAGCTCCTCGCGCAGTTCCACCCGCTCGAGAACGCCCTGGCCGCCATGGGCGTGGCGGTATGGCCCATGATCGAGCTGGAGGCCGACGACGGGCTCGCCTCGGCGGCGCACCTCGCCTCCGGAGATGACCGGGTGCAGAAAGTCAGCATCTGGACACCCGATAAGGACCTGGCCCAGTGCGTCCGCGGCGACCGGGTCGTGCAGGTCGATCGCCGGGGGAAACAGATCCGCGATGCGGCGGGCGTCCGCGCCAAGTTCGGGGTGGACCCCGTCCTGATTCCCGACTTCCTCGCCCTCGTCGGCGACGCGGCTGATGGCTATCCGGGCATTGCGGGGATCGGCCGGATCAGGGCGGCGCGGCTCCTCAACGAACACGGCGCCATCGAGGATTTCCCGCCCACCGTCCTCGGGGAGCACCGCGCCCTGGCGCTCAAGTTCAAGAACCTGGCGACGCTCAGGACCGACGCACCGCTGTTTCGCGACGTGGACGAGTTGCGGTGGCGCGGCCCCACCAACGCTTTCGCGGCGAGTGCGAAGCATCTGGGAGACGCCCGTCTCCTCGAGCGCGGCCTCAAGGCACCGGTCGCTTAGCCAGGAACAACAGTGTCGTTGCCGAGGTTGTGAAGCCTGAGCCGGATGGCCACCCATACCCCTGACCGCCGAGGTCAGCCAGGAGGGACGCACAATGACCGCCTCGAACGTCGTCGCGCGATGGTCCACGTGGGCGCCGGAACTGCGCAGCGTACTCAGGATCGTGGCGGCCTTCCTATTCATGCAGTTCGGAACGGCTAAGGTGATCGCGTTCCCGGCTGCGATCATGCCGGGCGGCGGCACGGCTCCGATCGGCTCGCTGGCCGGCATTGCCGGGCTCCTCGAGTCGGTTGGAGGGCTGCTGCTCCTGGTCGGGCT
>WNFZ01003379.1_pt1 | contig 14965 bp, 16 predicted proteins | sample 5400081 | NCBI WGS metagenome assembly WNFZ01 (sample SAMN13153365, study PRJNA577476) | soil metagenome | isolation source: 80 cm soil or saprolite under grassland replicate 1 | place: USA:California | collected 2016-06-15 | reverse complement strand
CGGCTGTGATCGAATCGGTATAGTTATAATTCCCCGCCGGACTGCCGGTACTTGCATAGCTCCATGTGGCACCTTCACGAACAGGATAATACTGGTTTGCACATTGTCCGCCTGCGACGGGTGTAATCGGCGCCTCGGTCGCAACAGTGGCGACGCCGTCCGGTGCCGCTGTGTTAATTGATTCTTCTGTTGATGCGGGTGCCGAGGTTGGCGTTGTATTCGCTTTGGAACAGGCTGTAATGAATATCAAGAGCAAGAACAAACTAATATTTCTAAACGCAAATTTCCAGTTCATATTGATAAACCTTTCCTCATTACCATACCTTGAGAGTTAACGTAAATGTACTTCCTTTACCGAGTTCGCTGACAACATCCAGGGATCCCTGATGCTGTTCAATGACCTGACGCGTGATAGCTAATCCCAGACCAATACCGCCGAAGAGATCATCTCCGCTTCGTTCCAGATGATAGAAACGGTCAAAGATGCGCGACAGGTTTTCCTTTGGGATGCCAATACCGTGATCTTCCACGCTAACAAAAACCTTATCTGCGTTTGAGCTTGTGCGGATCTCTACCTCGCCGCCTCGGGGACTGAACTTAATGGCGTTATCTACAAGAGACATAAGGGCCCGCTCCAGGGATTTGGAGTCGCCGGAAACGCGAGGCAAGCCCAGGCTTTGTTCGAGTTGCAGCTGTACATCTCGCTCTTTTGCTTTTTCAGAATATCGATGTATGACCAAGCGCGCGATCTCATTCATATCCACTGCTTCAAAATCAGGGAGAACAAGTTCCAATTCCTGCAAAAAAAGTATGTCGTTGACGAGTGCGTTGATTTGCTGGACGTTTCGAGCGACCGTTTCTATTCCAGACGTGAGCTGGTCACCGCTCATAACACCATTCTCCAACATTTGCAGGTAACCGCTTGCGACCATCAGCGGTGTGCGCAGTTCATGTGCCACGTTCGTAAGGAATTCACGGCGCGCCAATTCCTGCTCGGCAAGTTTCTGATAGGCCTCCGCCAGCTCACTCGCCCGCATCCGCAGGTCATCTACCGCCATTTGATCATTCTGCCTTAAACGATTGCTGATTTCGCTGACCATTGCCATGGCAATACTGCTACTGTTTTGCAGGGCGCGATTGAATGACGCCTTGTCGAGTTCGAGGGTGGTCAGCGCTGTTTTAACTGTCACAGTTGCAGCGCGCGGTAGATTATGGATAAGCGCCATCTCACCGAAAAAATCGCCAGGGTAAAGGGTTTTGAGCAACCGCACTTCACTATTGTTAATGCTCTTACTCACTTCCGCCTCGCCCTCCAGAATCATGTAAAAGCGATCTTCGACCGCGTTCTCACGGCAAAGGATTGTTCCGGGTGAATAGGAGCACACGCGGCTATTGGCGATTAGTTCTTCGATCTCATTAGGCTTGATGCCGGGGAATGCCCTGGGAATTATGCGAGAGGGAGCACGTTGAGTTGTCATCGTTCAGCTGACTCCATGTTATGGATTGGAAAATTGTAGCATGAGAGAAAGTGGAAAACGTTCACCCATATGAACTATCCAGGAACTACCATCCTATTTTGTCTTGTACCCGATCATGCGCAGAAAATCCTTGCGCCAGGTAATTCCTTCTTCATCTTCCACGCCTTTCGGTGAAAAACCGTCTACCACGCCGAGGATACCGCGTCCCTGTTCGGTTTGAGCTACGATTACCTCCACGGGGTTCGCTGTTGCACAAAAGATGCGCGCGACTTCCGGCACGTTTTTGAGAGTATTCAATATATTGATGGGATAGAAACCTTCTCCCAAAAACAGGATGAATGAATGCCCCGCGCCAATTGCCAGCGCGTTTTTCTTCGCCAGTTCGGTCATTTCATCATCCGTGCCCGACCAGCGGATGAGACATTTGCCTGATGCCTCGCAAAATGCGAGACCGAATTTAATACCCGGCACATTCGTAACAACTGCCTCATGAATATCTTCTACAGTCTTTATAAAATGAGATTGCCCCAGAATGAAATTCGTGGCTTCAGGTTTTTCGATCTTGACAGCTTGGAGTTCCATAACTACCTCATTCGATTGCAAATTGTTTCGATTTATGATACAACAAAACCCGCATCCATACAAACATCAAAGCGGGAATCACGTAAGCCACATCCTAATTTCTCCATCAAAACAAACGTGGTTGATCACTGCCTTGGCCGGGTAGTTTTTCTCCTCCCGCCACTTTATGAGCCCAACGGGTTGGCTCGGGTAGACGGTACCCTGCCGCGCAAGCTAAAACAAACTCAGTCGCATGTTTCACATCGATCAAGTGACCAGGAGAAATATACAATGGATTGGTCTTCTCACGCAAGCGCAGGACTGTGCCAATTACATTTCCATTCTTATCCAGCAGTTGCGTCTGATCACCGCGTTTCGGCCCAACCTCTTCATGTCGTCCATAGAGTCTTGACTTAGCTACACCGATCGTTGGACGCTCCAGCCAAAGTCCCATCTGAGAAGCGATGCCAATCCCGCGCGGATGAGCGATTCCTTGTCCATCGAACATGAGCAAGTCTGGCTTGTGTTGTAGCTTCTCCCAAGCCGCGAGAACAGCTGGTCCCTCACGAAATGACAACAAGCCAGGAATATATGGAAACACGAGAGGCGCATCCGCAGTTACCGCTTCGAGAGGAGTAAGATCAGGAAAGCGAATCACAACAATTGCGGCGCGAGCTATTTCAGGTTTGATGCTCACATCCACACCACCAACGCTATCTATAGGCCTCTTGTCCCAAGCCAAAATCAGGCGCATTCGTAAATCTTTTTGAATTTGCGCGGCTTCGCTCGGCTCTACATTCCAGGAGTGTAAGTTTTGTGTCATTGACACTATGATACACCCGAAGAGAAATATATCTTGCGGAGAACTGTATGAAGCGATTTGGTTTTTGCATTCTTATTCTGATTTTGTTAGCTTCTTGTCTACCTAACCCGTCATTCCCCACATCTGCTCCCATTGTGATATCGACAATCACCCCTAGCCCAACAGCAACACTTACACCAACTCTCACAGCCACACCAACGCCGAAACCTCTTATTCCAAATTTCGATCATATTGTGATCATCATTTTCGAAAACAAGGAATATGGTACTGTGATCGGAAACGCCGATATGCCAAACTTTAATCGGCTCGCCAACGAGTACACGGTGCTTACACAGTTTTACGCGGTCACGCACCCTAGCTTGCCCAATTATCTTGCCATCATTGGCGGCGATACGTTTGGAATTGATACCAATTGCAATAGTTGTTTCGTTTCTGCTCCCAGCCTGCCAGACCTGATTGAAGCGAGCGGTCGCACATGGAAGACCTACCAGGAAGACATGCCTGAACCTTGTTTCGTGGGCGATAAGAAAAATTACGCCCAGAAGCATAACCCGTTTATTTATTTTGATGCCATTCGCTTGGACAAACCGCGTTGTGAACAGACTGTAGTCCCTTTTACAACCCTCCAAACAGATATCGAAGCGGATACTCTTCCGAATTTCATGTTCATCACCCCAAACATGTGTAACACAGCCCACGATTGTTCGGTCGATGTAGCGGACGAGTGGCTCGGCAACACCCTTACTCAGTTAGTTCCCGCCTTGGATAAAGACGGTCCAAACTATTTGATCGTTCTCACATGGGATGAGGGACAAGGCAATCATTCTTGTTGTGGTTTGCCTGAAAAAGCGGGCGGACGGATTGGTGTAGTGCTTTTGTCTCCACTCGTGAAAAATCATTTTGAAGATCCTTCTCAATATACACATTATTCGCTTTTGAAAACGATTGCGAGTGCCTGGGGCTTGCCTTATCTGGGGCACGCCGCGGAAGATAACCATCGCCTGATTATCGCTCCGTTCCAATAAACAGTTGCATCGAATTTATAGAATGAGAATCGGGTTAAGTCTTGTCAGGGATTCTCCGATTGTGGTGCATTCCACCTTATGATAAAAAGGATGTATGGAAATCAAAAATGATGATTGCAAACGGCTGGTGAGTCGCTTCGTAGCGATCTTCACAATTTTTTCTTTGCTAGGCGCCTGTGCGCCTTTTTCTGCTCCACCTTCCTATCAAAAGGCGGCGACTCCATCAACCAACTCAGTTCCCAGACTTGATCATGTTGTGATCATCACATTTGAAAATAAGGAAATCCAAAAGATTATCGGCAACCCATATATGCCGACGTTCAATATGTACGCGAGAAATAATGCATTACTTACGCAATTCTATGCGGTGACCCATCCGAGCCTGCCCAATTATCTCGCCATGATCGGGGGCGATACATTCAACATCAAGACAGATTGCCGGAGTTGTTTCGTTAACGCTCCCAGCCTCCCGGATCTCATTGAAGCGAGCGGACGTACATGGAAGACCTACCAGGAAGATATGGAAAATCCCTGTGGGTTGGGCAGCCAGGATGACCATGAGTATGTGCAGCAGCATAATCCATTTGTGTACTTCAACCCAATTCGTTTGGACAAAGCCCGTTGTCAGCGGAGCGTCGTTCCATTGGATTCACTGGAAGACGATATTAAAGCCGGTACGCTTCCAAACTTCATATTTATCACGCCTAACATGTGCCACAATGCCCATGATTGTAAGTTAATTGTTACCGATGCGTGGCTAATGGAATTGCTTGACCGCTTGATCCCAGCTCTTCAAAAGGAAAGTTCAAATTATCTTATTGTGTTGAATTGGGACGAAGGGAAGGACAATGGCTCATGCTGTGGCTTACCGAAGGCGGCTGGTGGTCGTATTGCTGTTGTGCTGATTTCCCCGTTGGTGAAGAACCACTTCCAGGACTCGACGCCGTACACTCATTACTCTCTGCTGAAGACCATTTCAAAATCGTGGGATGTGCCGTATCTGGGTTATGCCGGGCAGGATTCCACCCCTTTGATCCTCGCGCCGTGGAAGTGACTAGCCGTTGCTCTCCAGTATTTTTCTTTCATAAAATATCAGCATTGTGCTTCCGTATTTACGTTGTTCGATCTCTTCTAAGTTTTCGAAGGACATTGCCTTATATTCTTTCGGATCAATCTGCACGATAACCCAGCCGTCTTCACTGAGCCAATTGATATTTTCATCCACCAATTCGACAGCCTTTTCCCACATCTCGAAATATTGTGGGGGGGCGATATAAATATATTCAAATTGCGCATCTGCGCCTTTGGATAAAAATGTAAACGCGTCACCTCTGCGGATCTCGGATTGTTTTGTAAAGCCGCAATGCTCTACGTTGAATTTAATGGTTTCAATCGGCAGGCGATTTGAATCTGTAAAGCGAACGAGTTCCGCGCCACGGCTCAGGGCTTCAATGCCAATTGCGCCCGTGCCTGCAAACACATCCCACCAGCGCGAGTCGATCACGTCACCGTCGAGGATGTTGAACAGCGCCTCTTTGACACGATCTGTGACAGGCCGTGTGGTATCGCCTGGAACCGATTTCAATTTGCGCCCCTTTGCTTTTCCCGCAATTACTCGTAACGTCATTCAACACTTTTCCTCGCGGCCAGAATGTTCCCATGCGCGGCAATAACAGGGACGACACATCCGGTGCCGAGCAGGAACCGTTTGCCGCCGGTCTGCTGGATGGCATCTGCCGCTTCACTCTGGACCTCGGTCCGATCCCGATAAACCAGCGTATCTTGACTCATGCCTCCACATATCACACCCTCGAAAAGCGCCTCGGCTTCTGTCAAGGACGGGTAAGATTCGCGATCATGCCAGTTGACGATTTGGAACGGAAGCTCATTTGCTAGCTCAAAGTGAACCTCCTGTCCGTGCAGGTGGAGCATATTGCACCATAAATCTTGAGCGGGTTCGATCGTTTCCCGGTCGAAGATCAAACCAAATAATTTATATTCTTCGTAGCTGAGAATTTGCCTTTGCGCGTGTTGGACCGCATAGAAGATCCCATCAATGCCAGTCGCACGCGCGGCTTCGATAAAGAGGTGAGTAGTCTCCGCAATCGTCTTCAGTCCTTTCATCACCGCACTTGGGTGATGATGCAGATGCTCGAGGAGCAAATCGTTGCCCGCCAGATTTTTCGCCTGTGCAAGCGGACTGAAGATCGTCTGGAGCAGGGGAGTGTCTGAGGTGAGCCCGGCGCGGATGTAACCGAGACATTCCAATTGCCTCGCTAGATGGGGCGATGTTGGCTGAAGAACAGGCAAAGCTTCCCAGTCACGCGGATTTGAAATCACACGTTTGATATAGCGTCGAGTCCCTTCTGTATCACCGACCCATTCATCGTCCACGCCCCAGTCTTTTAAACAGAACGAGGAGGCTGGGGTGACTTTGACGAGGTCAAAATCGTAATTTTGTTGATAATGCAAATGCGCTTCTGCCAGTGCTTCTGGCGATTGGTCATCAACAGGAAAGTGACGCCACAATGCCACGGGCGGACGATCAATGATCTCGCCTTTTAGCGATGCTTGGATTCGTTCCCTATGTGTAGTCATGGGACTCTCTTAATCGAGCAGAATAGCGCGTTGCCACGTCTGATTTGGATCACGGGAGGTATCTCTCTCAAAATACGCCGATCTTCATTGGTGCGCGTGTTGACTAGAACATAATCTCCGCTTTGCACTTCATTTGCCGCGCCACGTAATTCGTGAACACTGATATTATCGTTTGCATAATAAGCAGCAATATACGCCTCGCGGTGAACATAAAGATTGATTGGATCATGCATGGCATTGAGTTCTTCCACTGCTTCTTTATAACAGGTAAGCCAGTAATCAGTTTCGTATTTCCGAAATGTATACTCCGTACCGCCAAGGAACGAATTGTAATAAGCATACTCATACGGATGAAGCCGTGCAATTCCAAAAATGCCTGGCAAAAGAATGACAAGAATTACTCCGGCGTGTAGCCACGAAGAATTGATGTACTCCATAAGATATTGAAACGCAAATCCGGTAAAGACAAAAATCGGTGGGATGATGAATAGAAAATGACGCATTCCATCGTACATCGCAGGCTTGCGGAGAAGTACATAAGCTATGAGGATAACAAACCAAAGTAGGACAAGCGTCAGTGAAATTATGTTTTTATCGAGCATTATAAAATTCAACTGCGGCGAGCGATTTGTATTTTTCTTAACAAAATTCGAGTAGCTGATGATTACACCAACGATAAAAAGAATCCAGACAGGTTCTGTGAGAGTAGTGGCAAGCAGGAAGGGCAGGTATCTACGCGGCAGTTCACCGGCGCGATAAACTTGTCCTCCAAAGAGCACGGATAAATTTGTCGGGTTATCGGACATCAATCGGAAGACGTCCACAAAGCGTGTAATGGGGCTTGCCCATAAATACGGCCAGGTGAGGAACATTACAATAATAGCAACGATGCCATACGCTAAAAAAACTAGCCAGGGAGTCGCGGAGACACGAAGATTCTTGTTTTGGAAGACCATAAAAATAAGATAGATGAAGATAAGTAATCCGGCCAATGGTCCGAGCACGCGGATGGATGTCGTGATTCCTAGGAGGATGGCTGGAAACATAATGGTTGATAACTTGAATTTGTTCTTTTCATTGAGCTGATCAACCATTTCAAATCCAAGACAAACGGACGCAAGAAAAAATGTAAGAAAGGGAGGATCTTTGGGATTGATGAATGCATGTCCCCATAACATAGGTTGCCACGCAAACAGCGCTGCTGCAGCCAATGCTGCGTATGGTTTCATCCAGCGCGTAGATAATCGGTAAAGAAAGTAGACACCGAGTTGAAAAAAAAGGAAATTGATTAGGTGCCAGGCAGAGGCTTGGTCCAGGCCGAACGCTTCCAATCCATAGACAGGTTCGCGGGCGAGAAGTAGATAGGCGGGACCGCGCGTCTTGTGGTCGTCCCCGCTGGCGCCGTAGGAATTATCCAGGTCGAAGTGCCCGCTGAACCATTCATGGGGGGAGTATGCATAACCGAGCGCGTTCCCATAATCATAAAAGAGAGGCTCATCCCACGAGTATCCATAATCTCGAAAAATAAATAAGCCGACAATAATATTGACGGCTAGAAGAATAAAGATCGGTTTTTTAAGCAGTTTCTTGAGCAGAGAATTCATAACAACGGATTGCCGCGAGGATCGAATGCCTTGATATTTGCCTTGCAAGATGGACTGTTTGGGTATTCAACATCAAGCAACGCCCAAATCATGGAATCGCTCCAACCATCCAGGAAACGCGTTTTAGCTCGCAACGTGCCTTCATGCGTGAATCCCAACTTGCGAGGAATGGCAGCGGACGCTAGATTGCTTGGATCACAATGGATTTCAATCCGATGGATACGAATAATCTCAAATGCAACTTTGACCAATGCTGCCGTTGATTCTTTTACCAATCCCTGATTGACGAAGTCTTTGTGAATCCAATAACCAATTTCGAGTTGCTCTTCGCCGACACGTGTATGAAGCCCCGTCCCACCAAGCAAACGCGTCTCTTCCTTGTTGAAGATGCCGTAGATAAAATCTTGGTTCAGATCAAACTCGCCGCGAAATCGTTTCAGTCGCTCCACTTTCACTTCAAGCGGTTCGGGCTCGCTACACACCCAGGGCATCCAAGGCTTGAGATGTTCAATGCTTTCGGTAACTGAGTCGGCCAGCATCTTTGCGTCAGATGGGTTATAGCAGCGCACAACCAGTCGCTCGGTTTCAATTCGATAAGCTGGGTTGTGAATGTTGTGTTCGCTCATTTTTTCTTTGTTGACTTTTTGCTTGAAGTTGGTTTCTTGTTAAAGCTGCCCAATAACGAAGATAATTCCTTCTCTTCGCTGACTTGTCCCTTGAAATATTCATTCATGAATTGGGAGCGTCGCAAACGCAATGCCATTGATGCAACAGCTTTGAGATCGTCTGTTGTTACTTCCTCGCGGCCATCTGCAGCCGTGTAAGCACGTGCAGATTCAAACCATGTAATTTCAGCGCGCAGCGAATCAATTCCCATTTGCTGTACGAGATGGATAGCAGGATTCGCGATCGTATCTGGAATGACGACTTTTCGAACTCTCTCGCGCGCGCTCCGAATTTCAGACGCTGCCGCCTCCATCTCAGCCCCGAATTGACCGATCATCTCGCGCGGATTCGCCAGATAGGCCTGTACTCTTCGATACGCCTCCAGGCGTTCCTCCGTGTTTTCAAGTCCGCGCACAATGACGCGCAGACCAAAACGATCCAGAATCTGTGGGCGGAGACGTCCCTCTTCAGGATTCATCGAACCGATCAGCACAAAGCGTGAGCGATAGCTCGCGACCACAGGACCGCGTCGCACCGTGTATGAACCTTGTGCTGCGGCATCCAGAATTGAATCAACAATGTCATCACCCAGCAGGTTGATCTCATCAATGTAAAGCAGATTTCGATCTGCCTGTGCCAGAATTCCGCGGCGGATGCGCATTCGCTCATGGATGGCGGCACGCTCGTCGATGCTGCCCACCACATCATCCAGGCGCGCATTAAGTGGCAACTCAATCAAACGAACCTTATCGGGCGCGCTTAACGGCTGACCTTCGCCATATTTCTTCGCACAATCGGGACAGACCGCGTTGATTCCACCGATTTCAATATCTTCTGGAAGACAACCATAAAAACAAGTACTGCGTTCTACTTGTGGCAACAGATCGAGCAAGCTGCGTACGGCTGTTGTCTTGGCAGTACCACGCGGACCGATCAGCAGAATTCCACCGACATTAGGATTAATAAGCCCTAACAACAAAGCCAGTTTCATTTCCTGTTGACCGACGATTCCCAAAAACGGAAACGGCAAAGCTTCGGTAACACGTCCGTCTTCGGCAGTGAGTGGTGGCAGGGATTTGCCCGCGACATAGTCCACCAGTTCGCGCAAATTGCGAAATGGATTGGATGGTTGATCTTTCGATTCGGTTTGGGTGAGATCGGGTTCGGTCATAAAAACTTTCGCGCCTCCGAAAGGCATCGGGGCGATCTGAGCGGAATCACTTATTTTTCAATCGCCGTTCCTGTCGTTCCTGGGCCTTTTCCATGCGGCTTTTTTCTTCCTCTGTTTCGGCTTTCAATCCCGGAACCGATGTGGGTCTTCCATGATCATCAAGAGCAACGTAAACAAGGTAGGCGGTATTCGTGTGCGTACGTTCACCCGTAATGGGATTTTCGGCAATCACTTGGACTTCCGCTTCCATGGAGGTGTGCCCGGTATAACTGACTTCCGCGTTGATGATCACCAGGTCGCCGAGGCGAATAGGTTGGCGAAAAACCATCGAATCAATGGCGACGGTTACGACTTTGCGTTGCGCGTGACGCATGCATGCTAACGCGCCAGCTTCATCCACAAGTTTCATGACCCAACCACCATGCACATTGCCGAGCAGGTTGGCATGCTCTGGATGCATTAACTGTGAAATCGTAGTGCGCGAAGCGCGGACGGATTTAACTACATCTCTATCTATCATAGCGGTCGCTCTTTGTGCCATGAGTTTACCATGTCAAGTATGAAGTTTGGCAAGGGATTAGTTTATAGATTAATCAAGATCTTCCCTAAATTCACCGGTATCCACGGTATGGAGACGCTCTGGTTCCTCGACCAATACGTCAACGAGGCTTTGACTGAGGTCACTCATTAGCGGCGCGAGGGGAGTGTTTGCCGGGGTGACAATCCGTTTCGGGCGGGGCGGAACCTTTTGGCGTGGTCGAGTCGCATCATCTGATCTTTTGCGCACGATGCGCGGATCATTGGTCAAAAATCCAACATAATTACCAAGAACAGAATAGACTTCACGTTGCGGCGTAACCCAGCCAATCCATTCCCCGCTGCGATTGAAGAGATAGGGAAAGACCAAGAACGCGTCCACTTCGCCGCGCGAACTGAAAATAGGAATAACTCGTGGCTGACTCTGAGACATGGGATTCTCCCTGATGCATGACAATCTATTCAGACTTGCGACGGCGGTCCGAAGAGGGTGTACCTACGCAAGGTCGCTTACTCTACATCATTATACGTCCAATAGCGATTGATAAAAAAGTTCCAGATCATCACAACGCCTACAGCAATGGCAAGTGTTGCATTCCTAGCGAGTGCCTCCACGAGTGAAGCAGAGACGTGCATCGTGCTTCCGAAGGCACTCGCCAGAGGAGGTTCTACATAATGCAGAATGGGGATACGGATGGCAATCCCGGCTGCATTGACGAGGAAAAACATACCCAACTGGTGGAGAACATGACGTGAGCGCGAGTCGGGATATGTCCAATAGCGATTAAAAAGGAAATTGCTAGTTACGGCGCAGATAAATGAAATTGTGCCTGCAATTACCAATCGCATATTGAAGAAGTGTGCTAACAAGTTCACGACACCAAAATCAATTGCCGCTCCAATCGTACCGACGGTTGCAAATTTCAAGAAGCGGAGACGTTCCTTACCTTCCGTCAGAATCATTAGTCGAGCCCCAACTTCTTCTTGAAATAGGGAATGGTCTTGTGGATGCCTTCATCGAGGGTGATCTTAGGTTCCCATTGCAGGATTTGGCGGGCGCGCGTAATGTCAGGGCGGCGCTGCTGAGGGTCGCGGACACTGCGCGCATCTTTCACATATGTGATACCCGCGGGATTGCCCGTAATGCGATTAATGGTTTCTGCAAATTCCAAGATGGTCATCTCGTGCTGGTTACCAATGTTGACTGGTAGATGCTCGTCGGAATATAGCAATGTAACAATGCCTTCGACAAGATCATCCACATAGCAGAAGGAGCGCGTTTGATCGCCTTCCCCATAGACAGTGAGCGGCTGGCGCAGCAATGCCTGCTTGAGTAAATTGGGAAGTGCGCGACCATCCTCCAAATCCATGCGCGGACCATACGTGTTGAAGATGCGCACAATGCGTGTGTCCACTTTGTGGAAGCGATGATATGCCATCGTCAACGATTCGGCGAAGCGCTTGGCTTCGTCATAGACGGCGCGCGGACCAGCCGGATCTACGTTGCCTGCGTAATCCTCTGTTTGCGGATGAACAAGCGGATCGCCATAGATTTCACTCGTGGAGGCGAGCAGGAAGCGCGCGTTATTGGCGCGTGCCACACCGAGACAGTTGTGAGTTCCAAGCGCGCCGGCCTTCATGGTTTGAATCGGAAGATTAAAATATCCGGAAGGGGATTGCGGGTTCGGACTGGCAGGCGATGCAAAGTGCATGATCGCGTCCACTTTGCCGGGCACAAAAATATAGTTCGATATATCATGCTTGTAGAATGAAAATTTTTCATTCCCCATCAGGTGGGCAATATTTTCACGATTGCCTGTGACAAAATTATCCAATCCTATAACCTCGTGTCCATCGGAAAGGAGGCGGTCAGATAAATGTGAGCCGAGAAAGCCAGCTGCTCCAGTGATTAAGATTCGCATTCGAGTTTTCCTCTCTTACTATGATGTTATTTCCAATCAATTCTAGTGACAAGCCCATCGCCGGTCACTTGATACGCCTGATTATTTCCACTATCGACAAGCCAAAGATTCCCTTGATAGATCACGGCAATGAAATCACCAGACTGTCCCTGAATGGCATCCGGCGCCCAAACAGGAGTCTGTGGTTCGAGACCAGGCGCATCATTCGCAGGGAAAATGGTCCGGCGATTCGATCCGTCTCTATCCATCACAGCGACACGATATCGGCTGGTCTCGCTCTGTTCAGGGAAGATGGCTTGCAGATACGCAACCTGATATTGCCGTTCACGCGAACTAGATTCTAAACTCGATACTGCCGGATATGCAAACATTCCGGACTGCTCGACGATCGGCACGTCTGAGCCGTTGTCAAATGAGGCGGCGCTGATGTCGAAGAAAGGTGAGTCTTCTTCGTTAACCAGACTTGGTGGCGCTGCGTGCGAGGTGTAATACAAAGTTTTTCCGTCCGCGCCCCAGGCAATTGCAGGAAGCCACGCCCAGTCGCTGTGGGTATTGAGCGGAGTGATAGACAGCAAAGGCTTGAGATATTTTCCATCGAGATCTACCGTGCCAATGCCATCGGGACGCGAATAAGCAAGTCGTCCCTCTGGGGAAAAGGCAAAGGTCATTCCCCACCAGCCATATACACCTCCATTGCTCGCATCTAGTATCTTTCGCTTTTCACCGGTTGTAATGCTGTATCGGGACAAATCATTATTTGCCTGCCAGCCTGGGGCCGTGCTGCGCGGCTCAACAGTAGAGTAGGCAATTGAATTCGTTCCTGGTATCCAATCGGCAAAGTGGATGATATTGGAAAGCCCGGTACTGAATGGTTTTCCGCCTTCGGTGCGTACTGCCCACAAGGTATTGATCTCCTTATTGGCGGGCTTCGTGGATTTGCGAGTGTAGATCAAATACGTTCCCTTCGGCGAAAGTTTGAAGATCCGTCCATCGAGATCACCGGTCGTCACCAGTGCTGTGCGATTCGCCGTAGAAGTATCAATGATCCAAGCATTGCCACCCGCCAGATACGCCAGTTTACCGGGAACAGGTAACGGCGCAAATGAGGATTGCGAACCGACCATAACGATCTCGGGCAGTGCATCTTGCAAGCTGACGGTCTTTACGATTGAGCGGCTAATCTCAACACCGTCTTCTAGTACACGGCGATACGTTAATTCCTGTTTCCCGTTCACACCCGCTTGCACGAGTCTCATCTCGCCTTCAGGTAGGGATTCATTACGGACTACCTGTCTCTCGAACGGGACGATCTGTTCTTCTGTTTCAAACTTCTCTTCGACACGTGTAAGCTTGATCGTATCTCCCGCGCTACACACCGTGTAGGCAGGTGGCTCGACTTTATCCAGATCACCTACTTTGATTCCTGCCAGTTGAAGAGCCTGTGTTACTGTCGTCCCAGAGGGAACAGTCACGTTACGCGCCGCGCCATCCGCGCTGATGCTGATAGTGATGTCCTTGCCTGTGACTTGTGGCGAGCTGCAGCCAGTAAGCCAAGCAACTGCCAGTAAAACGGTGAAGAAGAGTCGGCTGGGGATGCCTGCGCTAAGTGAAATCGGAGTGATGCGGTGCATGGTTTATGAGTGTGCTCTGGGATGATGTTCCTGTGGGCTGGCTGACCCAGCTCCTACAAAACATCCGTTCAACGCGTGAAGTATTGTATAATCCGTGCGCTATCTAATGTGACCTGAGATCGTCATAATCCCATTTGCGATGGTGATCGTGTCAATTCGCAAGCCTGTGGCAACCGGTCCAAGGGAACCGGTGTAGGCTTCCCTGACCATTGCAGCAACTGCTGCTGTAAGACCCTTCGGCGCAGGCAACGGACCAAAATCGGCAGACGCAATATCGATCTTTGGCTGACCGTTTTCATCGACACCCACGTTGACAATGATGCCGATGTTGGCAGTGAACATACCTTGTTTGGTCTTACCATAGATTTGCATTTGTCCGTCACGCAAATACACTTGCGGATCGGTGATCAGAGGCTGGTTATTCTGCTGTAAGGATGTATCGTTTTGCAAACGAGCGGCAACGTAGGTTGTGATTTGCTCCTCTGTGAAGTTAAGAGTGATCGTACCGGTTTGAGCGCCTTCTTCAAATGCCCGCTTGACTTCGTCCTGCATGCTTTGCAGCGCATCTGTTGAAGTCGGAACAGGTGGAAGTGTTGAATAATCGGGTCCGCCTACGAAAACGGTGCAGGCAAGTGATGTAAGTAAGAGTGTAAGTAAAAAAATTGGTAACGCGTATTTTGATCGTCTCATTTTCAATCCAAATTTGTAATCGGCTAATTAGCGGAGCAATTATAGCATGAGCGACTTTCAACCCTCTGCGGGACAAAATATCGAAACTGAATTGCCACTTTCGGTAAAACTAGAGGCATTGCTGTTCGTCGCGGCAGAGCCTGTGACGACTTCGCAGCTGGCGGCAGCGTTAGATGTTTCTGCTTCGGTCATTGAGCGTGGACTCAACGAACTGGATGCTTCTTTATCGAGCCGAGGCTTGCGCTTGCAGCGACATACG
>WNFZ01006947.1_pt1 | contig 14969 bp, 16 predicted proteins | sample 5400081 | NCBI WGS metagenome assembly WNFZ01 (sample SAMN13153365, study PRJNA577476) | soil metagenome | isolation source: 80 cm soil or saprolite under grassland replicate 1 | place: USA:California | collected 2016-06-15 | reverse complement strand
TTCGGTCAACCATGGCCCGAATCCGTGACTGGGAAACTGCGAGAGCAAATCCAAGTGATCCGCGCGTTTTGGGATTGCTGGCAGAATGGGACAAAGTTAAATTACCGCGGCGAGTACTACAAGATCACGTTGATGTCGCCGTTTTTCAACGCAGGCGCGATTGAACACCCGAACATTCCGATTTACATTGCGGGAGTGAATACAGGTTTAGCAAAACTCGCTGGCGAACTGTGTGACGGTTTTCATGCGCATCCATTTCATAGTGTGAGGTATTTGAAAGAAGTTATCCTTCCAGCTATAGAAGAAGGTGCGACCAAGGAAAGCAGAAAGAGGCAGGCTATAAGTGTTTCCATCACCGCCTTCGCTGCAACCACTCCCGAAGAGATGAACCTCGCCCGCGCCCAAGTTTCGTTCTACGCCTCCACGCCTTCGTATCGTCCCGTCATGGATTTGCATGGGTGGGCCAGCGTGGCAGAGAAGTTATCCACTCACGCGGCGCGCGGCGAATGGACAGAGATGCCCCTGCTTATCACAGATGAAATCCTCAGTGAGTTCTGCCTGGTGACTGAGGAAGGAAAGCTGGTTAATGAATTAAAAAACCGCTATGAAGGGATTGCAGACAGATTGACTATTTACACTCCGTTTGTGCCTGGAGAGAGGGATGAGTGGTGGGAAAGACTATGTAAAGGTTTTAGACGGTAATGGGAGAACAGTTATGCGCAAAAAATTCGAGGTTCAATCAAGTAAAACTGTATACACTCATGTATATTTGAATATCGTTGCTTTACAAGCTCTTAGGCAAGCCGAAGCGATTGAAGAGGGTAGATTCTACAGTTGCATGACGGCAGAGTTGTTTTCAGCATTTTGTTTAGAAGCATACTTAAACTATTTAGGCATGCAGAAAATTCCTTATTGGGAAAGTGTAGAAAGAAAATTAGGACCAAGTGAAAAGTTGAAAATAATATGCCACGAGATTAACTTGAAGCCGGATTTCGGATCTAGACCTTTCCAATCTTTCAGTGTTATTTTTCAATTAAGGAATTCACTTGTACATGGAAAAACGGAATATTTAGAGAAAAGCGATGATCAGTCACTTGAAGATGGGGAACGACCCAAGTTACCAGAGATTAAATGGAAATCTCTTGTAAGTCTTGATATGGCTAACCAATTTACTAAGGACACACAAGAGATGATAGAAATAATTCATGCGAAGTCTGGAATTCGACGGAACCCCTTTGCAACTCCAGAAACTGGCCGGTGGGGTGCTCGTCCCTCCCAAATTGATCATAAATAACCGGAAGAGAAACCTATGAAACTCAACTACCACCATATCAAATCTCGCAAGACCATAGGTTATCTAGTAATTAGATATTCGATCTAAGTTTGTATGGGCAGGATTCATCACTGAAGAACTAATTATTAAGAGGGTGGTTAAAGAATTATATAAAATCTTGACACTCCTATAAAAAGTTATATAATTAGAACAGATGTTCTAAAATTGAATATTGTAATAGGAGTCCCCATGCTTACTAAACTTTTGATTCGAGATGAAACGCCTGCCAGCCTGGGTAAAATGCAGCATACTTTTACAGTTCATATTTCGGGGGAAATGATCAGCCAGCTTGTTACCCAGGTAGCTCAGGAAATCAACCATCGTAAGCCTCCGGTGTTTCACTTAGGGACTTCCGTTACATTTCTCAAGTTAGTCCCACTTATCGGTGGATAGAAAGAAGAGGCCCTGATGTTAAACCAGGTCAAATCTACTTTTACTGTTACATCTCCCCGTTCTGAAGCAAAAGCCTTGGTTGAAGCCTTCGCCAGGCAGGATAAACAACGACTCTATCCCTTTGAGCTACAAAATTTTACGCTGGGTGTCAGATTTCAGAACGCGGAGCCCCAGGCACAACGCGTGATTGTCATGACCATGCTGGCATGGCTTGACCAGCATTCGTTCAAGTCTTATGGCCGCCAGGATCAAAATGCATGGCAAATGGGCTGGAAGATGCGTGAGGCGTTCCTACATATGCTCAAATTCAAAATCTCGTTTTATGAGCAGGATGTGATCGCGATGCTGGATTGGTCTGCAAGCCAGTCCCATATGTCTGCCTATGTCTATTTCAGCGGTGTGCCACAGATCATAAAAGTTGTGGATGATTATCTCAAAGTCAATCCGATGAGCAATGAACTGCATAAAGCCATCGAAAGATTAACTCAATCCATCGAAGCGGAGAGCATGAGCGTTGAGATTCGGCGCTGGATTCTGCGGCTCAAGGAATTGATGGGAGAGACACAAGTCAGCTTGCCTCTTGCCGCTGGAGACCTGTGGGCAGACACTGCTTTAAGAGAACTATATGCCATGGATTCGAGGACCAAGACGGCCTGGGCAGGGCTTCTAGCTCATTGTTCGCGCGTCACAGGTTCCACACCGAACAGTACATGGCTCAAAGCAGCGGACCAATACATAGACACGATTGGAAATCTAAATCTTTTCATCAAACTTTACCATTGGTTCCCTCTGGTGGACAAACTGCACACAACATCTGCCAGTGATGGTGGTCATGGCCAATTTCTTTTGCCTGCCAATGCCGATATCCTGAAAGGACTGGTTTGGTTGTGTAGTAAATCTGATGATATTGAAATCGCTCGCGCGCTCACAGCCTTAGCACTCTTCAGTCATAAAAAATTTCCTGGATCTGGATCCAGAGCAGTTAAAGTAAGAAATGCCTGTTTCTGGGCGCTGGCAAACATGCCTAGCGATGAAGCGGTCGCACAGTTAAGAGTCTTGAAGCTCAAAATGATAGGCAATAGCGCACAAAAGATGATCATGAATGCAATGGAGATTGCCGCCAAACGTATCGAGATGACTGGCGGATAATAAAAAGTAGCCCAATATTAGATAACACAGTGTAAACTTGAAAAATTCGTTTGCAGTAATCTATCTAATATCGGAGCGATTCGTATGGATTTCAACGATTATCAAATCAAGTCTCGTAAGACGGCGGGTTATCCCGACATTGGGCATCCCATTATTTATCCCACTCTGGGATTGGTCAATGAGGCAGGAGAAGTGGCAGGCAAGATCAAGAAGGTGTTCCGCGACAAGGATGGTCAGATCAGCCCAGAGACCCGTGAGGCGCTTAAAGCCGAGCTGGGTGACGTGTTATGGTATCTCGCGCAGGTTGCGACCGAATTAAATTTAACGCTGGATGAAGTTGCTGAATACAATATCACCAAGTTATATGATCGCCTGGAAAGAGGCAAGATTAGAGGCGATGGGGATAATCGATAACCATCCGTCATTGCGAGCCATCGGTGTTTTTACGATGGCGTGGCAATCTCTTGATTTGCGAGGGGACGCTTGCATCTGATGCAGGAGTTGCTTCACTCCCTCCGGCTGCGCGCAATGACATAATGTTTATTCCATAATCACACAATTTAATGATCGGGCATTTCTCGCAGTATGGCCTACGTGCAGTGCAGATTTCGCGTCCCAGGCGGATGATATTCAGGTGCGCGGCGTAATAGGTTTCGGGCGGCAAGAGACTTTCGAGATGGGGATGCGCCTGTTCAACCGTCATGCGCTCAGGGCGGAGTCCGATCCGGCCTGTGACGCGGTAGATATGCGTGTCCACAGGGAAAGCAGGTTTGCCTAAAGAAAAGCACAAAACGATGGCGGCAGTCTTCGGCCCTACCCCATTGAATTTAGTCAGCCAGGCACGCGCTTGATCGACAGGTAATTCTCCAAGAAAAGACAGATCCAAACTACCACGCTCTTCGGTGATCGAACGCAAGACCTGCTGAATGCGCGGTCCTTTTTGATTTGCGAGGCCCGCTGGACGAATGGCATTGACTACCTCTACAGCCTCTGTATCGCGCACTTCCTCCCACGTTCCAAATTTCGCACGCAGCGAATTGAAGGCGCGGTCACGGTTGAGGTCATTGGTGTTCTGCGAAAGGATGGTTGAAACCAGTTCATCAATGGCAGGCAATGGATTGCGCCAGATCGGCTCGCCATAAAATTCAAGCAGCCGTTCATGGATCTTGAGCGCGCGTTTTGCAAGAGGATTTACAAGCGTACTCATAGGTAACTTGCCTCCTTGATCAACTGCAATGTTTTGTTTACCACCTCACGATGTTTTTCAGGGATCAAATCATCGAATATCGCGGCGGTAAGACAATACAACGTCAATGCCGCTGTACCACGGGATTGATATTGAGAGGTGTTCGTGTCGAGTCCCCAGGCCGCGCGGAAGGCCCGCGTCCATTTTGAGTCACGCCCGACTGAATCCTGAATGAGATCGAAGTAACGATTCTCGCTGATGATCATCAAGCCTTTCTGCACGGCAACCGCTTCCAGCAAGTTCTTCACCAATCCCCAGGTGGCATACAACACAGTGGATTCATGTCCGCGTGCCAGACCATTCAAAATTTTATGCACTTCCTCCGCGCAACCCATTACTTCTTCTGCCGCGAATTCATCCGCCGCAGGTTGCAGAGTAGACCAATTGAAATCCTGTGCAGTTTTTTGCAAGTTAGACATCGTGCCATCTTTGTCGAGCAAAATCTTCATCCCGCGCAAACCGGGAACTGCCCAGATCGCGCGGCGTGGATTGGTCAATGCCGAGCGTTCATCAGCAAGCAATGTGTATTTCAGGCTGACAAGTTTTTCATCCAAATAACGCAAGGTATAACGATCATATTTATTTTCAGGCAATTTACTCACATAGATGTCGAGATCCACGTCGCTATATTTTGATTCCTGTCCGCGCGCATAACTGCCCACAATGCCAACACCGATGATATCAGGTGAGTCAATTCGTTCGAGGAGGGATTGGATAAAGGAGTCTGAGAGGGTCATAATTATTTCTTCGCGCTGAGCGGAATGACGAGCAAAAGTGAGGAATGTAGTCGAAGCGCACTTCGTCTTCGCTTGGATGAAGAGCATATCCTCACTCCGCTCAGCGCGAGCTTATTGCTCCACTCTTCCATCTTCCACGCGCCAGACTTCAGCCTTCTGGGCAAAATCAGATGGGAAGAGATTCAAATCGGTGGTGGTAAATAATACCTGTTCACTTTCGCCAACATACTTTAACAGATCCGCGCGGCGGAGCAGGTCCAGCTCTGCCATCACTTCATCGAGCAGGATCACGGGCCACTCACCGGTGCGATCCTTCATCCAATTCACTTCGGCAAGCTTCAATGACAACAGCGTTGTGCGGACTTGTCCACGCGAACCATAATTGCCAAGATCAATATCGTTCGCGAGAAAACGCAACTCATCGCGGTGCGGACCGATCGTGGTCACGCCGCGGGCGATCTCTTCACTGCGCAGGTCACGTAAGCGTGCCCGAAAACCCTCGCGGATTTCATCCAATTCCAAACGCGAGCGATCAACGACCGTATCCATTTTCAAGCCTAATTGTCCATTGGGTCTGGGCAATGGATCGAACGCAGGCTCATACGAGAGGCGCAGGATCTCGGAACCGCGCGTCAATTCGTTATGGACGCGTGAAGCGAGGTGCTCAATCTGTTGAACGGCTTCAATTCGCCACAAAATGATCTGCGCGCCGAGACGTGCGAGCGTGTCATCCCAGACCTCAAGCTGATCACTGCTCCCGCCGCGTTCTCCCAGCAATTTGAGGAGCGCGTTACGCTGGGTCAATGCCTGATTGTATTCACTGAGGATGCGGGCATAGGCAGGCGTGGATTGTGCTAACGCAAGGTTGAGATAACGGCGGCGTTCGTCGGGTGCGCCTTCGATAATCTGTGACATTTGCGGCACAAAGATAACCGCGTTGAAATGACCAATGATTTCGTTGACAGATTTTTTCACGCCATCGAGCAACACTTCCTTGCGCAAGCGTTGAGCGTTCAACACGCCAGTCGGCTCCAGAATAAGACGCGCTTCAATCCGATGCTTGCTTTTGCTGCGTTGATATTCGGCGATCAGCCGCGTGACGGTCAGCGAATTATTTTTGGCTTCATAAAAATTGACAATTTGACGATCAGCATGTGTCTGAAATGAGGTGAACGCCGCTAGAAAATAAATGGCCTCCAACAGGCTCGTTTTTCCCTGTGCGTTGGCTCCCACCAGCAGGACAACCTGCCGCGGGATGTCCACGTCCAGGCGAGTAAACTTGCGAAAGTTCGTAAGAGAGAGGCGTTTAAGATACATACATGCTCTCTGCGCCATCCTCGGCGCAGGCATTTGGGATTAATCGCCGCCGTTCCCGGCGGGAGCGTTTAGAGTTTTATTTCCAATTCTATTTCATCCCTCAATGGAATACCATCTATTCCAATCCGTGGAATACTCGGCTTTATTTTCCTTGATTCATTCACGGCGCCGCGATAAACCGTGACAATTTCAAAACCACGTTTTTGATAAAAACCGAGGGCATGTAAGTTGTCATTGGTTGTAATCAGAAAGAGGCGTTTACAATTTTCTGCGCACGCTTCTTCAATCGCTTTGTCAATCAGCAGGGTACCAATGCCTTTTCCTTGGCGCAGGCTATCCAGCGAAGTGACCTCACATTCATCATCCTTGATAAAAAACGTGAGGAGACCCACCCACTCATTTTCATCTTCGAAAACAAAACCGTCAAGCTGCTCAGGATGATAGATATTGCCGCGCGTGATCATCTCTTCCCCACTCCAGTGCTTAATCCAAAATTGACGAAGTCGAGGGAGGTCAGCTGGAGTTAAGCGTCGGAGGTTGGAAGTCATCAAACTTCCTGTTCAGCATCAACTTCTTCTTCCGGCTTCCAGAGACGCGTCGCACGGTCTGTGAAAAGGACTCCATTCAAGTGATCGATCTCGTGCTGGAAGATGCGCGCCAGCCATCCTTCCGCTTTGATCTTCATGGGCTTGCCATGACGATTGAGTCCCTTCACTTGTAACGTAGCATGCCGTTCCACCTCACCGACCAACCCCGGGATGGAGAGACAGCCTTCCACACCCATCAACGTTTCTTCAGATGGTTTTATGATCTCAGGATTCAAAACAGCCCATACTTTTTTCGGGGCATCTTCCTTTTCTTCATCTTCCGGGCGTTCAAAATATTCGACAACGATAATACGTTCAGAAAGACCGATCTGCGGCGCAGCGAGCCCAACCCCTGGTGCTTCGCGCATGGTTTCGACCATATCATCAATCAGGGTTTGGAGATTTTTATCGAATTTCGTCACGGTATGAGCCTTGCGGCGCAATACAGGATCTGGAAGAGTCACAATTTTGCGAAGAGTCATTGATTGAGTTTACCTTTGAAAATTATTTCAGGCCTTCGATGACACTCAGGGCCAACATTAGAATGCCCGATTTTAACCCGGTTTCCGGTTTTTCTTATTTTCTTCATCAACGAATTCCTGGGCGCTTTTATGATAGGTAGCCAACCATTCCGCCATACGTTCGCGCTCTGCAGCAACACTTGCCTGATTCTTTTTCTCCATGCGCGCAGCGCGGCGCCGGTCGATATCCGACTGTACCGTGGCAGGATCCATAACATCTTCAAACGCGAGTTTGGTACCACCGACAGTGATGTACACCGTTCCAAAATTGAACAGATTTCCCAAGAGACCGATACGCCGATATTCTGTGCTTAGGATATTTTCAAGTTGAGCGGCACTGCGAGATTCTGTACCAAAAGGCTTACGATCAATATCAATAATTTGTTCAGGCGTGACCTCGAACTTGTCATTGCTCCAATCCATCACTTGGTAGATCAGCCATCCAAAGAAAGGAATGAGGGCAATTAAAAGAGCAAGTGCATTTGGATCAAACACAAGCTGCCCATTGATGATTCGGATGAAAGCCTCCTCCTGTGATCGAGCCAAATGAATTAAGCGCCAGAAAAACAATCCAAACACGGCAAGAATACAAACCAATGGCATCCAGGCTTGTTCGATTAACGCAAACCAATGTTTTCGATAGATCACGCTCTCTCCCGTTTCATAACGGAGCTTGAGTGTATCGGATCCAATAAAACGAAGCCAATTAATACGCTTGGGGACAGAAGAAGTTGTGGATACGGTTTCCACTTTTGGCTTGGGAGGGATTGGAATCCCCAGTCGCTTGCGAATGGCATCCTTCATGGCTTCCTTTTCCAGACCCACCGCCGCTTCACGGGTACGCTGCCAATATTCCTCAATCATTTTCGCCGCTTGGTTCGGATGATTGACATGGTTAAATGGAATCCTTCCCACAAAGGTCCGCACGATCACATTACCATAATCCAGGGCACGACCAGCTGGTGTCGTCTCAACGCCGATGGACACGATGGTGCTCAATGGCGATTCCTGCCGGCTGTCATAAATGCCCACGACTTTTTCAAGCCACACCACGCGTTGATTGGTCACAATGTAATAGTCATTGCCCCAATCCACGACACGCCATACTATCCAACCGATGACTGCGAGCAATGATACCCAGGCCGCAAATCCCACAATGAAAAACCGCGCAATCGCAAAATAGCCATAAAACAAACCGAACGGCACCAAGAATGCGAGAATTGGCAAACCCAGATTTTGGTAGAGAACAACAGGATGTTTACGTGCCAGGAAATAGACCACCTCATCGGGCCGCAACCATTTGAATTGCAATTGCCGCGCCAATTGACGGCTGCGGATGGCGATTGCAAGATTCGACCGTAGATGGGGGGCTTGCTTGTAAAGTTTCTCAAAATTTTGGCGTGAAAGAACAAGCAGCAACGTATCAGTTAAGGCAGTGACCGTGGCAGACCGTCGTCTCTTCTCGACCAAAGCCATTTCGCCGAAATAATCCTCCTTCACGAGGCGCGCCAGTTGAATTTCCTTTTTATTTTGTCTGCGCACAATGCGGACACTTCCACCATAGATCAAGTAAAAACTATCAGCTTTGCTATCTTGTTTAAAGACCACCTCTCCTTGGGCAACCGGAACCTCCTGCATTTCCCCTGCAATCGCCGCGAGTTCATCCTCTCCCAAACCATGAAAGAGATGGATTTTTTTCAGGAAGGCGATTCTTGCAGGGAGTTCGATTGGCACAGTTTGATTCTATCAAATTTCACGCACGATGGTGCATCCATATGCAGGCGTTTCGCTCAACTCGGGATTCCTCCCCTGGAGCAATGCTTCTACCGCATCTCGTAAAAAGAATTGACTGGCTTCTCTGTGGCGGAAGGTGACATCATCCACGGCACCCCGATAACGCAGAATGCCAGCCCGGTCGATGACAAATACATGCGGAGTTGTCATTGCCTCATATTTATCCGCAACGACCTGCTGCGCATCGATCAGGACCTTCGAAATGCGCCGCGCTTTCGCAGCCTCTTCCACCATGTGAACGGATTCGTTTCGATTCGCGGCAATGGATAGCAATTTCACTTCCCCGTTCCATTCCTCAAGTAAATTCAGGATCAAGCCATCCGTCCGCTCGGAATGCGGGCATTCCGCCGACCAAAAATTGATAATGACAATTTTTCCGCGATCATCACACGGACGACGCAATTTTCCCTGTACATCGGGTAGTTCAAAATCAGGAGCCGGCTGATGAAGTTCCACGCTTGAGATTATATCAAGCGAATTGTCCCAGCAGCACTGCGATCAGGATGGCAATCAGACCGGCAGGGATCATCACAAAAGCCAGCGCGTACACTTGAACGATATCCGCCATCATTCGCTGATTGCGCTCAGTCAGGTTTACATTTCCAGCGGAGCCCGCCAGCATCTGCCTCCAATCGGAACGGTTTTCCCAATTCCCCAGGCCGGATGCGAGACTGATCAGTATTGCAATCGTCCCACCTGTAAAGAAACGATTGCTCAGCGAGACCCTGCCGAAATCCTTTGAAATCCACGACCAACCGGTGACAAAAAACGCAATGCTTAAATCAACGAAGAGGACTTTGACGAGTAGGCCCAGCCACCAGGGAAGTTTAGACATAATTTCCTCCACATAGGAATATACGAGATGAACTTGAGAGAAGTCGCAAGTTTTAGACATGTTACAATCCTGCGCATGAAAAAATGGCAATTCTGGCTTGGGGTGCTGATCAGCATCGTATTTATCTGGCTAGCGTTACGCGGCCTCCGTCTCGACGAATTTTGGGACTCTGTCAAACAGGCGAATTATTTCTGGTTGCTACCAGGGAACAATTGGCTACATGGGCAACAATATTTATCCGGCCCGTGCAGGAGAAGTGTTGCGGGCGGTCATGCTGAAGCGGAAAGAAGGTGTGGCCGTTTCGGCATCCCTGGCTACCATCATTGTGGAACGCATCTTTGATGGCGTGGTCATGCTGGCATTTGTCTTTGTTAATCTACCTGAGCTTGCCAAAATGACTAACACCTCAGGGATGGTTGGCAGTATCCAGCAAGTCGCTGTACTTGGGACAGGAGTCTTCCTTGGCGCCCTGGCTGTTTTTCTCCTTGCGGCTATGTTCCCACAAACAGCAATGAAAATCGGATTATGGTTTATTTATCGCTTTATTCCTAAGCGATTTCAGGAGCGCGTCATCAGCCTTTCCAACAAATTTCTGGATGGATTGGCTTCGCTCCGTTCGCCGTTCAATGCGTTGATGGTTTTCCTTACTTCGGTCATCATCTGGCTGCTGGAAACAGGCAAATACTGGTTCGTGATGCACGCCTTCAACTTCAGTGTCTCGTTCTTTGCGTTGATGCTGATGAACGGTATTGTTAATCTGGCAACAACGATCCCCTCTGCGCCAGGCTATATCGGCACGTTTGACGCGCCGGGCATTGCGGTACTCACAGCTTATGGCGTCGAACATTCTGTCGCCGCAGGATACACCCTTGTATTACATGTCGCCTTGTGGCTGCCAATCACTCTGCTCGGAGCGTATTTCCTGACGCGGGAGGGTATGCACTGGAGTGACTCGTTGCGAGCAGAAACGTCGGATGTGTAATCTCATTAAAATCAGAAAATGAGTAAATAGTTGGTGTGGGCAGCCATGCTGCCCTTTCGTATTTAAAAAGTTACAATTAGGATAATAATTGTTTGCGTGAGTTATACTTATCTGCAATACTTTTACCGGTCACAAAGAAGGAATTGACCATGGTGGAGACCAACGTACCTACAAAGAAGAAATTGCGGGTGCTCATCGCAGATGACGTCCAGGAAACCCGCCGTAACACTCGTCTGATGCTGGCCACGATCGATGATGTGGAAGTGGTCGCGATTGCTGCAAACGGTCTTCAAGCCGTCCAATTGGCGGAAGAGCATCATCCCGATATTCTCCTTCTCGATATTAATATGCCAGAAATGGATGGGCTATCTGCATACAGAAAGATCGCGCAGGCTCATCCTGATATTGGCTGTATCATCATCTCAGCGGAAAAAGATACAACGACGCTACGCACCGCTATGTCCATTGGCGTGCAGGAATACCTCATCAAGCCCTATACCATAGATGAACTGGAAACAGCCATTGCGCGGGTTTATCCACACGTCCTGGAAGTGCGCCGAAAACTTGTCCAGGCGGAACAATTACGCAGAAGTAATGAAGCTTATCTGCAACAACTGGCAAATGAATACGCAAAAACGCGGCGCACTGATGATAAAGCCATTGAAGTCTTTGAACAACTCGCCAAAAATCCACGCTGTGAATCGCGTTGGCTGCAAAACTTGGCGATGATCTATGTCGTTCGTCAGAAGTGGGGCAGGCTCAAACTTCTTGCGGAAATGCTTGAGCAACGAACAAAGAATCAAAGCAAGTAGAGCGGGTTTATAATCGACCAAAACTTCATGTGTCAGGCTGAAAGCCTGACCTACATTTAACTCTGGGAGAGTTCATGAGAATAGCAATTATTGGAGCGGGGTTTGGCGGCATGGCTGCCGCTTATGATTTGCGAAATGCAGGACATGAAGTGATCATTTACGAATCCGCCGATTATGTTGGCGGATTGGCTTCTGGATTCAAGGAGCCGAATTGGGAATGGTCGGTCGAGAAGTTCTATCATCACTGGTTCCAATCGGATAAATATATGCTGGAACTGATCCGCGAACTGGGTTGGAGTGACAAGGTCATCTTCCCGCGTCCATTGACAGTGATGTATTACAAAGGGAAATTTTATCCGTTTGACTCGATTCTCAAAATGGCGCTCTTTCCCGGGCTTGGCTTTGGTCTCGATAAAATAAGATTTGGCTTTGTTGGATTATTCCTCCGTTTAACCAACAATTGGAAAGCCCTCGAAAAAGTAACGGCGGACTCATGGATGTTGAAGTGGGCTGGCAAAAATGTCTACGAAAAGATGTGGAAGCCATTGCTAGTCGGGAAGTTCGGTCCATTTTATCAGGACGTCAACATGGCATGGATGTGGGCACGCATCAAAGCACGCACGACGCGACTCGGAACGTTCGAAGGCGGTTTTCAAAATTTCGCAAACCTGTTCGCAGGCAAACTGCGCGGGATGGGAGCCGAGATTCGGCTGGGAGCGAGAGTCGAGTCCATTAAGTGGGAACAGGATAAGTTGATTGTAAGAAGCGCTGGAAAGTCTGAATCGTTTGATAAAGTCTTGGTTACCACCTCGCCCAATCTAATGGCAAAGCTCAGTCCTGATCTTCCTGAAAATTATTTGAAGGGATTACTTGAACTCAAATCCATGGGCGCGGTGGTGATGGTGCTAGCGCTCAAACATCAACTATCGAAAGAGGGCTATTACTGGTTCAACCTGCCGAAAGAGGCGGGCTATCCGATGCTGGCGTTGGTGGAGCATACGAATTTTGTGTCAAAGGAACATTTCGGCGGCGATCATATTGTGTATGCCGGCGATTATTTGGAAGTGGGTCACGAATATTTTTCAATGAGTGACCAACAATTGTTGGAACGCTTTACACCTGCCTTTAAAAAATTCAATCCCGCCTTCGAAAGGGATTGGGTGAAAAAAGTCTGGGTGAACAAAACGAATTATGCGCAGCCGGTACCGCTGGTGAATCATTCCAAGAACATCCCTGCCATTCAAACGCCCATTGAAGGATTATATTTCGCTTCGATGAGCCAGGTTTATCCGTGGGATAGAGGTACGAATTTTGCAGTAGAGATCGGAAGACGCGCGGCACAGATGATGCTCAGCAATTAGAAACTGGCGTTTTCGGTAAAAACAAACCACCCTTTCCGAAATGGAAAGGGTGGTTTGTTTCGAGGTGTGGAATATTTGAACGCAAAGCAGTTTCAACTACCCGCCGCTGGCTTAGCTATTCTGCCTTTTTATAATCTTCCGGTGATGCCGCTCTATTTTCTAGATACCATTGATACGTCTCATCAAACTGGTCGACGTATTTTTTAATCCATTCCTTGTCCTGAACTGAATCAAGTAATGGTTTTCTTTTTCCCACAATGAATGTATCTCTGGCTTTTCCATTTGTGATCAGTGGCCTTTCAAGAGTCCAATAAGCATTTAGCTCTTTGGAAGTTACTGTGTCAGGCAGATGTGCCTTAAGCCATGCGACTTGCTCTGTGGTGAATAATCTTGTTGGAAAAGATAATCGCTCTAGCTTGATTAGATAAGCAATTGGCTCAATTTTTCCGTCTATTATCTTTTTTGCAGAAAATGAAAGCCTTTTTAAAAAAGAGCATTCTCTAATTGGATGGAGTGTGTTGAGAACATATTTTGACCATATCTTATCGCCAAAATGTAGTTCTTCAAGAGAAAGCGACTTCGATATTTGAGAAATATCCGGCATCCGTGTGAAATCGTCATAACTCAACCCCTTAAGAGACTTTGTCTTTGAAAGGTCCCATAGTTTTTCCGCTTTTTGATTCCAAAAGTACACTATATATTCAACATGTTCAAGCGATTCGAGTAATTTCAAATCACCGACCAGGGGACATTTCCAGAATATGATGGCCTGGAATTGATAACCGTAATTCTCAATAAAATAATCGAAGGTGTCTTGTGTTAGCCCGCTAATAGATATTTCAGTGACGTTTGGAAATTCCCTAAGAATATCTATGTCCTGTCTTTTGATTCTGCCCCCGGAAATATCTCGCTGAATTAATGACAAATATGTGTTTTTGTCAGCTGACTTTGAATTTAATCGAAGATAGTAATCAAGATCTCTCATTTACTATGGTACCGTTGGAGCGTTATCCGCAATCAACCGACAACACGTTATCGGTAAAAGGGATTATGTAGCAGTATTGTACATCTGGCACTCAGCGTCCACAAGCGATTTTATTATAGACATCTGAAGTGCGGTAGCAAAATAATGAAATCAAAAGGGCAACCCCCTATGGGAGGTTGCCCTTTTGATTTATTGTCCGTAACTGTGAGGGTAAGGACCCCAGTCCGTCAGGTTGATGTCTACGATGGTCTGGCCGCCTTTCACTACGAAGGTCTTCATCGTGAGATTTGAGTTGACGTAGGCACCCTGCAGGTTGTAGCCCGGTGCCCAGGCATAAGCATAGTAGGTTCCGTTGGGAAGAAGAGCATTAAAGCTTGGGTTTTTCTCCGGCATAGAGAACTGGATCACCTCACGCGTGACTGCATTTTCAAAGTACAACATCAAAGGTGGGTTGAACTCACTTGGGTAATAGAAGTTACCGGTCACCGTGCCATGAGGCAGGTCTTTTACATAAACATCCACGTAGAAAGTTTCATCTGCCCAACCACCTGAGCCGAACAATTTTCCTGATGCATTCCGCAGCATCCAGTAGCTCAGATAGTGTCCGGCTGCAGAAGGTGCGGTGAACGTGACAGCTACATCCACACTTTGTCCGGGAGCCGCGTAACCGGGCATTTGCATGTTCGTACCATTCATTTGAGCACCGCTATAGAAAGCGATATCATAGTCAGGCGTCCACGTGCAGGTACCGATATTCTTCAAACGCCAGGTTTTCGTAAACACTTCGCCCGGAGCAAACTGGGTCCCGTCGGGAACCGTCACATCCGTAATGAAGGCAGCCCAGTCACAATATGTAATGGCTGTGGGAACAGGCGTGTTCGTCGCAGGGAGCGGCGTGGATGTAGGCGGGATGGGCG
>WNFZ01003374.1_pt1 | contig 14975 bp, 16 predicted proteins | sample 5400081 | NCBI WGS metagenome assembly WNFZ01 (sample SAMN13153365, study PRJNA577476) | soil metagenome | isolation source: 80 cm soil or saprolite under grassland replicate 1 | place: USA:California | collected 2016-06-15 | reverse complement strand
GCCCGCCCCGGAGGGCTCGGCGCTCTCGCGTCAGGGCTGCCAACCCAGTACAGCATCCACTCGTCGGGCATCCGCCTGCGCTCCGCGGTCCTCGGCAACACGGTCTCGGACAACACGCGGAACGTACACGGAACTCGATGACGTCGAGATCGGCGTGGACGGCCACCCCGCGGTCCAGGACGCCTTCGGCGCGGGCCTGCTCGACCAGCAGGAGAGCCATTGCGAGGCTGTCCTTGCCCGCGCTGGTGTTCACCAGGAACCGGTCATGGTCGGCCAGGCGAACCTCGACACCAGGGTCATTCCAGAGCAACAGTTGAACCGACACGTCGACTCCTCTACGCGAAGGGCAGACGGCCAGGTCGCCGTCATGCAGCGGGTGGTCGCAGCGGTTGGCACCGCGCCGCGATTTGCTGCGACAAGACGCAGCTGCAACTGGGTCGCGAAGCCCGCGGCCTTGCGTTCGCGAAGCTGGCTTCACCGGCCGGTTGGCGGCTGGCCACACAGGCGTGGCGGGACAGCCGGTCAGCGGGCTTGTTCTGGTTGGTAGGCCGCGATAGTGGGCGACCCGTCGGCAAGCGCCAGCACGATGCGGTGGTAGCCGTCGATGATTTCGCTGTCGGTCACCACCACCGGCGGCAGCAGACCGGCGCGGTAGGCGTCGCGCATCGCCAGGTAGTAGCCGGGCGGGTCGTCGAGGAACACCTGAGCGGTGAGGCCGTCGTGGTGGGAGAGGCTTGCCAGCGGGATGCTGCCCAGCCGGAACACCGTCCCCGGCGGCGGCATGCTCTCGTACAGCTCGAAGCCCTGCCAGGCGGCCAAGTTCTGCAGCGTCGCGCGAGCGGGCGCGGTGGTGGATGTGCTGTCGGCCATGGCCGCTGCTCCTCGAGATGGGTGGCCGTGTTCGACTTCCAGACGGGATCGGCGGGGCATCAAGCGCTCGTGATCAGCCAGGGAGTCGCTGGCGGCGCCGATCCGTGTCCGGTTAGGCCTGCACAAGCGCCCGCGGCGGTGCCGCATGGGTTGGCCCCCCGGCGGACCGCCTTATGGCTTTGGGTGCTCGCCGGGGCGTGCATCCGGAGCCGCCCCGTCTGCGCCTGGCAGGGACAGCTGCAGCGGCTGCCAGAGGTGCTCCACGAGCAGCCGAGCTGCGGTGAACCGCAGCGCCTGCGGGTTGACGTCACCGCCCAGGAACCGCCGGCCGGTCTCCAGGCAGACCATCGCGGTCGTGCCGGCGCCGACGAACGGGTCGGCGACCAGCTCGCCTGGCCGGGTCGTGGCGACCACGACGCGGCGGATCAGAGGTGGCGGCAGCATGTTGTCGTAGCGCAGCCGACGCGGCCGTTCGTGCTTGGGGATGTCCGTCCAGACGTCAAGCGGGTAGGCGGTGCCGCTCGCGGCGGCGGGCAGATCGGGCGGGACGGCGAAGAACCGTGCGGGGCTGGCCAGCGGGCCCGCGCACATCAGGGTGACCACCCAGTGGGCATGCGCGAACCGTCGGATGGTCCGCAGCGCGAACGGGCGGGTCGCCACGATGGAGTTCACGTAGGTGAGCCCGGCGTCCTCGGCGGCGACCTGCACATGGCCGACGCGCTGCGGCCCGGTGACCACCGCCAGATACCCGCCTGGGCGGAGCGCGGCGGCAGCCTGCGTGATCCAGCGGTGGGTGAACTCACGGTAGGCGCCTGGGTCAACGTCCACATACCCGCCGATCACCTTGGTGGGGTCCCGCCGATAGGCGCTGCGGCCGGGCGCGCCGGGTCCGTCTCGCCGCAGGCCGTAGGGTGGGTCGGCAACGACCAGGTCAACCGGCTCGTCGATGGTGCCGAGCAGCTCGGCCGCGTCTGCCAAGGCCAGCTCCAGGTCGCCGAGCGTGCCGTCCAGCAGCACCAGCAGCGCCCGGCGGGGTCGCTCCCTGGACCCGTCGATCACCCAGCTTGCCGGGCCGACCCGGTGCGCCCGGCCGCAGCGTTTGAGGGTCTGCAGGGCGTTGCGTGCCCGTCGGCGCCAGCGGCGGTCGCCCGGATGGCTTGGGATTGGGTCGTGGCCGCTGTCCCGGGCGGTGATCCCGGCCTGCTCGCAGGCGGCGTACAGCTCGGCGAGGGTGATCGTCCCGCCAGCTAATGCCTCGGCGACGTCCCGCTCGGTTCGCAGCGCAACCGGCCGGGATGGCCAGACCGCGGCAGGCGGCGTCATCGTTGCGCCGCCGCGGCGCTCCAGCTCGATGGCTCGTGTGCAAGGACGGCTCCCGGTGGTCATGCGGTTCTCCTGGTGACTGCTGGGGTGGGTGGTGGTCGGCTACGGGTGGCCGCCTGGTCGAGCGGGGAGGTGATGGCCGTGGCGGCCCGGGTCGAGCGCGGTCGTGTTGATCGGCCGTGGACGTCCACGGCCGGGCCCGCCTCACCGAAGGTCGAGCTGCTTTGGGTAGGGGTCGCTGGCGGGCAGCATCGCCCGGATGGCGCGGGCCTCAGCCCGGCTGGTGGCGGCGATCAGCGCGTACCGGTGCTTGCCGGGATGGCGCAGCAGGCGGACTCCAGCGGCTGGCAGTGCCCGATCGAGCCAGGCGCGGGCGGACTCGGCCGGGCGCCGTGGCGGCGCGCCGAACGAGCGCAGCAGACGCTCGGCGTAGGCGTGGCCACGGTCGCCGGCGATGAGCTTGGCGACGGTCCGATCGCTGAGGACCCGCCCGTCGGGCAGGACCTTCTGGATGCGGGCGCGGCTGCGGCCCAGCTTGGCGGCGTTGGCTGCTTGGTAAATGATGCCGGCGTGTCCGGGGCATATCAGCTCGCCGGTGATGCTGTACTGGGGCACCGGGTCGGCGAACGAGACCACCCCGCGGATGCCGTCGTGGGCGGCCAGCCGCAGCGCTCGCGCCAGGAACCAGGACTCTGCGGGGGCTTGCACCGAGTCCAAGAGCGCGAATCTGCCAAGCTCCAGTGTCTCATCCAGGGGCTCTAGCTTGGGAAAGACCCCGGTCAGCACCTCTGGGCGCATCGGCACCGACAGCACCGCAACCCCAACCAGCCGCTGGCCCTCGAACATGCCGTACCGCAGCCGCGTCGGCGGCAGGCTGCCGATGTAGTGGTGCTGGTTGCAGAAGTCCGCCGCTGCCAGCTCCTCCATGGGACGCACGTGGTAGCGCGACGGGTCGAAGCCGCCCTCGGAGCGGTGCCGCCAGGTGTGGCGGCGCTGGCCTGGCCGCCACCGCTGGCACCACGGGCCCTCCATCGGCACCTCGGCGGGCAGCAGGCGCAACTGCTCGAAGGCTTGGTCTGGACGGCCGATGCGAACCATCAGGTCTCCCTTGGTGGCGGCGCCGCAGCCCCGGGGGATGCCGGCCCGGCGGTCCCAAAGCATGGGTCTGCGGCGTTGGGTGTTGGGTGGGTCGTGTCGGGCCGTGGCGGCAGGGCTGCCGTCGCAGCTGGAGCAGGCCGAGGCGGATCCCGAGATCAGGCCAGCACGGCCGCAGACGGCGTGATCGCCGTCACGGTGGGCTGGAGGATCAGGCGGTGTGCAGCGGGCGCCGCTTGGCGGCACGTCCCGGGTTGCAGATGGGGCAGAACTCGGCCAGACTCCTGGCCGCGCCCAGACGTCGGCCGTTTCGGGTACGCGGCGACGGCCGCAGCCTGCGCTGCTTGAAGGTGGCCTCCAAGCCGCGGTCGCCGACCCAGTAGCGCACCAGGATGATCTGGCAGCCGGCGGCCACGGCGTGGGCGACGAGGTTGGCGCCGTTGCCGCCCCGGTGGGCTCGCAGGCGGGCGGGCAGGTCATCGGTCCAGCCGAGATAGTGTCGCGCGTGGCCGAAGGCCGGCTCGAAGTGCAGCAGGTACACGCGGTCGCGGCTGCGGCCCGGTGAGCTGCCGACTGGCCATAGCGGCACGACATGCCCGGCGCAGCTTGGGCAGTGGCGGGCCCGGCGGGCCACCCACGCTGGGCCACCAGTCTGGGACGCGGGGGAGAAGGCCCGGTAGGACCGCCAGCCGCAGCCGCCAAACGGGTCCATGCAGCCCTGGTCAACCACACCGACGCAGGCGACTCGGAACACGGTCGTGGCGGGTGCGTGCATGACGGTCTCCGAGAAGGCGAAGGCCTCCCACGCGCGTGGAAGGCCTTGCGGGTTCGGGTTAGGGGAGGCGGACCGGCATCAGCAGGTACAGGTAGCCGTCCTGTTCGGGTGCGTGGATCAGCGCCGGCCTGGCGCCGTCGAGCAAGTCGATGGCGACCTTGGCGTCGCCGACGCCAGCGACGCCGTCGGCGAGGTAGGCGGGGTTGAACGCGATGGTCACGGTGTCGGCCTGGTAGTCGGCGTCGACGCCGGCGTGGCCCTGGCCGACCGCCTGCTCGCGCACGTCCACGTCCAGGCGGCCAGGCGTGAACGTAAGGCACACCGGGGTGCCGGTGGCCTGGTAGGGGCTGACCTGCTTGAGGGCGTCCAGCAGGGCCTGCCGGTCGACAGTGCCGCTGCGCTGGTAGCCGGTCGGGATCAGGTCGCGGAAGGCGGGGAACTCTCCGTCGATGAGGCGAGTGGTGAGCTGGCGGACGCCGCCGAGGAAGGTGACCTGGCGGGCCTCGACCGCCACGGTGACGGTGTCCTCGCCGGCCATGGCCCTGGCGGCCTCGGCGAGCGCCCTGGCGGGGACCAGTGCCGTGGCCGGTTCGTCCAGCCAGACGCAGGGCAGCTCCCGCACCGCGAGCCGGTAGGAGTCGGTGGCCGCCAGGGTGAGCTGTGCGGTGTCCACCTCGAACAGCACGCCACCCAGCGCGGGGCGGGTGAGCAGCTCGGTGGTGGTGGCGGGGGTGACCTGCGCGGTCGCAGCGGCCAGGGTGGCGCCGGGGAGGGTGACGGTCTGGTCTAGGCAGGGCTGTTCACGGGTGGGGAAGTCGGCGTCGTCGAGCAGGTGCAGCTCGTGCGTGACCCGGCTGGCGTCGAGGGTGAGGATGCCGCCGCCGGCAGTGAATTGGACGCCGTCGGCGCTCGCCGGTAGGTTGCGGACGACCTCGGTGAAGATGTGGCCGGGGACCAGGACGCGTCCGTTCTCGGCGCAGGCGACCTCGATGGTCGTCTCGGCGGTGCGCTCCAGGTCGGTGCCGCCCAGCCGCAGGGTGTCGTCGTTGAGCTCCAGCAGCATCCCGCCGAGGGCCGGCTGGGTGGGCCGGGTCGAGATGGCGCGGTTGACCCAGGCGACGGCGGCCGCCAGGTCCGGGACGGGGACAGTGAACTTCACGGAGGCCTCCTTGCAGCTCCAGGGCCAGCACCTTCGGATGCGCTGTCCCCCTGGGAGTCGCGGGCGGCGCCGGTCTGTGTCCGCGTCGCCTGCGGGACTTGGAGTGGCGGCCAGCAGGACCGCCGGCCGCGGTCTGCGGGCCGGTGAGGCGGCCACTCCCGGCCGCCGGCTGCGGTGATGGTCGTCTCGCTGCGGTGCTGGTCAGGCGGGGAGGGCGAGTTGGACGCCGCCAGAGAGCGCGTCGACCCAGCCGAGCAGGCGGGGCAGGTTGACATCGGGTCCGTAGCGCAGGTAGGTCCCGTCGACGGAGTCGAAGCCGATTGAGGCGGCCCACTTGACCCGCTCCCAGGAGTTCACCCGGCCCCAGTGGGCCCACTTGCCGCGCTGTAGGGCCTCGTGGACGAGTTGAGGGACGGCGGGGCTGGCGCGCCACGGGTCGGTCCCGCCGACCATGAGACAGTCGAACCGGTCCCACGGGATCCGGTCGCGGCAAGCCTCCAGGCCGTCCTGGGCGACCAGCGCGACCGGGAAGCCGAGCAGGCGGACCCGATCCAGCCACGGGCCGGCGCGCAGCAGCGTCGCCTGCGCGTCACCCCACACGTCGGGAGCGACGACGAACAGGCACGGGTCGCGGGGGAGGCCGGCGACCCAGCGCAGCCAGGCTGCTGGCTGGAATCGGTCGCCTTGGGCGTAGCAGCCGTTGTCGGCGGCGTACCAGTAGTAGGCGCCGATGGACCCGGCAGTGGCGTTGCCGGGCTGGACCATCAGGCCAAGCCGCCAGTCCTCTGCGGCGGCGTCGCGGAGCGCGGGGTTGTCGACCCCGGACAGGTACACCGGCTGCGGGAAGGCGCCGACGCCGGGGTACTCGGCCGGCTCCAGCGTGGCGGCGCGCTCGCGGATCTCCTCGTTAGATGCGTCGAGGAGCTCCTCGACGTCGGCGCCACCGCCAGGGCAGGTTCCGATCGGGCTCGTGGACGGCGGATCGGCCTGCAGCCAGTAGGCGGCCTGCTCGTCAGGGGTGAGCCGCGCCCACATGCTGGCGGGGAGCTGGAAGGTGCCGCGCCAGCGACGCTCGTTGACGAGTGCGGCGAGGCGGGCTCGCTGCTCACCGATCCCACGGCAGCCGCCGAGGGGGAAGTGGGCGTGCGGCCAGACGCCGCGGGCGATCTCGGCGTAGGCGCCGCCGGCCAGCACGACGATCTCCTCGCCGTCCAACAGGCCACGGCGGGCGGCCTGGGCGCGGACCTGGTCGGCGGTGATGCTGCCGGGCTGCCCCAGCTTGAGGTCGTACGGTTCGATGGTCTGGTCGAGGCTGACCAGGCCGTAGCGGGCGCTGAGCACCAGGATCCGATCCAGCGGGGTGAGGTAGGCCGCGGCAGCGTGGCAGAGCTGGAAGAACGAGCCGGTGTACAGCAGACCTGCCTGGACGGGGAAGTCGATCCCGGGGAACTTGGTGGCCGAGCAGCCGACGATGACAGTGCGGCCGCTCGGCCGGAATGGCGTCGCCTGAAGGTCCACGGTGGCGCTCCTTGGTGCGGTGTGACGGGTGCCGCCGGCTAGGCTCCGGGTGCTGGTGGCCGGTCCGGTCGGTTCCCGCCCTCAGGCAGTCGCAGGGCAGGGCTTGGTTGTGTTGTGTTGGGTGGTTTTCCGGGCGGCATCCCGCGGTCGGGCCGGTTGGCCGTGCTGGGAGGTGGCCCTCTGGTCGACGACGGTGTCGGCGACGGTTTGGGCCTGGCGACCGTTAGGCCACCAGGCCGATGGAGGAGAGCGCGGCCATGGTCGGCCGACTGTCTGCGGGGCGGACGTCGGGGTGGTGCGCCCAGTTGAGGCGGTCCCCGATCAGCCGCGCGGCGGCCGGGACCACCGCCAGTCCGTGCAGTGCCATCTGCTCGCGTCGGTTGCCCATGATCCGGCGGCCGGACTCAAAGCCCATCAGCGCGCCGCCCTCGTTAGGCTCGACCATGCGGACCCGGCAGCGGCGGAACAGCTCCTCGGGGACGTCCTCGGGTTGGAAGCTGTGCCGTTTGATCGCCGCGCGGAGCTCCTGCAGGTGTTCCCAGTGCAGGCGGATCAGCGCGTGCCGGTCGACGCTGGTCAGCGTTGGCGCTGGCCGGTGGATCGGCTGGACCGCGCCGGTGCGGTAGTAGGACATCAGCAGCGTCGGCGGCGGTGGGGTGGCCAGCAGGTGCGGGTTGCGGGCGGTGAGCGTGCGGGCGTACTCCAGCAGCGGCGTGCTCATGTGGCCGGGACTGCCGTGCTCGGTGTTGTTGCGGATCAGCACGCCCGCGTGCACCAGCAGGTCGTGGTTGCCGAAGGCGGTCAGCGTGCCGATCGGCTCGTGCAGCGGGTGGGCGCGGCCACGCTCCCCACCGCCGCGCAGCTTGGCCTCAAACACGAGCTGCTGGGCCGGGTCGACGACCGGCTGGGCGAAGTAGGTCTCGGCCCGCTGGGTTTGGGTGTTGCTCGGCTGGAAGGCGGCCTTGGCCTGCTTGCCGGTTCGGCCGTCCAGGGGGACCAGCAGCGGCGGCCACCACGGCGGCGTGGCGGCGTCCACGCCGCCGTCGGCCAACAGCGGCAGGATGTAGCGCGCGATGCCGGCCCGGATGCGCGCCTCGGTGGCCGGCTTGAGCGGCGGCAGGCCATGGTCGGCGCGGTCCTCGATCGCCACGCCCTCCAGCTCCAGGTTGAGGTAGGGCAGTGCCGCCATTGCCAGGGGCTCGACCAGTTGCCCGCAGCGGGAGCTGGGGCAGCGGTAGTCGTACTGTTGCCGGTACTTGCCGATCCGGCCGTTGGCGCGGCGCCAGACCTGCACCGCGTCGACCACCTCAGCGCAGTGGGGACACCAGGCAGGCGGGTGGATGTCCAGGTCGGGGAGTGGCTGGCCGTGGTAGGTGGCCACGATGTAGAGCCGGTCGCGGCTCTGCCCGGGCGCCAGCCACTCCCGCCCGTGGGCGAACATGGCGTTGAGTGACACGAACTGCAAGTGGTAGCCAAGTTCACGCATCTCCCGGCACCACCGGTCGAAGTGGATCCACTTGTGGACCTCGGCGACGTTCTCGACCACGACGTGCTTGAACGGCTTGCCGCGCACCTCTTTCTCGTCGCGGGTGTAGCGGACCACCTCCTCCATCAGCAGGCGGCTCTGCTCGGCCTCGATGTCCTCGCGGCTCAGCGGCTCGCCGTAGATGTCGAGCTGGCCGTTGGGTAGGCCCTTGCCTTTAGCGGGGCTGTAGTTCTTGCATTCCGGCGAGGCCCAGTACACGTCGGCGTGGGGGAACCACCGGTGCGGCAGGCGTCGCAGGTCGCCGCAGGTGTGGCCGGTCCGCTGATGGTTGAGCTCGTGGACACCGACCGCCAGCGGGTTGTGGTTGGCGGCGTGCACCACCGTGAAGCCTGCCTGCTCCAGTCCCGAGGTCTCGCCGCCTTGCCCGGCGAAATCATCCCGGACGGTGAGCCCGTTGGGCGGCGACCAGACCGGATGGAACCGGCCCGGCAGCGTGTAGGTCGGCTCGCCGGGCCGCACCGGGCGGATGATCGAGGTGCGGCGCCGTCGCTTGCGTACCGGCGCCAGGGTGGTGGCGGCCACAGGGTCCTCCAAGGGGGAGATGGATCGAGGGAGCAGCTCAGGGGTCGAACAGGGTCTGCTGGCCGGCGCTGGGGGCCCGCCGACGCGGCCGGCTGGTGGGGGTTGGAGCGGCCCAGCTCGACGGCCGGGCGGCGGCGTCGGCGCTGGCCGGGCTGGCGGGCTGCTCGAGCGGTGGGCTGGCGTCCAGGACGTCCACCAGTTCGTGCTCGGGGCAGACCTCGAAGCGGCCAGTGAGGCTGAACCGGTAGTGCACGTTGCGGTACAGGTCGCGGCTGTCCCGCAGGTGGCGGACGAACACCACCGGGCGGACCCGAGGCCTATCAGGGCCGGCGGCGACCAGCAGCGCGCCGACGTCCAGGCGGTTAGCGCGCAGCCGCACGGTCCGCAGCCTCCCATCCCGGTCGGTGTCCCGGGGTGGCACCTGAACCCAGGCGGTGACGCTTCGGGCCAGCAGCGGATCGTGGTTGGCCACCACGTCCCGGACGCGCTCGAAGCTCGCCTGCGTGTCTGGCAGCTCGGCCTGGCCGCGCCCCAGCAGCACCTCCGGCGCGGCGGGCGTGGTCGCCACCCAGCGGAGGACGGCCGCATCGGCGGCAACCCAGTAGTGCACCGCCTCGGCGGGCAGGCGGTCGGGGTCCAGCAGGCCACGCGGGAAGTACGGATTCAGCCAGCCATCAGGGAGCTGCTGCGCGCTGTGGGCGGTCAGGCAGATGACTGCCAGCGGATCGTCGCGCCCAACTCCAAGCGCACGTAGCCGCGCGCGTACGGCCGGCACGCACCGGTCGGCGTCCTGGGGGGCAGGCAGCGGGCCAAGCGCCGGCACGCTGGAGGGATTGGTCGGCTGCGCGACATAGAAGCCGACAGCGTCGGTGTGACTGCTCACCACGGCCCGCCTTCCGGTCGCATGGCAGGGTTCAGGGACGCTCTGGTCAGCCCGGTCGGGCCGGGGATCTGCGGGGCCTGGGGCGGGCGCGCCGGCATCCGCTCCTGGTGCCGGAGCAGCCCATCGGCCGAGTGCCGTTTGAGGCGGTGGGAACCGCCTGGCGCGCCAGCGGCGGGGCCGCCGCGGGTGCCGCACGGGGTGCTGTGCGACCGACCACGGAGTCGCGGTCGACGCCGATTGGTGTCCGCCACCGGACGCGCCGAAGTGCCGGCGAGCCAGGCAGCCGCGACTGGCCGGGGGGCTGGCGGAGGTCAGGGCGCCTCGAGGTCCAACGGCAGCGCGAGCTGGCGGGGGGCGCGTCGCTGATCAGCCGCGTCGCAGACGGCGGCGGCGGCCTGCTCGGGGGTGGTCCAGTCGTAGCCCAGCACCACGTCGTAGAGCGGGGGTGGGCCACCGGGTTGCTGCTCCAGCACCGCCCAGCGGTCGTACAGGGTCGCGATGAAGCGGCGCCGGCGATGGTCGTCCGGGTCGGGCCGGACGCGGATGGAGCCGACCACCCCGTCGGCATGGTGATCTGGCCCGGCGATGGTCTCCCGATCGACCAGGAACGCGTCGCCGTACCGGTCGGCCCGCTCGAAGGACACCCGGTAGCGGCCATGGGTGAAGGGGGCTGGCGTCCTCATCGGCCCGGACGGCGGCTTGCCCGCATGGGTGCGTGTTCCGACGCGCCGCGATCTAGGCCGCCGGGGCACCGGTCATTGGTGGAGCCCTGGTCGGCGGCGGGAAGAACCTGCAACTGCACGGCTGCGGCGGTGCCGGCCGACGCGATGGCCTGTCTGTCTGCCAGCAGGCCAGCTTGGCCGGGGCGTCGGAGTATCCGCCCGCCGCAATCCCGGTCCAGATGCCCAGCGTCAACCTGGCGGCGCGCAGCGTCGGCCAGGTCCGCGAGCGCGTCTTCGCCGCGGCGGTTGCAGACGCCCGCGAATAGCGGCATGCGTGTCTCACTCCTTGAGCATGGTCAGAACAGCGTTTCCTGGGACGCGGCAACGCCGGCCATGGTCAGCGCCTGATCGAGGACTTCCCGCCAGGGGATGACGCCGGCGTGCCCGTCAGGGGTCTCGGTGACCTCCACGCCCACGGCGCGCTGCCGGATCGTGTCCCAGGCCCAGCCGGCCCCGGTGTAGCCGCACTGTCCGACGGCTTCTCGGGCTGCACGTTCGGTCCGGGTGGCGGCGATCCGCATGGTCACGTCAGGGCTGACGAGCAGGAAGTAGCCGATGACGAACTGTCGTTCCGCCCGGGTGAGCGCCGAGCCGCTCACCGGCTCGACCGCGCGGTGGCGCTCATAGTCAGCCAGCGCAGCCCGGCGGCGCTCGGCGGCCACCGCGTCGGCGGCGGCTTCCGCCCGTCGCCGGGTGAGCTCGACGAGCAGCCGGGCGGCGAACCACCGCCACGTCGCCAGCGTGTAGGGCGGCCCGTCATGCCACAGCCCCTCCGGACCCCACCGCCAGCCTTTGCCGGTTGTTGGCTGGCTGATCAGGCCGATTTCGTGGACGAGGTCGTGGACCGCACGGGCGAGCCCGACCGGGTCGTCCTCATGGTCGTCGGCGAGCTGGTCGGGTAGCCACCAGGGGTCATGGTCGGCGTCGGGGAACCCGCCCCGGCAGGCCCAGCGCAGCCGGCTGATGCGGCCTTCCGTGTCCAAGTGATCGGGTGAGTCGACGTCCAACGGCGTCTTGGCGCCACGCCAGCCGCAGGCGTGGCCGAGGTAGACGACCACGCCAGGTGCGGCGGGGGAATCGTTCACGGTGACCTCTCTTCGAACGGGCCGTGTCGGTCGGAGCGGTCCGGGGTGGCCACGGCCCAGCCGGCCGGGCCGGGACCGCGCAGCCAGGCGCGGCGAGGCGGCGGCCGCGTCCCGGCCGGCGCCGTCGGGCCTGGGCTGACGCTGCGGCGAGGACCGGTGACCCGCGAAGCAACGCCATGGCCGGCTGCTCACTGCGGCTTGACGTGGGCGCGGTCGGCAGGTCAGTCCAGCTCAAGCTGCACGCCGCGAAGCCGCCAGCAGAGCGTGGTGAGGTTGCCAGCCAGCAAAGGGCGGTCGTCGGCGCGGGCGACGGCGGCGGCGTCGGCGAGCAGGGCCATGGCGACCTCCACCCGGTGCAGGAGTGTGGTGCGCGGGTGCAGGTCGAGCTGGTCGAGGCCGACGGGCCACCACGACTCGTGGCGCAGCTCGTGGGTCTCCTCGCCGCTGATGCTGTCGTCGTCTGGCAGCGGCCCGTAGCAGGCGAACCCGTCGACCGGTCCGCCGAGCAGGAGGACCACGACGTTGTCCAGAGACGGCCAGGGGCCGTGGCGCAGCTCGTCGATGACGCGGCGTGCGAGGTCGTGGAGGCTGACGCCGGCCTGATCGCAGACGCTGGCGGCGCGGGCGACGGCGCCGTCCACGGCGACCGCCTGCTCGGCGGGGAACCGGGGGCTACCGTCGGGCCGGGTGTAGTGACACGCGGGCCGGTCGGGGTCGAAGTCGATGCCGATCAGGTGGATGAGCGTCGCGGCATCGTCGGGGCTGCCGATCACAGGAAGCTCCATGCGCGTACCTCCGTGGGCGGTGGCTGGCGGACGTGGTCCCTGATGTGAGCAGCGGCGGTGGGCGGGCGCAGCCACGACGGCCGGGGTGGTGCTGGCCCGCCCAGCCCGCGGCCGGCCGCGCGGCGCCAGACGGCATGCAACGCGGAGTTGGGAGGAAACGCCGGATGCATCGCGCACCCGGCGCGCCGAACCGTGCCGGCGGGTGGCAGTCCGCGCCGCCCGCCCTGGGCGGTCCGGGACCGGCTGGTCAGGTGGTGCGCGGCTGGCGACGACGGCTGACCGCCTGCCACCAGGCGGCGCCGGCAGCGGTCTGGTAGCCGGGGTTGACCGTGCGGTGGGGGAACTCGCCGCGCAGCCGCGCCAGCAGCAGCGTCGCGAGTCCCTTGCGGCGGTGGGCTGGCTGCACCTCGACCATGGCAATCAGGACCTCGTCGTCGCCGGTGGCGCTCTGGTAGTCGAGGTAGCCGGCGAGGGTGCCGTCGGATGCGTAGGCGATGAAGTAGCCGTTGTAGCCGCCTGGGACGGCATCGCCGCCGCTCTCGATGCGCCACTGCATCCCCACACCCCACACCTCCTACCTCTACCGGCTGGCACCTGTCGTCCAAGGAGTCGCGAGTACGGCCGCGTTGTGTCCGCCTGGCAGACCGGGATGAGGGCGCGCGGCCGGCGCGCGCAGGCGTCACGCGGACGCGGAAGGCGAGGGCGGCAGCGTGGGGGTGAACTCGTGGCGGCGGGCGGTCGCCCAGCCATGCAGGTCGCCGCTGATCCCGGTCGCCGAGGCGTGCGTCCAGGCGCGCTGGAAGCCGAGCCAGTCGGCAAGGTCGCCTCGGTCGTCGGGGTGGTGCACCACACTCGCGGGCACCAGCGGGTCCCAGTCGTTGTCCGCCGTGGCCAGGTACTGGGCGAAGTGCGCCCGGGCGCGCCGCTCGACCCGCTCGTAGGGCTCCTGGGAGTAGCTGTGGCCGCGCAGCACTGCGGCGTGCGGGCCGGTGCCGGAGCAGCGGCCGAAGTCGACGATCGTATACGTCCACCCGGCAGTGCCCTCCCGGTACACCAGCACCAGCAGGTCGGGGGCGTGCGGGGTGCGGATCATCCGAGGAGTCCAGGTTCCCTCGGCCAGCTCGGCGAGGTGGGCGGCGACCTTGGCCTTGGCGTCGCCGAGGGTGCGGGCCTCGTCGCGCAGCTTACCGACCGTGACCTCGATGCGCCGTTGCCTGCCCCGGCCCGACTCGTACACGTGGCCGGGTATGGGCACGGTGGTGTCCTTCATGCTTGCTGTCCTTTCTGCGGTGCGCGTCCGTGCCGGGTGGCAGGCCGACCGGAGTGGAGGTTGTCGGTGGCCCGCCACCCGGCTGGGCTGGTCAGGGCAGGGGGTGGTCGCCGAGGTGCCGGGCGGCGCTGGCGGCGGCCTCGGCGGGCAGCTCGTCCAGTGCGGCCCGGAGTTGGTCGGCGCCGGTGGCCTGCAGGGCGGCCAGCGCGTCCTCCCAGCCCCGCCGGTGGATGGCGGCGAGCTGTACCCGAAGCGGGACCTGGCAGTCGAGCAGGTCGTCGTGGGACCAGCCGCACTTGCCGCAGTAGGGCGGCTCGTCGTCCTCGCCGGGGAGGTCGTTGACCGCCTCGCCGACCAGGTCGCCGACGACGAACAGCAGGCACTCCTCGCAGCCGGCCCCGTGGCTGCCGTCGTGGCCGGCGCCAGCCAACGCTGACCGGCGCGGCAGTGACGGGTCCGCGAGCAGGGCCGTGACCGTGGCTGGGACGGGGCGAACATCCTCGATGGTGCGGCGGAGCCGAAGGGCCGCGACGGCGACCCGGGCGGCCATGGTGTCGGGCGCGTCGACCAGGAAGCCGATGTGGTCCTGGCCGCGAAGGCGGACAAGCCAGAGTGGCGGCATGGTGGTCTCTCCTGAAGGTCGGATCGGGGTGGTTGGCGGGTGTCGACGCCAGTACTGCCTCAGCGCGCCTGGTCGGTGGCGGTGTCATCGGCGCGATTGGCGGGCGGGTCGAACCAGACGTCGCGGCACACCACCATCGGGCCGGTGCCGTGGTCGAACAGGAACAGGCGCACCTGCCCGTGGGGGCAGCGCACTTCGATCCCGTCGAACCGCAGCCCCACCTCGTCCAGGCCGGGCGCGGTGGCGACCTGGCGGACGTCGGTCAGGTGGAAGCGCTCGATCGCGCGCTGGATGGCGCTGTCCACGCCGGCGGTGACCGGCTGCCAGGCAAGCCGGTCGATCAGCCGGGCGATCCACGGCTTGCTGACGGTGGTGTGGTCCTCGGTGCGGACGTGGTGCAAGGGGGGCGCGTCCAGGGAGATCCAGGTGCGCTGTGGGCGGCCAGCCTGTTGGGCGGCCGGGGTGTACCGGTGCGGATCGGCCAGCGGGCCGAAGTCGACGTGGTCGACCGGCACCCGCAGCAGCCCATCACCACCGTCGGGGGTCACGGTCACGTACCGGCTGTCCTGGGCGACGGCGGTGCCGTACCCCAACGACGTGCCCTTGTCGTCGCGGTTCAGATATGAGCATCGCCTGTTCACCGCATCTCCTCCTCCAACGACGCTGGGCGAGTCGCGCCCGGTTGGGTCCTCGACGAGCGGCCGGTGCGCAACGCGGAGCCGGTGCTCACCGTGAGGAGTCGCGCGCCGGGCCGAGATGGGTCCGCTACCGCGCCGCCGCTGCCCGCCGGCGGCGGGTCG
>WNFZ01006278.1_pt1 | contig 14976 bp, 15 predicted proteins | sample 5400081 | NCBI WGS metagenome assembly WNFZ01 (sample SAMN13153365, study PRJNA577476) | soil metagenome | isolation source: 80 cm soil or saprolite under grassland replicate 1 | place: USA:California | collected 2016-06-15 | reverse complement strand
GAGAAGTGCGTCCAGCAGGGAAAGCTGCAGAATGCCATCTCCGAGTACGAAAAGATCCTCAAGGCCGATCCTAAAGACCTGACCGTGATGAACACGGTGGGTGACCTTTATGCCCGCCTCGGCGAGAACGACAAAGCCGCCACATGCTTCAAAAGCGTTGGCGACGCCTATGCCTCACAGGGTTTCACCGTGAAGGCAATCGCCATGTACAAGAAGCTCAGCAAATTGAAAGCTTCGATGGAGTGCGTTCTTCGGCTGGCTGAACTGTACACGCAGCAGGGTCTGTTCAATGACGCCCGCGCCCAGTATTTGCAGGTAGCAGAAGACTTTCTCAAAACGGGGCAGCTGGAACAGGCAGTCAAGATTTTTGAAAAAACGCTCGAGATGGATCCGGACAATGTTCCGATGCGAACCAAGCTGGCTGAGGTTTACGTTCGCATGGGCAAGAAACCGGAAGCGTGGAAGATTCTCACAGCGGCCGCAGAGAGTCTTCGTGCCAAGGGCCAGCTTGCTGCCGCCGACGAGATTCTGCAACGCATGCTCAAGCTGGAACCCGGCAACAGCTACGCGCTGATGCTACGTGGACGTGCGGCACTCGAAGCCGGCGACGCGGCGGCCGCGGTTACGTCGCTGACCAAAATCGCGGACCTGGATAGCAACGCTGACGCGCTCAAATTGCTCTTTCAAGCCTACCTGCGAACCAAGAAGTTCACGGAAGCCGGAACTCTCGCTGAAAAACTTGCCAATGTACACGACGATAGTTCCGCAGTCTGTGAGTATTCCGATGCGCTGATGGAGGCCCAGCAGTACCGGGAGGCCTTGCAGGTGTTTGAAGAGCACGCCGACCGAATGCTGCGGAACGATGGAACCAAGCTGGTTGAGTCGCTACATTCCATCGTTGGCTACGTCAAAGACGACCCGCAGGCCCTGGAAACCGTGCTTCTGCTATATCAGAAAGCCGGCGAGAACACTCATCTTACCGAAGTTTACGAGTTGCTGGCGCACGCGTATGTGCAGGCCAATGATCTTGAGAAGGCGCGCGAGTACTACCTGAAGTTGATGCAGCTCGAGCCCGCGAACCAGATGCATGCGCGGAATTATCAGCAGGTGGCCGAGAAGCAGGGCGTATCGAATACTCCCCACCTGATCACCGCGGAAGAGGGCGGTGTGCTGGTGGATGAGCTGGAGGCAACAGCTCCATTCATTGAGCAGCAGTACGACGACGAGACTTCGCTGGCGCTGCGCGCGGCTTTGACTGACGCCGAACTGTTCATCTCCTACAACATGCCGGGCAAGGCGCTGGAGCCATTGGTTGCCATCTTGCCGAAGACTCCGCGGGACTTACGGGTCAATCAGAAACTGGCAGCGTTGCAGACACGTGCCGGCAAATTCGCAGAAGCCGCCGCATGCCGCCGCACTTTGGAGAGCATTTATCATGACGGCGGCCACGCCGAAGAAGCGTCCCGGTACGGCGATCTTGCGGCGAGATACGAGCATCGCAGTGCTAACGAAGCGGGAACTGCCGTCGTAGCGGCCGCGTCAGATCCAGCGACTGCAGTTGCAACGCAATCTACACATGCTCCGGAATTCGAAATATCAGCTCCTGTGGTTGACACCTCAGGACATGACGAACATGCTCCGGCAGCCGCACATTCCGCGCCAGCAGTTTCGACCACGCCAAGCGGCGTCTTCTTCCATGTCCCTGGGTCTCCAGCCCAGCCCAAACCTCAGCTAGCACAAGACCTCCCTGCGGGGGCGGCGCATACTGACGCCGAAACCGAGGGCGTGGTCACGGACCATACGAGCGAGTGGGAAGAGGATCTCGAAGTTGAATCGATGCCGGTAGAGCCAGCGGTTACCGATGCGGCACCAACGGTCGCTGCCACGGCTGCTCCAGAAACATCTTCAGCAGAGCCGGAAGTCGAAATCGTTCCTTCGCGCGGCTCAGAGCTCGAAGAATCCATGGAGGAGGTCCGTTTCTATCTTGGCCAGGGCATGCTGGACCAGGCCGAGAATGTCCTCTCGAAACTGGAGGCGCAAGCGCCCGACTCGCCGGAGCTCGCGGTCCTGCGTCTCGGCCTGGACTCCGCGAAACAGGGCACTGCCCAAGAATCCGAAGCAGAGATTTCCATCGACGAGACGCTGGACACAGAGACTGAAGCTCCAGTTGTCGAGGCAGTACCTGAGCCACAAGTCCAGGCGGCGCCTGCGATGAAGCAGCCGTGGCCGCAAGTGCGTCCCGCAGCACCTGAGCCGGAACATCCCAAGGCGCCACAGACAGAACGGCCTGTCCTGCAGGAACTTGTTTCAGATCTCGAGGCCTCGCTGGGCGATAATTTTCTGGAGGAACAGAGACCAGCGGCGCCTGCCGAAGCCGCAATGGTGCACGAATCGCGTACGGCAGCACAGGAGTTCCGCTCAGGCAGCCTCGATGATTTCGTCTCGGACCTTGAAGAGTCGCTCGGATCTGACTTGCCACAAGTGCACGAGGAAGCGGCCTATGCAGCACCGGCAGCACCCGCAGCAATGGTCGCGCCGCCGATGGCACATGCCGCAGCTGTGTCCGCGGGCGCGGGAAGTCTCAGTGCGTCTGCTCCTCCAATCCGGCCAGAACCGCAAACTTTTCATCCTCGGGTCCCGACGACTACTTCGTCGGTGCATTCCGCCACAGGAGTCGATCTTGCCGACATGTTCGGCGAACTCAAGCAAGAGCTGGAAGGCGAAACATCGAGCACGGATGAAGATCCTGAGACGCATTACAACCTGGGCGTTGCTTTCCGCGAAATGGGCCTGCTCGACGAAGCCATTGGAGAATTCCAGAAAGTGACCCAGGCTTCGGAACACGGACACCCGTTCCCGCAACTGATGCAGACTTATACCTGGCTTGCGCAATGCTTCCTGGACAAGGGAATTCCGCAAGCGGCCATTCGTTGGTACGAAACCGCGTTGAAGATGCCTGTCGATCAGGAAACGCGCACCGCTCTGCACTACGAACTGGCGTCATCGCTCGAGAGCGCTGGAAACAAGACCGAGGCGCTCAAGAATTTCCTCGAAGTTTACGGCAGCAACATTGATTATCGGGACGTTGGCGAGCGGATCAAAGCCCTGAGGCCGTAAAATACTCGGATGTGTCCGAACTCACCCGGCGGTTCTCGCAAGCTGCAAATCTGGAGCCTTGCATGACCGTCGATCCGAAAACCATCCCGTCGGTCTCGTTTTCAGAAGGGTCCCAAGGTACGCCGGCAGCTCAGGCTTCCACGCAGAGCAATACTGGCAAAGCCAATCGCTCGGCGCCCATGTCGCACGTTTGGCTCCTGCGCCTTCGTGCGCTGCTGTTCGTTACCGTCTGCGCAACATTTGGCGTGCTGTTGATTATCCTGCCATGGACAGACAAATGGACCGACAACGCGTTGCTCTTGTCCATGCCCGAGTTGCGCCCGATCCTTTCGAACGGATTCGTGCGAGGGCTGTGCAGCGGGTTGGGAATTCTGGACTTGTGGCTGGGGTTCTGGGAGGCCATCTACTATCATGAGAAGCCAGTGGGCAGTGGCCAGTGATCAGTGTTCAGTTGCGTCCATACATCTTGTCCCTCTGTAAATCCATACTTCAGGAATAGGCCATCAACACCTATACTGGCCACTAACCACTAGCCACTGACCACTTCTATGAGATCGGAACACGATAAAATCGCGCCCCTCGCTTACGAAAACCCTCAATTCTTAAACAGTCCCGACGGACGTATTCTGCGAATCATGTCGGAGTACGTCGAGCCGCTCGCGCGGTTTCGTCGCGAACAGATCCAGGACACGGTAGTGTTCTTCGGTTCGGCGCGTTTCCTCAGCCTCGCGGATGCCAACAAGGCGGCGCAAGAACTCCCGGCGGAAACCGAGGATGGGAAGCGCAAACTGGCTCTGGCTGGCGTGGACATGGCGCGCTATTACGAAGACGCCCGGCGCATGGCATTTCTGCTCAGCGAGTGGGCCGCTACCATTCCGGCGCGCCGGCGGCGATTCGTCGTTACCACAGGGGGAGGGCCCGGAATCATGGAGGCCGCAAACCGTGGCGCCCGCGAGGCGGGCGCGAAGACTATTGGCCTGAACATCCGGCTCCCGTTCGAGCAGTGCCCGAACCCATACATCACGCCTTCGCTCAACTTGGAGTTTCACTACTTCTTCATGCGCAAATTCTGGTTCGCGTACCTGGCAAAGGCACTGGTGATTTTCCCTGGCGGCTTCGGCACCCTGGACGAGCTGTTTGAAATCCTGACTCTCGCTCAGACCCAGAAGCTGGCAAAGAAGATTCTGGTCGTAATCTATGGTCGCGAGTATTGGGACCGGCTGATCAATTTCCAAGTGATGTCGGACGCCGGCGCAATTTCTCCGGTGGATCTTGAGCTGTTCAAAATGGTAGATACGCCGGAAGAAGGCTTCGAGTATCTGAAAGAGGGGCTGACGAAATACCATCTCGGGCCCGACCGCCCGCGACGAGTGGGAGAAGTGTCACCGGAAATCGCGAAGACGAATCCTTAAGAACAGTTGTCAGTTGCCAGCTGTCAGTAAGTTCGACATGAGAACTGGCAACTGATAACTGGCAACTGATCCTTTGCTTTTTTATTACATTACCGACCGCGCGCAGTTCCCTGGACCGGAACACCGGCGCCGGGAACTACTCATCGAACGAATCGTGCAGGCTGGGCTCGCGGGAGTCGACTACGTCCAGGTGCGCGAGAAAGACCTTCCTTCGCGAGAACTGGAAGATCTCGCTCGGGTCATCGTGCAGAAAGTGCGTGAAGCCGGCAGCGCGACTCGCATCCTGATCAACTCTCGCACTGATGTTGCGCTTGCAGCAGGCGCCGATGGCGTACACATCAGATCGAATGATGTTTGTCCCGCCGACATGCGAAGAATCTGGAGTGCTGCTGGCGCTAATTCAAAACCCATCATCGCCGTTTCCTGCCACACCGAGCCGGAAGTGTTGGCTGCACAACTCGTGGGAGCGGATTTTGTCGTGTTTGGTCCGGTGTTCGAAAAGTCTGGAAAGTCCGGAATTGGCCTGTCTGAATTGCGAGCCGCCTGTAAGCACGGAATTCCCGTGCTTGCTCTTGGCGGCGTTAACTTTGAAAACTCCAGATCGTGTTTGGAGGCCGGAGCTGCGGGTGTAGCGGGAATTCGCCTGTTCCAGGACGGCAACTTGAGCGCTACTTTAAACCAACTTCGGGAAGTCTCACCCACGCGCTGACAGCATGGTCAAAATTTCTTCCAGCCCGTGCCGCAACCGCTTCAAATCTCCAGACGAATGGCTTGGAAAGGGCAATGGCGTCTGGGCTTTGCTCTCGATTCGAAGTTGCTGCCGCGCACCGGCAATGGTGAAACCCTCTTCATACAGCAACTGCTTGATGCGCAAGACGGTCTCAACTTCTTTGCGGCGGTACATGCGCTGGCCAGTACTGCTCTTGACCGGCTTGAGCTGGGGAAACTCCGTTTCCCAAAAGCGAAGGACGTAGGCAGGGAGCCGGCACAGCGCGGACACTTCCCCGATGCGGAAGTACAGCTTGTCCGGAATCACAATTTCGTCCTTGCGTGCTGCACTTACTTTTGACTTGGAGCGAGTACTCATGAGCAACTCCGTTTCACCAGCAACGAATGTCTCCCGCGTTTCTAGCACGATCGGGTGCAGCGAACAAGTGCGGGAAAGACATTCGAGCAATAAAAAACCTCTCGAAAGGGGTTTCCATCGAGAGGCCTTGTAAAACCTATACGCGAGATTGCTCTCTCGCTGTTAGTGCTTTTTCTTTTTGGCAGCCTTTTTCTTTGCTGGCATCTATTTTCCCTCCTGGACGATTTTCCCTTAAAACATCGTTACTCAGGGCCCGTTTACTACAGATGACCGCCGACATTTTGTGCCCGCAGCATCTCTGACTCAAGATATTGCGGTACGTTAATGCAATTGTCAACAATTTCTTTCGGGAGTAGGTATTGTTGAAAAGTACCATTTGGTAAATATCCACTTTAGAACTTTGCATTTAACTGCTCCGCTGGTTTCTGCGTCGGAACGAAATACGGCGGATCGTCAATGGATTCGCGGTATTCCAGACGTTTGCCGTCAATTTTCTTGATCGCGGCTGAGACGCGCTGACCGTCATTCATCTTCCGCGTGTTCCAGCGAAACTGGAATTCGTTGAGGTAATTAGGTAGATGCTTCCTGCTCACGCTGTGAAAGGTTCCCATCACTCCGCGACGAATCAGAGAGAACACGCCCTCGACAGTATTCGAGTGAACATCCGTTCCGGCGCGAACATATTCTCCAGCACTGTGCGTTACAGTTTCGTGACCCATGATGAATGCTTTCCCGACTTGCTTGTAGCCGGGATGCTCATCGGTTATCAGTCGGCATGAGAGGTCAGCGTTTTCTGCAATGAACTTCCCGAGCTGATCAGAGGTCACGCGCTGCATCATCTGAAAGCGAACGTCGCCGTCACGCTGAACGAGTCCGACCACTGGAACTTTGTCGGCACCTGCTCCGCGTTTCGATGCACCCTTGTAACGTGGTTTCCCGCCGATATAAACCTCATCGGCTTCTACGGTGCCCATCAACTTCTCTGGCGCGACTTCCCCCAATCCGTGGCGGATGCGACGAAGAATGAATAGAGCCGACTTGTGCGTGACTTCCATCTCCCGCGATAACTGCAACGCTGAGATTCCTTTTTTAGATGAACATGCTTTCCAGATCGCGTACACCCACACACGCAAAGGGAGGCGCGTCTCAGCGAAGATCGTTCCAGTGCGCACGGTGAAGAACTGGGAGCAATCGCGGCAGCGCCATCGGTAGTCCTTATTACGCTGCCCATCGCGCCCTACCATTTGGTACACGTTTACACTCCCGCACTTGACGCAGGCTGGGCAATCTCCCCAACGCTGCTTTTCCAACAATGCGACCGCCAATGGCTCGCTCACGGCTGCATTCCTGAGCGCCTCAAGAACCAATGATTTAGCGTGTTTCATTGGTAAAATGTAGCACCTATTTCAAGAAGTATCAAGATAATTCGGCGTCGTTGGCGTTAGAATCCATAGTCCGGAACGACACTGGCTGCTGTGACATCTCGAAATGATTTATTACATGGCAGTTATTGCACCTAATGTCAGCCGTGAACGGCCTGCCGCACAATGTAACCTTATTTCCACAATTTATGCACAGACCAGTCGCCTGAAGCCTCTTGCGGCTGATTTTCTCGCTACGCACAGAATCTGGCGTTTTATCCCTTGACAATGTCATGATCTGCTCCTAGTTTGTAGATGGATAGGTTAATAACTCTCAACTGCGAGGATATATGGACACGCCCACCACACGCTTCAAGATGAAGGTCGGGGAACACGAGTTTGACGCTGAAGGCTCCGCCGATTCGGTACGCGAGATTTTTCAAGCGTGGCAGGAACTTGTGAAGCTCGCAGTGACCTCTCCGGCTCCTGTGCAACCCCCACCCCAATTCACCGCGCCTATTGATGCCCGCGACCTTGTTGCCCAGCCGCAGAAAGCAGATGAACCAAACTCTATTGACTCTGCCTTGCCGAGGATCATGCGCTTGGAGAATCGCACCGTATCGCTTACCGCACGCCCTTCCAGCGTGCATGACGCGATTCTCGTCATGCTTTATGGCCAGAAAACTCTTCGGAACAACGATGCCGTCACTGGTGCGGAACTCCTCTCCGGACTTGCCTCCACTGGAGGCTTTGCAGTTTCCCGGCTTGACCGCATTCTCGACAAACTTGCGGAAGATGGGGATGTACTGGCGTTCGGCGAACGGCGAGGGAAGCGCTATCGACTTACGAATACGGGCATCGGCAAAGCCCGTTCTCTGGCAGCAGAGCGAATCAAGGCAGTTGCCTAAACAGTTCGTCCGCGTGTGGGAGACGTGAAATGAGAAGAGATTAAGGGTCGTGCTAGACGGCCCGAAACAAGTGGGGACGGCACGGTTTGAGCGCCTTCCCGTCCCCACATCTTGCACGCTACCGGATGCCCAAGTGCTGGAACTGGCAGACAGACGCGACTTGCACTCGCGTGACCTAAAAGGTCGTCCGGGTCCGATCCCCGGCTTGGGCACCATTTTACTGGCAGACAGGAATCTACGCGATAATACTACTAGATGGCGAAGAAACCAAAAACGAAGCGCAAGAAAAGCAAGCCGGGGCCGAACGAGGAGCGCTTGGTAATCAGCGGCGATCCTCAGAAGGCAATCGACAAACTGCTCCGCAAACCCACGCGCTAGCAATCCCTCATCGCGCCCACGCACCCTTATTTGGAAATCGGTTTTCAATAGCTACCTACTCCCGATTTCTTTTATATGAGACGTTTAGGTTTTGAGTCAGGAAGAAATCGGGCGATCGGGTGATCGGGCCATCGGTCGATCTGAAACCCACAACCGTTACGACCGCCGGGTACGCCGAGAGCGCAGAAAATCATTTTAGGTGCTTTCTCTGCGCGCTTGGCGATCTTTGCGGTGAGATGGTTTGTACCAGATCATCCGATCGTCCGATCACCCGATTCCTACGCTCCGGCGGGCATCTTCACGATCTTCTTCTGAATGGCGTAGGTGACCAGTTGCGCTTTGTTGTGGATGTTGAGCTTGCGCATCAGGTTGAACTTGTGGGCCTCGACCGTCTTGATACTTAGGCCAAGAATCGCGGCGATCTGGCGCACCGAGTTTCCCTCAGCGAGCATTTTGATCACTTCGCGTTCGCGCGGAGTCAGGGTTGATCCGCGGGCCACGCCGGACGTTGAGCGGGAACGAAAGTCGTCGACCAGCTTCCCGAGGACCTGCGGGCTCAGGTATTTTCTGCCGGCACTCACATCGCGCACGGCACCGATCAGGCGCGGGGCAGGGGCGTCCTTCAGAATGTAGCCGGAAGCGCCAGCATCCAAACACTGCAGCAGGTACTCTTCGTCCTCGTACATGGTGAGGAAAATTACCCGCCTGCCCGGCATTTCTCGGGTAATGCGCCGCGATGCCTCGAAACTGGAAAGGCCAGGCATCCCGATGTCCATTAGCACAACATCAGGCTTGAGGAACATTGCGCGTTCGATCGCCTCGGAAGCATCGCGCGCTTCGCCGACGACTTCAATCCCCGGTTCACTCTCGAGCACACGTTTAAGTCCGTCGCGGAAGAGCGTGTGATCGTCAACAATGAGACAGCGAATTGGCATGAGATTTTGCGGGCTCAGGCTGCGGTAACGCGCTGCAGCGCATTCTCCGGTGCAGTTGAACTGACGGGACGGTCGTGTTCGAGCGGGAAGACCAGCCGTACACGTGTCCCCTTCTCCCGCCCCGAGCGGATCTTCACCGATCCGCCTAACGCCGCCGCCCTCTCCTGCATCCCCGTCAGCCCAAAGCCGTGCTCCCGAACCAATCGCGGCGAAAAGCCGATGCCGTCATCTTCGATCTGAACGGAGACTTTGCTTAAGGTCACTTGCATGCTCACGGTAAAGTTCCTGGCCTGGGAATGTTTGGCAACATTGTGCAATGCTTCCTGCACGGACCTGTAAATCGCAACCTCCAGGTCGTGGCTGAGGGGTTCGAGGTTTTCCGGCAGTTTCAAGTGCGGCGCGATGCCGGTGTGCCTGGAGACAAGTTGCGTTTCTCGTCGAATAGCCGCGATGAGTCCCAACTCCTCCAGCACGCGAGGAGAAAGTCGCGCAATCGTGCGTCGCAGGCCTTCAATCGTGCGATCCAGCAGTTCTAAAGACTCTTGGAGCTTGCCTTTCTCTTCCTCGGTTCCTGCATCGTGGGCCAGCATCTCGAGCTGAAACCGCAAGACCATCAACCCTTGTCCGGTTTCGTCGTGCAGTTCCCGGCTGATCCGGCGGCGCTCTTCCTCCTGGGCGTTCAACAATTGCCGGGATAGCTCGGTCGGCTCTGCAGTTTCGATCGCGGCCGACTTAGGCGTGCGTCTGGAAGGCAATCGTCACCTCGGGTGGACGGCTTGGCTTAACTGTTATCTGCAGACGAGGTGACCTGAAGTCGTGCTTCGGGCTTTGCTCGTCATTGTAGCAAGCGCTGAGTAAACGACACATATACAGGCAGATGTTTGATGAGGACCGGAGTTCCGGGTTTGCCCGGCTGTTCGCGTAAACACAATCGGCTACAATCCTTTAGTGCTGAAATACTTCACGTCTGGGGAGTCTCACGGGGAGGCGCTCGTCGCATTTCTCTCCGGCTTACCCGCCGGACTGGGTGTTTCGCTGGATTTCGTTAATCGGGAGCTATGGCGTCGGCAGCAGGGGTATGGCCGCGGCGGACGCATGAAAATCGAGCGGGATACGGCGCGGATTCTGTCCGGAGTGCGGCATGGAAAGACCATCGCCTCGCCGATTTCAGTGCTGATCGAGAACCGAGACTGGAAGAACTGGCAGGAACAGCTCCCGGTCGAGCCAGGAGATCCCAAATTACACAAGCGCGTGGCGTCCCCGCGGCCGGGTCATGCCGACCTTGCCGGAGCGCTGAAGTACAACTTCCCTGAGGCACGATACGTTCTGGAGCGGGCGTCTGCGCGGGAAACCACGGCCCGGGTTGCGATAGGCGCGCTTGCTAAGTTGTTCCTGCGTGAGCTTGGGATTGAGGTCCTGAGCCAAGTGGTTGCGGTCGGGGCAGCGCGGGTCACGCGCGTAGTCCCATGGGAGAAAGTTCAGGCAAGTTGCGGCCGCGAAGAGATCCTGTTGAACCGAGGTTGTCGCGCATAATGTTCCGCCCGGACTGGGTACCTACATTCAATGGGACGAGCGGCTCGATGCGCAGCTTGCGGCGGCAATCATGTCGATGCAGGCGGTCAAAGCGGTTGAGATCGGATCGGGCGTTACGGCTGCTTACTCTCCCGGCTCTGCTGTTCATGACGAAATTAGCTACGAGGCGAAGGCTGGATATACGCACTTTTCCCGCCCGCACAACAATGCCGGGGGAATTGAAGGCGGCGTATCGAACGGCGAAGAAATCCGTGTGCGCGGGTATCTGAAACCGATTTCCACGTTACGGCGTCCGTTACAATCAGTGGACTTCGAGACGCGCGAGCCGGTTAAAGCCGCGTACGAGCGCTCGGATGTGTGCGTGGTACCAGCCGCTGGCGTCGTAGGCGAAGCGATGGTCGCGCTCACGCTGGCACGTGTCGCGCTGGAAAAGTTTGGCGGCGATTCGATGACAGAAACGCGCCGGAATTTCGAAGGTTATTTGGGGCAATTGAAGAACTTCTAGGTGCACGGTTGAAGGCCGAGAGCCGACGACCGACGACCGACGACTTAGAACTCAATGATCTATCCCATCGTAAAATTTGGAAACTCAGTTCTGGAAACTCCCGCTACGCCAGTGACGGACTTCGGCGCCGAGCTGAAAAAGCTGGTCGAGGACATGTTCGAGTCCATGTACGAGGCCAAGGGGGTGGGCCTGGCCGCGCCGCAGATCGGCATTTCCAAACGGCTAGCGGTCATCGACGTGACGTTCAAAGAGGATCCCAAAGCCAAGCTGGTGCTGGCCAATCCGGAGATCATTCACCGCGAAGGCAAGCAGACGCAGAGCGAAGGCTGCCTCAGCATTCCCGATTTCCGCGAAAATGTGACCCGGCCGAAGATCGTCACCGTGCGCGCCCAGGACATCCACGGCAAATGGTTCGAAAAGACCGGAGAGGACCTGCTCGCCCGCGCCTTCCTGCACGAAACCGATCATTTGAACGGCAAACTGTATATCAGCCACATCAGCGCCCTGAAGCGGGACCTGATGAAGCGAAAGATCCGCAAGCTGGTGAAAGCGGGAGAATGGTAGGAACCGGGGATCGGCTCTGGTTTTCCTTTGCGCGCTTCGCGTTCTTTGCGGTTGACAGATCTAAAATCATAAACCGCAAAGATCGCAAAGTTCGCGAAGTCAAAAGATCCGCAAGCTGGTGAAAGCGGGACAATGGTAGAAACGGGGATCGGATCTGGTTTTTCCTTTGTGCGCTTCGCGTTCTTTGCGGTTGACAGATCTAAAATCATAAACCGCAAAGATCGCAAAGTTCGCGAAGTCAAAAGATCCGCAAGCTGGTGAAAGCGGGACAATGGTAGGAACCGGGGATCGGATCTGGTTTTTCCTTTGCGCGCTTCGCGTTCTTTGCGGTTGACAGATCTAAAATCATAAGCCGCAAAGATCGCAAAGTTCGCGAGTCAAAACGAAAACGTATGGTTTCCAGATCACCCGATGATGCGATTAGTAAATCAACCGGCTACCCAATGAATCTGGTTTTCTGCGGAACGCCTGCCTTTGCTGTCCCCGCGCTGGAGAAACTCGTCGAAGCTGGGCATCACCTTCACCTTGTCCTCACTCAGCCTGACCGGGCAAAGGGACGCGGGCTCGAACTCGTTGCTTCTCCCGTGAAGCAGAGCGCGCTGAAGCTGAACCTGCCGATTTACCAACCGGAGAAAATCAAAACCAACGAAGAATTGCAGTCCCGTCTGCGCGAAATTGCGCCCGACGCGATCGTCGTGGTTGGCTACGGCCGCATCATTCCGAAATGGATGGTCGACCTGCCGCGCTACGGCAACATCAACCTGCACGCTTCCATGTTGCCGAAATATCGCGGTGCCGCGCCGATTCAGTGGGCGCTAGCGAAGGGGGAGAAGATCACCGGCGTGACCACAATGCACATCAACGAGGGTCTCGACACCGGAGAAATTCTGCTTCAACAGGAACTCGCGATTGAAGACGCCGACACCTCCGAGACTCTCGCGCCGAGGCTGGCAGCAATCGGTGCAGACCTGATGGTCGAAACCTTACGACGTCTGCACGCGTGGACGATCACCCCGCAGCCGCAGAACGATTCCGAAGCCAGCCTCGCACCGATTCTCACCAAAGAAGACGCTCGCATCGACTTCCATCGCACCGCGGAGGAAATCTATAACCGCCTGCGCGGATTCCAGCCCTGGCCGGGAGCCTTCACGAAGTTCCGCGGCAAGATGCTGGGCTTGACCGCGGCGAGGCTAGTGTCCGGGCAAGTCACAGAACCGCTAAGCGAAGGCCAACTACTTGTGCGCGGCTCCCAGTTCTTAGTCGGCTGCGGTCAAAATACCGTACTTGAGCTGCTTGAAGTGCAACCCGAAGGTAAGAAGCGCATGCGGGTGCGAGATTTCGCACAGGGTTATCGGCCGCAAAGCAGCGAGGGTCTCGGACGATAGAAGACCTCGGTTGCTACCGAGTGATCGCGCTCCTGTGGAATGCGGTAACCAATGACTCCGCCACCAGAATAACAACTGCCGTGAATCCAACCGAAAGAACCAACGCCAAAAGCAATCGCGCCATAGATCGGGGAACTCGTTCTGCATCGGAGAAGAGAGTTATCGAAACTGACCCAACCACTGCGGAACCGACTAAGCAGAGCACCGAACCGATTAGCCAGCCCCTTGCCCATCCTTGTGCGGCCGCAACGTCCGCTTCACGGCCACTTAAGCCCAGCAATGCACCCACAACAATGCCCTGGCCAACAGAACCGATATAACAGACCGCGGACCCTATTGAGAGAAGCGCCGCGAGGACGGCTAACGGCCACGTGCGTAGTTGGTTTTGAGAAAGCATAGCCGCCTTGTTCTGCAGACTGTCTCCCGCCGGATTGTATCTGATTGCCTGTTTACCGGATCATTCAATCACCTGATGGCTCTAGAATCTCCTCATGCCTGTTTCCCTCGCCCGTGCCGCGGCTTTCGACATTCTGCTGAGGGTTGATACCACTGACGCTTACGCGTCGGAGCTGCTGCATTCTTCGCGCGTGGCGGCTCTCTCTCCGGCGGATCACGGGTTGGCTACGGAGATCGTAATGGGCGTGCTGCGCTGGCGTAGCGTCCTCGATGAGCAGATCGCGGCGCACACAAGCCAGGCGCTGGCGAAGTTCGATGACGAGGTGCTCACGGCGCTGCGCATCGGAGCGTATCAGTTGCTTTTTCTCGACAGGATTCCTGCGCACGCCGCCATCAATGAAAGCGTGGAACTGGTGAAGAAGGCACGCAAGCGCTCGGCTGCGGGGATGGTGAACGCGGTGTTGCGGAAGATCAACCCCAATCCCTCAGCGGCTAAAGCCGCGATCAATTTTGGCGATCTTTCGGCTGGGCTAAAAGCCCAGCCCTCCGAAACCCTGGCCGCACCCGCATTTCCTCAACGTCGAGTAACCCTCCCTGCTTTGTCATCCCGAGCGCAGCCGAGGGACCTGCTTTTGTCCCGCAATAGCAATGCTGCGGGTGCCCATCCCGCATGGCTCGTGCAACGCTGGAACGAGGCGTATGGCACAACAGCGGCGCAAGCCATCTGCGCCTACGATCAGCAGGCGCCCAAAACGACCATCCGCACCGATGCGGCACTTATTGAGGAGCTTAGGCGCGATGGAATCCAGGTCGAACCAGGCAAACTGTTGACCCACGCTCGCATTGTCACCAGCGGCGACGTCGCTCGCACGCAAGCCTTCCGCGAGCGGCGGCTCGTGATTCAAGACGAAGGTTCGCAACTCATCGCACTGCTGGTTGGTCACGGACACCGCATTCTCGACTGCTGCGCCGCGCCCGGTGGAAAGACCCGTATCCTCGCGCAACAAGATCCAAATGCGATAGTCGTCGCCATGGAAATGCACCCTCATCGCGCGGCCCTGCTCAAACGGCTTGTTCCCTTACCCAACGTTCAGGTTGTGGTTGCGGACGCGCGGACCATGCCATTCGACGGCAACTTCGATCGCATCCTGGTTGACGCGCCTTGTACAGGCACGGGAACACTTGCGCGTAATCCCGATATCAAGTGGCGGCTCACGCCGGACGACATCACGCGTTTGCAGGCGTATCAACTCGAAATCCTCACTGCCGCAATGAGGCACGCTGCCCCGGGAGGTCGAATTCTCTACTCGACGTGTTCGCTGGAGCCGGAAGAGAACGAAGGCGTGATCGACAATGCTCTGCTGACACAATCCGGATTCCGCGTTCTGGCTCTGC
>WNFZ01004729.1_pt1 | contig 14981 bp, 7 predicted proteins | sample 5400081 | NCBI WGS metagenome assembly WNFZ01 (sample SAMN13153365, study PRJNA577476) | soil metagenome | isolation source: 80 cm soil or saprolite under grassland replicate 1 | place: USA:California | collected 2016-06-15 | reverse complement strand
CGGTTACAACCCGCAAAATGGCCGAGCATTCTTCTGTGTGTCGGATAACGGAGTCCTCGTTTATCGTTCCAGTATCCTGCTGGACTCACAACTATTCTGGTACGACCGATCCGGCAAACAAATCGAAAAAGTAGGAACACCGGGCTTAATAACTGCGCCCGCGCTCTCACCGGATGAAAAGATAGTTGCCTTCAGCCGCTTCGAGCAAGGGCTGGAAAGTAGCGATGTGTGGTTAGTCGATCTCGCTCGCGGCGCCAGCTCTCGTTTCACGTTCGATCCGGCAGCGGATTTCAATCCGGTCTGGTCACCAGACAGCACGCGGATCGTATTCTCGTCAACTAGGTTGGGTTTACCGGATTTATATTTAAAGGCCTCCAGCGGGGCGGGTAACGAAGAACTCCTCCTCAAATCAGGAGGCGCGAAGTCTGCAAATGATTGGTCATCGGATGGGCGGTTTATACTTTATGAGGAACTCAATCCCAAGACAGATAATGATCTTTGGGTCCTACCGCTATTCGGCGACAAAACGCCCGTGCCTTTTCTGCAGACGAACTTCAGCGAAGCGCAGGCGAAATTTTCACCCGACGGAAAATGGATCGCCTACTTTTCGAACGAATCAGGAACGGGTCAGGTCTATGTCCAAAACTTTCCCGCAACCGGAGGTAAATGGATGGTGTCCACCAATGGCGGCACTAGCCCGAGGTGGCGTCAGGATGGGAAAGAACTATTTTATATTGCACCTGACAGGAAACTGATGGCCGTGGATGTTCGAGGAGACTCAGACAAATTCGAGGTGGGGAGTCCTCGGGCACTATTCGAATTGCATGGTGTTTCTATTGGTCCTGCCAGTATTTACTCGGTTAGTCATGGCGGTCAGCGTTTTCTCTTGAACACGCTCCTTGAAGAAAATTCATCGGCCCCGATGACGGTAGTTGAGAACTGGACCGCAGCATTGAAGCGCTAGTCGGCAACCATCTTTTACCCAAGGAAATTTTTCTCAGCAATCAATTCCGAAACTCCTGCGAAATCATCAAGCCGTGGATGCCGCCGTCCAGAATGCCAATGCCGACGCGGCCGAATTGTGGATACAAGATGTTGGCACGATGGCCCGGTGAGTTCATCAAGCCTCTATGTGCGACCTGCACTGTCGGAGCAAGCGCCAGGTTTTCTCCGGCAGTCAGAAAACGAACATTCGCTGCGCGCATGCGATCGAACGGATCGCGACCCTCCGGCGTGTCGTGCGCAAAATAGCTGCGCGCAAACATGTCCACCGAGTGCCGCCGCGCGACTTCCGTGAGCTCCGGATCGGGCGCGAGCGGCTTTAGACCCGCTGCCACTCGCTCCTGGTTTACAAGTTCCAACATCCTCGCTTCCAAATCCGGACGAGGTCGCGGGTTCGCAACCGTATAAGGCAGCGAAACGCGCTCGTGTGATTCGGGTTGAATCGTGAGCAGATTGAGTGTTTCGGCAATGGCTTCTGCAAAGACTGGATGAAGCGCGGCTTCGATTCTTTCCGCGTAGACGGCGAGATGGTTTGCCAGCGGGCTCTCGCGGGTGCGCTCGCGCAACCCTTCACTCAGCGGCATGGCCAGCAGCAACGCGGCAACAAGCGCCGCTGTAATCAAGCCGTTCGCGAGACCCGGTACAACACCGAGCAGTCGGTTGAACGTTTTCTCATGAACTTCTTTTGGCAGGCGTCGAAGCAGGGCGTAGCCAATAATTTGCACGAGACCACCTGCTGCAATTGCTACCACTACAAACGCAATCGGGCGATTCCAAACTTCAGGCCAAAACGCAACGTGTGCTCTCAGCCATCGCGCTACCGGCTGATAAAACCGCAGACCGGCGATAAGAACCAAAGCCCAACCCAGCAGATCAAGTACGCCCAGTATGAAGCCGCGTCGCCAGCCGTTGAGCACGCTCAACAGCACGAGCAAGATGAGCAAAATGTCGATTAGGTTGAAAGACATGGTCTAAACAGGGGAAAAGGGGAAAAGGGGAAAAGGGGAAGAGCGGAAAAGGGGAAAGGGGAAAGGGGAAAAGGGGAAGAGGGGAAGAGGGGAAGAGGGGAAAAGGGAAAGGGGAAGGGGAAGGCGAAGAGGTAGAAGCCTTCCGCGATTTTTATTTCACGCCGTTAACGCGGTGAAGAGTTTGCTGCCGAGCGAACTGCATTGCCGAGCGTTTACTGCTTTCGTGATCCACCCAGTCATCGCGTTAACACACAATTGGAATTTGGGTTCCGAACGTGGCGTTCACGTACGCAAAGAACGCCTGGGCCGAGGCCGTGTCTAAACGGTAATCGACATTCGTTGAACGGCAGACCGAGTCTCCGGTGATCGTGATTGCCGCAAGCAATTGTTGACCATTTACGGTAAAAAAGTTTGGTCCACCCGAATCACCAAAGCACGTGCCGCCATCTCCCGTAGCCGGGTTTTGCGAAAGACGTATGTAACCACCATTCAGCGAATTGAAGCTGGAGAATGCATACATTCGCGGAATGGGATTCATGTCCTGAAAGTATGGAACACCACCGCCGACCACTCGGTTCTGCACGCCGTAACCTACGGCGGTGAACACGGCGCCTTTCAAACCATTCGTCGCCACGAGCTGATCGAGCAAACCACACGCCGGCAACGTCGCAGGCGTAAGTCTGACGGTTGAGTCTAGTACCAGCGCGCCGATGTCACCCGAGTCACTCTGGCTCTGGTTGTAATTGGGATTAGTCACCACAAAGCTTACGGCAACCAATTTCGTCTTGTTACTGGTCAATTCCCCAAAAGGGATTGAAGGATCGAAACTCGCGTAGGCTGTATAACCACGCGGCGCAAGGGTGCTGGTGAAGTAGGCCGTGCAGTGGCTCGCGGTCAGGAAAACGTTGGGTGCGATCAGAGTGCCGGAACAGATTGGGAAAATCTGGCCTGTCGTAGGCGATTTAACAATGAACGCGCCGGTGTTGCTGTAAGTGTTGTTGGAATCGATGAATCCATACGTGATGGCGCGACTGCGCGATGGAGCAATGAGCAGAGCAGCGCAGAAGATTGTCAGAAGAAGGACGAGGACGTACTTTGAGCGTCGCATAATGGAGTCTCCTTTGTGGAAATAGGGGGGGATGGTTGGCGGATTATAAACGAAGCGTGGCGCGGGGAGAAGCGGAGGTAGAAAGCGTAATCGGCAATCAGCAGTCGGCAATCGGATCACACACAAGTGATGCCGGCAGCACTGACATTCTCTGCGCGCGAACTAAAAGTTTGTGTTACTCCGGCAAGCCGATGCGGCGGACGAGTTCGCCGAAACGCGGATCCGAGCGCAGGCCAGCGAATCTTGAATCCACCTTGATGCGCATAATAATGAGGTCGTGAGCCTTGTCTGACTCGTCAAGCCACGCGAAGGCCTTATCCTTGTCACCAAGAGCGGCATATATGATGGCGATTAGACCGGGCGCCACGTACTGCTGCCTGGAGAGTTGCAACAGCTCATCGAGATTTCTCTGCGCCTCCTCTCGCTTGCCCACCACTGCGTACGTGCGTGCGAGTGCTGCCATCCCCAGCGCTTTGCCACCTGGTAGTTTGAGGACTTGCATAAACTCGAAGACAGCATCCTCATACTTGCCCTTTTCTTCGTAAACGTAGCCGAGACGGTAATGAGCAAGAAAAAAGTTCGGATCCATCTCCACGGTCCTGCGCAGTTGCTCGATGGCCTGATCCGGCTGACCAGCAAGAGCAAGGATCCGGCCCAGCCACGCGTTTATAGAGAGCGAGAGCGGATCCAGCTCATGCGCTCGTCTTATCTCTCCCAATGCCTCGGGTTGTCGACCGAGTACCGTTAAGTACACGGCATACCAATGGTGGGCTACCGGATAGTTAGGATTGAGCTCAATGGCTCTTTTGTATTCGCGCTCGGCGCCTGCCCAGTCTCGGTCGTAAAAACACTTAACGTGGGCCAGTGAAACGTGAGGCTCGGCGAGTGTCTCATCGATTTCTAGCGCCTTTAGTGCGGCGGCCTTCGCTTTTGGCAGCACCTCATTTGGCGGCATGTCTCCTCCTGCCTCCGGGCCGCCCAAAAGATCGTAGGTATCAGCCAGACCACTGTAAGCCAGGGCGAAGTTAGGATCTCGCTCGATTGCCTGCTGAAAATACTCAAGAGACTTGTGCATCGCCTCCGGGCTTCGCTTGTTCCAGTAAAACCGTCCTTTCATATAGAGCTGATAGGCCTCGTTGCTCTCGGTATAGTGCTTGGCCAGGCCTGTCTCCTGCCCGGAGACTCTGAGCCTAAGTTTGTCAACAATCTCTCGCGCAATCTCGCGCTGAGTCGCCAGTAGTTCCGACATTTTTCGTTCATACTGCTCGCCCCATAGCAGGCGGTTGTAACGAACGTCCACCAGTTCAGCGCTGATCGTCAGGTTGTCGCCGCGTTGAACCATCCTTCCTGAGAGCACAGCGCTCACACCGAGTTCCTGGCCGACTTTGACGGGATCTATTTCCCGGCCCTTGTAATGAAAGACCGAACTGGTGGGACTGACTTTCAAGTTGGGCAACTGCGACAGCCGATAGATCAGCGACTCTGCCAGGCCATCGGAAAGATATTCCGTGTCCGCTTCGGTGCTTCGATTCTGGAAAGGCAAAACAGCGATTGAGTCAATTGCGACGTCGGCGTTACGCGCGCGCAGATAGAGGCCGAGACTGATGCCACCGATGACCAGCAGTAACACAGCAATCGTCGCGGCGAGCTTGTGCTGCTTAATTCCGGAGACGATGTATTCCGCACTGGAGGATGCAGGGAAAGCGCCAGCCGGCGCCGTCGCTGCCGCCCCGCCAGAGACGGTCGCCACCGTGGCCTGGCCGCTTGTCATCGCGGGTCCGCTGCGTAACTCCGGCGCCACTGTGCGATCAATCTCAGCATCAACTTCGAGCTTCCGTTTCAGGTTGCGCAGATCGATGAGCAGGTCTCTGGCCGTCTGATAACGCTCTTCGCGATTCTTTGTAAGAGCCTTGCTCACGATCCGCTCAAGTTCGGCGGGTACTTCATGCGTATACCGCGTCAGCGGAGCAGGCTCCTTCTGCAAAATCAAGGAAATGATCTCCGTTGGAGTCTTGCCTTCAAACGGCGGGTGTCCGCTGATCATTTCATACAGCACAGCCCCGAGACTCCATAGATCGGTACGCTCATCGACCTTCGTGCCCTTGGCCTGTTCGGGCGACATGTAATTCGCAGTTCCCACCACCATGCCCTCGTGCGTATTGACCATTGCCCTGGTCGCTGCTTCGTTGTCGATGATGGAGGGCTCAGTCAGCTTGGCCAAACCGAAATCGACCACCTTGATGTAGCCATCGCGCCTCACCATTATGTTTTCCGGTTTGATGTCGCGATGAATAATTCCGGCGGCGTGCGCGTCAACGAGCGCACCGGCAGTTTGAATGGCAACATCAAGAATCTCGTTCAAACTCAGCGAGCCATTGAGAATGAGCCGGCGCAACGTTTTACCGTCAATAAATTCAGTCACGATGAAGGGCGAGTTGCCGCTAGTACCGACTTCATAAATTGTGAGGATGTGTGGATGATTTAAAGCTGATGCTGCCTTGGCTTCCTGGATGAAGCGCTGCAATCGCTTCGGATCAGACACTAAAGTTTCGGGAAGAATCTTGATTGCTACCGTTCGATCCAATTCCGTATCAAACGCAAGATACACTTCACCCATCCCACCGGCGCCAAGTTGCGAGCGGATTTCGTAGCGGCCGAGTTTTGCGCCTGCGGTAAGAGTCATCGCTTCAATAGGGTGGTCCAGTTCTTCACGATGCTAATCGGAATGGCTCCTCTTTCTTCAATTATTGAGTTGATGAGGAAGCGCTGCCCGTCGGCGCTGACCACGTAGTGATTTCTGAAATCTGTCGAAGTGAGGACGCGCGTGTCGAAGAGCAGCTTGGGCACACCCGCCTCGAACGTGGCCCCCGGCTTGACGTCCGCCGCCATGAGTTTCCTGCCGGCAGCGATGTAGAAAAGCTCACGGCCGTCGCGCCGCCACCTCGGCTGTGTCCCGCCGCCTGTCGAGACCCGCCACCTGCCGCCGGGGGCCGGGAATGTCTGGACGTAGACGTCCCGTGTGCCCGACTCGTCCGAAGTGTAGGCTATCCATTTCCCGTCCGGGGATAACTGCGCCTGCCGTTCGTTGAACTCCGTCTGCAGAAACGGAGACGGCTGCCGGTCGCCAGACATCGGCAACACCCACAAATCCCATTTTGTTTTCGGATTGAGGGTTTCAAAGACAATGAACCGTCCGTCCGCAGACCAGTCGTCCGGTACTTTCTCTTCACCGGACTTGAGCAGCACTTCCTCATTACCGACGCCACTCGCAACCTTTTGATAAAGATTCAAAACGCCTTCGCGGCTTGAGGTGAAGACGATGCGGCTCCCGTCGGGGGACCAGAGCGGATTCGAGTCGGAGCCCGGGTCGGTCGTGAAGCGCGAGGGGATGCCGCGTGACAAGTCGAAGAGCCAGATGTCGTTTGCTCCCGTCTGGGGGTCCGCACGGTCTACCGCGGCCCGCCTTTCATCAGGTGACAGCCAAAGGTTGAAGTAAATACCCGCCTCGCCGAGCGAGCCGATCTGTTGGCCTCCCCGATCAAACCAGAGCGGTTGGTCAATCTGGCCGCTCCCAGTGCGGAAGGCGAGCACACCATTTTCTGAGACGGAAAAGGCCGCGCGACCGAGAACCGGGTTATATGCCACGTGTTCGGCGACGGGGAATGGCTCGCCGGTGAGTTCGAGCTTGTCGGTGTCGAATGGCTGGGCCATCAGCGTATCAATCCGCAAGAAGAGCAGAAATCCCGGCGGCGCGTACGCCGCGCCAATAGCGCTGGGCAGTAACCGCTTTGTTTCTTTCGAGTCGAGCGAGCCGACGTAGACACCGCTGTTTTCAACTCTTCCGCTGCGCACAAAAAAGAGGAAATGGCGACCATCGGGTAGGAAGTAAGGCCAGCGATGTGAAGTTTCGAAATTTGATTGATCGAGCGCCGTCACCGGCGTCGGCTCTCCGCCCGCTGCTGAGACCCGGTATAGTGGGCCGGAGGTTGTTCCGATGACGATCAATCCGTCGCGATTCCACGTTGCGCCACGTGCGGCGGGAATATCGCACAGTGTTTGGGCGGCCCCGCCTGATGAGTCTATCTTTTTGAGCTTCCCGCCAGCGAAGAACCCAATGAAGCGACTATCCGGGTCCCAAAAAGGAGGAACAGGAGATCCGCCGTCTCCCTCGGTTCCAGTGAGGGCTTGAGCCGAGAACGAATCAAGGGGGCGCACCCAGAGAAGAATCTGGCCATCCTGCGTGCCGATAAAGGCTATATGACGACCGTCGGGCGAAATGGCTAGCCCGGGTGTTGTTCCATGCATTTTCACCTTATCCGGCAGCAACACCGATAACCGAACAAAGCTCTCCTCTGTTGGAGCACGGCGCCAATAGGCAATGACGAAAGGCAGCGCAGCCAGCAACCCGATTAGCGACAAGCCGGCGATGAGCCACGGGAGATGTTCGCGCCACTTCAAACGCGCGGGCCGCAGCGGGAGTACAGGCGTCTCACTCGGTACGCTTTCGCTTGACCCAGAGATGGCCTCGAGTGCAAAGGCGAGATCCCGCGCGGAATGGAATCGGGCTTCCGGGTTCTTTTCGAGACAGTGATTTACCAGACGCTCCAACGCCGGGGAAACAGTCTTGCTGGTGTCAGATAAGTCAGGAGGATCTTCTTTCAGGATCGCGCTCATCGTTTCAGCGGCTGATTCACCGTGAAATGCGCGCCGACCGGAAAGCATCTCGTAGAGAATTGCTCCAAACGAGAAGATATCTGAACGCTGATCGACCACGCGGCCTTTTAACTGTTCAGGCGAAATGTAACCGACCGTGCCCATCACCACACCAGGATCAGTATCGACGCGACGCGTCGGTATCTCTGTCTGGGCCTGGTTACCATCCAGTTGCGTTAGTTTGGCCAAACCAAAATCGAGAATTTTCACGCGCCCGTCGTTCGTGATGAAGATGTTGTCAGGTTTCAGATCGCGATGAACAATTCCCTTCTCGTGCGCAGCCGCCAGTCCGTTCGCGATCTGAAGCGCATATTCGATTGCGCGTCGTTGTGCCAACGGAGTTCCGGCAATTCGCTTGCGCAGAGTTTCGCCTTCTAACAACTCCGAAACGACGTACGGAGAGCCATCATGTGCGCCGATGTCGTGCACGATGAGGATGTTTGGATGATTGAGCGCACCTGCAGCGCAGGCTTCCTGCTGAAACCGGTGCAGGCGATCAGTATCCGCGGAGAAGGTTGAAGGCAGAACCTTAACCGCGACATCGCGCCCCAGCCTTGTGTCACGTGCTCGATAGACTTCGCCCATTCCGCCTGCACCCAGCGGGGCGATGACCTCATACGGACCAAGCCGAGTGCCTTGAGCGACAGTCATAGCGCACATCTCGGCGGGAAGGAAATTCCGAGTCAGCCCGAAAACGTGACACATTTTATCCCTCTTAGGGTGGGGACACTAGGCCCTTTTGGTTTGGTCAGCGCTCCAAACAGCTGAGCAGCATGGAGAGCCGAACTTAGGCAGCAGGCCGGAAGATAAGGCAGGTGGTGGTGCCGTATGCGTAGAGCTTGCCTTTCGCGTCGACAATTTTTCCTTCAGCCGTCGCGGTGCGTCCACCCACATGAATGATGTTCGCTTCACAACGGACCGGGCCCGTTTCCGCGGACATTGCCCGGATATAGTTGACCTTTACTTCCAACGTGGTATAGCTCGCTCCTGCGGGAAGAGTTGAATGGACCGCGCATCCCATTGCGGAATCGAGCAAAGTCGCCGCTAGTCCGCCGTGGACGACGCCGATTGGGTTGTAGTGATACTCAGCCGGTTCAACAAAAAAAACCGCGCGGCCCTCACTCACTTCGGCGACGCGAAAGTTCATGAGCGCGCCTATGGGGGGCGGCGGCAGTTCGCCGGAGACAATCTTCTGCAAGTATTCCATTCCCGACAGACCGATTGCAGCCTTTGCGAGGGCGCGTGGGTCTTCCCAGGTTATCGTGCGCGTTCTGGAGTTGAACATTCTATGGCGAATCCATTTCCGCCCTTTCAGAGCGAAGGGATCTTCCCAGATTGGCGGAAAGGCAACCCGGGCCTAAGTTATCGAACGCCGTTGGCGTTCAAAGCTCTGGCGACTTGACATGAAAGAACCATCCGCTAGCACAGGTGCACTGACCTGAGTGCGCGCACGCCATTCGCGTGAGTAACCGGGTCACTAAAGTCGTTTGAGTGTTTACCGTCTGAGCAGGATCAATATACCCGCGACGATGGCAAGCACAGCCAGGCCCATCGAGACCGTTGAAGAGATTCTTATACTGAGCAACGGCAAGAGCCCGGTCAAAATCAACCACAGGCCAAGTAAAATCATTCCCAGATTTCTGCCTGCCAAGCTATTTGTCAGTGCCATTTCGTTCTCCTTTTTAATGCGACTAATGAATTCTCAATGTTTCAGAGCGCTGGCCCAGTTAAGAACAAGCGTGACGGGTTGCGTGTTGCCTTCCTCCACGAGGTTGTTGACGAGGAACCGCTGCCCGTCGGCGGAGGGGACAAAGTTATTCCGGTCGTCCGTCAGGCCGGTCGTTGGAACACGCGTGGCGAACAAAGTGACGGGGGCGCCGGTCTCGAAAGAGGCGCCCGGCGTTACGGTCACGGCCATAATTTTTTTGTCCGGGGTCAGATAGAAAAGTTCCCTACCGTCACGCCGCCATTGCGGTTGATCGCCGCCCGTCGTCGAGATTTGCCACTTACCGCCCGAAACCGGGAAGCTTTGGACGTAGATCTCGGAACGCCCCGACTCGTCCGAGGCATAAACCACCCAGCGCCCGTCGGGGGAGAACTGCGCGTGAGTCTCGTTGAACTCGGTCATGAGATACGGGAAAGGTTTGCGATCGCCGAAGAGTGGCAGGACGTAAAGGTCAAATCTGTGTTTCGGATCCTCGGTCTCGTAGATGATGAACTCGCCGCCCGTCGCGGTCGTCATCCAGTCGTCGGCGAAGGCGTTGTAGTCCGTACGCAGGAGCGCTTCGTCACTGCCGGCGCCGCTTGAGATTTTCTGGTAAAACTCTTGTTTACCGCCGCGAGCCGAGGAAAAGACGATGCGGCTCCCATCCGGCGACCAGAGCGGGCATATATCACGGGCCGGGTCAAACGTGAACCTCGCCATTGTGCCACGCGCCGCGTCCAGCAACCAGAGGTCTTGCGACTGGGTGTCTTCGCGCGAGACCGCGATTCTCTTGCCGTCGGGCGATAGCTGGGGCTCGTGGTAATCACCCGGTGGGCCGATCGACCCGAGAGAATTTCCGGCCCGGTCGAACCAGTGCATTTGAGTAACTGACGCTTTACCCAACAGGTATGCCAAGTGACCGTTCGCCGAAACAGAAAAAGCGGCGTAGGCCGTGGGACCCCCTTCGCCGGGGAAGTTCAATACTCCCTCCACAACCACGAAAGGCTCGCCGGACAGTTGCAGGCGGTCCGCGTCGAAGGGCTGCGCCACGAGCATTTTATCCCTTATGAAGAGGAGGTGCCCCGTCGCGGTGCCCGCCGTGGGGCTATATGCCGCGAGCTGATTGGTGTTGAGGAGAAACTTACTCTCCCTGGAATCGAGCGACCCGACGTAAATTCCCTCCGCCTCTTTCTGAGTTGAGCGCGAGAAGTAGAGGAAGTGGCGACCATCCGGCAGAAACGAAGGCCAGCGGTGTGAAGTCTGCTTGCGCGACTCATCGAATTCCGTCGCGATCTCCGTCGCGCCGCCCGCCGCCGGGACTTTGTAGAGGGGCGACGTGTAGCTCGGAGCGAAGACGATAATCCCGTTCGCTCCCCACGCGCCTCCGCGCGAGTCCGCCGTCACATCGGCCAGCGCCTGCGCGGGCCCACCCGAGGCGTCGATCTTCTTGAGCTTGTTGCCCGCGAAGAATCCGATAAAGCGACTCTCTGGCGACCAGAAGGGGAAGGAAGCATCTTCGGTGCCCGGCAACTCCCGCGCGGCTGTAGAATCAAGCTCGCGCATCCAGAGTGACGTAACGCCCCCGCCGCCGGTGGCGACGAAGACGAGGCGGCGCCCGTCGGGCGAGAGCGCGAGCGCGTCGCCGAAGGTCGCATTCTCGGGGACCGGCAGGCTGAAACGCATGGTCTCTGGGCGCGTCTCTGCGCGGCGGAAATGGAGTGCGGCGAGCGCGAGCGTCGTGATCAGGAAGAGCGCCGCCGCGATCCAGCCCAGGCGGTCGAACAATGTGCGCCGGAGTCCGGCCTTTGGAACCTGCGCCGTACCGACCGCCGTTGCACCAGAGCCCTGAATGCCTGACAAAGCCTCCAGAGCGAACCCCAGATCGCTGGCTGAATGAAAACGTTCTTCCGGATTCTTTTCCAAACAATGATTGACGACGCGCTCAAGCGCTGGATTTATTGTCTTGTTGGTCGCGGAAAGATCGGGGGGATCTTCGCGCAGGATAGCGCTCATCGTGTCGGCAGTTGACTCGCCGCGAAAAGCGCGGTTGCCTGACAACATTTCGTAGAGGATTGCGCCGAATGAGAAAATGTCCGAACGATGATCGGCAACCCTTCCGCGCAACTGCTCTGGCGACATGTAGCCAATCGTGCCCATCACCACGCCGGGATCGGTATCGATCCTTCTGGTAGGAACTTCGGTTTGTGATTGCGTACCATCACCGGCTCCGGTGAGCTTCGCCAACCCGAAATCAAGAATCTTTACGCGCCCGTCTTTCGTGATGAAAAGATTTTCCGGCTTGAGGTCGCGGTGAACTATTCCTTTTTCATGCGCTGCCGCCAGCCCGTGTGCGGTTTGCAACGCGTAGTCGATGGCCTTGCGCTGGGGCAGTGCCTTACCACTCATGCGTTCGCGTAATGTCTCGCCCTCGAGCAACTCCGATACGATGTACGGCGCGCCGTCATGTGTATCGATGTGATAAATGACCAGAATGTTTGGGTGATTGAGTGCTCCCGCGGCCTGCGCTTCCTGCTCGAAACGACGAAGACGCTCCGCATCGGCGGAGAACGCAGCCGGCAAAACCTTAATCGCGACGTCTCGGCCCAGCTTCGTGTCGCGCGCACGATAGACTTCGCCCATTCCGCCTTCTCCGACCTTCGAGACAACGCGATACTGAGCAATGATCGTGTCTACGGATATGGTTTCGCTCATGGCATCTCTTTGCTTTCACCGTACGAGACAGGCGCTACACTCACTTTTTCAAGTCCGCTGTCCAGTTAAGCACGACTGTCATGGGAGCGGGATTATTGCCTTGAACAAAGGTATTGACGGGAAACCGCTTTCGGGTTTGCGTCCTGGCCAATCGGCTGAATCATCACTTGCCGCTGACCGTCGGGCGAAGGGTAGTGTGACAACCCGGGAACATTGATGAAGTAATTCTCAAACAACAAGCGCGGCGTCTGCGCGTGGAATTCAGACTTTGTTTGAACGCTTGCGACCATCCATTTTTCACCGTTACGGTAAAACAACTCCTGACCGTTTGCAGACCAAACGGGCTCTTCTCCGCCTTCGGTTGAAACCTGCCATTTGCCGCCCGGCCCTGGGTAAGGCCGCACATATACTTCATACCGCCCGGATTCATCAGATGTGTAAACAATCCAACGACCATCAGGCGAGAACGACGAGAAGAACTCCGAAAACGGTGTCCGCAGGAAAGGCTGAGGTTTGCGCTCACCCTCCAAAGGCAGAATCCAAATGTCTCCTTGATCGGTAGCATTCCATTCTCCAAAAAGCAGCGCCTTCCCATCAGCCGACCATGATTCAGCAGCTTGAAAGGCCTCGGGGGACGCGGTTGTAAGTCGTTCTTCCGCCCCGCTGCCATCCGCCGCTTTCACGAAAAGGCCGAAACTCCCATCCCTGAACGAACCGAACACGACGCGCTTTCCGTCGGGCGACCAGACCGGACCGATATTGTTCCCATTGAGAGTTAAGCGAAGGAACGTGCCGCGTTCAAATTCATAGATCCAAATGTCATCACTCGCGCTCGCGACTTGGATAGCCAGACGCTTGCCATCCGGTGATAATTTGAAGCCGCCGTAACATTGAGCCGGCAGCGGTATTTGAGTGATCTTTCCCTCGCGATCTACCCAAACAGGTTTACCAATCCAGCCCGAGCTGCCCGGAAGATAGATTAGTGTTCCATTATCCGAAACACTGAACTGAGAGTTGCCGTAGATTTCAGACCGTATGCCTTCGATTACAGCGACAGCTGGGCCGGTTATTTTCCGGCTGTCCAAATCAAACCGCGCGGCCATCAGTCCGCCGGTTCGGGTAAAGAGCAAATGACCACTTGGCAGATAACGCGGGTTACTGCCTCCTTGTAGCACAACACTTGATTGACCAGTCTCCAAAGATACTGCTCGGATTTCATGATAATCAGGGTTACTACCCTGCGAGGTCGAATAGAGCAGCCACTTCCCGTCGGGAAGGACCTCAGCATCGGGCGCCTGTGCACCACCGATCGGAATGGGCTGTGGCGTCCCTCCGGTGCTTGAAACACGAGTTAGTGTTCCGCCCTCCTGATCGCCAAAGAAGATCATGTCGTTTGGTCCCCAATCAGCCCCGACAGGATTTCTGGCTTCGCACAGTGTCACCGGTTCGCCGCCTGCGAGCGAAACTTTCTTCAGCTTGTTGTCGGCAAAAAAACCAATCCAATTGCCGTCAGGCGAAAAGAAGGGATTGTAAGCGCCTTCAGTACCGCCAATTAGTTTTGCGTCGAATTGATTGAGTGGGCGAAGGCAGAGCTGGGCGACGCCGTTGTGATTTACGACGTAGACCAGATTGTTTCCATCAGGTGAGACTGTAATGCCTGGACGACCAACCCCTAGAGGCACAAATTTAGTGAGCGCCAGCGGCTGGTTCTCAGGAAGATTGATCGCGAAACGCCTCACTGGTTCTTTTGTTAATCCTCGCGCCGAAACAAAATGCGATATGACCCAGAGCGCCAGGACTGTGACCATGGCTCCAGTCACTAATGCAGCCAGAGCAACTGGAATCGTTCGATGCCAATCCTTCTGTGCGGTCACGACTGTCGGATCAACGATCATTACTTCCGCCGCCGGTTCGCTCAACGCGTCCATGATTTCAATGCGTGCGTCGCCGATATCGCGCAGTCGCAGTGCTGGATCTTTCTGCAAACACCGTCTGAGTAACTGGCGAATTCCTTTTGGCGTTGCGCTGGGCAACAAACTCCAGTCGGGTTCATCCCGAATCACTGAGGCCAGAGTGTCTGTGGTTGCGTCGCCCAGAAATACGGGCTTCCCGGTTAACATCTCATAGAGCACACAGCCGAAAGCCCAAATGTCAGTTCGTTTATCGACTCGCTTACCTTTGGCCTGTTCCGGACTCATGTACGCCGCCGTGCCAAGTATCATGCCCGTTTGCGTCCCTTTGTAGAGAACCGTGGGTGATTCTGACATTTTCGAGATGGCGGACGGTTCTTCCAGGGCTTTCGCCAAACCGAAGTCCAAAACCTTCACTTGATCGTCTTCGCCTATTTTGATGTTGGAAGGTTTTAGATCCCGATGGACTATTCCCCTATCATGTGCGACTTCGAGCGCTTCTGCGATCTGACGTGAGATAACACACGCTTCTGCGATTGGCACTGGACCACGTTCCACCAGCTCGCTAAGTGTGATTCCTGACACTAACTCGAGCACGAGAAAGCGGGTGTCGCCTGATTCTTCTAGCCCGTAAATCGCCCCTATGTGAGGATGATTTAAAGAAGCTAGTAAACGCGCCTCGCGCTCGAAACGGGCCAGGCGATCTATGTCTTGCGCAAAGGCTTCGGGTAAAACTTTGATTGCTACGTCGCGATTCAATCTTTCATCGCATGCGCGATACACTTCGCCCATTCCACCGACGCCGAGCTGCCCGCGGATTTCGTAACGACCGAATTTTGTGCCAGGCGAAATTCTCATTCTCT
>WNFZ01003366.1_pt1 | contig 14989 bp, 13 predicted proteins | sample 5400081 | NCBI WGS metagenome assembly WNFZ01 (sample SAMN13153365, study PRJNA577476) | soil metagenome | isolation source: 80 cm soil or saprolite under grassland replicate 1 | place: USA:California | collected 2016-06-15 | reverse complement strand
GCTCGCCCAGATTGCCGTCGTCGCGACGTCCGTCTACCTGCACCGCGGGCTCGCGCACCGAGGCCTGCGGCTGCATCCCATCACGGATGTGGGGTTTCGTGCGGTGCTCTGGCTCACGACCGGGCAGAGCCGCCGGGAGTGGGTCGCCGTCCACCGGAAACATCACGCGTTCACGGACCGGGAGGGTGACCCTCACAGTCCGCGGCTGCTCGGCGTCTGGCGCGTTCAGCTGCTGAACGCGTACTACTACATGCGGGAAGCGCGCAATCGTGAGACGATCCGGACCTTCGCGCCGGACGTCGCCGAAGACTGGTTGGATCGCACCTTCTTCTCGTGGGGCCTCACCGGGCTCGCCCTGGGTATCGCGCTGCTCTGCCTCACCCTCGGTGTCTGGCGCGGCCTGACCGCCGGCCTGGTTCACGCGGTCCTGTACGTCTTCGTCCTCGCCCCGCTCATCAACGGCCTCGGGCACTGGCGCGGGGCTCAGAACTTCCGAAACACGGCCTACAACTGGCGGCTGCTGGCGTGGGTGACGGGCGGGGAGAGCCTGCACAACAACCATCACGCGCACCCGCGGGCCCCGAAGTTCAGCATGCGACGGTTCGAGTTCGATCCCTCGTGGGTGGTGATCCGAAGCCTCGCGCTGGTCGGACTGGTGCAGATCGTGGGCGCGCCCGTCAGGCTTTCCGGGCGACCGGACGCGCTGTTCAGCCCTGGAGGTCGCGCCGCCGCTGGGGGTCACGGCGAACGCGCACGGGGGGAGCGGTGAAGCGCACGGACCGGTCGTGGTGGTGAGAGGGGCGGGTTGGGTGACCGGCAAGGCGTGGTCTGGGGAACTCTACGACGAGCCGGGGGTAAGGCGCTCCATCATGGTCTGGCTCCTGTTCGGTGTCCCCAGCGTCCTCCTGAGCAAACTGAACTGGGTCGAAAGCGCCATATGGTGGCTCGTGCTCGGGATGATCAGTCTGGTCATCGCGAGCGTCACGGTCGGGATCGTTCAGGCGACGTCTGGATTCGAAAGGCGTGATCCGGCCCTGTCTCCGCACCTCGAGGGAGTCACGCCAGGGGAATCGGAGCGATACGAACGGAGCGGAGGGGCGGCGCTGGTGGCCTCGATGACGACGTGGGCGGTGGCGTGGCTGTTGATACTGAGCACGCTGGTCCCGGCCCACACCGTGGGGCGGGCGCCACTCGAGACGCTGTGGGGCCTGATCGGCCTCGGGATATTTGGCGTAGCCGTCCTCTCGATGTGCGGGGCGATCAGCGCGGTCTTCAGAAGCAGCGCCCACGGTCTGCACGCGGCGTCGTGGGCATGGCATCGGCTCACGGGCCAGGATTCTCTTCGTGACATACTGGGCGGGTCCGTCGGTCTGGTCCTGGTGGTGATATTCTCGGCGGCGGCGCTGACAGGTTGGCTGTGGCTGCTGAGCCAGGCCATGCGCCTCGCCGTCCTCTATGCGGGGTGGTCGCGCTGACGGTCCGTCGTCTTCCGCGGCGGTCCCCGCGCGCGGGGATCGTACCCTCGCGGGTGCCGGCCCCGGGGTGGGACAGGGGAGGCAGGGCGGGGGCGCCCGTCTCCGCGGTGAACACTCGCCATGAAGGGAGCAACGAGATGGACGCGGGGGGGCGGATCTGGGGCGAAGCGACGGATCTGTGGCTGGAGGCGTATGGCGGTCAGATGATTTGATTCAGCGCGAGCTTGCGCCCTGCTCGGGGCCGGGACGGCGGCGGGGTCGCGCCGGCCGTCGTTCGGCCGCCTTGGCTTGCGGCAATTCGCGATGCAGGATCTCGCACCATCGCCGGTTGTCCTCGCCGCCGGCCTCGGCGCTCCCCGAAGGGATGGCGCCGACGGTCACCGCCCCGTCGTCGGCGCCGCTCCAGACGGGGGCGTGGGCGACGCACCAGTGGACATCGAGGATCTCGCGGGTGGGATCGGCGTCAGGCTCGCAGACGGGACAGTATGAGCGGGCGACCGCGGGACTGTCGCGGAGGTACTCCGTCACCTGTTCATGGCGAGGACATCTATCGCCATCTGTCATTCACTCTAGCACCATCACGGCGGAGCACCCAATGGAAATTGTCCTGAGTTGGCCCCGTGGCGCGCCCTTGTGAAGGGCCCGGCTGACCGGCCGGGAAACTCGGCGGGGGGCTTCGCCCCCCTTCCGAACCTCTCCCCGAGACGCGGGGCGAGCGGCCGGACGTCGCGGGGCCGAGGCCCCGCCGTCCGACGCGAGCGTCCGGAAGCTTGCGGTGGCAAAGCCGGCGCTCGAACCGTGATGATGTCGGGCAAGCCTTTCCTCACCACAGCTCGGCGCGAATGGAGCGCGCGAGGGCGCCTCAGTCCGAGGGCGCCGGGAGGCCTGGATCGCGCGCGATCGAGTCGGCGCGCTCCGGGCTCCGCCGCGCGCGGGTGGCCTGGTCGGAACGGACCCTTCGCATGAAGGGGATCAGGAGCAGGACGGAAGAGTACACCAGGAGCAGGAGCCAGAAGTCGTCCGCGTAGGAGAGGATCTGCGCCTGGACGAGGGTCTCGCGGTAGAGCATGGCCAGCGCCCGCCGCCCGGCGGTGAACGTGTCGGCGCCCTGGGCCACGAAGTGCCCGGTCCAGTCCCGCAGCCGCTCCGTCATCTCGGGGTTCCAGACGTTGGCGTGGCTCGCGAGGGTGACCTGGTGCTGCTGGCTCCGCCGCGCGAGGAGCGTCGTCACCAGCGCCACGCCCACGCTGCCCCCGATGTTGCGCGCCACGTTGTACGCGGCCGTCGCGTTGCCGAGAGCCTCCGTCCGGATGGTGGCGAGGGTGAGGGCCTGGAGCGGGACGAAGATGAAGCCCATGGAGAAGCCCTGGACGAAGCGCGGCCAGGCGAGGCTCCAGAAGTCCATGGTGGGGGTGACGCGCGTCATGAGGTCGAGGGCGACGGCCTGCAGCAGGCAGCCCCCGGCGAGCATCACGCGCTGGTCCATCCGCGAGACCAGGCGTCCGGAGATCATGAGCGCCATCATCGTGCCGAGCCCTCCCGGCGCCAGGGTGAGGCCCGCCGTCCACGCGTCGTAGTGGAGGATCGTCTGCGTGTAGAGAGCGACGAGCAGCAGGCTCGAGTTGAAACCGAGCCCGATCAGGAAGATGGCGAGCGTGCCGACGCCGAAGTTCCGGTCGCCGAAGACGGCGAGGTCGAGGATCGGCTCGGCGGCGACGAGCTCGCGGATGACGAAGCCGGCCAGCATGCAGGCGGCGAGCGCCGCGAGGGTCAGGATCAGCGCGGAGTCGAACCAGTCGCGACGCTCGCCGAGGTCGAGGACGAGCTGGAGGCAGCCGAAGCCGAGCACCATCAGGACGATCCCGGCGAGGTCGACGTGCCGGGGCCGGCGGTGGAACGGCGCGTCGAACAGGAACGCGCTCACCATGAAGAAGGCGAGGATCCCGATCGGGAGGTTGATGTAGAAGACCCAGCGCCACGACCAGTTGTCGGCGATCCAGCCGCCCACCGTCGGCCCCAGGATCGGGGCCAGCATGATGCCGAAGCCCCACACCGCCACCGCGGTGCCGCGCTGCTCCAGCGGGAAGATCTCCCACATGATCGCTTGCGCCATCGGGACCACCGGCCCGCCGCCGAGCCCCTGGAGGATGCGCATGAGCACGAGGAACTCGAGGTTCGGCGCGATGCCCGACAGGAACGAGCTGGCGGTGAAGGTGACGGTGCAGATGAGGTAGAAGCGCCGCCGCCCGAAGACCGCCGTCAGCCAGCCGCTCGCCGGGATGACGACGGCGTTGGCGGCCAGGTACGAGGTGATGACCCACGACATCTCGTCGATGCTGGCCGAGAACGAACCCTGCATGTGGGGGAGCACGACGTTGGTGATGCTGGTGTCGAGGACCTGCATCACCGTGACCAGCATCACGGAGAGGGTGATGACCCACTTGCGCGCGGACCCGATGGGGGCGTCGCTCATGGCGCGTCGTCAGGAGTCGGCGCGGCTCGGGCCATACGTCAAGATGTGCCGAGGGACCCCGGCATGTCAAACGCGGCGTGCGGGGGAGCCCGGGGAACCAGGCCACCTCGCTTCGCCATGCGTCCGGGATTCGAGGCAGCAGTCTTCGACCCGAACCCGGGGTGGAAGGGCAAGGGTTGCCCATTCTAGAACCGGTGTGCGCGTGGGGCGATGTGAAACAATAGCCTGCGCGGAGCGCTTGCGAGGAAGGCCCGTGGCCGTTTACGCTGCAACGCGGCGACAGCGCTGAGCCGGAGCCGCGAGGGAGGGAAGCCGTGCACTGGATGAGGGTGTTCGTGGATGAAGTGCAACGGTTGGCCGGTGCGCCCTCGACGAACGAGGCGACGTATTACCCCTCGATCCGGACATTGCTCAGCCAAGCCGTCCAAGGCCTTCTGAACGACTTCGGCGAAGCTCTGGAAATCACGTTCAAGGGAGCTAACGGCGAGGAGTTCTTCCGATCATCGCTGGTCCAGACCGCTTTCCATGGGCTCTTCGCTGGCTGGGCGCTCTGGTGGCACGAGGAGCGAAAGGAGCCAGGATTGGGATGACGGATAAGGCGCCCGATCTGTTCGACAAGGTGCGTCTTCCCCCTGGCCTCGACGAGTACCTACGTGGCGCGAACCCTTGGTGGGAAGACCGGCCTGGGCGGGTTCTTCCGGCCTATCGCCGCTGGGCATTCAGTGCTTTGCTGCGGAAGCTCGAGACCGGCCTTGCGCCGGCCATCGTGCTGCGCGGCGCGCGGCAGGTGGGCAAGACGACCCTGCTGGAGCAGGTGATCCAGCACTTGCTCCAGGACAAGCACGTCGAGCCTCGGCGGATCCTGCGGGTCCAGTTCGACGAAATCCCAAGTCTCAAAGGGCTCGACGAGCCCATCCTGAGGATCGCCGTGTGGTTTCAGATTCGCATTCTGGGCTCGACTCTGAACGAGGCGGCGCACGCGGGGAAACCCGCGTACCTCTTCTTCGACGAGGCCCAGAACCTTGGCGACTGGGCGCCCCAGATCAAGACGCTCGTGGACCACCATACGGTTCACGTGGTCGTGACCGGCAGCTCGGCCCTGCGCATCGAGGCGGGACGCGATAGCCTCGCCGGTAGGGTCGCCCCCCTGGACCTCGGCACGCTGCTCCTGCGGGAGATTGCCGGCCTGAGATCCGGAGTCGAGATTGCGCCCGTGTTCCCGGCGAACGGCCTCGAGGATCTGCTGCACGAGGGTTTCTGGCGACAGATCAACGAGAACGGGCATCGTCATCGGCAAGCCCGCGATGAGGCCTTCCGCGCCTTTTCGGAGCGTGGCGGTTACCCGATCGCGCAAGCGCGCGAGACCGTGCCGTGGCCAGAAGTCGCGGACCAGCTCAACGAAACTGTGATTCGCCGCGTGATCCAGCACGACCTTCGGCTCGGAGAGCGCGGGCGCAAGCGGGACCCGCAGCTCCTCGAAGAGGTCTTCCGGCTCTGCTGCCGTTACGCGGGTCAGGCGCCCTCACAAGCGACGCTCATCGCCGAGATCAAGCAAATACTCCAGGCCAACATCGGCTGGCAGCGGGTCCTGAGCTACATGCGTTTCCTCGAGGGCTCGCTCCTCGTGAGGCTCATCCGTCCGCTGGAGCTACGGTTGAAGAAGGTCCGCGGCCCCGCGAAGCTCTGTATCGTCGATCATGGCCTCCGTCAGAGCTCGCTCGCGGAGACGGTGCCTCTCGATCCCGAGGACCTCGATCGGAATCCGCACCTCGCGGACCTCGCAGGCCACATTGCCGAGAGCGTGGTGGGGGCTTACCTGGGGGGCATTCCCCATCTCGATGTGGCGCATTTTACGGAGCGGCCGACCGAGCCCGAGATCGACTTCGTGCTGACGATAGGGGAGATGCGCATTCCGATGGAGGTGAAGTATCGTCGGCGGATCGATCCCCACCGCGACACGCTCGGGCTGCGGTCGTTCATCGAGAAGACGCACTACAACTCGCCGTTCGGGGTGCTCGTAACGATGCTCGAGGATGCCGAGATCCCCGATCCGAGGATCGTACCCGTCTCACTCCGGTCGCTTCTGCTTGCGCGATGAAGGCCTGGAGCCGGCTCGTGTGGAAGTTCGTGGTGAGGATGGAGGGGTCGGGGAACCACCAGTTCAGCTCGCCGACGTTGTTCTCGTTCTTCCGCCAGCCCTCGTACATCTGCGCGCGCGGCTGCTCGCGAAGCTGCACGTCGATGCCGACCTCGCGCGCCATGCCCTGGACGAGCGGCGCCATCTCCTCGTAGCCGTTGTTGGTGCCGAAGATCCATGTGAGCAGGAGCCGCTTGCCGTCCTTCGCGCGGATGCCGTCGGCGCCGGGCTTCCAGCCGGCGTCGTCGAGGATCTTCCTCGCGCGCGCGGGGTCGTACGGGAACAGCTCCCCCGCCAGCGGGGCCGCGCCCGGCGTGGTGGGCTGCAGCAGCGCGAGGGCCGGCTTGCTCTGGCCGTGGAAGACGACTTCCCCTCCGGCATGTCGATCTCACTCCTTGGCTGAAGGGCGCTCCCCAGGGGTACCAGGTCCGGCAACGCCCCGGTCGCCATACTGGCGCGGCGAACGCCGCGCCGTCAAGGGTAGGTTAGGTCAGGGGACGGCTCCTGCGTTGTCCAAGGCGGACCGGTGGCCGGTAGCGCCGCTTCGGGCCGCCTGCTCTGATCGGTCTCGAGCCCGTCGTGCGTCGTCCGCGGCGTCCTCGCCGCGGCTGCAGGTGACGAGGATCACCAGGCGCGCGGAAGCCCTCCCCGGCGTATCACTCACCGCGGTCATCGCGGGCACGCATGTCTCGGGCAAGTTCAGACGGGTCCGCCGGGCCTCCGAGGAAAGCGCCTGCAGCTCCAGGAACTCGCCCACCGGAATCTCGAGCGCCAATGTCAGAAGCGCCAGCGCCACCCACCGCGGCCGACACGTCTTCATCCGGTCAGAGTCGGGGAAACAGCAATTCCACGAGAGCCCCGGTCGGCTCCGCCACCTTGAGGAAAAACAGGGTCACGCAGGTGGCGATGACGAGAGTGAGAACAATGATGGCGACGTCGCGCTCGTCGTGCATTCGACCAGATCCTCCTTCGGCAGCTTGTACGAACAGTCCTCGCACTCCCACTGGCCGAGCCCCCGGATCCAGTGGACGATCGAATAGCGCGTGCACCTCGGGCAGTAGACGAAGTCATGTTCCATCGCTCCACCTCCACAGCTGGGGTCCTGTGCCCCGCTGGCGGCTGGGTCCTTCCCGGGTCCGGGCGGCAAGGCTTCGTTCATGGTCCCTTCTCATCGCTCGATCCGTTCCTGTTCAAGGCACATGCCAGACGCGACGCGCGGTCGCCCGGCCGCGACGGACGCTTCCATCGCGACTTGGATCGCGACGGGTCGCCGGCGAGAAGAGCGTGCGGTAACTCTTTCCGGCGGAGCGTGTAACTTCTTCTGGACGTGGATGTCGATCGAGTGTGACGGCTCAGGCACTTCCCATCGCGCTTCGCAGGTATGTTCCTGATCTCAGGTGAGCGCCTGCTCGAGGACCGCGCCCTCGACGGATGCCATGGCGAGCCCGAGCCTCTGCGCCACCGTCGGCGCGACGTCGCGGCTCCGCATCGCCCCGAGCTCGAGACCGCGCGCGATCCCGGCGCCCGCGGCCAGGAAGAACGCCGCGTTGTCGGCGTAGGTGGGGCGCTGGCCGTGGGTACCCAGGTACTTCGGCGCGCCGTGCTCGTCATCGCCGGCAGCCCCATCGCCGAAGGCATAGCCCGGCGCCGCCTCGAACATCGCATCGGCGACGTGAGGGTGATCCGCGGGCGCCGGCAGGCCGAGGGTCGCGTACCCGGCGCTCGTCCACATCGCGCTCACCCCTTCCATGCCGGCGATCGCGCGGGCAAGGTCGTCGACGGCGCGCGCGTCGGCCTCGAGCCGGTAGAGCGCGCCGGCGCCGTGGTTCATCACGAAGCGCGCCTCGCCCGTCATGCCTCCGTCGGCGTCGACGCGGAGCGCCCCGAGGCGACGGAGCCGTACGTTGGGACGGATCTCGCGGGTCGAGGGCAGGAACCCGTGGTCCGACACCACGAAGACGGCCGTTCGATCGATGACGGAAGCGGGCAGGGCGGCGAGGAGCCGGCCGATGAGGCCGTCGACGTACTCGATGGCCCAGTAGGCCTCGGGCGAGCGGGGCCCGTAGAGGTGCTGGAAGCTGTCGACGCAGAGGAAATGGGCGAGCAGCAGGTCGGGCTCGTGGCGTCCGATCACGTGGGCGGCGACGCTGCCCACCATCTCGTCCTTGTAGAAGCGGCTGGGGAGTTGCGCCCACTCGCCTTGCCGGTGCATGGGGTAGCCGAGCGCGCGCAACTCCTCCCATACCGCGTGGGAGGTCTGCGTCTCGAACACGCGCTGGTCCTTGAAGAAGGGCAGATTGAAGTCGAGCGTCGTCGCGTTGCGCGTGGCGGGCCAGTCGATGGCGGCGGTCCGCAGCCCCGACTCGTGGGCGCGGTCGTAGACCGTCTTCGCGCGCACGAGGGCGGGCGCGTCGTAGACGGGGTCACCGGTGAGGTCCTCCGGCGTCCGCGTGTCACGGTTCAGGATGTGGTTGGCGACGACGCCGTGGACGCGCGGGCTCACGCCGGTCACCAGGCTCACGTGGGTCGGCCAGGTCGTGCTCGGGAAGACGGCCTCCATGCCGGCCGCCACCACGCCCCGCGCGGCGAGCCGACGGAGGGTGGGAAGGCGGGCCTGCGGGTCGCGCCAGTAGAAGGCGGCGAAGCCATCGATGCTGAGGATGATCGCGCGCTGCTTCACGGCGCCCAGCATAGCGCGGGGCGACCCGGGCGACAAACCCCGGCGGCCGCACGAGGGCGGCGCGGGCGTCGCCGTCTTCGTCCTTGACAGCATCGCGCCGAATGGCGTAAGAGCCCACCCAGGGAGGATGCTCGATGTCTCCGGAGAGCACGTCACCGGGTGGGCCTGGACCCGCCGCCGTCCCCCGCCTCGGGATCGGGACGATCGTCCGCCATTTCCAGTTCGGCGTCGGCCGCGTCGTCGCCTACGAGCCCGGCCAGTACGTGATCGTCTTCCGGGGCAGTGACACCCGGCGCGTCGCCTTCAGCTTCGACGGCCTCGAGGTCGACGAGCGCAAGGGCGACCCCGAGACCGACCGTATCCGGCAAGCCGTCCGGGAGGTCCTCGGCGAGCACGGCTGGATCGACGTGGACCTGGAGCTCGCCCCCCGGTGGGCGGGCGGCACGCTCCGACTCATCCCGGGCAAGTCCGACGTCCAGCCCAAGGAAGTGCCGATCGAGACCTTCTTCAAGAAGATCGTCGGCATCCGCGACCGCCTCCGGGTCCTCGAGCAGAAGATCAACGCGCACCCGAGCCTCGCCCCGGAGGAAAAGCTCGAGTTCCACGGCTACATCACCCGGTGCTACGGGAGCCTCACGACGTTCAACGTGCTCTTCGGCGCGGAGGGCAGTCGCATCCAGGGGACGAGCGAGCGTGACTGAGGAGCGGGCACGTGAAGATACTCCTCATCGACGATGACGCGGCCGTGCTGGAAGTGGTCTCTCTCATGCTGGCCTCGGAAGGGCATGCGGTGCTGGCGGCGGGGAGCGGTCGCGAGGGCCTGGCGCGGCTGGAGAGCGGCGAAGCCGTGGACCTGGTGCTGACGGACCTGGCCATGCCGCACATGAGCGGGTGGGACGTCGTGAGGGCGGTGAAGACCAGCTGGCCCGCCACGCCGGTCGGACTCATCACCGGGACGCCCGAGCACCTCGCGGAACAGCGCGAGGTCGTCGACGCGCTCATCATGAAGCCGCTGACGCTCGAGAGCCTGAGGCAGGGAATCAGGCAGGTCGAGGCGTCCGCGGCTGCTCGGCGTGAGTCGCGGGAGGGGGGCGCGGGCCCATAGGAAACTCGGAGGGGGGCTCCGCCCCCCTTCCGAGCCTCCCCCCCGGACGCAGTGCGAGCCGCAGGACGTCGCGGGGCTGGGGCCCCGCCGTCCGAGGCGAGCATTCCGGAGATCCGAGCCGCAGGACGTCGCGGGGCTGGGGCCCGGCCGTCCGAGGCGAGCATTCCGGAGATCCGAGCCGCAGGACGTCGCGGGGCTGGGGCCCGGCCGTCCGAGGCGAGCGATCCGGAGCCTGCGCCGGCGGAGCCGGCGCTCGAAGCGGAACGTCCACCGGTCGCGACATTTCTCGCGGCCACGTGGCGTTCACTCCGACAGGGCCCGAGTCGAGTCTAGCCGGCCGCCGAAGTGAGGTTCCGGGGTACGGCGCCCTCTGCCATTCACGACTCGTTCGCGCGGGAAGGCGCCGGGGGCAGGAGCGCGTCATCGCCGGACCGTGATCCGCGGCGACGGCTGCCCCACGTGGATATGGGCGCCTGACGCGGAACCGGGCACCGCGCCCCGATACGCGATGAAGGGGACGCCTTCCGCCCGCAAGTAGTCCAGCAGGGCCTTGCCTTCCGGGCTGTCGGGGTGGACCGCGACATCGAGCGCGTTCCGGTGGTCGAAGCCCATCCGGTCGTGCATCGGCGTTTGACCGAACGCGCTGATGGGCAAGGCGCGCCCGAAGCGGGTCGCGAAGAACTCCTGGAGCCTCCCCGTGTCCGCCTGGAGGGACCACCCGGCGGGACCCTGGTACCGGGACAGAGCCGCCGTCTGCTGGTGCTCGCCCATCGCCAGCGGCGGCAGCGCCGCCAGAGCCTCCAGCGTCGTCGCCTCGACGGTCGCATGGTCGGCGGCGGCGATCGCGCGCCGGGTGTCGTCCGCCTGTCCCTGCGCGCTCGCGACGGCGCGCTCGCCCTCCTCGAGCTCGCGCCGCGAGATGACGCCGCGGTCGTAGAGGTCCGGCCGCGGTCGTTGCCGCTCCACGGCCATGGCCAGCGCTCGCTCGCGCATGGCCAGGAGTCGCTCCAGGCTCGCCCGGTAATCCCGGAGGGCCCCGGCGAGCGCGGTGGCCCGCTGCTTCAGGAGCGCGGCCGCGGCGGCGGTGTCGCTCCCGGCCGCGGCTGATGGCGGCGGCGAGCTCTCCGCGAGACAGGACCCCGCCCGGACGAGGATCCCCAGAACCAGCGTGACCGCGATCGTCACCGACCGGCGCGTCGTCATCAGACCACGACGGTGGAGATCTCCAGGGCGGAGCGCAGCCCCTCCACCACCACGATGCCGCTCTCGGTGACGTGGTGGAGCTTCCGGTCCTGGTCGAGGTCGTAGCCGATGCTGAGGCCCTCGGCGACCCGCACGTTCTTGTCCAGGATGGCGCGCCGGATCTTGGCGTCGCGGCCGATCTCGCAGTTGTCCAGGATCACCGAGTCCTCGACGAGCGCCCCGCTCTCCACGCGCACCCAGCGGCTGAGCACGGAGTTGCGGACGGTCCCGCCCGCCAGGATGCAGCCGCCGGAGACGATGGAGTCGATGGCGTGGCCGCGGCGGTCCTCGTCGTCGAAGGTGAACTTGGCGGGCGGGTCGGCGTAGCTGGCGGTGCGGACGGGCCACTCCCGGTTGTAGAGGTTGAGCGACGGGCTCACCGACCTGAGGTCCATGTTGGCCTCGTAGTAGGCGTCGAGCGTTCCCACGTCGCGCCAGTAGGCGGCGGCGCTCGGGTCCTCGCCGGGGATCTCGTTCGTCTGGAAGTCGTAGGCGAACACGTGGGCGCGGTCGACGAGCGAGGGGAGGATGTCGCGGCCGAAGTCGTGGCTGCTGTCCGGTTGCGCCGCGTCCGCGTAGAGCTCGCGGAGCAAGACGCGCGCCGAGAAGATGTAGTTGCCCATGGAGGCGTAGACGCGCGTGGGGTCGCCGGGGATGGCCGGCGCGTCGGCGCGCTTCTCGTGGAAGCCGACGACGTGTCCGTCGCGGGCCGTCTCGATGACGCCGAACTCGGTCGCCAGCCGCCGGTCCACCGGGATGGCCGCCACCGTGACGTCGGCCCGCTTCTGCTCGTGGTACTCGACCATGCTCCGGATGTTCATGCGGTAGATGTGGTCGGCGCCGAAGATGGCCACGAGGTGGGGGTCCGACTGCTCGATCAGGTTGACGTTTTGATAGATCGCGTCGGCGGTGCCGCGGTACCACGTCTCGCCGGGCGAGCGCATCTGGGCGGGGACCGGGATGAGGAACTGGTTCTTCAAGAGCGAACCGAACTGCCAGCCTTCGGAGAGATGCTGGAGCAGGGACTGGCTCTTGAACTGCGTCAGGACGTAGATGGAGTAGATGCCGGAGTTGATGAAGTTGCTCAGCACGAAGTCGACGACGCGGTACTTGCCGCCGAAGGGCACGGCGGGCTTGGCCCGCTCCTTGGTCAGCGGGAAGAGCCGGGTGCCCTTGCCGCCGGCGAGAACGATACCGAGGACGCGAAGTCTCATGTCGATGCACCTCGGGGCGTCCGGGGAAGCCCAGTGCCCGGGGGGCGGCTGCCGGAGGTGATCATAACACCAACCCGCTTGCCACGCGGCCCTCCCCTCACTATGATGGGCCCACCCTCGCGGCCCCCGCGGCGCCGCCCCGGAAGGAGTGCCATGAAGATCCACCGGCTCTACACGGACAAGAACGGCGAGTCGCACTTCGAGGACGTGCAGGTGGAGTTCAAGGAGGCGACCCGCAGCGGGCGCCTGTCGGCGCGCCTCCCGGCCACGGGCATCATCTTCCGCGAGGTCTCGCCCGACTACGACCTCGACTGGCATCCCGCCCCGCGCCGCCAGTACATCATCAACCTCGACGCCGGCGTTCAGCTCACCGCGAGCGACGGCGAGACGCGCCGCATCGGCGCCGGCGAGGTGATCCTCGTCGAGGACACGTGGGGCAGGGGGCATCTGTCCAAGGCGGTCGACGCGACGCTGCGCCACTGCATCTTCGTCACCCTGGAGTGAGCGGCACGGCCGCCTCGCGGAGGCCTGGAATGGGTCGGCTGGACGGCAAGGTGGTGGTGGTCACGGGCGCGAGCCGCGGCATCGGCGCCGAGATCGCGCGGCTCTTCGCGGCAGAGGGCGGGCGCGTGGTCTGCGCCGCGCGCACGCTGCGCGAGGGCGATCATCCCCTGCCGGGCTCGCTCGAGACGACGGTGACGGAGATCCAGGCCGCCGGCGGCCTGGCCGAAGCGGTCACCGCCAACATCGCGGAGCCGGCCGAGTGCGAGCAGCTGATCCGCGCCGCCGGCCGGATCTACGGCCCCGTGGACGTGCTCGTCAACAATGCCGCGCTGACCTACTACCTCCCGGTCAGGGACTATCCGCTGAACAAGTGGATGCGTTCATGGGCGGTGAACTTCCACGCGCCGTTCGTCCTGAGCCAGCTCGTCCTCGCCGACATGATCCCGAGACGGACCGGCGCCATCGTCAACGTCTCCTCGGGCGCGGCGATCGGCCCCGGCCGCGGCCCCTACCCGGACGCGGCGGTCGGTGGCCGCGGCGGCACCTGCTACGGCGCCGAGAAGGCCGCGCTCGAGCGATTCACCCAGGGCCTGGCGTCGGAGGTCTACCCGCACGGCGTCTCCGTGGCGTGCGTCTCGCCGTCGCAGGTCGTCCCCACGCCGGGGACCGTGTACCACCGCCTCGTGAAGAGCCTCGACGACCCGCGCGGCGAGGCGCCGATCCTGATGGCGAAGGCGGCGCTCCTGCTCGCGACGGAGCCGCTCGACCGGGTGACCGGCCGCGTGACCTACAGCCAGCAGATCCTCAAGGAGTTCGGCTGGCTCGCCGACGGTCACGGGCGGGGCGTCGAGACCCGCGGCAGCGGGTACTCCGAGATCTGAGCGGGAGGGCGTTCAGAGCTGGCCGGAGTCCCCCCAGTCGGCCAGGAGGGCGCGATAGGCCGGATCGTCGTACCGGTCCAGACGGAAGGCGGGGGCATAGGCCGGGAGCGGGCGCCCGCTGATGTAGTCGGCGAGGAGATCGGCGGCGCCGTTGGCGGCCATGAGCCCATAGCCGGAGAGCGCGCCCATGATGTAGGCGCCCTCGACCGGCAGGGGGCCCGCGAGGAAGCGGTTCTCCCGGGTCTTCGTGTAGTAGCCGCCGTCGAGGACGCCCCTCGGGAGCCGCGGGAAGTACGCGGCCAGCGCCGGAACGATCCGGGACATGCCGCGGACGAGGATCTCGGGGTACCCCGGATCGAACTCGATCGGAAACACCGGCTCCATCGGCTCGACATCGTAGGTCCAGATCAGCAGGACGACCGGGCTCTCTCCCGCGCCCTCCGGCCGGCCATGAACACCCGCCGGGAACTCGTCGAGCAGACGCCGGTGCTCGGGCGACCGGCCCAGCTCGCGCCGCTCCTCCCCGGACCAGGGGAGTCGCACGGGGTCGGTCCAGATCAGCATGGGGGCGTGCCGGGGCACCGCGGCCCGGACGTCGTTGAAGGCGAACTTGGCGTGGCGCTCGCACCACACCGGCAGCTCCACGCCGAGCAGCCGAGCCACCGGCTTCACGAAGGGGCCCGCCGCGTTCACGAAGCGCGGGGTGGCGATCGTCCGCTCCCCGCCGCGCCCGCTCACGGTCACCGCCCGGACCCGGCCGCCGGCCGCGTCGACGCCCACCACGCGTCCCTCGTAGAGCCGCGCGCCCTTGTCGCGGGCGCGCTCGAGGAGGTACATGCCGAGCTGCTGGCCGCTGAACCAGCCGCACCGCCGGGCGTGCAGCAGGGCCACCGTGTCCTCGGCCAGGTAGGGGAAGTGGCGCCGGATGAGGGATTGGTCCGTGATGACGTCCGCGCCCGCCGGCTGGTCCTCGAAGCCGTCGGCCGGGGCGGGCTGGTAATCGCCCCCCGGCCTCGTGTGGACGCGCACGGGGCCCGCCCCGAGGGCCGCCGCCTCCTGCGCGCGCCGGATGAAGCGGGACGCGCGGTCCGCGTCGGCGGTGGCGAAGAGGTAGCCGCGGCGGTTCATGCGGAAGACGTTGCCGCTCTCGCGCGCGAGGTCCTCGAGGAGGTCGATGCTCCGGTTCATCACGGCGACCATGGCATCGCCGGGCCCGGGCCACCAGTTGCGGTAGCACTCGGTGGATTTGTCGCTGGTCAGGGAGAGCGGCGGGCGCTC
>WNFZ01007704.1_pt1 | contig 14996 bp, 21 predicted proteins | sample 5400081 | NCBI WGS metagenome assembly WNFZ01 (sample SAMN13153365, study PRJNA577476) | soil metagenome | isolation source: 80 cm soil or saprolite under grassland replicate 1 | place: USA:California | collected 2016-06-15 | reverse complement strand
GGCCTTCGGCCGCCCTCTTCCCGCCACGTCACCAACTCTGCCGGGGCATCCGCCTCACCCGCAGGCATGACTCGCCAGCCGAGGAAGAGTCGTGACCAAATTGTTAAGTGAATTAATGACTCAGGACACTAGGAAGGGGGTCGCGGCGAGCAGGTAGAGGGTGCCGCGGGCGCGCAGCATCATCCGCACGCTGACCCGGAAAAAACACGGTGATCTCGCGCATGTCAGTCCCCAGTGAACCGGTAGTAGCGAGCCGCCAGCACGAGCGCGGCCACCAGCCAGGCCGCAGTGACCGCCAGCTGGCGGGGGTACTGGCCGAGGCCCTGGCCCTGGGCGATGATCCCGCGCAGCGCCTCCAGCGGCGAGGTGTAGGGGACGGCATACTCGGCGAGCCGCTGCAGCCAGGACGGGAACGCGGAAATCGGGTACAGGACGCCGGACAGCAGCAGCAGCGGGGCGCCCAGGAAGGTGTCGAGCTGGTTGGCCCCCTGCGCGGTCCTGGCGCAGCCCGCGATCGCGAGCGCGAGGCCCAGCGCGATCGCCGTCATCGCCAGTATCAGCGGCAGCGCGGCCAGCAGCTGGAACCCCGGTGAACGGGGATCCCGAGGGCGCGGACCACGGTGAGCACCACGGCCGCCTCCGCCACGGAGACGACCACGCGGGGGGTGGCCTGCGCGGCGATGAACGCGGCCGGGCGCAGCGGGGTGACCGAGATCCGCTTCAGCGTCCCGGTCGCCTTCCAGGTGGCTGCGGCGGCCACGGTGGTGTGCTCGTTGACGAACGCGACCATGCCGGTGGCCACCCCGACGGCCACGAACCCGGTCAGGCCAATGGTGGCGGAGTGCACGACGAAGCTGAGCCTGCGCAGCAGCTCGATCAGGCCCACGTAGGCGAGCGGCACGAAACCGGCCGCCAGCAGCACGTCGGGCGAGCGGGCGAACATCTTCGTGCTGGCGGCCACCAGCAGCCGTCCCTGCCGGACGGCGCTGGCCCAGCTGGCGTTGTCCCGCATGGCGTTCAGTCCCGTAGCTGCTGGCCGGTGAGCTGGAGGAAGATGTCCTCCAGCGTCCCCGGGAGTACCTCCAGGCCGCGCAGGTCCGCGTCGCGGCGGCGGGCCCACTCCAGCAGCGCGGAGACCGCCGCCCGCGGGTCAGCCACCCGCAGCTGGTAGCTGCCGATCGTCTCCCGGGCACCGCCGTCGTCCCTGGCGGCCACATCGAGCACGGCGGGCAGGCGCCGCAGTTCGTCCTCCTCGATCGCGCCGCGGGCGGTGAACTGGATCCGGCCGGCGCCGTCGAGGCGGGCGATGAGCCGCCGCGGGGTGTCCAGGGCCTGGATCTGGCCGTGGTCGATGATGGCGGCCCGGCCGGCCAGCAGCTCGGCCTCCTCCAGGTAGTGGGTGGTCAGGATGATGGTCTTGCCCCCGTCCCGGCCGAGGCGGGTGATGAGCTCCCACAGGCTGCGCCGCACCTGCGGGTCCAGCCCGGTGGTCGGCTCGTCGAGGAAGATCACCTGCGGGTCGTTGACCAGCGCCGCGGCGACCGAGAAGCGCCGCTGCTGGCCGCCGGACAGCTGCCGCACGTAGGACTTGCGCTTGTCGCGCAGGCCGACGAGGTCCAGCAGCTCGGCGGGTGGCCGGCGGCGCGGGTAGAAGGAGCCGAACAGCTGCAGGATCTCCTCGATGGTCAGCAGGCTGAAATACGACGCTGCCTGCAGCTGGACTCCGATCACCCGCTTGACGTGGCCGGGGTCGCGGGCGGGATCGGCGCCGAGCACCCGGACCTGCCCGGCTGTCGGCTTGCGGATGCCCTCGATGATCTCCAGCGTGGTCGTCTTGCCCGCCCCGTTCGGCCCCAGCAGGCCGAACACCTCTCCCTGCGCCACCTCAAACGAGACCCCGTCTACGGCCCTCAGGCTGCCGCCGCCGGGCCGCCGGTAGACCTTCACCAGGTCCCTGACCGTCACCGCGGCCACGCTCCCGTCCCCGGCCGCGGGAACCGCGGCCTCCGGCACTCCGGTGACAGCCCCGCGGCCAGCCTGCTGATCGGTCCTCATCTCCCGCTTCCTCTCTCGCCGACATCAGTTGTATATTTATGACGTAAGTATGATCCTGTCAAACGCAAGGCCGCAGTATCCTGGCTGGGATCCCAGAAGCTGGCCTAGTATGTTGATGGCGTAGATCGCGAGGAGATCATGGTGACTGCCACAGTGACCCGGGCCCGCCGCGAGCCGCTCACCCGCCAGCGGGTGCTGAGCGCGGCCCTCGGCTACCTGGACGAGAACGGGCTGGCGGAGCTGAGCATGCACAAGCTCGGCGCCCAGCTCGGCGTCAGCGGCATGTCCCTGTACAACCACGTCGCCGACAAGGACGCGCTGCTGGATGGCATCGTGGAACTGCTGTGGGATGAACTCGCCGCAGCCCAGCCGGCCAGCGGCGACTGGCGGCAGATCCTCCGCGAGCTCGGGCTCTCGCTGCGGTTGCTGGCCCACCGCCACCCCCGCGCCGTCACCCTGCTGCTGACCCGGCCGGTGCTGTCGGTGCCGATGCTGCGCGTCTACCAGCGGGCCCTGCAGGCAATGGCGGACGGCGGCCTCCCCCAGCCCCGCGCGCTGGAGGTCCTGCGGACGGTCGTCGGCTACACCTTCGGCTACGCGCTCACCGAACTGTCCGCGCTGTGCGCCACGGCCGGCGAGACCCAGCTGCAGCGCATGCGCCGGGTCAGCCGGATGATCAGCGACGATCTGCCCGATGACCTGCTAGAAGTGGCGATGACCGTGTGCGGCGAGTGCGACATGGCCGGACACTTCGCCACCGGCCTCGACCTCATCCTGAGCGGCCCCGAACCCGGCCCAGGCCGCGGCTAGTCATCTTTGCGAGTGGCCTCCCAGGTGTTCCAGTAGGTGATCTGCTCGGCCGGGCGCCGCACCGTCGGCCTGAAGTCCCGGCCGGTGTAGTAGGCCACCGGGATCAGCCCGACCTGGAGGACGCTGCCGGGAATGCCGAGCAGCGCGGCGGCCTGGTGTTCGTGCGGCAGATGCATGGTGGTGAGCACTGTGCCCAGCCCCCGGGCGCGCAGGGCGAGCTGAAAGCTCCAGACGGCGGGAAGGATCGAGCCGAACACGGTAGCCACCTCGAAGATGCCCGGCTCCGACGGCGATCTGCGCACGCAGGGGATCACATGCACGTGCACGTCCTGGAGCCGGTCCGCGAGATGGATCCCGGAGTCGATGATCCGCACTGCCGGGTTCGGTGCCCACCCCGGGGCCAGTGCCAGCCCGAAGATGCGGCGGTCCGGCTTGGCGATGCCTGCCTGACAGGACAGCACCACGGCGCCGGCCAGACCGGCCACGCCGTCGGCCGCCAGCCGGGCCCGGGCATGCGGCCAGGCGCTGGCGACGACGGCGGTCCGCGCCCGGCCCTGGACCCTGCCGAGGCAGGCCAGGAGCTGCTTGTCCCACCGCCACCGCGCCGCGATGTCAGTCGGCCATCTGCTGAGCGCCGCCGGCTGATGCTCAGCCGGCGCCGGACCTGCCGCCACCAGTCGTCCTCGCTCATCTGGCCGGTCAGGACGGGTGCCGTCGCTCCCGCCGAACACCGCCGCCAGCACCTGCCTGGGTGTGATTCCCAGCCGCGGCGCCCACGCCGACGCGGTGCCGGGCCAGCGGCCGGTCTCCGGGACACCGCCCAGATCGAGCAGGACCGGCCGTGTCATCTCAGCGACCGGCGGGACCGAGGCCGCGGCGGGCCCCATGCGTCCTGGCCCAGCAGGTCATCGACGGCGCCGCGGACCACGGGGGAGCCGAGCGCGGCGAACACCCGGTCCCGCTTGATCGCCTTGCTCAGCCCGGTGACATCCGCCGAGGCCCAGGTGGCCGGGTCGTCCTCGGTGGCACCGAGCCTGGCCAGCCGGGCCCACACCCGGCGGCGCATCCGGGCCGCCTCGCCGCGGCTGAACGCGCCGCGCAGCCAGATGACGCCGCGCTCGGCGAACTCCGCCCGGGCCTTCTGGCTGAGCATGACCTCACCATCGGCCGGCGGGACCCGCAGGCGCAACGGATTATCCGATCGCGGTCCGGCGCACTCCAGGCCGCACAATGAGGGATGCGCCTGCTGAGGCCAGCGTCTGAAGATGACATGGTCGCGGTCTTCCTCGCCGCCGAGGTCACCTCCGAGCGTTACGGACCGCAGATCAGCCAGATCCTCGACCGGCTGGGACAGCCCCGCGGCATCGCCGACGAGCCCGACACCAGCGACGAGGCCGCCAACGCGGTACGGCGGCAGGTCCTGGCCGCCTACCGGGACTATCCGTCCGGCGACGTGTTCACCGGCATGCCCGCCGACGTGACCTGGCATCACGCCGCGCTGACCCCGGCCGAGCTGGCCACCATCCGCTACATCGACTACCCGTACTGGACCGAGTTCTCCGGCGGCACCCGGCTCGCCGCCGACGGCGCCCGCCGGCTGGGCGCCTGGCAGGACATGGCGCCAGGGACGATCTACCGGCAGGTCGCCGAGAACCTGCGGGACGGGAGGCTGCCTAAGCCGATCATCTTGCTTGGCGAGCCCGGCCCGGCGAACGTGATCGTCATCGAAGGCCACAAGCGGCTCACCGGGCTGCTGCTGTGCCCGCAGTGGCTGCCGGCCGAACTGGGCGTGCTGCTCGGCCTCACCGCCAGCCACCACAAATAACCGAACCGCCGCGGTCACAGCGGCAGCCAGTACCGGGTCGCCTGACGCCGGCGGTGCGCGCGCACCCAGTCCGCGTCGCTGTACCGCGAGCCCTGCCCCTCGGCCCGGTCCAGCCTGGCGTCCAGCTCCTCGATCAGGCACGCGTCCTGCTCGGCATGCAGCGCCGCCGCCTGCACCCGCGGGCTCGGGTCCTTCTGCAGCCGCTTCACCTCGCCGCGGAACCGCTCATACACCACGAAGCCGGCCCCGCACGGGCAGACCCTGTGCAGCGCCGTCACCCGCACCCGTTCATCAGGAGAACGAAGCTGGGCGAGCAGCACGCCCGGATCGGGCGCGGGCTGGCACCCCCGGCGGTTGCGTTTCGCCACGGCCGCAGCGTAATCCCGGCCATAAGCCCCGCACGACGCATTTCCCGTCCGCCTGCACGCATCCGGCAGCGGGTGACCGCCCGGCTCTGCGGTTTCTCCCAGATCCCCGGCGTACTGCCGGGCTGTTCCAGCCTGTGGCGGCGGGGAGCCGGCCGGCGCCACTCCAGGAGCGCGCCGTCCGCCGGCACGCTCGCGTCGGCCGGCTTAAATGAAGGCGCTGTACCGGGCGTGGTGGGTGATCTCGTTGAACTCGCCTTCCCACAGGGCCAGCGCGCCGTCGAGCCAGGAGTAGCGGCTGTCGCCGGTGGTGAGGTAGAGGGTCGCCGCGACTCGCCAGGTCGGGTCGCTTTGACTGCGGCGGATGCCGTAGCCGCGGCTGGTCAGCGGTGGCATGCCGGGCTGGTAGTCGGTGACCGGGCAGGCAGAGGTCACGTGCGCCGCCTGCCCGAGCCGGGCGGGCAGGAACAGAGTGTCCCAGGCGCACCACGCATACAGGACCTTCCCGCCGGACTCGTACCGGTGCGCCGGAGACAGCTCGCTGATCGCCAGGCCCAGAACCCGGTCACCCGGCCCTGGCCGTCGGTGAACACGGCAGGCCAGCGGCCGAGGGTCTCGGCCACCTCGGGCTGGGGAAGCCCGGTGGCCCTGGCCAAGTCGGCAGCCGCGACGGGCCGGCCTGCGGCGAGGAGCCGGTACAAGGCGATGGCCAGCCGCTGCCCGGCCGGGTCGAGCTCACCGAGGGCGGCGGCGACCGCCTCGGCCAGCTCGTCCAGGGTCTTTTGCCGTTGGGTGAGCATTGCTTGTTCCTCCGAGCGGGTCAGGCCGGGCCGGTGAGCAGGGCGCCGAAGTTGAGGCGGCCGTACTCGATGGCGGTGTCCTGGCCGAGGATCTCGGCGTCAAGGCCGCCGTGGCCGGCCAGGTAGGCACGCGCGGACTCGGGGCTGGCGTGGAAGACGGTGTTCGGGCACATCGCCTCGAACGAGCCGCAGTCGGTGCCGTAGTCGGTGGTCCGTCCGGCGACGACGACCGCCGTGGCCGGGGACCAGGACCAGGTGCCGCCACGGACCGCTACGACAATAGGGGTGCCGTCGTGCGGGTCGGTGGAGGTGATCTGGCCGTCGCGGCCGGTCATGGCGGGCAGGCCGAGCGCGTCGATGGCGCACATCGCGTACACCGCGGGCAGGCCGTCCAGCGCGACCCGGTGCGGGGTGGGGGTGCCGGAGAACGGGTAGGCGACGGCCACCACCCCGTTCACTACGTGCACGGCGTCGGCGGCGGCCAGTTCGTCCACGGCCGAGGCGCCCAGCCCCGCGTCGGCTGCGGCCTGCCGCAGCCACCGCGCCGCGGGCGGCGCGCCGGTGGCCAGGAAGCGGCGCAGCACGGCGCGGTGCAGGTCGCGCAGCGGGCCGGGCAGGCGTTCGGCCCGGCCGGCGATGCTGCCGCTGGTGAATCGGGTGAGATCGGAGAGGTCAGTCATGGGTTCGCCTTTCGTTCTGGGTCAGGCCGCGCAGCACGACGGCTTCGACACGTCGCGGCTGAACGCCTGGGCGGCCAGGCGCAGGCTCTTGGGCAGTCGCTGGCCCGGGTTCTTCTGGTCGCCGGTCCGCCTGCTACGGTAAACCTTCCGGCAAGCGGGAATGTCAAGGAGAAACGCGATGCGGATCGGCGAGGTGGCGGGCCGGGCCGGGGTGCCGGCCAAGACGATCCGGTTCTGGGAAGACCAGCACCTGCTGCCGCCACCCGGCCGCACCCCGGCCGGGTACCGCGACTACGGCCCGGCCATCCTGGAGCGCCTGGCCTTCATCCGGCACTCCCAGGCCGCCGGGCTCACCCTGGAGCACATCCGCCAGGTGCTGGACATCCGTGACAGCGGCCAGCCGCCCTGCGTTCATGTCACCGGCCTGATCGCCCGGCGCCTGGGCGAGGTGGAGGCCCGGCTGGCTGAGCTCACCCGCGCCCGGGACCAGCTGGTGGTGCTGGCTGCCCGTGCCGCGGAGCAGGACCCGGCCGACTGCCGCGGGTACTGCTCGATCATCGCCGGTTGAGGCCTGCCTGGCGCTGGTCTCAGCACTTGACCTTCCAGCAAAGAGGAAGGTCTACCGTGATGGTCAGGACCTGAGCGAGGGTGAGGAGCCCCCGATGACCGGGACGACTCGCCGCGCCACCCTGGGGGTGGCCGGCATGACCTGCACCGGCTGCGAGCATCATGTCGCCGCGGCGCTGGAGCGGGCCGGGGCCGAGCAGGCGTCGGCTGATTTCCGCCTCGGCGTGGCGCGTTTCGCCCTGCCCTGGGGCGTGGATGAGGCGGGGCTGCGGGCTGCCGTGACTCAGGCCGGGTACACGCCCGGGACGCTGCGGGCGGAATCACCCGGCGCCCCCACCGCGCCCGGCACCGGGGACGGGGACTATGACCTGCTGGTGCTGGGCGCGGGATCGGCCGCGTTCGCCGCGGCGATCCGGGGCCGGGACGCCGGGTACCGGGTGGCCCTGGCCGAGGCGGGCACGCTTGGCGGGACGTGCGTGAACGTCGGCTGTGTCCCGTCCAAGGCGCTGCTGGCGGCCGGGGCGGCCTACTGGGCGGCCGGCCACCCCCGGTTCGCCGGGATCACCACCTCGGCCGGCCCGGTCGATCTCGCCGCGCTGGCCGCGCAGAAGGATGACCTGGTGGCGGCCCTGCGGCAGGAGAAGTACGCCGACCTGGTGGAGGCCTACGGGTTCGAGGTCCTCCCCGGCCACGCCGCCTTCACCGGCCCGGACACCGTCGAGGTGGCCGGCCGGGTGATCCGGCCCGGCGCGGTGCTGATCGCCACCGGCGCCTCCCCCGCGGCCCCGCCCATCCCCGGGCTAGCCGAAGCCGGGTACCTGACCAGCACCACCGCCCTGGACCTCAAGGCCGTCCCGGCCCGCCTGGCGGTCATCGGCGCCAGCGCGGTCGGCCTGGAACTCGGCCAGTTCTTCGGCCACCTGGGCTCGGCGGTCACCTTCCTGGAGGTGGCCGACCGGATCGCCCCGTTCGAGGAACCGGAAGTATCTCTGGCCCTGACCGAGGTACTGCGCGGCCAGGGAGCCACCATCCACGCCCCCGCCCAGGTCCTGGCGGTGGAACGAGACGGCGACGCGCGCCGCGTCCGCGCCAGCGTGGACGGCACCGAGACCGTGATCGACGCCGACGAGATCCTCGTCGCCACCGGGCGTCGGCCCAACACCGCCGGGCTGGGCCTGGACGCTGCCGGGGTGGCCACCGACACCCGCGGCGCGGTCGTGACCGATGAGCGGCTGCGGACAGCGAACCCGCGGGTGTGGGCGGCCGGGGACGTCACCGGCGCCCCCCAGTTCGTCTACGTCGCCGCCTACCACGGCGCGCTGGCGGCCGCCAACGCCCTGCTCGGCGAAGACCGCGCGGCCGATCTGGCCGGCCTGCCCCGGGTCATCTTCACCACCCCCCCGGCGGCCGGCGCCGGGCTCACCGAGGCCCAGGCCGAAGCGGTCGGCTACCAGGTCACCACCTCGGTGCTGCCCGCCAGCGCGGTGCCCCGCGCCCTGGTCAACCACGACACAGCCGGGGTGACCAAGCTGGTCGCCGACGCCACCACCGGCGTCCTGCTGGGCGCGTCGGTGGTCGGCGACGGGGCCGGGGACGTGATCCAGTCCGCGGTGCTGGCCGTCCGCCACCACATCACTGCCGCCGAGCTGGGCGCCACCTTCCACCCCTACCTGACCACCGCCGAATCGCTCAAGCTTGCCGCCCAGGCCTTCACCCGCGACGTTGCCCGCCTGTCGTGCTGCGCCGCCTGAACGCGGCGTGTCACGCGAAGGAGGCCGGCATGAACGACTACGGCCAGCAGCCCGTCGCGGGCGGCGGTCGGCCCGTCGGCGGGAGACGGGAAGGTCCTGGCCCGGGCGGGCTGTGGCTGCTGCTGGTCCCGCTCGCATGCTGCGGCGGGTCGCTGCTGATCGCGGCCCTGGCCGCGGCCGGGGCGCTGGCCTGGGGCGGGATCGGTCTGGCAGGCGCGGTGCTGCTGGCCGGGGCGGTGCTGGCCATCCGGCGCCGCAGGCGGCCATGCCGCGGGCCGACTGAGCAGGCGGGCCCATGCGCCGGGGTGCCGGCCCGGCCGCCGACCGCGGCGATGAGGCCGTCAGGCGTGCGGGGGGGCGGCGGCCGGGCTGGGCAGCGCGGCGTTCAGCCCGGCCGGGCCGCCGCCCGCGATCACCACATCGAGCATCACGGCTTCCTCACCCTCGGCCCGCGGTGTCCCCGGACATCACGAGCCGGGGGTCTGACCGGGCAGTGGGGTATGCAGGATCTTCCCCGCCGCCATCGGCGCTCCCGGCACTGGTTGCGGTCCCGTCCCTGCGCTGCTGGACCTGATCCACGATGTAGGCGGCGTCGTGACGGACCCAGTAGATGAGCGAGGAGCCGCGCGAGTACTGGTTGTGCATGCCCAGGAAGTACAGCCCGGGAGACTCCGTGACGCCGCGCTGGTGCCGGGGAAGGCCGTCTGGGCAAGGGCCGGTGGGCGGATCCAGGAGTAGTCCGGGCGGTAGCCGGTTGCCCACACCACGGTGTCCACGTCGAGTTCATGGCCGCTGGCAAACCGGATGGTCCGCCCAGCGGCGCCGGTGGCGCGGCCGAGGAGCTGGATGCCGTGGCGCCGGGCGAGCTGGCGCAGGCTGGCGCCGACCAGCAGGTCGCCGCGCTGGGTGCGGCCCCGCCAGGTATCCAACGGGGCGGGGATCAGCCCGAGGTGGTCGCCGAGTGAGTGGATGGGGATGCCGAGGATACGCCGCGGCAGCCGCCGGATCGGCGCGCCCCCGGACAGCCAGACGCGGTGGGTTCCGGCGAGGTCGGCGGCGATCTGGGCGCCCGAGTTGGCCGCCCCGACCACCAGCACCTCGTCGCCTGGGACCTGGCCGGGGTTGCCGTAGGCGGCGCTGTGCAACTGGGTGACCTCGCCGCTGAGCTTGGCCGCGAGCGGCGGGGTCCAGGGAACCTGGTAGGCGCCGGTGGCGACGATCACCTGCGCCGCCTTGTGCGTACCGGAATCAGTGTCCAGCCGGTAACCGCCAGCGGCGCGGTCTAGCGCGGTGACCCGGGTGCCGTAGCGGATGGGCAGGGCGAAGGCGCGGGCGTAGCCGGCCATGTAGTCGGCGGCCTCGTCCTTGCCGGGGTAATGCCGCGGGTCGCCGGGGAACGGGAGGCCGGGCAGGCTGCTGTAGCGGGCGGGGGTGAACAGCTCCAGCGCATCCCATCGCTGCCTCCAGGCATCCCCGGCCCGCGTCCCGGCGTCGAGGATCAGGAACGGGATCCCGGCCTGGGCCAGGTAGTAGCCGGCGGTCAGCCCGGCCTGGCCGCCGCCGATCACGATCACCTCGGCGCCCCCGGCGGTGGCGGTCATCGCGCGCCCTCCTTGCTGGCGGCGGGCAGCCTCGCCGGCCGGCGGATCGCGTGCCGGATGCGCTCCCGCCACCCGGCGGGAACCGCCCGGGCCAGGAACGCCAGGGAAAACCCGCCCATGGCGAGCATCATGACGATCATTGCGGTGATCATCACCGCGCCGCCCATGTCGTGTGCCATCGGAAGCCCCTTCCGGTTCCGGATCGCCGCTCATGTCGAGAGCGCCGATCTCTTCTCTTCGGAGAATGACACGTGAGGGACGCTCATGTCAAGAGCAGTGCTCGCAAAGTTTGCATCGATCACAGTTCGGTGGCATGCTGGCAGCGTGAGCGTTTCTCCACCCGCGACCCGCCGGGCCCGGCAGCGGCAGGCGACCGTCGCCGAGATCAAGGCCCTAGCCCGCGCGCAGCTCGCCGACGGCGGCACGGGCGCGGTCAACCTGCGGGCGATCGCCCGCGAGATGGGCACCGCATCATCGGCCCTGTTCCGCTACTTCCCCAGCCAGGCCGACCTGATCAGCGAACTGCTCGCCGATGCCTACGCCGCGGTCGCCGGCGCCGTGAACGCCGCCGTGGACGCCTGCCCGCCGGGCGACCATGCCGGGCGGTGGGCCGCCCTGTGCCATGCCTACCGGGAGTGGTCGCTGGCCAACCCGGCCGAGTTCGCCCTCACCCACGGCACCCCGGTCCCCGGCTACCAGGCACCGGTGCAGGCGACCGGGCCCGCCGCGGCCCGCACCATCACCACCGCGCTCGGCGTGTACGCCGCGGCCGTCCAGGCCGGGGCCGCCGACCCGGACCGCTCGGCCATCCCGGCAGGCATCCAGACCGGCCCGCTGTGGGCCAGCATCCTCGCCGGCCAGACGCACGACTACGAGCCGCGGCTGGCCGGGATCATCCTGACCGCCTGGGCCTCGGTGCTCGGCTACCTGTCCGCCGAGATCTTCGGCAGCCTCACCGCTCTGGTCGCCGACACCAGCCTGCTCTACCGCGCGCACATCCGCGCCGTCATGACCGGGATGGGATACGACCCCGGCCTCGCCGGGGCGGCGACCGCATAGCCGGGCACGCGTGGCCCCCAGGGGTGGGTCACCGAGCGGCGGTGACCAGCCAGGCGGCCGACCCCAGCACCACGCCCTCGGCGCGCTGGCGGGGGCGCAGCGCCTGGCGCATCGCACTGAGGACCGCCTCCTTGGTGTGCTCGTCGCTGGCGGCGATCAGCTGCCGGGCGAACGGCATCCCGGTGTAGTAGCCGATGACGTCGTCGACGTCGGCGCCCATCCACCGGTCCCCGTCCACTGGCTCGATGCCGATGCGGCCGAACCCGGCACCGGCCAGCATGGCGCGGATGCGCCGCGGGTCGGCCAGGGAGAACGGGCCCGGCTCATCCGCTGCGGGCAGCTCGGGCAGGGTGACGTGCGCGGCCACGGCTGCGAACGGGACCGTCAGCCACTCGTTGGCTGTCATCTCCTGCCAGCACAAGAAGGCCAGCCGCCCGCCGGGCCGCAGCGCGGCTGCGATGTTGGCGAACGCCGCGTGCGGGTCGGCGAAGAACATCACCCCGAAGCCGGAGATGGCCACGTCAAACCCGGCCGCCGGGAACGCGTGGACCTGCGCGTCGGCCTGCTCGAACCGGGCGTTCCGGACACCTTCCCGCCCGGCGAGCCGACGCGCCTCGGCCAGCATCACCGCCGACAGGTCAACCCCCAGCGCACGCCCGGACCGGGCCGCCCGGGCGGCGCCGATCGTGGTCTCCCCGCAGCCACAGCCCACATCCAGCACCACCTCCGCGGGGCCGATCGCCGCCGTGGCCAGCAGGCGCGCGGTGTGCTGCTGGCCCATCCGCTCGTGCCGGGCCCGCTGCGCTACGAAGTACTGGCCTTCGTCTCCGTTCCACGCCTCCGACTGCGCCGTATTCGCCGTCATGACACTCCCAGATTTCTACTATCGGTTGATAGTAGAAATGAGTCTAGCAGGCTGACCCTGTTGCTACTATCGGCTGGTAATAGGAGAGGCGGGAGGTCTGGGATGGCCAGCGAGCTGGACCGGGCAGCCGGGCTGCTCGGCCCGCTGGAAGGGCGGATCATGCGGGCGGTGTGGGCCGGGCAGGTGCCCGAGGTGTTCACCGTCGGCGACGTGCACGCGCTGCTGCCCGGCCTGGCCTACACCACGGTGATGACCACGCTGCGCCGCCTGGCGGACAAGGAACTGCTGGCCGCCCGCGCCGAGCCCGGCCGCAAGGCCCACCTCTACCGCGCCGCGCTCACCCCGGCGGGATACCTAGCCGCGGCCAGCGCCCGCGAGGCCGAGGAGATGACCGGCCGGTACGGGGAGGCGGCGCTGGCCGCGTTTGCCGCCCGGCTCGCTGCGCTCACCCCCGAGCAGCGGCAGCGGCTGGAAGACCTGCGAAACCAGTGATCACCGCCAGCAGCCCGCCCCGCGCAGCTCCCGCCACCCGCGGGCCGGGCGCGGTGCCAGCCCCGCCACGGCAGCCCAATACTGGCAGCCGCGCGTTCTGGCTGATGACCGCGCTGGCCGGCGCCGCCCGCGCACTGATCATCGCAGGTTCGTGCTGCCTGGTCACGGTGATCGCACGGCAGGTGACCGGGCACGGGATCAGCGCCCTGTGGGAGACCTATCCCAGCCCGCTGCCAGCCGCCGCGCTGCTGGCCGTCACCGGCGCCGGGCTGGCCCGCGGCACCTGGTCGGCCGCCCGCGCCCTCGGCCAGACCACCGCGTTCCACCGCGGCGCCCGGGCCCGGCGCGTCCCCGTTCCGGCCCGCCTCGCCCGGGCCGCCGCCCGGGCCGGGATCCCGGCCCGCCGGCTCGCCGCTGTCACGGCGAGCGCTCCGTTCGCCCTCACCTATGGCCTGTTCCGGCCGCGGATACTGGCCTCCACCGCCCTGGCCGCGGACCTGGACGGCGCGGAGCTGGCCGCCGTGCTCGCCCACGAGCGCGAGCACGTTCGGCGCCGCGACCCGCTCAAAGACCTCATCGCCCGCATCCTGCCCGCCCGGTTCTTCTACCTGCCCTGGCTCGCGCACCTTCAGGCCCGGTATGCGGCCGGGCGGGAACTGGCCGCCGACCGCGCCGCGCTCGCCCGCCACCCCCGGGCGGCGCTGGCCGGCGCCCTGCTCAAGGTCTCCGCACCCCCCGGCTGGGCAGCCGCGCCAGCCGCCGCGATGAGCACCGCCGCGCTGCTGGACGCCCGGATCACCCAGCTGGAAACCGGCACCGAGCCCCCGCTGCCCCGCGCCCGCCCCGCCGCGGTCGCCGCCAGCGCCGCCGCCACCGCCCTGACCGCCGCCGCCGCGGGCTGGTCCGCGCTGGTGATCGCGCACTACATGCCCCTGTGCGCGGCCATGCTCACCTGACCCGGCCGGGAGTCCGGCACTGCGGGCAGCAGGCCTGCCGGTGGCCGCCTCTGGCAGCCGACGCGGTCCGCTACGGCCAGAACGGCAGGCGGCCGGCGTACCCCGGCCGGCGCTGCGCCGCCCCCGGCATGAACCGGCGAAGGGAGTGCGGGGTCACCTGGTACCCCACCCGGGGTGGGGTAGGGTGGAGATGGCGGAGGAGGTTCCCGGTGATCCCCAGTCACAAGCGCGAGGCGCTGCAGCGGCTCAAGACGGTGCGCGGCCACATCGACGGCGTGATCGGCATGGTCGAGGACGAGGTGTACTGCCCGGACCTGATGAAGCAGGTCGCCGCGTTGCAGGCGTCGCTGGAGAAGGTCAACCGGGTGCTGCTGCGCAACCACCTGGAGACGTGCGTGTCGGAGGCGATCCGCACCGGGCAGGGCCAGGAGAAGATCGCCGAGCTGATGGAGGCGCTGCCGTATAACTCCGGGCTGACCGATTTCCGGCACCGGGCCGAGCCGCTGCCGCTGGACGGGGCCGCGGCGGAGGGGGCGGGGAACGGGTCGCGGCCGGCTTCGCCGCGGAGGGGGCGGTGAGCACCCAGACCGCGGCGCCGACGCCATCGCCGCTTGCCCGCGAAGCGGGTGCCAGCGGCGGGACGCACCTTACGCTGGAGATCACCGGGATGACCTGCGCGTCGTGCGTGCGCCGGGTGGAGCGGGCCCTGGTAGCGGTGCCGGGCGTGACCGCGGCGGCGGTGAACCTGGCGGCCGAGTCCGCCGCCGTCATCCTGGAGCGGCCGGCCGCGGTGGACACACTGATCGCGGCGATGGCCGACGCGGGGTACCAGGCGGCGGTCCCGGCCACGGTGCGGGCCGATGACGTGGCCCGGCGGCGAGCGGCGCAGGCCGCCGAGCTGCGCGGGCGGCGGGTGCGCCTGGCCACCGGAGCGGTGCTGTCGGCGGCGGTGCTGGTGGTGGCTTACGGTTTCGGGTCGGCGGGCTGGGCGGGGTGGGTGCAGCTGGCGCTCACGCTGCCGGTCTGGGCCTGGACCGGGGCGCTGTTCCACCGCGGCGCGCTGGAGGCGGCCCGGCACCGCACCACCAACATGGACACCCTGGTCTCGCTCGGGGGGACGGTGGCGTTCGGCTACTCGGTGATCGCCACGATCGCCCTGCCCGGCCGGGC
>WNFZ01004244.1_pt1 | contig 14998 bp, 17 predicted proteins | sample 5400081 | NCBI WGS metagenome assembly WNFZ01 (sample SAMN13153365, study PRJNA577476) | soil metagenome | isolation source: 80 cm soil or saprolite under grassland replicate 1 | place: USA:California | collected 2016-06-15 | reverse complement strand
GCTGAACAGTACGACCGCGCGCAGCACCAGCCGCTTGAGCCACGGTACCGACGCCGAGCTTTCCAGGAACCGGGAGCCCAGCACGACATCCGCCTGCCCCGAGCGGGCGAGGTCCAGCATGCGCACGACATCGTCCACCCGGTGCTGCCCGTCGGCGTCGAAGGTGACCAGGTACTCGACACCGTCGCGGGCCAGCGCGTACCGCAGCCCGGTTTGCAGCGCCGCGCCCTGGCCCAGGTTGACCGGGTGCCGGACCAGGTGGGCACCGGTGCCGAGGATGCGTACCGCGGAGTCATCGACGCTGCCGTCATCGACGCACACCACGTTGGGGAAGGTCTGTTGCACGTGGGTGACCACGTCGGCGACCACCGCCGCCTCGTTGTAGACCGGGATCACGATCCACACGTCGTCGTTGTCGCTCATCCGCCGCTCATGACTCGGGCTGTCCCCTGTAAAGGCTGCCGTTATGCTAGTAGCCCGCGGCGGACCGATCGATTCCGCCCCGAGAAGGGACGGCTGTGCGCGCCGTGGTCACCGGCGGGGCGGGTTTCATCGGCTCGCACCTGGCCGACCGACTGGTCGCCGACGGGCACCACGTGACGATCGTGGACTACCTGAAGCACGACCGGAAGGCGAACCTGGCCGCGGCGCTGCACGCCGGTGCGCGGCTGGTCCGTCACGACATCACCGCACCGGGGCTCACCGAGATGTTCGCGCAGGCCCAGCCGGAGGTCGTCTTCCACCTGGCCGCGCAGATCGACGTGCGGGTCAGCGTGGTAGACCCGGTCGGCGATGCCCGGAGCAACGTCCTCGGCACGGTGGCCGTGCTGGAGGCGGCCCGCCAGGCCGGCGCCCGCAAGGTGGTGATGGCCTCGTCGGTGGCCATCTACGGTCCGCCCGCGCAGCTTCCGGTGCACGAGGACACCCCGACCAACCCGCTCTCGCCGTACGCGGTCAGCAAGCTGTCCGGCGAGCTGTACCAGCGCCAGTACCAGCAGCTGCACGGGCTGGCGAGCACCACGCTGGTGCTCACCAACACGTACGGGCCGCGCCAGGACCCGCACGGCGAGGCAGGGGTGATCGCAATCTTCGGCGCCGCCATGCTCGCCGGGCAGCCCACCAGGCTCTTCGGCGACGGCGGGAACGTCCGCGACTACCTGTACGTCGACGACGCGGTCGAGGCCTTCATGCGGGCCAGCGACCCGGTGGCCGACGGGCATCGGTTGAATATCGGCACCGGCGTCGAAGTCACCGACCTGGAGCTCCACCGCACCATGGCGGACCTGGCCGGGTACCGGGACAAGCCGTCGTTCGCGCCGGCCCGGCTGGGCGACCTGCGGGCCATGGTGGTCGACGCTCGCCGCGCGGGACAGGTGCTGGGCTGGAAGCCCGCGGTGGACCTGGCCGAGGGCCTGGAACGCACGCTGCGCTCGCGGTCGTAGACCAGCGCGCCCGGCTTGGACCGGGCTCAGACCCAGCGCGACACCAGGCGCCAGTACGCGGACATGACCGCGTTGACCGGCGTCACGATCGCCGGCAGCGGTACCACCGCGGTGTCCATGCGCGGGGTGAGCACCCGCATCCATTCCCGATCCGGCACCCGCTGCTCGGCGCGCAGGGCGGCGCGGCGCTCGCGGACGTACCGCCGGTGGGTCCACAGCCACCGCCAGCCGCGCAGCTTGGCCGGCAGCCACCCTTCCAGCGCCGCCCGGACCAGCCAGGCCAGCTCCAGGCCGGCGAACGCGGGTGCGAGCAGCAGGCGCGCCCGGATGCCCCACAGCGTTGCGACGAACAGCAACCGGTTGCGTTCGGCCAGGTACATCTTCAGGTCGTTGCGGGAGAACTCGTACCGGTGCACCGCGACCGCGTCGGGTACGTACACCACCCGCAGGCCCAGCCGCCAGGTGCGTACGCTCAGCTCGGCGTCCTCGTGGTAGGCGAAGTACTCCTCGTCGAAGCCGCCCAGCCGTTGCCAGTGCGCCAGCGTGGTCAGCAGGCAGGCGCCGCTGGCGCCGGCGGTGTCCACCGGCTCGGTGCGCTCCTCGCGCTCGCCCATCCCGCCAGACCAGGACAGGCCTAGCACGTGGATCGGGTTGGCCCCGGCGTTGAGCAGCGCGGGGTCGTCGGCGAGCCGGATGCTGGCCACCGCGATGCCCACGCCTGGCCGGGACACCTCCTCCACCAAGCGGGCCAGTGTGCCCGGCTCCACCACGGCGTCGGAGTTGACCAGCGCGAGGAATTCGCCGGTGGCCGCCGCCGCGCCCGCGTTGCACCCGCCGGAGAAACCGAGGTTGCGGCTGGGCCGGACCACCGTCACGCCCGGCCGGCGGGCCAGGATCTCCACGTCATCGGTGGTACAGCCGTTGTCGACCAGCACCACCTCGACGCTCACCTTCTCCGAGGCCAGCAACGCCTCCACGCAGCGCGGCAGCCATGGCTCGGCCTGCCAGGCGAGCACCACGGCCGTCACGCTGGGGCCGCCGGCCGGCTGGCGGGGCGGGCCAGGCTGGTCAGGCGTGCTGGACATCGTTGACCCTCTCCGTCGCCGATGATGGTCTGCCGCCGGGGCCGGTCCGCAAGCGTCGGACCAGCGTGCCGGCGAGCACCCCGGTTACCGTAGCGCTCGCGGCGAACTGCGCGACCAGCGCCGCGGTCACCGGTGCAACCGGGATCAGGAAGCACAGCCCGAAGATCGCGATTCCGGCCACCCAGGCGAGGCTCACCCGCCGGTGCGCGGCCAAGGCCAGGGTGGCCGGCTGCAACACCTGGACCACCATCAGCAGTACGGTCGCCAGGGTGAGCGCGGCGACCAGCCACGACGGCACGGAGTAGCCGAAGGCGATCCGGACCGCCGGCCCGCCGAGCACGGCGGCCAGCGCAACGGACGCCCCGCCCAGCGCGGCCACCAGCAGCAGCGCCGAACGCACCGCGCGACCGAGGCCGCGGTGGTCGGCCCGGGCAACCATCCGGGAGAACGCCGGCAGCAGCACCGCCTGCAGCGTCGCGAACAGGAACAGCGGGATGCGGGCCAGCACGAAGGTCTGGCCGAACGCGGCCGCCCGGGTGGCATCGCCGGGCAGCAGGGCGGTGACCACCAGCGGTGCGGTGTTGGCCAGGATCTGCGACAGCAACCACGCACCGCCCAGCCAGCCGACGTTGCCGAGGATCAGCCGGTCCGGCTCGACCGGGCCGGGCCGCCCCAGGCGCACCCACCCCGCGGTGGCCAGCGCCGCGACCGCCGGCGCGGCGCACAGCACGAGGCCGTACGCACCCGGTGCGGCGGCGCCGGCGGCGAGCAGCGCCAGGCAGCCGACGAGCCGGACGCCGCCCTCCACGCCGATGTTGGCGCCGTAGAGGGTGAACTGGCGGCGCGCCGAGAACACGCCGCGGCACAGGTACACCGCGGCGTAGGCCACGGCGGCGAACAGCACCAGCAGGTACAGCACCAGCCGGCCGCCGAGGACCAGCGGCACCAGGACCGGCTCAAGCAGGCCGAGCACCGCCACCACGCCCACCAGCAGCACCAGCCCGATGCGTGCCATCCGGGCGACGGTGTCCCGGGTACCCTCGTCGCGCGCTATCCGGACACTCATCAGCCGGCCGGTCTCCTGCTCCAGCGTGACGAACAGGCCCGGCCCGATGATGTTCACCAGCAGGTACAGGTTGGTCAGCGCGGAGACGTCGCTGGACCGCAGGTGGTGGTGCAGGACAGCGAGGTAGACGTAGCCGGCGAGACCGAGTACGGCCATCCCGGCCGCGACCCGGGCGGTGGCGCCGAACACTCCGGCGAGGCGCGCCGCTTTCACCGGATCCGGTGGCCAGCGGCTGCGAGGCGGGCGGCTGCGAGGCGGGCGGCCGTAGCGAGCTCGGCGAAGATTGGCTGGGCGAGCGCCGCGGTGAGCATGGCCCGCCAAGGGGCGAGCGGGCTCAGCCCGGCCTTCGCCCACCGCTCGTGGCCCAGCACGCTGTACGCCGGACGCCGCGCCGGCCGGACGAACCGGTCGCTGGTGGTGGGCCGGATCCGCGCCAGGTCGAGCCCAGCCTCGGCGAAGATCGCGCGGGCGAAGTCGTACCAGGTGGTCTCACCGGAGGCGGTGCCGTGGTAGGCGCCCGGCGGGGCAGTGCCGGCCCGCGCCGCGTCGCCCAGCTCGACCAGCCGCTGCGCGAGGGCGTACGACCACGTGGGCTGGCCCCGCTGGTCGGTGACGACGTCAACGGTGTCCCGCTCGGCGGCCAGCCGAAGCATGGTGGTGACGAAGTTGCGCCCGTGCGCGCCGTACAGCCACCCGGTCCGCACGACGTAGCCGCCGGCGGCCAACGCGGCGCGCTCACCGGCGAGCTTGCCGCGCCCGTACGCGTTGAGCGGCGCGGTCGGGGCGTCTTCGGGGTACGGCGTGGTGGCGTCGCCGGCGAAGACGTAGTCGGTGGAGACATTGATCAGCACGGCACCGGTCGCCGCACAGGCGGCCGCCACGTTGGCCACGCCGGCGCCGTTGACCTTCGTCGCCGCGGCCTCGGCGGTCTCCGCCCCGTCCACGTCGGTCCACGCCGCAGCGTTGAGCACCACCTCGTGGCCGGCCACCGCGGCGCCGACCGCGGCCGGGTCGGTGATGTCGAGCTCGACGTGGGTCAGCGCGGTGTGCGGCCGGCTGCCGAGCACGGTGCACAGGTCGCGGCCGAGCATGCCGCCGGCACCGGTGACCAGCACAGTCATCGACCGCCACCGGTCACGAGAAGCCTCACGAGCGCAGGAGTTTACTGGACCCGGCTCACCGGCCGGTCCCCGGATGCCTGCGTACTGAGGCTTCTGAGCACCGAGGCCTCCGCTGCCGCAAGGGACTGTCCGCTAGGCTGCGGCCGTGCGTGGCATCCTCCTGGCCGGCGGGACGGGGTCCCGGCTGTGGCCAATCACCAGAGCCGTCTCCAAGCAGCTGATGCCGGTGTTCGACAAGCCGATGGTGTACTACCCGCTGTCGACGTTGATCATTGCTGGGATCCGGGAAATCCTGATCATCACGACGCCAGAGGACCAGGCGCAGTTCCAGCGGCTGCTGGGCGACGGCAGCCAGCTGGGGCTGCGGCTGGAGTACGCGGTCCAGCCCCGGCCGGAGGGCATCGCACAGGCCTTCCTGATCGGCGCCGACTTCGTCGGCGATGAGCCGGTGGCGCTGATCCTGGGCGACAACATCTTCCACGGGGTGGGCCTGGGGAGCCAGTTACGGGCCAACGTGCGGGTGAACGGCGGCTTGATCTTCGCGTATCCGGTGGCCAACCCCGAGGCGTACGGCGTGGTCGAGTTCGACCCGAGCGGCCGGGTGCTGTCCATCGAGGAGAAACCGGAGAAGCCGAAGTCGAAGTACGTCGTGCCCGGCCTGTACTTCTACGACAACCACGTGATCGACATCGCCGGACGGCTCAAGCCCAGCGCCCGGGGGGAGCTGGAGATCACCGCGGTGAACGCCGCCTACCTGGACCGTGGGCAGCTCAGCGTTGTGGTGCTCGACCGGGGCACGGCGTGGCTGGACACCGGTACGTTCACCTCGATGGTGCAGGCGGCCGAGTTCGTCCGGGTGATCGAGGAGCGGCAGGGTCTCAAGATCGGCTGTGTCGAGGAGGTAGCCTGGCGGGCCGGGTTCATCGACGACGCCCGGCTGCGCGACCTGGCCGAACCACTGACCAAGAGCGGGTACGGCGACTATCTGCTCGCCCTGCTCGAAGTCGGGCGCGGTGATTTGCCGGCCGTATCGGTCCTTTGAGAGGGTTACCGGATGAAGATCAGCCCATTGTCGATCAGCGGCGCTTGGGAGATGACCCCGGTGCAGCACGGTGACCCCCGCGGGCTGTTCCTGGAGTGGTACAGCGTCGACGCGTTCACCGAGGCGGTCGGCCGCCCGTTGCGGCTGGCCCAGGCCAACATCTCGGTGTCCGCCCATGGCGTCGTGCGCGGCGTCCACTACGCCGACGTACCGCCGGGCCAGGCCAAGTACGTGACGTGTACCCGCGGCGCGGTCCTGGACGTCATCGTGGACATCCGGGTCGGCTCGCCCACCTTCGGCCGGTGGGAGGCGGTACAGCTCGACGACACCGACCGGCGCGCCATCTACGTCGCCGAAGGGCTGGGCCACGCCTTCTGCGCGCTGACCGACGACGCCACGTTGACCTACCTCTGCTCGGAGACGTACAACCCGCAACGCGAGCGCGCGGTGCACCCGCTCGACCGCGACCTCGCGATCGGGTGGCCGGTGGCCGAGCCGCGGCTGTCCGCCCGCGATGTGGCCGCTCCGACCCTGGCCCAGGCGCGCGAGGACGGGCTGCTGCCCGACTACGCGGTCTGCCAGGAGTACATCGCATCACTCCGGGCGCAATAACGGGTTGCGGCGCTGACCATTGGACCCTTCCGGCGGCTAATGTCTGGTCATGGATCGGCGCATTTTCGGTCTGGAAACCGAGTACGGCGTTACCTGCACCTACCGCGGGCAGCGCAGGCTGTCCCCGGACGAGGTGGCGCGGTACCTGTTCCGCCGGGTGGTGTCCTGGGGGCGGTCCAGCAACGTCTTCCTGCGCAACGGCGCCCGGCTGTACCTCGACGTCGGCTCGCATCCGGAGTACGCGACGCCCGAGTGCGACTCGGTCAACGACCTGGTGGTCCACGACCGGGCCGGTGAGCGGATCCTGGAGGGTTTACTCGTCGACGCCGAGAAGCGCCTGCACGACGAGGGCATCGCGGGCGAGATCTACCTGTTCAAGAACAACACCGACTCGGCCGGCAACTCGTACGGCTGCCACGAGAACTACCTGGTGTCCCGGCACGGCGAGTTCGGGCGGCTGGCCGACATCCTGATCCCGTTCCTGGTCACCCGCCAGCTCATCTGCGGCGCCGGCAAGGTGTTGCAGACGCCCCGCGGCGCGGTCTACTGCCTGTCGCAGCGCGCCGAGCACATCTGGGAGGGCGTCTCCAGCGCCACCACCCGGTCCAGGCCGATCATCAACACCCGCGACGAGCCGCACGCCGACGCCGAGCGGTACCGCCGGCTGCACGTCATCGTCGGCGACTCGAACATGAACGAGGTCACCACGCTGCTGAAGGTCGGCAGCGCCGACATCGTGCTGCGCATGATCGAGGCCGGGGTGGCGATGCGCGATCTGACGCTGGAGAACCCGATCCGGGCCATCCGCGAGGTCTCCCACGACGTGACCGGCCGGCGCCGGGTCCGGCTGGCCAGCGGCAAGGAGTGCAGCGCGCTGGAGATCCAGCAGGAGTACTTCGCCAAGGCGACCGAGTTCGTCGACCGGCGCGGCGCGGACGCGGCGACCAAGCGGGTCATCGAGCTGTGGGACCGCACGTTGAGCGCGGTCGAGTCCGGTGACCTGACCAGCGTCGAGCGGGAGATCGACTGGGTCAGCAAGCTGCGGCTCATCGAGGGGTACCAGCGCCGCCACGACCTGGCGCTGTCGCACCCGCGGATCGCCCAGATGGACCTGGCCTACCACGACCTGCGCCGCGGGCGGGGCCTGTACGGCCTGCTGGAACGGCGCGGCGCGGTCGACCGGGTGGCCACCGACGTGGAGATCTTCCAGGCGAAGGAGACCCCACCGCAGACCACCCGCGCCCGGCTACGCGGCGAGTTCATCCGCCACGCCCAGGAGCGCCGGCGCGACTTCACCGTCGACTGGGTGCACCTCAAGCTCAACGACCAGGCGCAGCGAACCGTGCTGTGCAAGGACCCGTTCCGGGCGTACGACGAACGAGTGGACCGCTTGATCGCGAGCATGTGAGGTGTCCGACCCGACCAACCCGCGTCAACCGTCCGAGCCGCCGCGGCCGGAGCGCCGGTTCTTCCCGGCCTTCGTCTATGACCGGCGCGAGCGGATCCGTGCGGAGATCGAGCGCAACCGGCGCGGCGAGCACGTCGTACCCACCTGGGTCCTCGCCCTGGTCCTGGTGCTCTTCGTCGCCGGCTGGGTGCTGCTGGTGGCGCTGGCCTGATGGAGGTCTTGCGCCGGTTAGAGGTCTCGCGCCGGGTGAAGGTCTTGCGCCGGGTGGAGGTCTTGCGCCGGGTGGAGGTCTCGCGCCGGGTCCTGCTGGCCGGCGGCATCGCCGCGGGTCTGCTGGTCGGCATCATCGCCGGGGCGGTGAGCAGCTGCGAACCGGCGCCACCCGCTGATGTCGCCGCGACGGCGCCGTCGGCCGCTCCCTCCTCACCGACGTCCGACACGGATGCGACGGGTCCGCCGGCGACGGTCGCGCCGCCGCTGAGCGACGGCTGCCGGGGCCTGGTCAGCACCAGCCAGGTGACCAAGGCGACCGGCCTGACGCTAGCCCCTGGCGGTGGCGACCAGGCGGCCGCCGCGGTGCAGTACGCCCAGGCGCTGCAGTCGCTGGGGCTGCGGGCAACGGTACGGTTGTGCGCGTTTGCCAACCCGCGCGGCGACCAGCTCTATGCGATGGCCCTGTCGTTCCCGGACGTGGCGCAGGCGACGAAGATGTTCGCCGACGGCCGGGGTGCGAGCTCCATCCGCGACCCGGAACCGGTGGCGGGGCTGGGCGACGCGGCGGTGACCGACCGCAGCCACACCCTCCTGGTGCGCCGCCGCGCCGGTGTCCTGCTCGTGTACTTCGTCATGGCGGGCGAACCCGACGCCGACCACCTGGGCGCGCTGCGCGCGGTCGCCATCGCCGGGCTGGGTCGTCTCTAGTTCGCCAGTGCGATCGTCGCGACGCCCCATCTGGCGTAGCTGTCCGGCTCGGCAGTGATCACTGGGCGCCCGTCCGGCCAGTCGACCGTTGGCCGACTGGTGTTCACGGCGTGCGCGAACCTCCAGTCCACGCCACCCCCCACGAGCCAGCCAACCGCCGAGGCCGCCGCAAAGCCGAGCTCGACCACCTCTATCGCCGGCAAGCCGCCCACGTGGTCTGCGACTCCCCGGCGCTCGGCTTCGGCTGCTACCAGACACAACGAAGGCACATACACGTGCCAGTCCGGTTCGTCGTGGACCGCTCGAACAATCCGTGACACCTGGCGGTTTCCCGCACCCAGCGCCGCCAGCGCGGTGTGGTCCAGGATGTATACGTTCACCCGATCACCTTCAGGCGCCCGGCAGCAAGATCGCGCAGCATCTGCTTACCGATTGCCACATCTTCGTCGTTGAAGTCCGGAACCAAGTGCTCACGAATGTAGGCCGTCGCCGCAGCTCCGCGCGCGTCGAGCTCCTCCCGGGTGAGCTGGGCCCCGGCGAGCTCGGCAACGAGGTCGCGGATCGTGGTTCCCTGCTCCCGGGCCAGCTGTGCCAGCCGGTCCCGGACCTTGCTGTCGACCTTGATCGTGGTGTCCGCCATGATCGGCAGTATACCGACGGAATACCGTCACGCCAGGAGGTCCGCGGCGTGCCGGCCGGCCGCCGCGCACGCCAGGAAGTACGCGTAGTCCTCGTCCAGGCCGCGGCCCATCGAGGCCAGCGGCACCGGCGACGCGCGCAGGGCGGCGTCGAGCCCGTCCACCGCCACGGTCACGATGCGATGCCGTTCGGCCAGCGGCTTGAGCGCCACCTCGATCTCCTCGCGCAGGGCGGCGTCCAGCCCGGCCGGCACCACCAGATCGGCGCGCGCCAGAGCCACCCGCCCGTAGGCGGTCAGGCTGTGGTGGGACACGCCGCGGTGCCGGGGGCGCGGGTCGGCAGCCGAGATGCGCAACGCGCCGACCGGGCGCCCACCGAGCACCGATGCCGCGTTCACCGCCTCGCCGACGGCCACCCCGGAGAAGCCCCAGCGGGTACCGGTACCGAGGTTGCCCGGCCCCTGCGCGACGATCGCCACGTCGGCGCCCAGCGCATGCCGGGCGGCCAGGAGTCCACTGTGGACATTGGTGGCCTCCAGGTCCCCGCCGAAGGCCTGTCCCGTGGTGACCGTGCCGGCGAGCCGGCCGGCGAGCGCGTCAAGGGTAAGGGAGAACCACGCTGGCAACGCACCGCCATCGGTCATGACGTAGCCGACCCGGGCGTCCGGCCGCCGCTCGTGGATGCCCGCCAGGATGGCCGGTACCGCCGAGTGCAGCCCTGCCGTCACCACCGGCATCCCGTCGAGCGACTCGGCGGCCGCAAGGACCGATCGGTGCGGCGAGGACTCCTCGTCGGCGGCGAGCACGACCGCCTGCAGCGGCGTGTAGCGCGCCTTCACCACGTGTCCCGGCCCGTCGGGGTCCGGGGGTAGCCGGTCCGGCAGGGCGACCACGAGGGCGTACCCGCCGGTACCCAGACCCAGGTGCAGCGCGGTGACGTTGAGCAGCACCCGGTCGCCGACCGCCGGCTCGCCGACCAAGGCCGGATAGGCCAGCGCACGCAGCGTCTCGGAACCCACCCGCACAGACAGCTCAGCGGCGCCCCGCCACCGCCGGCCGAGTTGCGTCACCGTGCCGCTACGCCACCGGATCACCCGCCGACGCTAACCCATCGCGCCAACGCGCCGCGCCTACCCGGTGCGCCTACCCGGTGCGCCAACCCGCGGCGCCAACCCGCGGCGCGGGAGGTGTGGCGGCATGCCCGGTCGCTGCTAGCGTCAAGAGCGTGTCGCGCAGCCGCACCGAGCGCCTGGTCAACCTGGTGATCTGCCTGCTGTCCACGCGGCGGTTCCTGACCGCCGCGCAGATCGCCGCGACCGTGCCCGGGTACGAGCACGACCCGGACGACGCCAAGGACCACGAGGCGTTCCAGCGCAAGTTCGAGCGGGACAAGGCTGAGCTGCGCGAGCTGGGCGTACCCCTGGAGACCGGCACCGCGAGCATCTTCGACACCGAGGCGGGGTACCGGATCGCGCGGCGGGAGTACGCCCTGCCCGACATCCATCTGGAGCCGGACGAGGCGGCCGCCGTCGGCATCGCCGCCCGGCTCTGGCGGCATGCGGGGCTCGCGGCCGCTGCCTCGTCAGGGCTGGCCAAGCTGCGCGCCGCCGGCATCGACGTCGATCCGCACGCCACGCTCGGCGTGGAGCCGGTGGTCAGCGTCGACCCCGCGTTCGAGCCGCTGACGGCGGCGGTACGGGCCCGCCAGGCGGTCACCTTCGACTACCGGGTACCGGAGCAGGACGCCGCCACCACCCGGCGGCTGCAGCCGTGGGGTGTGGTCTGCTGGCGCGGCCGCTGGTACGTCGTCGGCTACGACCTCGGTCGCGAGGCGCCTCGGTGCTTCCGGCTGTCGCGGATGGTCAACGAGGTACGCCCCATCGGCCAGCGCGAGGCCTACGAGCTGCCCGACGTCGACCTGATCAGCTACGTCGCCCGGTGGTACGGGCCGGTCGAGCGGCCGGGGCGGGCCACCGTGCTGCTGCGCCCCGGGCGTGCGGCCGGGCTGCGCCGTTGGGCGGAGGAGATCGTCCCGGGCGAGGACGGCGACCGCGCCGTCATGGCGTACTCCAACGCCGAAGGCTTAGCGCACTGGCTGGTCGGCTATGGCGCGGACGCCGTGGTGCTCGACCCGCCTGAGGTACGCGAGCACGTGATCGCCCGGCTGCGGCAGATCATCGACACCACACCCGAGCCGGATGGCGCACGGGCGCTGGTGGAGGCCGTCAGGTGACCGGCTCGGACCGGCTGGGGCGGCTGCTCAACCTGGTGCCGTACCTGCTGGCCCGGCCGGGCATCACGGTCGCCGAGGCCGCCACCGACCTGGCCGTCACGGAACGGCAGCTGCGCGAGGACCTGGAGCTGCTGTGGATGTGCGGCCTGCCCGGGTACGGGCCCGGCGACCTGATCGACATGGCGTTCGACGGGGACCGGGTCACCGTCACCTATGACGCCGGCATCGACCGGCCGCTGCGCCTGACGCCCGACGAGGCGCTGGCGCTGGTGGTCGCGCTGCGGATGCTCGCCGAAACGCCGGGTGTGAGCAACCGGGAGGCGATCGGCCGGGCGCTGGCCAAGATCGAGGAGGCGGCCGGCGACCATGTGGGTACGCCGGTGGCGGTGGTACGCCCAGGCAACCTGCCGGGCAGCGTCGACCGGCTGGAGCAGTTCCGCGGCGCCGTGGAGCGGCGGCGGGCGCTTCGCCTGACGTACTACTCGGCCACCCGGGACGAGACCTCCGAGCGGGTCGTCGACCCGATGCGGGTGCTCGTCGTCGGCGGCCACTCCTACCTGGAAGCGTGGTGCCGGCGCGCCCAGGCGGTCCGGCTGTTCCGGGTCGACCGGATCGACGCGAGCACCGAGCTGGACGAGCCGGCGGCGGTGCCGGCGACCGCCAAGCCCACCGACGTCCGTGACGGCGTGTTCCACGGCACCCCGGACTTACCGCTGATCACGCTGAAGGTCGGTCGCGGTGCTCGCTGGATCACCGAGTACTACCCCTGCGAGGAGGTGCGCCAGGGCCCCGGCGAGCACTGGCTGGTCTCGCTGCGCGCATCGGACCTGGCCTGGGCGCGCCGGCTGGTGCTGAGCCTGGGCCCGCAGGTGACCGTCGTCGGCCCGCCGGAGCTGGTGGCCGCGGTCGCCGAAGAGGCGAAGGCCGCGCTGTCGGCCTATCCGGCGCAGCGACCACCGCTAGGCCAAACGGAGCAGCAACCACCGCTGGGCCAAACCCCGCAGCGCCCCGCGCCGGGCCAGGCGGCGCAGCATCCGGCGCTGGGCTAAGGTCAGCTCACCGGCCGCCAGCGGACGGAGCGCAGCGAAGTCCGCGGTCAAGCGGCCGGGATCTGGAGGCAACATGGTCTGGTGGATCGCGCTGGGCACGGTGGTGTTCGCGCTGCTGCTGCTGATGCTGGTCGTGCTGCGGTTGCTGCGCGGCCTGAACCGGTTCAACCGGGTGCTGCGCCGGCTGCAGAGCCGCGTGGTCGAGGCCCAGCGGCTCCAGCCGGCCGGGGAGGCGTTGCAGCGGCGGGCCGAAGCGATGCAGGAGACCATGCAGAGCATCACCGACCGGGCCGAGCTGCTGCGGGCCAAGACGGGGGCTCGCCGGCCGCGGGCCAAGACGGGCTAGACTGCACCATCCGGCTGCTAGCGGGCCGGTCCGGCGCACGTACGATGGGCTCGACAGCGTCGAGACAGTGAGGTGACTTCCATGGGTGCACTCCGCGGGTGGCACGACGTGGAGGCCAAGGCCGAGGCGCCGTACGCCCGGCAGCCGCTACCGCCGGCCAGCGACGACCGCCCGTCGGCGCGTCCGGTGGTCGATCCGGTCGAGCGCGTCCGCGACAACTGAGCAGGCGGCACCGGGCCGTGGCCCTCATCGCCCGCCGCCGCGGCAAGAGCCAGTTCCAGGCCGCCGCCGACGGCTCCATGACCCTCATGGAGCACCTGAACGAGCTGCGGATGCGGCTGTTCCGCGCGAGCCTGGGCGTCCTGGTCGGCTTAGTGCTCGGGGTGTTCGTCGCCGAGCGGGTGCTGGCGATACTCACCCGACCGTACTGCCAGCTGCATCCGGCCGAGAAGTGCCGGTTCAACGTCAACTCGCCGATCGACGTCTTCCTCCTGGACCTGCGCGTCGCGCTCTACATCGGCCTGCTGATCTCGGCGCCGGTCTGGCTGTACCAGCTGTGGGCGTTCATCGCGCCCGGGCTGCACCGCAACGAGCGCCGCTACACGTACGGGTTCGTCGCGGCGGCCGCTCCGCTGTTCGCCACCGGGGCCACGCTGGCGTTCCTCGTCGTCTCCAAGACCCTGAAGTTCTTCCTCAACGCCGCGACCCAGTACGACATCGTGGTCGGCCTGCCCGACTACTTCGACTTCGTCACCAGCATGATGCTGCTGTTCGGAGCCGGGTTCCTGTTTCCGGTCATCGTGGTGATGCTCAATTTCGTGGGCCTGGTGTCCGCGCGGCGCCTGCTCGGCTGGTGGCGGATCGCGGTCTTCGTGATGTTCCTGTTCGGCGCGATCGTCACCCCGAGCCCGGACCCGTTCGGCATGAGCATCCTGGCCGGTTCCCTCGCCGTGCTGTACTTCGGCGCGGTCGGGGTGGCGTTCTTCAACGACCGGCGGCGCCGGCGGAACACCCTGTACCAGGGGCTCGACGACGACCAGGCATCGCCGCTGGAGTACCAGGCGGAGCCCGTCGAGGCGGGCGCCCCGGTGGACGGCTGGGAGCCGGTCGCCGCGCCCGAGCCCGTGGCCAAGCCGCTGCCGCTGGATCGCCGATACGACGACTCCACGTAGCGCGGAATCGCGGCGTACGCTCGCGGCGTGACCGAGCAAGCCGGGGAGCAGACCGTCGGGCAGGCGGGCGAGCAGAGCGGCGTTCGCACCGGGCAGATCTGCGTCCTGGCCAACCCGACCGCGGGCCGCGGCCGGCACGGCGACCTGCTGTCGGCCGTGGTGCAACGGCTGAGCGCCAGCGGCCGGGAGGTACGGGTCCTCGAGGCGGCCAGCCGGGAGGCGGCGCTGGAGGCCAGCCAGGCCGCGATGGTCGACGGGACCGGGGCGCTCGTCGCCGTCGGCGGGGACGGCACGGTACACCTGGCGCTGCAGGCGGTCGCCGGCACGGGCATCCCGTTCGGGGTGGTGCCGGCCGGCACCGGCAACGACTTCGCGGCCGAGGTGGGCGTACCGGTGGCCCCGCTGGCCGCGGCCGAGGGGATCGCTGAAGCCGTCAAGCAGGGTCGCACCCGCGCGGTCGACCTGGCCCGGCTGACCGGACCGGACGGGCAGGTGCGCTGGTTCGGTGCGGTGCTCGGCGCCGGGTTCGACGCGATCGTCAACGAACGGGCCAACCGGATGCGGTTCCCGCGTGGCCCCCGGCGGTACGACATCGCGATCTTCGCCGAGCTGATGCGGCTGCGGCCGCGCCGGTACCTGATCACGCTCGACGGGGAGCGGCACGATGTCGACGCGGTGCTCATCGCGATCGGCAACACGGCCTGCTACGGCGGCGGGATGCGGATCTGCCCGGCGGCCGACGCCACCGACGGTCTCCTGGACGTCGTCGTCGGCGGTCCGGTCGGGCGGCTGACGTTCGTGCGGATCAAGCCGCTGGTCTATGCCGGTACCCACGTGAACCACCCGTCCATCAGCACCTTCCG
>WNFZ01003363.1_pt1 | contig 14999 bp, 13 predicted proteins | sample 5400081 | NCBI WGS metagenome assembly WNFZ01 (sample SAMN13153365, study PRJNA577476) | soil metagenome | isolation source: 80 cm soil or saprolite under grassland replicate 1 | place: USA:California | collected 2016-06-15 | reverse complement strand
ACAAGGCGAGCAGCTTCAAGAACCCGGATCCCGCCGGCACGCCGGAGAGCTTCAAGCAATTTGTCATCGCTGGAGCCCGAGGCGGCGGCGGCTCGAACTTCGTTGGCACCTCCAGTGGGACCGGAAGCGCCACACCCTGCAGTTATTGAGACTGCTCGTCCCGCCGGCGGATGAGGTATCGGGTCGGGCGGGCGACGAAGCTTCGAGAGGGATTCTGCCAGATGGTCGACGAGCCGAAGTCCCGGATCAGGATCATCAGCATCGAGGGGGCCGACGCGTCGAGGGCAGGGCGCTTCTACCGGGGCAGGAGCGCGTCCACGAGCCCGAGCAGGTTCCAGGCCTCGCGCATTCGACACGGTCTCCTGGCGCGGTGGCCCGGGGTCGGCTATTTCGGCTGGAAAACACGGCGTTCGTGGTCGACGCAACGGCTGGAAGGCACAAGCTGTTCCAGGAGAGATAACCAGCTGGTAAAAACGGGGGAAACTGACCCGAAGCCTCCCCCCCAGGACGCAGTGCGAGCCGCAGGACGGCCACGGGGTGGGCCCCGTGCGTACGAGGCGAGCGATCCGGAGACTGCGCCAGCAAAGCGGGCGCTCGAACGAGGACTACATTGCGTGAGAATGCCTCTCTGAGGTGTCCACGGGCATCTCCGATCAGAGCGCGGTGATCAGGTAGACGCCCAGGACGATCAGGAGGGTTCCCAGGACCACCCGGCCGCTGAGCGCCTCGATGCCTCGCAGGAAGAAGAACGAGAGCAAGAGGACGAAGATCGGCGCGGTCCCGTAGAGCGGGGCCACGACGCTCACCGTGCCCAGACTGAGGGCCACGACGTTCAGGAACACGGCGGTGTTCTCGGCGACGCCGGCGGCGGCGAAGTGGGCGAGGCTCCGGCCCCGACACGTCATGGCATCCCGGTTGCCGGACGCGAGGAGGAATGCCGTGAACGCGACCAGGGCCGTGGTCACGTTGATCGCCGAGCCCACGACCGCTCCCATCTGACTCAGGCCGACCTTTCTCAGGATAGCCACCACACCGAAGCACGCCGCGGAGAGCATGGGGAGGGCGAGCTGCCTCGGCCGCACGCCGAAGTGCCGGCCGCCGATGGAGAGCAGGATCGTGCCGGCGACGATGACGGCCGTCCCCGCCACGATCGGCGCGGTGACCCGCTCGCCGAGCACGAGGATGGCCAGGCCCGAGGCGAAGAGCGGATTCAGGTTGGTCAGGGCGGCGGCGATCGAGGCGCCGACCTGCTCGATGCTGATGAATCGCAGCAGCCGGCCGCCGACGGTGCCGACGAGGCCGGCGAGGGCGAAGAGGGCGAACCCGGCGACGGAGAGGCGGCCAACCCCTCCGGTGAGGAGGACCGCCGTCCAGAGGCCGACGGTCCCGACGACGAGGTTGATCCAGAAGCCGGTGAAGGGGTTGTCGCCCCGGAGGCCCTGCCGGATGAAGATCGTGGCGCCCGCCGAGGAGACGGCGGCGGCGAGCGCGACGAGGTACACGGTGCGGGGCATGCGCTTTCCCTCGCGGGGCGACGAACGCGTCAGGACGTGGCGCGAGAGATGCGCGGACGCGCCGGCGGGATCGGCCTCACTCGACCTTCCGGGCCAGGGCCTCGACGTGGATGAAGGACCAGAGCGCGTCGGGATGGACGGCCCAGGCGCGGAAGGCGGCGGCCATCGCCTCGAGGTCGGCGCGAGAGGCGTACCCGTACTCGACGGCGCGCTCACCCATCGGGGAGGTCAGGAGGCGCTCGGCGTAGGACTCTCCCCACTCCACCGTCTCGCTGCGCGTGGCGTAGCACCACACGGCGGCGGTGACCTCGAGGTCCGTGACACCGGCGGCGTTGAAGAGCGCGCGGAGCTGCCGCCCCATCCGGGGCTCGCCGCCGTTCCGGTACCAGGTCTTCAGATGGACTTCCACGAAGCGGTCGATCCAGGGGTCGGGCGGCCAGTACGCGGCCGTGCCCCAGTCGACCTCGCGGACGGCGACGAGGCCGCCGGTCCGCACGACGCGCAGCATCTCGCGCAGCGCTGCGCCCGGCTCCCGGAGATGCTGCAACACCTGGTGGGCGTAGGCGACGTCGAACGAGGCATCGGGGAAGGGGAGCTGGTACACGCTCCCCTCCTCGTACTGGAGGTTCTCGAGACCCCGGGCCGCCGCGTCCTCCCTGGCCGCGGCCAGCGTCTCCCGGGAGAGGTCGAGACCGACCACTTGCCCGGGAGCGAGCCGCTCGGCCAGACCCCGGGTGATGCTCCCGGGTCCACAGCCGACGTCGAGAAGCCGCATCCCGGGCCGCAGGGCGGGCAGGAGGAATGCCGCGGCCTCCTCGGCCGTCCGCCGCGCGTGCTGGCGTACGGTCGCGGGGGCATGCCCGTGGGTGTACGTTTCACGTCTCAGCGGCTCGCGGGCCATGCCCTGCTCCTCCCGCCCACGGTCTCGTTCAGGGTCACGACCTCGGCGAGGAGCGCCGGGCGGGAAGCGATCGTGCCGCCTACCGCCATTCGTCGACGGACACGGTCTTCTGGTAGGTGCAGCCCATGATGCGCCAGTAGCCGTTGGTCTCCCCGCCGACGACCACCACGTGGATGTCCTCGCGGCGGAACATCGGGATCGGCTCGTCGGGGGCGGCCGCGAGCTTCGAGGCCCAGGGCTCCTCGCCGAAGGTGGCCCGCGGGTAGATGTAGTTCTGGACGAGCTGGTAGTCCCAGTACTCGCCGGCCGGCATGCGCGCGGTGTCGTGGAGCCAGTCGATGAGCGCGTCCTTCTTCATGAACCCGCCCCGGTCGATGAACTGCCGCGCGGTGATGGGATCGAGGAGCAGGGTCGGCGGCGTGTGAGGGTCCATGCCGCGGAGCATGTTGCGGACGTGCTCGCGCCAGTGCTTCTCGCGGAGCCCGAGCGTGAAGGCGGTCGAGCGGCAGCCGGTGAACACGCTCGCTCCGCTCTCGGTGGGCCGGAGGCCGTGCTGGACGTGAAACGGCTCCCAGGGACTCCGCTCCTCGTTCTCGGCGAAGGTGACGCTGCTGTAGGCGTAGCTGTTCCCCTGCGAACCCATGTAGGTGAGCCCGGGAACGGAGCCGCCCTGGAGGTTCTGCGACAGCAGGCCGTAGGCGCGGCCGATGGTGGCGTTGGCGTGATTGTAGGGGCCCATCGCGCCGGTGCCCGCGTTCATCCCGATCTCGTGGCGGATCGGGCCGTTGACGACGGCCATGGTCGCCAGCGAGCTGGTGGAGCTGCCGCGCGCGCTCACCCCGGTGGCGGCGAGCGCCAGGATGACGGGGAAGTACTCGGGCCGCGCCCCCGCCATGACGGCGTTCACCGCGACCTTCTCGACCGTGTACGCCCAGGACTCGCGGAAGTGGGTGGGCCGCATGCGGCCCACGACCTCGTCGGGCTTGCGGCGCGTCCCCGCCAGCATCGCCGCCACGCGCTCCTCGGTGGGCAGCACGATCGGCAGCATGTCCGTCCAGTGGCTCTCGTGGAACAGGCGCACCAGGTTCTCGGCGGTGTCGGGCTCGACGAGCCGCGGCGTGGAGCGGTCGAACTCGATGGCGTCCGGGTCCTCGCCGTCGAATGGCCGCGTGAGCCCCTCCACGACCTCCTGCATGACGGGCCGGCCGGTGAGCGGATCCTTGCCGTCGACGTAGGCGCGGAGCTCGCGGGCCGACTTGCCCATCACCGGCTGCGGCACGAAGACCTGCCGGAGCCCGGGCATCCCGTTCGTGGTCGCGACCGACCGGACCACGCGGTCGAACTTGTCGGTGTGGACGGCGACGGTGGGGACGCCGTACCTGGCCTCGATCGTCATCGCGTGCGCGGCGACCGCCGGCGCGCAGGTGCTTCAGTGGCCGACGCCGACGATGGCGGCGTGTCCGCTCGCCTTGATCTCCTCCCAGGTCGCGGGATCGTCGTTCAGGTACACGCTCGAGATCGGCTTGAACACCGTCCGGACCCCGGGCATGTGCTCACCGAACCACCCCTGCACCTGCCGGAGGAAGACGTCGGAGTCATCGAAGCGGCAGTCGACCAGATAGACCGTCTTGCCCTCGAGCGTCGACAGGCGCGGGGCCAGCTCCTTGCGCGTGACCTTCGGCGCGAAGCCCACCGGGTTCAGAACCGTGATCGTCGTGGACATGTCCATGCCTCCGTTGGGGGATAGTGCTGCCACGATAGCACAGCGTCGCCGGCGCCTGGTAGCGCGAGACACGACCCGGGAGGCGCGGCTTTTGACCGGGCACCGCCTTCGTGGCAGCATGGGTGGCGATGTCGTTCGCGGCGAGCGAGCCACGGCACCAGACAACCATCACGACGACGGCTGCCACGCGAGGCCATGCATGAAGGCCAATCTGGTTTTCGATGTGAGCGAGCAGGACTGCCGGGAGGCATTCGGCTACCACCAGCGGCGCTTGCTTCGCCTCGTCCCGACACGCAAGCTGGCCCTGGGTGCGTACGGCCTCTGCCTCCTGGCGTGCGCCGGGACGGGGCTGGTCGGCGGCTTGCTGATGGGCGAGTATCGAGGCCGGAAGCTCACGTGGCTGGCGGGCCTCGCGACCGCCGCCGTCATCCTTCTCTACGCGCGGCAGAGCCTCATCCGCCACGGCGTGATGACGCTGTTCGCCGCGAGGGACAGCCAGCTCAGGGGCGAGCGCACGCTGTCGCTCGAGGAGGCCGGCATCCGGCAAAGCTCGCGCCGAGGAGATAGCTTCATCCCGTGGAGCGCGATCGGCGCCATCGAGGAGGCGCAAGACGTGACGCTCTTCTACCTGGGTGCCGTCAGCGTCTTCCTCGTCCCCCACCGCGCGTTCGGCTCGCGGGAAGAGCGGGCGGAGTTCCTGTCCGTGGCGCGGGCGCGCATCGCCACGACGCCGCGAGAGCAGGCCCACGAGGCGTGGGCGGCGAGAGAGGTCCACGCGAGCGACACGGGCGTTGCCGGGAGCGGAGAGGCGGCAGCGCCGGCCGTGTCCCGAGGCTGGCGGGACTGCGCCCGGAACATGCTGAACGGGATCAAGCTTGCCGCCTTCGTCCCCGTTCGCGCGGAGGACATCAAGGCCTCGTGGTCGCAGCTCGTCGCGCTGATCGGGCTCGGTCTCGGCGCCACGTTCCTCGCGGAAGTGGCCGCCGTGGGTCGGAGAGGGCAGCTCGTCATCGATGGCGTGCCGGGAGCGCTGTGCTACGTTCCCCTCGTCCTTGCCGCGGCCTGGGGGTTGGCGCGACTGGCGCGCCGACCGGAGCAGACCCTCGCGCTCGTGGTCGCCCTGCTCGCCCTCGCCATTCCGATCCACGCCGTCGGCGCGCTGTACCAGAGCCTCTCGGAGCAGGGCATGGGAGGCTGGGCGGACCGGTTCGCTCGTGCCGCCGATCACATCCCGTCCCTCTGGCTGGTGCTCGCGGCGAGCGTGACCGCCGCCCGTCTGTTCACGCTGCCGCTCGCCCGGCGATGCATCGCCGGCCTCATCGTGGTGGCGGTGCTGGGGCTGCCCCTGAGCGCGATTCCGCGCGATCGAACGCTCTGGGCCCCGCTCGACGATGAGGACGAGGTCTCGGGCGACGGTGGCCAGCGGGCGGCGCTCGCCGCCGAAGACGCCTTCTACCTGCAGCCGAAGCTGCTGGAGCGGGAGCTGGCCGCGCTCCGGCGCGGCCGCAAGGGGGTGATCGACCTGTACTTCGTGGGCATCGCCGGGGACGCCCATCAGGACGTGTTCATGAAGGAGGTCAACGCAGTCAGCCAGCTGTTTCGCGAACGCTTCGATACCAATGGGCGAACGGTACGGTTGATCAACAACGCGAAGGCGGTCGGCGAGGCGCCGATCGCGAGCGTCACCAGCCTCGGCATGACGCTGAAGCGCGTCGCCGGCGTGATGGACCCGGGCGAGGACATCCTGTTCCTCTTCCTCACCTCGCATGGCTCCCGGGAGCACCGGTTCACGCTCGAATTCTGGCCGATCCGGCTCAACGTCCTCGATCCGGCCCGCTTGCGCCAGGTGCTCGACGCGTCCGGCATCACCCGACGCGTGGTCGTCGTCTCCGCGTGCTACGCGGGCGGGTTCATCGAGGCGCTCCGGAACGAGCACACGCTCGTGATCGCGGCGGCGGCGCCGGACAAGAACTCGTTCGGCTGCACCAACGAGGCCGAGTTCACGTACTTCGGCAAGGCGTATTTCGACGAGGCGCTGCGCGAAACGTATTCGTTCGTCGAGGGGTTCGCGCGCGCGAGGGAGCGGGTGGCCGCGCGAGAGAGGCAGGAGCATTACGACAGCTCCGACCCGCAGATGTTCGTCGGCCGGGAGATCCGGCAACCGCTCGCGGCGCTCGCGGAGAGGCTGAAGCGCGCGGCCGCCCGGCGCGCGGGTCGCGAGGCGGTCACGGACGGCCGGTCGGAGGAAGTCTCCGGCCGGGACGCGTCATGAAACGCGGTATAGTGTCACTGGGCGCTGGTCACCACGCTCGAAGACGCCACGGGAGGACGGCCATGACGACGGCGACGCGCTCGGCGCTCCGCACGCCCCTCTGTGATCTCCTCGGCATCACGTACCCCATCTGCCAGGCGGGGATGGGGCACGTGGCCCGGTCGGCGCTCGCCGCCGCCGTCTCCGGGGCCGGCGGGCTGGGCGTGATCGCCGCCGCGCAGTTCACGCCGCCGGAGCTGCGGCAGGAGATCCGGCGCGTGCGCGGCCTGACCGACCGGCCTTTTGGCGTCGACATCCTGTTCGCGACGGTCCGGGCGGCGGGCGAGGAGGCCGAGCTCTTCAGCGACGCGGTCAGGGGCTGGGCGGAGGTGACGCTGGAGGAGCGGGTCCCGGTGCTGGTCGCCGGTCTCGGTAACCCGGGACCGGTGACCGCCGACGCGCACCGGCAGGGCATGAAGGTCATGGCCCTCTGTGGCAACGTCAAGCAGGCGCGCGACCACGTCCAGAACGGCGTGGACGTCGTGATCGCCCAGGGCCACGAGGCGGGCGGCCACACCGGCCGCATCGGCGGCCTCGTGCTGATCCCGGCCGTCATCGACGCCGTCTCGCCGGTGCCGGTGGTGGCCGCCGGTGGCATCGCCGACGGCCGCGGCCTCGCCGCCGCTCTTGCCTTGGGCGCGGTCGGCGTGTGGCTGGGGACGCGCTTCATCGCCACGCCCGAGGCCTACGGCCACGTCAACTACAAGAACAAGATCGTGGCCATCGACGAGGAAGGCACCATCGTGACGCGGGCCGCCTCCGGCAAGCCGTGCCGCCTCATCCGCAACAACTTCACGCGCGAGTGGGAGCGCCGCGAGGCGGAGGTGCTGCCGTTCCCGATCCAGGCCGCGCGCGTGGGGCGCCCCGCGTCCATCCTCGCCCGCGACCAGGGCGACATCGACAACGGCAACGCCCCGTGCGGCCAGAGCGCCGGGCTCATCCGCGACGTCCGGCCGGCCGGCGACGTCGTCCGCGCCCTCGTCGAGGAGGCGGAGGCCGTCCTCGCCCGACTCACGCGCTGATCGGGCGCGTTTTGAGAGCGGCAGCAACTTCTTCGTAGAATGCGGGCGTGACAGCCCCGTACCGGGCGGTGCTCGTGGGCTGCGGGCCCCGCGGCAGGGCGCATGCGCTCGGCCTGATCGCGAACGGACCGCGCTTCGACCTGGTCGCGGTGTGCGACCGGGACGCGGACCGCCTCACCCGGTTCGCCGACGAGCTGAGCGTGCGGAAGCGGTACACGGACCCCGACGAGATGCTCGCCAGGGAACGGCCGAGCGTGCTCTGCTTCGCCACGCCGCCCGCGGTCCGGCAGGAGCTGGTCGAGCTCGGGGTAAAGCACGGGGTCCGGGCCATCGCCCTCGAGAAGCCGCTGGCCCTGTCGCTGGGCGAGGCCGCGCGCATTCGCGAGCTCTGCGCCGGCGCCGGAATCAACGGCGTCGTCTGCCATCAACTCCGCCACGGCGGCCACTGGCGCCGGGCCAAGGAGATCATCGAGACCGGCGGCATCGGCGACGTCCGGTCGATCCTCGCGACGGGTCGACCCTCCCTGCTCCGGGTAGGCACGCACCTCGTCGACATCCTGCTCTGGCTGGCCGGCGCCGGCCGGGCACAGTGGGTGGTCGGGCAGGTCGTCGGGAAGGCCGGCTACGAGGAGGACCATCCCTGTCCGGACCATCTGGCGGGCGTGGTCGCGCTCGACCGGGGCGTTCGCGGGTTCCTGGAAGTCGGCACGCTGGCTCCCCATCATCTGGATGAGCACGAGTTCTGGGCCGACGCGGGTGTCACCGTGCTCGGAACCCACGGCCACGTGCGCGTCGTCCTCGGCGCCGGCTGGGAGGCCGTGACCCGGTGGTCGCGGGAGCGACCGGAGTCCGGGCCCGCGGATCCAGCGCCACAGGAAGCGCGGCACCTCGCGTTGCTGGCCGACTGGCTGGACGATCCGGAGCGGGTCCATCCCTGCGACCTCGCCGCCAGCTATCGCGGCCTCGAGGTCCTCCTCGGGATGGCGCTCAGCAGCCTGGAGCGGCGGCGGGTGGACCTGCCGATCACGCCGGTGCCGGACGCCGTCCTGGAGCGTCTCCGCCATGTCCTGCCCGACGGCGCCGCCCGCCCGTGATCGTGCTCCGCGGCGTCACCAAGCGTTTCGCCGGGCGGGTCGCGGTCGACGACGTGTCGCTCGAGCTCCGGAGCGGGGCGACGCATGTCCTGCTGGGCTCGAGCGGCGCCGGCAAGTCCACGGTGCTCCGGCTGGTGCTGGGGCTGGTGACGCCGGATCGGGGCGAGATCCTCCTGGACGGCACACCGGTCAGCGCCGCCACCCGCGCCGGGCTCTTGAGAAGGATCGGGTACGTCGTCCAGGAGGGAGGGCTCTATCCTCATCTCACGGCCTACCAGAACGTTGCGCTCGCGGCGGAGCCGCACCGCTGGCCGCGCGACCAGATCCGACGGCGGGTGGCGGTCCTGGCGGAGATGGTCGGCTTCGACGACGCGACCCTCCGTCTGTACCCGACTCAGCTGAGCGGTGGCCAGCGCCAGCGGGTCGGCCTCATGCGCGCGCTGATGCTGGATCCGCCGGTGCTCCTCTTCGACGAGCCGCTGGGCGCGCTCGACCCGATCGTCCGCGCTGATCTCGAGGCCCAGCTCAGGGGCATCTTCGCCGGGCTCGCGAAGACCGTGCTGCTCGTCACCCACGACATCCGCGAAGCCATGGTCCTCGGCGAGACGATCACGTTGATGACCGCCGGCCGCGTGGTCCAGCACGGGACCTTCGCCGACCTCGTGCGCCGGCCCGCCGAGCCGTTCGTCTCGCAGTTCCTGAGCGCGCAGACGCTGCCCGGCACGCTCCGGGAGACACCCTGACCTGCATCATGCGTGAACCCATGCGCCACCCTCACCCCGACCCTCTCCCTCTCCGAGGGAGAGGGAGTCATTTGCTCGCCTCCCGACGTGGAAATGTTCCGCTTTCGAGCGCCGGCTTTGCCGGCGCAACGAATCCTGGGGGGAGGTTTCGGAAGGGGGACGAAGCACCCCTCCGAGTGGAGATGCCCGGCGTCGGCGTGGCGCTCTTCCTTGTCCTCGTCCTGCTCCCCGGCGGCGCCGGCGGGGAGACGCCCCCCACGGTCCGGGTCGGCTCCAAGTCCTTCACCGAGAGCTACATCCTGGGAGAGATCGCGGCCCAGGTGATCGAGCGCACCGGGGAGGCGCGCGTGGAGCGACGGCTCGGGCTGGGCGGAACGGGGATCACGTACCACGCGATCGAGCGCGGCGCCATCGACCTCTACCCCGAGTACACGGGGACGCTGTCACGGGTCATCGTGAAGGACCCCTCGCTCCGCACGACGGAGGCCATCCGGCAGCGACTCGCGGCCGAGGGCTTGACGATCAGCGATCCACTCGGCTTCGACAATACCTACGCCCTCGCGGTTCTCGAGACGCGCGCCGACCGGCTGGGCCTGCGGACGATCGGGGACCTCGCGCGGCACGCCGAGCTGACCGCGGCGTTCAGCTCGGGATTTCTCGAGCGGGAGGATGGGTGGCCGGGCCTCAGGCGTCGGTACGGGCTCCGGCTGAGGGACGTCCGCGTCGTGGAGCACGCGCTGGCGTACCGAGGGCTGGTGAGCGGCGACGTGGATGTCATCGATGTCTTCTCCACCGACGGGCAGCTCGAGCGACTGCGGCTGCGGTTGCTCGAGGACGACCGGCGGTTCTTCCCCGACTACTCGGCGGTGCTCCTCGCGCGGCGGACGTTCGTCGAGCGCTTCCCCCGGAGCTGGCGCGCCCTCGAGGAGAGCCTCGTGGGCCGGATCGACGGCCGGCAGATGGCGCGGCTGAACGCGCTCGCGGACCTCGACAGGAAGGGCATCCCGGAGGTGGCCGCGGGGTTCCTCGGGACCGAGCGCGGCGCCACCGCGGAGACGCGCGGGATCCGGTCCGAGCTCCCGGCCCTGACCCTCGATCACCTGTACCTGGTCGTCGTGACGCTGGCCGTCGCCGTCGCGGCCGGGCTGCCACTCGGCGTCCTCGCCGCGCGGTTCAGGCGGCTGGGCCAGCTCGAGCTCGGCACGATCGCGATGCTCCAGACGGTGCCGGCCCTGGCGCTCCTGGTCTTCATGATCCCGCTCTTCGGCATCGGACGGGCGCCCGCGCTCGTGGCCCTCTCCCTGTACGCGCTGCTGCCCATCGTGCGCAATACGTACGCCGGGATGATCAGCCTGGACCGCCAGCTGCTGGAGATCGCCGAGGTGCTGGGGCTCGGCCCACTGCGGCGGCTGGCCCGGATCGAGCTGCCGCTGGCATCGGTCAGCATCATGGCCGGGATCAAGACCTCCACGGTCATGACGGTGGGGACGGCTACGCTGGCGGCGTTCATCGGCGGGGGCGGCTACGGCACGCTGATCGTGAGGGGGCTGGCCCTGGACGACGTCGGCACGATCCTGGCGGGTGCGGTCCCGGCCGCGGCGATGGCGCTGCTGTTCCACGCCGGCTTCGAGCTGGTGGACCGGATCGCGATCCCGCGCGGCCTGCGGCGACAGACCGGCCCGGGGCCGAGCGAGGATCGTTCGTGAGGGTACTGGACCTACGATCCGTACGGCATCGCTGACCGGCTGTCCGAGCGGCCCGGGCCCGTGGCGTCCTCGGTCGCCGCGCCGGAGGACGGTTCGAGCAGCGCATTCAATCGGCGGCAGAGCTCCAGGACCTCGCGGTCGTAGCCGGGGAACCACGCCCGCAGCCACTCCGGTCGGTCGAAGAAGGCCAGCGGCTCCTGACCGCGGCGGCGGATGGCCACTCGCAGCACGAGGCCGGTGGCGTTGATGAAGCTGATCTCGCTCAGGAGCATGCCCGGAGCGGCCACGCCCGCCGTGATCGGACACAGCGTGGCGACGCCCGCGAGCGTCTCGGCGACGCCGCGCAGGCAGAACGCGCGGGTGCGGGCGAGCAGGCCCGGCGGCAGGGCGCCGAGGATGCCCCGCATCGTCAACCCGGAGAACACGGTGTCGTCGACCACGGCCAGGGACCGGCAGTTCTCGAGACCGCCGAGCTGATCCGCGAGCGAGGCGGCGACCGTGCTGATCAGCGTGTAGCCGCCCCGACCGTCCTCTTCTCGCACGACATCGATACGGCGGACGCGCGGGAACCACCCCGTCCGGGCGTGCACCTGGCTCGCCACGCGCTCGCCGGCGCGCGCGAGGCCCAAGGTCAGCTCGTACGGAGCATGGGCGCCCTGCGCGACCAGTCGGTCGAGCTGGTCCTCCAGGGTGAGGACCACCACGCGGTCTTCATCCTCGCGCAGCAGGTCGAGGAGCCGCTGCCCCAACGCGACGGCCGGAGAGTCGGGGCCCAGCCGGCGTCGCACCTCCTCCGTCAGATCATCGTGGACGTAGAGCCGTCGCGGCGTCGGCTGGGAATAGAAGGCGGCGACGGCCCGCCGCTCCGTCACCGCTCGCCTTCCCGTGAGGGCCCGCGATAAACATAGTCCGCTCGACACCGCTCCATGATGGCCCGCATGTCCTGACGCAGCTCCTCGAGCGTCGGCCGCCCCACGAACCACCAGCCGTTGTACACGCGGTGGATCGTGAGGTCGGGCGCCAGGGAGAAGGTATACGGGAGCGCGATCAAGCCGTACTTGAAGTCAGCCGGCGTCGTCTCGACGATGTCGAGCTGGGTGATGCCCCGGCGCTCCTGGTCGCTCAGGAACGTGAAGGTCGCCCCCAGACCGGCGCGGAAGGCGGCGGCGACCTCGGGGGGATCGGTCGAGACGACGGCGAGCTTGCAGTAGTTGACCTGGAGCTCGGGCTGAAGCTGGGTGAGGTGCCGGACCTGGCACGAGCACTTCGGTCACCAGTAGCCCCGGTAGAACGACACGATGAGCGGATAACCGTCGGCGAGCTCGGAGAGGCGGACCAGCTGGCCGCGGTGGTCCGGCAGCTCGAGATCGGGAAAGCGCTTGCCGATGATCAGGTCGGGATGCATGTGTCTCCTCCTCGGCGGCCACCCGCGGCCCCGACGGCGCCCGCGCGCGGCATCCGCGACGGTTGCGGCTAGGAGCCTGCCGGAGAAACGCTCTGGCCCGGTCCATTCACGAATGCGTGTCCCCGTCCTACGCTCCCCCCTCACCCTATCCCTCTCCCCCTCCGGGGGGCGAGGGGATCGGAACGGCTCCCTCTCCCTCGGACTCCCTCGGAGAGGGAGAGGGTCGGGGTGAGGGGGGCGCCTTGTTCACGGATTATCCGCGTCAGGTGAATGCGGAGGGGCGTTCAGTGCACCAGCAACCGCGTCCGCCCTCGGCTCCGCACAACACATCGCCCATGCCTTGCGCTGGAGGACATCATGACCGTAGCCTGACATCGAGTTATCTCGGCGGAGCGTGAGGAGTGCCATGACGAGCGCGCGAGTGAGCACGTGCATCGTGGGTGGAGGGCCGGCCGGGCTGATGCTCGGCCTCCTTCTCGCCAAGCGAGGCGCCGACGTCGTGGTGCTGGAAGGGCACGAAACGTTCGATCGCGAGTTCCGCGGCGAGGTGCTCCAGCCCAGCACCGTCCACCTCCTGGACGAGCTGGGCCTCCTGGAGTACATCCTGGCCCAGCCGCACTCACTCCTCGACGCGGGGAAGATCCGGCTGAACGGCGAGGAGGTCGGCGAGTTCTCGTTCAGGAAGATCGCCCCCGAGTACCCCTACGCCATCTGGATGCCGCAGCCGATCTTCCTGGACGCGCTGCTCCGGAAGGCGCAGCCCTTCCCGTCCTTCCAGTGCTGGATGGGCGCCAGGGTTGCCACGCTCCTGGAGGACGGCGACCGCGTGGCGGGAGTGAGCGGGCTGCGCCATGGCAAGGAGGCCTTCGAGGTGCGGGCGGACGTGGTGGTGGGGGCGGACGGGCGTCACTCGACGGTGGCGCGGCTGGGCGGGTTCACGCCCGAGTACGAGCACCATGACTTCGACGTCATCTGGTTCACGATCGAGCAGCCGGCCGGCTGGTCCAGCACCTTCTACGTCTCACTGGGCGAAGTCCGGGGCCTCATGCTGCCCAAGTACCCTCACCACATTCAGGCCGGTATCATCCTGCCCCCCGGCGAATGGCGGCGCTGGCGTCAGAACGGCGTGGCGGCCGTGGCCGAGCGCGTGCGGCGCTTCGATCCGATCTTCGCCGGCTTCGCGGCGGCCCTGCGCGACTTCACGCCGTTCTTCCCCCTGGCGGGCATCATCCGCCTGATCGACGACTGGGCGCGCGACGGCCTGCTCCTCATCGGGGACGCCGCTCACACCATGAGCCCGGCCGGCGCCATCGGCGTCAACGTGGCCATCGCGACGGCGGCCGTGACCGCGCAGGTGCTGGTTCCCCACCTCGGGCACGGCCCGATCTCGCGCGAGGATCTCCAGGCGGTCCAGCGCCTCCGGGAGGACGACGTGCGGGCGCTCCACCGCCTCCAGATCGGGGCCCAGCGGGTATTCCTGGGCCAGGGGAGCGGCAACCCGATCGTGAAGTGGCTGCTGCCGAAAGTGCTGCCGCTCTTCCTGCGCTCGCCGCTGCTGCCCATGGTGCAGCGGCGGATCTTCTTCGGGGCGCCCCTGCCGCCGCTGGATCGGGCGTTCAGCTTCCGGGAGCCGGCCGGCGCGTGACCCGCTGGCCGGACTGGACGTGGCGAGCGGACGGAGTCTGCGCGATCACCATCGACCACGCGAGCGGCATCCTCGCCGCCGGCGCCGATCCGCCCCGCATGGGGCACGCCATCGGCTGGTGAGGAGAGCGGGAGCGGGTCAGGGACCGAGCGAGCGCGCGAGAGCCAGCAACGCGAGGTCGCTGCCTCGCCAGCCCACCAGCGAGAGCCCCACCGGGCACCCGTCGAGCGTCCCCAGCGGCAGCGAGACCTGGGGCAGCCGGGCGAGCCCCGCGATGCTGAGCAGGCTGATCGCCTGGGCGCGGAACGTCTCGAGGGCGTCGGCCGGTGTCTCGAGCAGGGGCGCGATCCCGGGCGCGGTCGGCAGGCAGAGCACGGCGCCGTCGGCCAGCATCGCGTCGAGCCGCGCAGCGAACTCTGCTCGCGCCCGTCGCGGGCCCTCGATCTGATTCGCGGTCACCGTCGCCGCCCACTCGTAGCGCTCCTTGATGCCGGGGCCGAAGTCGGGCTTCACCCGGCGGACCCATTCCCCGTGGGTGGCCCACACCTCGAAGGCCTGCAGGAGGCGGAACCACTCCCTCAGCTCGCCGAGGCCCGGCGGATGCACCAGCACCGGCTCGGCTCGTCCGACGGCGCTGGCGACGGCGTCCACCCCGGGGCGCAAGGCCTCGGTCATCCGCTCGCCGACGAGGGCGAAGGCGTCGGTCGCCACCAGGACGCGGCGCGGCGAGGGCGGCGGCGGGTCCGGCATCAGCACGCGGCCCACGCGCTCGAGCAGCTCGGCATCGCGCGCGAACCAGCCGACGGCGTCGAAGCTCGGCGCCAGCGCCACCGCGCCGTCGGCGCTGACCCGGGCGTGGGTGGGACGGAAGCCGAAGATCCCGCAGAAGCTGGCCGGGAGGCGCACGGATCCCGCGCAGTCGGTGCCGAGCGCGA
>WNFZ01003359.1_pt1 | contig 15004 bp, 14 predicted proteins | sample 5400081 | NCBI WGS metagenome assembly WNFZ01 (sample SAMN13153365, study PRJNA577476) | soil metagenome | isolation source: 80 cm soil or saprolite under grassland replicate 1 | place: USA:California | collected 2016-06-15 | reverse complement strand
ACCCGGCGGCGGCAACCCGTGGCTACTGGCCGCAGAGCCGGGCCGCTGCGGGCACCCGGCGCAGGCCGACGGTCGCGACCGCCGAGGAGGGGGCCGCCGTGACCGGTCGGGGGGTTCAGGTGATCAACGGCAGGCCGGTCCCGCCGGGCGGCTGCGGCGGGGAGGCTCAGCGCCGGCTCGCCGCCCACGACCCGCCGGGTGCCGACAGGTACCTGGCCCAACGGCTCACCTCGGACAGCTTCTTCGGCTCCATGCAGGACCCGCGGGTGCGCGAGGTGACCCGGCGGTGGGCGAGCTGCATGAAGGCCGCCGGGCACGACTACGCCGGACCGCTGGATCCGCCGAAGGACCGGCGCTTCCAGGGTGGCGTCACCCCGCTGGAGATCTCCACCGCCAAGGCGGACGTCGCCTGCAAGGAGCGGACAAACATCGTCGGCGTGTGGTTCACCGTCGAGTCGACCCGGCAGAGCTCCCTCATCGAGGCCAACCGACCAGCCCTGGAGCTGGCCAGGACGGCATTCCAGGCCGAGCTCGCTGTCGCCGCGGGGGTGGGCGCCTGATGTGCGGACGTGACCCGATGACTGGAGGTGACCGAGCCAGCCCTTTCCTACAACGCCTGCAGCAATGACGACCCGGTGCCCAAGAGGACCCACCCGATCCTTCGACAGGCACCAGTCGTGGTCCCCTTCCCCACCAAAGGAGCCCTGGACTCGTGGACACCGAACAGCGCAGTGATCCTGCCGGTCCCGTCCTGACCCGCCGAGCTGCCATCAGGAACGCCGCCGCCCTGGTTACGGCCATGGGCACGCTCGAACTCGTCGGGGGGCTGGCCCACATCCCGGAGCGCGTCGCCGCGGCGGACGTCGGAGTCGCCGCGGTCCTGCCGGACATCCAGTTCGACATCGGCGCCTTCATCTCGCCGGCCCAGACCCTGGGCGGCGTCCTGATGCAGTTGCCGCCGGTGCACACCGTCTTCCTCACCGCCCGGCTGCTCCGCACGCCGAACCGGACCGACCAGGCGGTCATGGCCCAGGCGTTGAACAGGCTGGAGGCCGCGTACCCGTTCTCGGCCGGCGGTCTGATCACGTTCATCTCCTACGGGCTGCCGTACTTCAACCGGCTCCCCAGCTCGCTGGTAGCCTCCGCGATGCCGCGGCTGACGTCGAACACCAGCCGGTTCGCGCTGGAGGAGGCCGTGCCCAGCCCGACCGACGTCTCCTCGGCAAACCCGACCATCACCAAGCTGCGGTTCAACGTGCCGGTCCGGATCGAGGCCAACGACCTGCTCTTCACCGTCCGCAGCGACGACCAGCTGCACGTCTTCGACGCGGTCCAGTGGCTCAGCGGGAGCAACCGGCTCAACGGCCAGGCGGTCACGTCGCCCGCGTTCGGCACCCTGCTGACATTCACCTCGAGCCGGGCGATGTTCGCCCAGCTCGGGCTGCCCAGGTTCGTGGCCGGGCAGGTCGGGCTGCCGTTCGCCAACTTCATCAACCCGCAGTCTCCGATGTGGATGGGCTTCGCCGACCAGCACGTCAGCGGTGCGGGCCCCGCGCCGATCTGCACCTTCGCCGGCAACCCGTCGGCCCGGCTGACCACCGCGGTGGCCGGCGACTACTTCGACAACGCCGGCATCCAGCACCTGTCCCACCTCATCCTGGACATGCTGCAGTTCTTCGACATGGCCACGGCCTCCAGCCCGCCGGGCGAGGACGGGGTCTTCACCGAGCGGGTGCAGTACATGTTCCGGTCCCCGGCGCCGAGCCAGGGCAACCCGGACCAGTTCACCGACGGCGGCGGCCCGACCTTCATCGAGAACGTGAACAAGGGCGTCAACGATGCGCTCAACACCGCGCAGGGCATCGGCGTCGTGGACAACGAACACCGGATGGGCCACCTGTCCACGCTGCAGCGCTCCTCGCGGGCCACGGACGGGACGCCGATGCACATTCGGATGGACGGGCCGGGCTTCGACAACATGGATGTGCCCGGCGCCAGCAAGCAGCCCAAGCTGCAGTTCACGGTGTTCGTGCCGACCGCCGACTTCTTCCGCACCATGCGCAGAAACCAGGCCTCCCTGGACCTGCAGCAGCAGTTCGCCGTGCCGGCGGAGGACAATGGTCTGGAACGGTTCCTGACCGCGACCAGGCGGCAGAACTACCTCATCCCGCCGCGCCGGCACCGGGCGTTCCCCCTCGTCGAGTTCACCTGACCGGCCGATCGCAGCACCGCGGTCGGCTGCGCCGTCGCACCGCCCATCCGGGCGGCAACCGGTGCGGCCGCGCGAGTCGTCACATCGCGGCGGCGGGGCGCCTCCTGCTGGAGACGCCCCGCCGTTCTCCGTGCGGTGAGAACAGCCGCGAACTCTCGCCGACTCGAGCGTTTCCCGACCGCCGCCCGGACGGCGTCCGTCACCGTGGTGGGTGGCCGGCGTTCCGGCGCTGGCGGTATCTGCCGGCCGCGTAGAAGTACCTGTACCGGGTGAGCACCGATGCATGGCGGCCGGACGGGTCCGGGCAGATCGTCAGAAGTACCGTCCGGCGCCGCTGGTGCGCGCCTGAGAACCAGGGGGAATCATGCTTGTGATCGTGGGTTGCCCGCAGTGCGGCCAGCCGGCCGAGATCATCGACCGGTTCGTGCTCGAGAGCACGGACGGCCCGGCGGAGCACCTGCGGGTGTCCTGCCTGGCGCGGCACCACTTCATGCTGGCCACCGAAGCGCTGAGCCGGTCGTCCACCCCGGCGTCGAGGTCGGCCTGAACCCGCGGGCAGGGCCATTGAGGTGACCGCTCGACCACCGGTGTCTGGCAAGCTGGTCTCATGACCGAGCCGCCTGGCTGGCAGCCTCCGGGCGGCCAGCCGGTCGATCCGCCACAGCCGGCGGCGACCAACTGGCCGCCACCCAGCTATCCCGTGCAGCCGGGCTACGGACCGCCGCCGATGTTCGGACAACCGTACGGCCAGGCTCGGCGGACCAACGCATTCGCCATCACCGCGCTGGTGCTCGGTATCCTCCCCGGCGCGGTGCTGGCGATCGTGTTCGGTGTGCTGGCCCTGCGCCAGATCCGCCGCACGGGCGATCGTGGTAAGGGCATGGCGATCGCCGGCATAGTGCTGGGCGGCGCGTGGACGCTGCTCATCGCGCTGGCCATCCTCGGCGCGATCATCCAGACCCAGCAGGATCAGGCAGCCGGCATCGATCGGCGGGACGTCACCTCGCTGCAGGTCGGCGACTGCACGGCTGACTTCCCGATGGAGGACACCGTGTTCGATGTCCCGGTGGTGCCGTGTGACCGGCCACACCGGTTCGAGGTGTACGCCAACCTCAAACTCGGCGACGGAAAGTGGCCGGGCGAGGATGCCATACACAGCAGGTCCGAGAAGCTGTGCGGCGACAAGTTGGACGCCATCGTGGGGGACACCGACCTGCCGGACGGCAGTGGGTTCAGCACCCTGGAACCGACCCGCGGAACCTGGTCGGCCGGCGACCGACAGGTCACCTGCCTGCTCTCCTTCCCCGGCGATCGGTCCGGCCGCGTGTTGCCGACGAGGTGACAGGGTGCCGCGTCCGCGTCCGCGTCTGCGAGCCGGTGGCGGTGATGGCCGGCGTCACGAAGTGTCGCTGGAGACTAGCCGGCACGTACCATCGCCGCATCGATGCCAGCCACGGTCTGGCCGTACGCAACCCGGATGCGGTTCGCCGACTTCTCGTTGGGCTTGTTCCGGTACCACTGCATCAGGTAACTGGCGTCGAATGATGTGAACAGGATCTTGTACGAGCTACCGCCGACGGCGTTGACTTCGTACCGCCCATCGAGCGCGCTGCATTGGAAGAATGGCGGCTCAAGCGGCTCGCCTGACGCCGCCTGCACCACCCACGGGCACACCCCGGCGAGGGGCTGGCCGGTGGCGGCGTCGGTGATCGTCCCGGTGATGTGGCCGCTCTGGCCCAGTGCCGCGTCGATACCGGACGTCTCGGCCGCGAGCGCGACCTGGACCGGATCGGCGTGCGCGCGATCGGGTGAGTCGTTCCACCATTCGCTCACGTAGTTGCCGAACGAGTTCTCCGTGAACTGCACCTGGTAGGGGCCGGCCGGAAGGCCACGTATCCGGTAGAGGCCGTCGTAGTCGGTCTCGGCGATTCCGAACCCCCACGGGTCCTGGAGGCCGGTCGCGAAAACCGTGATGTAGGGCAGCGGATTGCCCGCGAGATCCGTGACCCGGCCGGTGATCTGCCCGAGCGGTGTCAACTGCGCGTCGACCGTCGTCTCCTGGGCCGCCGACACAGTAATCACGTCGGCGTCTGCTCTGGTCGCCCGATCATTCGCCCACTCCGGTACGTAGAAGTCGGCGGCGAACCGGACGTTGTAGCCGCCGGGATCGGTGATCACGGCGCGGTACTGGCCCAGGTAGTCGGTGCAGGTGTACGCGGTCGTGCTCTCGGAACCGACGGCCAGGATCTCGACGCACGCATTCAGCGGCTCCCCGGTCACGGCGTCGGTGACGGTTCCGACGATCGCTCCCGCATCGAGCAGGGCGACGTTGACCACGGCGTTCTGGCCGAGGCTGACCGTGATCGGGTCGGCCGTGTCGTAGGTGTCCGCGGCGTAGGCCCACCGGGTGGCGTATCTCTGGACCGAGCCGTAGACATCGTGAACGCGTATGCGGTAGGTCCCGATCGGCACGGCCATCGTGTACGTCCCGTCGGAACCGGTGCAGGCGGAGCCGAGGACGTCGGTCGGGGTCGCGTACGCCTCGACACAGGCGGTCCCGACGGGTTCGCCCGTGCTCTGCGCCGTGATCGTGCCGGTGACGTAGCCGATCTCTTCCTGGACGGCCGCGGCAGCGGCGGGGCTGGCCGTCAGCGCCGCCGAGCACAGCGGCACCGCGATGATCGAAAGCAGACGAGATGCGGCCGATCTGGCCATGGCGTCCCCCCGGTGGCTGCGGTCCCCCCGGATCAGAGTCGGCGGGAGTATACGCGCCGCCTCCCCCGCCGCATCAGTACCAATGCTCCGCGGAGCGGGTGGGTCTCGGCCATGATGTCAGGCGTGGTTGGTGGACCTTTCAGCATCCGGCCTGCCGGAGCTGAGGATCTGACGTTCCTGGCGGACATGCTGGTCGAAGCGGTGAACTGGCATCCGCGCCGCGAATGGGACCGGGAGCGGGTCCTGTCCAGTCCGGAGCTTGCCCGCTACGTCAGCGGGTGGCCGCGCGACGGGGATCTGGGGGTGATCGCCGAGGCGGCCGGCGTCCCGATCGGCGCGGCCTGGCTGCGGCTGCTGCCGGCCAGCGACCCCGGCTACGGCTTCGTCGCGCCCGACGTCCCCGAGATGACGATCGGTGTCGTCGCACCGTGGCGTGGTCGCGGAGTCGGTCGGGCGCTGGTCCGAGCCGTGGCGGGTCAGGCACGTGCGGCCGGTGTTGCCCGGGCGAGTCTCAGCGTCGAACGGGGCAACCGGGCCCGCGCCCTGTACCAGGACGAGGGATTCCGCGTCGTCAGCAGCGACGCCAACTCCGACACGATGCTCCTGGACCTGCCGAGCAGCGGAGCCCCCTAGCTTGTCGGCTCTGGTCCACCGAGACCGACGACGCCGCTGCCGACACGTCCGGACCTGCCGGCGGCAGATGAGCATGCCGGCTCCGCCCGCGGCCGAGGAGAACGACCGGATCCGGCCGTCGCCGTCGCCGTCGCCGTCCTAACCGGTGGCGGCACCGGCCCGGACGCCGGTGATCGCGAACCGCTCGACGCCCAGCAGGTGCCCGCCGGTGGAGACCGCGATGGTCAGCACCGTGCCGGCCGGGGCGGTGAACGCCACCCGCGCCGACCACGGGGTGTCCTGGCCGCCCGCCGGGATGCCGCCGACCTGGCCGAGCAGCGGTGCGCCGAGCGCCCGGACCTGCACCCGCAGGCTCTCATCCACCCCGGTGATCCGGCCGCCGACGGTGACCGGCGAGGACACGGTGGCGCCGTAGTCCGGCGTGGTCAGGCTCAGCGTGGCATCCCGGGAGCCGACGACCTCCCACGGGGCGTCGGCGCCGGACCCGATCCGGGCCAGGTGCAGCACCGCCGCGGTCACCAACCGGCCGTTCGGGTTGGCGTACCCGACCCCGACCCAGGCCTGCGTCCCGACGACCCGGCGGCTCGTCACCCGGTCAAGCTCGGTGTAGCCGAGGTAGGAACGGGTGAACGACAGCGCGGTCTGGCCCGGGTCCAGGTGCCACGGCTGGTGGCCGCCGGCGCGGTAGCTCCGCTGCCAGGCCGCCGCGTCCGCGGTACCGGCGAACGGCCACAGCGGCTGGAACCCGAACACCGGCGCGGGTGCGGGTGCGGCGCTCGGGGTCGCCGATGGCGTACCCGCCGACGGCGTCACCGACGCCGAGCCCGACGCCGACGCCGACCCCGACGGGCTGGCCGCCGGAGTGCTCTGCCGCCCCGTCCGCAGCAACGCGACCGTCACCCCCACCGCGATCACCGCCGCCACCGCGACCAACAAACGCCACCGCGAGCGCGGCTCGACCGGCGGCCGGTCAGTGATCTGACTACTCATCGCTCCCCCTCAACAACTGCCAACGCTTCCAGGCTTCCAGCGCACCACGCCACGGGCCCCTGCGGCAGCGGCCGCCGACCCGGGCCGGCCAGACCGTGCGGCCCGACATGTACACCGCAGGCCCGGCCGCCGGGTTCGACGCTGCGGTGGTAGCCAGCGGGACCGAACCGATCACGGAGGTCGCCACACAACATCTGATGCTCCCAGCCCCGTTCCGGTTGAAGGCGCTGGCCGCCGAGCCGGTTGGCGTTCTCGGCGCCGCGGGCACGGCGTGGCCTGGCTGGGCGTCCGGCCCGGTCTGGAACGCGTCCGGCCGAACTGCCCCCGGGCAGAAACCGCCCACGCAGCCGAAAACGGCGGTCCGCTATGAGACCTTCCGTCCGCGGTCTGCCGGCGCCACTGCGGCGCCGAGGGCCTTGCCCCACCGGCGGGCCCGTTCCACCTCGCCGTCCGCCAGCGGACCGGAGGAGGCGGCGACGACGAAGAAGCTCTCCGGTGGAACGATGAGCCGGTAGCCACGCCGGCGGAGCCGCCTGGCCGCCCCGCGGGCCGCTGAGCCGACAAGCCAACCCGGCTTGTCGAAGCGGGTGTCGAACGCCGCTGCCGAGACGATCCCGCGGGCCTGCGGCAGCGACTCGAGCCACTCGCGCAGCCCGATTCCCTTGGACACCACGCCGTCCGGCGCCTGCTTCACCGCGCCGTCCCTGGTTCCCGGGCCCGAGTGCGGCGCGGCAGCCTGTCAGGGGATTGAAAGGAGAGCCGTCGAACACTCGGGCAGGGTGAACTGGTACCGGGTGGTACCGGGTACCGGATTCAGGGCCCTGCCGGTCCAGGAGTAGCTCCCGCCAGCCGGTAGGGTGGAACCCTGGATGTTGGCGGTTCTTCCATAGCATCCGCCGGGACCACTCATGATATTCAGAAAGCCTGTGTGGTTGTGCCCGGCCGGGGCGATAACGCCGACGGTGCCTGACTTATCGGCACCTCCCTTGTTGATGGCATACGCGTAGATCTTGTTGATCGATGGATTGTTGACGGCCCAGGTGCGGACGAGCTGGCCGGTAGCGTTGGACGTCGACACGCCGCAGAACCGCCTGCCAAGGGCGTACTTGAACAACGCCAGTGCATAGAACCCGGGCCGGGCCGAGGCCTGGCCGTTGCGAATGACAAAGGGCGTGTACCAGGAGGTGAGGTTGTCGGCCGGATAGTAGTAGCCATCCCAGGAGTGGTTGTTGTACCCCTGCAGTCCGCGCGCAGCGCCGTCGAGCAACGCGTCGATCAGCCACGCCGTCTTGCCCAGGACGTTGCTGACGCCGTCTAAGCCGCCATGGCCGGTGTCGTTGCCCTCATCCATGCGGTGGTTACGCCGACCGACCGCGCCATCCATTGCGCCGATCCGGGTGTTGTAGTCAACGATCTGGGAGGTCTGGAGCAACGAAGCCAGGTTGGCGGCGTTGGCGTAGTCGTGCCAGGTCGCGAACAACAGTTGACCCGTGGGCCGGTAGATGGTCCAGAGATCGTGTGCCCACGTCACATCGGCGTTATTGCTGATCGCGGGACCGGTGACCGGTTTGGCTGCCGTGGCCGGGTCGCTGTTCAGGCGGTCCACGTAGGTCCGGTATCGGGCGAGATACTCGCTCCCGGTCAGGTACGCATTCGGTTCGTTGCCGATCTCAAACGCCCGCAGATTGCCACCGGTGTCCTGGCCAACGATGTACCTGGCGAGGCTCAGCGCCATGGCCGGGTCGTTGTTTCTCAGGTTGAGGCCGACGATGACCTTCCATCCGGACCGCCTCGCCACTTCGAAGAGGGCGTCGACCAGCCCGCCATTGATGGTACCCGAGAAGAGCGTGTTACCGGTGGTCGAGCCGGTCTGGTCCCATCGGTAACCGTCCTGGCTGTTCCCGCCGATCCGCAGTACACCTGGCGTGTTCGAGCCGAGTTCGAGGCTGTTCAAGATATTGACGAGCGAGGTGTTGACAGATGTCCGGCTCGTGCCGAACCAGTATCGGACCATGCTCCATTCGATGGACAGACCCGCATAGTCAGTCGGTACGGTCGGCGCCGTTGCGGGGCAACTGACAATGGCTGAGTCCGCAATGTGTCCGGCGCTGACCAGCGGCGCCACCTGTTGGATTTGCCCTTCCTGCGGTCGAGTTGGTAAGACCAGAACCGGGGCGGCCAGCCGCGCCGGGGGCACGTCCAGGGCGGTGCGCGGACCCGAGGCGGCGGCCGGCGACGCGGTGCCGGGACGATCCACCGCCGTTGCCACCGGGAAGGTCGTCAGAACCGGCCTGGTCCCGGCCACAGTCGCGACCTCGGCCACCAACACCAGCCCGACGACCGCCGCAGCCGATCGAGTCCCACCAGCGGAACGACGCCGCGGGAATAACCACAGAGAACACGAAAAACAAGACGAAGAACGGGAACCGGCCATGAAGACGCCCCCACCCGGGGGAACCCGCCCCCGACGATTCCCCCCGCTCCCCTGCCCAACTACCGGAGTCAACCGGTTCTACATGTATACCCGGAGTAACGGCCTGATCGCTACCAGTAAAGGCCCCATCCCTCCAAACGGTTGACTCCATAAGGTGTATTCTCCACAATACGGGATGTAAGGCATGAGCCGTCTTTCCATGCCATCGGGATCATACGAATCTTCCGGTTTATGCGGACACCGGCAGGCGGCCGCGCAGGGGCTGCTCGCAGGTCTGGGCCACCGGTCGCACGGCGGCGGCCCAGAGCCGGGCCCAATCGTCTCGAACGGGGCCGGGAGGGTTCGAGGCTCGCCACGTTCAGCTCTCACCTCCTCAACTCTGGCTGAATCACGAGACCGGCTCCGCCCTCTGTACCTGCGAAGGGTGCACGCGAGGTGGGGGATTCAGATGGCTGTCCAAGATGGAACAAGGAGGCTCGCCGAGCATCTTGCCGACCTTATGCCGGCCTTCGTATGCAATGGTGGGCCGGAGCCAGCGATCGTCACGCCGATCTCCGCGGTGCTGCAGGACTACGACGGAGCCCCGGACGAGGCGATGCGCCTCGAGCTGGAAGAGTTGCTCAAGCGACATCCGGAGATCGGCAGGCTCGCCGCCCAAGCCACCGCAAAGGAGGCGCGGCAGAAGCTGTCCCGGCGCCTGGAGGCTGCCCTTCGGGACACGGGCACCGAGCACATCCGGGCGGTGCTTGAGGCGCTCGTGCTCGGCACGGTGAACGGCCGCACCCGAAGGGCGCCGTCATCCCGGACGAGGAAGGCCTGGTACCGGCTGCGGCGCGCGGCCACCGACGGATGGCTGGCCCGGCAGACCGCCGCAGCCTGCATGAACCTCATCATCGCTGCCCCGGTGGCGGTCTGCTTCTTCACGGTGTGGGGCGGGCTGAGCCGGCCCACACATCCCGCGGAGCTGGCGGTGGCCGGCCTGAAGGTCTTTGCCATCTGGGCCCTGTCGTTCCTGCCCGGTTGGCTGTACGTCCGCTTTCTCGGGCAGCGCGCCGGGTCGCTCCGGGACGAGTACGTACTCAACCTGCACCGGCTGGGCTGGGACCTGCCCCAGTTTCTGCCACGCCCGCCGCGCAGTTCGCAATTCTATCGGGAATGGCAGGACTCCGGCGGGGCACGGCAAAGCGATGAGGACAACATCTACCGGAAGAAGTTCAGCGCCTACTACGGACATGCGGTCGCCTCGAAGGGTGGCAACGACAACTTCGCAGTCCGGATCGAAACGATGTTTCCGGTGTTCCTCGCGACCGCCGTGCTCGCCACCGGGTGGACCGCGATCCTGTGGGACACCAGCTTCACGGACCCGTCATCGACCTGGCAGGTGCTGGAGTTTGCGTTCCTGGGCGCGTACGCGTTCATCACGCAGAGCCTGATCCGCCGGTTCTTCCAGAGCGACCTGAGGCCCAGCGCTTATGCGTCGGCGGTTCTGCGCATCGTGCTGGTTCTGCTCACGATGGCGGCGGTGCACCCACTGCTCGGCCGGTCACACCCTGGATTGCAGGCCGCCACCGCGTTCGCTGTCGGGTTCTTCCCCGTAATGGGGCTCCAGGCCATCCAGCGGGCGGCAGCCGGGGTGTTGCGCGTGGCGATCCCGCAACTCACGCCGGACTACCCCCTCAGCCAGCTCGACGGTCTGAACATCTGGTACGAGGCGAGGCTGGTCGAGGAGGCGATCGAGGACATGGAGAACCTCGCCAGCGCAAACCTCGTCGACGTAATCCTGCACACCCGGGCCCCGGTCGGGCGCCTCGTCGACTGGGTCGATCAGGCGCTGCTCTACCTGCACCTCGACCGGGTCGAACGCGGCCGCCGGGGGCGAGGCGCGCGCCGGTCGACCGGCGGCCCCGGAAGCTCCATGCGGATGACTCTCCGCCGGTTCGGCATCCGTACGGCCACCGACCTGCTGAAGGCCTTTCCGCCGGACCAGATCGATCCGCGCCACGGGGCATGGCTCCGACCGCCGCGCGGCACTTCGTGGAACTCGCGCCGGCCGGTATCGACATTGCGCAGATCCGCAGCGTGGTTCGGGTCCTCAACGAGGACACCCGACTCGCGCCGGTATGGAACTGGCAGCGGCGCGGCGTGGCGGCCAGGTGCCTGGACCGCCGCCCGCGCAGCACGTGCGAACCTGGCGATCCGCCCCCGGCGGAGGACGGCCGCGCACCGTCCTGACCGGTCGCGCCGGCAGCTTCAGGGCCGGGACAGCCTGAGCCCGGCCAGGCTCGGCAGGCGACGCCGCGGCGGCCGGACCGGCATCGCCGGCTGGAGCGGCGTGCCCGGGCCCGCGACCGACTCCCGGCCCGCGACCGACTCCGGGGCGGCCGTCGGCCTGGTGTCGGCTGCGGTTGTGGGAGTGTCGAGCCCCGCACCCGGCCGGATATCGGCGGACCACCTGTCGGTTACGCATCCCGGCGGCGGGGAGTTCAGTCGACGAACCGCCGGTGGCTGGATCTCAGCCGAACGGGCGACGGCCGAAGGCCTCGGCGACATCCGGGGCCGGGCACGGCCGGGGCCCTGCTTGCCGAGCGCCTGGCCGGTTTCCTCGGAGGACTGGCACTTCCGTGCTTGCACCGGCCGGGCCCGAGGCCGGGCCGTCGAGCAGTAACAGGCCGACGCGACCGGAGGACGCTCCGTCCGGTGGGCCCTGGGCCTGCCGGTACACCGTCGACGCGACCGTGTGGCGAAGAGGGCTGACGCCGTCCAGCCGCGCCCTTGCGTGCCACGACCGCCGTCCGAGCGGTGCCCGGTTTGCTGCCGGGATGCTGATCGACATGTGGGACCAGGCAAGAGACGCGCTCGGCGAGACAGTCGGCCGGGTCACGACGCTGCTGCGGTCGGTGACCGATCCCGCCAGGCCGGCGGTCGGGGACTGGAACCTCGGCGAAGTTGCCATGCACCTGTCACAGGTCTGGCTGGCGGTGCCCGGGCTGGCGCGGGCCGACATGTCGGAGGTGTATGAGATCCTCCCGAGCGCCGCGCAGACCGCAGCCGGCTCCCTGGTCCGCGACATCCGGGACCTGGGCGATACCACGATGCTCGCCGTCAAGTCCGACCCGGAACGCGACCTGCACGTGCTGGCCGACCGGATCGAGGCGCGGGCCGCGCGCTACCTGGCCGAGGTCGAGGGGCACAGCCCCGACGCGCAGCGGGCCTGGGTGGTCGAGGGCGCCACCGTCTCGCTGCTCACCCTCACCTGCCACCTGCTCAGCGAGACGATCATGCACGGCTACGACATCGCCCGGGCTGCGAGACAGCCCTGGCGGATAGAACCAGCCGACGCCGCCCTGGTGCTGAGCGAGTTCTTCGTCAAGATCCTCGGCGCCCTCGCCCCCACCGCCCTGGTGCACTCGGTGTGGGGTGCGAACGCGACGGCCACCTTCGACCTGCGGATCCGGGGCGGCGACCGCCACCACTTCGTCTTCAACGGCGGCCAACTGCACATCGAGGACCCCTCCCCGCACCGGAGGGTGGACTGCCACATCTCCGCCGACCCGGTCGCCCTGCTGCTCCTGATGTGGGGCAGGCGAAGCCAGTGGCGGGCGATCGCACGCGGCCAACTCGTGGCCTGGGGGCGGCGGCCCTGGCTGGGCCCGCGGCTGCGTGCCATGCTCCAGAACCCCTGAGGACCGCGGCAACCCCGCACCACCGCGGCAACCCCGCACCACCGCGGCAACCCCGGACCACCGTGGCAAGCCCTGACCGCGCCGGCTACCCCGCCGCCGACCGTGGCCAGGTCGTCCCTCAGGCCGGCCGGGCCGCGTACCGCAGCAGGGCGGCCACCCCGTCCTTCAGCCCGAGCCGGGCCGGGTCGACGTACCTGACAGCGCCGTCGGTCGCGGCCACGGCCCGCACCAGCGCGGCATCCGCCCGCTCGCGCACCGGATCCGGCACACCGAGGGCGGCGACCTCGTCCCGGCTGCCCGCGAACTGCTCGGCCGCCGGGCCGATCCACACCGGCGGCAGGTCGTCCAGCACGGGGCCGTTGACCAGCAGGGTGTCCACCTGGCCCTGGCGTGCTGCTTCGGCGACCGCCGCGAACTCCTCCGCGGCACGGTCCCGCTGGCCGCGCTCCTGCTCGAACTCGGCGATCAGGTCGCCCACCTCCGCCTGCTGCCAGCGGTCCAGCGCGCCCGCGACCCGGCGCTCCAGCGCCTCGCGTGAGACGCCGGCCGCCCGGCCGACGTCGTCGAGTTCAACCACCACCGACCGGACCGCCTCCGGCAGCTTGTCCAGCAGCGCGGCAAGGGCCCGCACATCGCCGCCGACCATCACCACCGGTACCGGGTGCCGGCGGTGCAGCCGGTCCACCTCGGCGGCCACCCGGCCGGAGTTGTGCTGCCAGGTCTCCTCGGCGGCCTGCTGGTACCGCCGCTGCGACCAGCCGCCCGGCGCGTTCTTTTCGATCGGGTACCGGTCGCCCTCGACGGTGACCACCTCGTGGTCCTGTTCGGTACGGATCGTGATGTCGGCTCCGGTCCGGTCGATGAGGACCAGCATGTACGGCGGCCGGCGGGGCGCCACCAGCCAGGGCAGCAGGTGCGGCAGCGGGCCCGTCCTGGCCACCTCCGGGTTCGGCCGGACCGGCAGATGCTCGTCGAGGAGCACCTGGCCGTCGGCCGCGACCAGTAGCTGCGACTGGTGCCCGGCCAGTTCCGCCGGCCCGACCGCCGCATCCAGGGCGGCGCAGACGTCATCGGGCGCGCCCTGCTCAACCAGCCGATCCCGCGCGGCGCGCCAGCGCAGGTCGATGTGTCGGCCGGCCTCCGGGGTGTTGTGCGTGGTCTCCAGCCAAACCGTGCTGAACGGCGGGCGGCCACGTTCATACAGCGGGCGCAGGTGTCCAATACGCATCGGGGCTTCGCCTCCCGGCTCGGGCATCTCCTCCTCGCGGTACCCCGCCCGGATGCCGGTTATTCGGTGCTGAGGCCGCGATCGGCCACCGGTCCTTCTCGGCGGCGTGGATGTCGCACCGTGTCATACGAGGCGCGGTGTCACACGGAGGCGCGGTGTCACACGGAGGCGGCGTCACACGGGAGGTTCGTGTGACCCGGGCGCCTGCTCCTCGAGTAGCTGCTGGTACTCCTCCACCTGCTGGGGGGTCGGGTCGATGCCGGCCTCGTCCGCGAGGTCCTCGGGGTCCGGTGGTTCGATCCCGCCGGGGTCCTCGACCGGTGCGTCGTCACCCGGCGCCGGTTCCGTCGAACCGTCCGTCGTCATCGCAAACCCTCCACAGCTCGTGCCGAGGCCAGGGACGTACCCGCGCGGCGGGGCTTTGCACACCTGCCCGCCGGCCGTTCATGGGCGAGCCGTACCCCGCGGCCGTGATCCAGACCCACGAACCGTACCCCGCGCGCCATGATCCAGACCCGGCGGTTCGGCATCTATGATCGGGCGATGGCCGCGCCGGTGTGGCCTCGCTGCATCGTGCTCGGCGAGGCGCTGTGCTCCTACCTCACCCTCGCGCCCGTCCAGTCTGCGCTGATCGTGACCGTCGGCGCGCTGCTGTTCGGAGTACACCGGTGGGCGCCGCTGCCCGCCGCAGCCCTGCTCACCGCCGCAGCCCTGCTCACCGCCGCAGCCCTGCTCACCGCCGCAGCCCTGCTCACCGTGGCCCCGCTGCGGCTGCGCCGCCGGCTGGTCGGCTGACATGCGGGTGCTTGTGGTCAACGCCGGCTCGTCGAGCCTGAAGCTGCGGCTGCTCGACGCGGCGGACCGGTTGGTCGGCTCACTCGATCTCGGCGAGTGGGCCGGAGCGGCGGAGGGCCACCGGATCGAGGAGGCCGTGGCCGGAATGGGCCCGATCGACGCGGTCGGGCACCGCGTGGTGCACGGCGGGCGCGACTTCACCGGGCCGACCCGCATCGACCCCGCGGTCCGCGCCCGCATCGCGGGGCTGACCGACCTGGCGCCGCTGCACCAGCCGCGCGCGCTGGCGGGCATCGACGCGGTCGCCGAGGCGC
>WNFZ01004037.1_pt1 | contig 15011 bp, 16 predicted proteins | sample 5400081 | NCBI WGS metagenome assembly WNFZ01 (sample SAMN13153365, study PRJNA577476) | soil metagenome | isolation source: 80 cm soil or saprolite under grassland replicate 1 | place: USA:California | collected 2016-06-15 | reverse complement strand
AGAAACTGCAGTTAATTTACAACGAATGTTCCAAACCGTTCCCGTAAGGTCTCCTTAATAGGACCGATGGACAGATATATTTGTAAAACTGAATGATCGCCGCAGATTGTAACTGAGATGGGAACACCAAGAGCACGGCAAAAACAATAAAATCTTATCCCCTTAATTAATTCATAATACCTTTTAAAGCCAATTTTTTCTGGTCCAACTTATTAATGTTATATGAATCAGGTTTTGGAAATAATTGTTGTTGTGGCCATCAAATCGTTTTTGTGAAAAATAATCCACTAAAGCAGAGACCTGATATGCTGTTGCTGGTATCAGTACATGAAACGTCTGGCTTCATTGTGCAGTCATTGATATAGGTAAAAGAAAAATTATGAAGAGAACAAGAGGTAAATTTCTTTTTAATCGTCTACCCAAGTACCACTGACTCCATAGGCCCAATTGTAATTTCAATACAACGAAAATCACCAATTGTTTTAACAGGTGACACAGCAGTACCGGCTAAACTCAATGGAAAAAGTACATTAAAATTTTCCTTTCGGGATTAAGGTTAGCATCAACTACTACTTGAATTGCAGATGTTACATTAAGATTTGTATTGGCCACAATCAGTAACTCACGGTCATTAAGTATGCGGGAAAAAGAAATGATTCCACCCGGATAAGGAGAATAATTAAAGTCATTGGAATTGCCACTGCATTATCGAAAATACTGACGTCCATAGCGTAAAGCAGGTTGCTCATTACGTAGTGTAGACAAGTCCTGAATAAATTGATACAATTCGTGATTTTGGGAAAAAGAATTTTGTACTCCCCACTGAGCTTCTCTTACATATTCCCTGGGGTTTCCGTGTCCGTCAAATCCTTGCTCCATTCCATAATAAAGGCAAGGAATCCCCAACATTGTCATCAGGCAGGTGAGAGCAAGCCTGGTTTGAAGGGGATATTGCGAATTATGAAAGCGCTCATTGAGATCGTGGGATTAAGTGGAGCACCTGGATTATTAAATCTGTCAACAAGAAGAAAATAAATCCAATGATCCCGCCAGTCCTGAGGTGAGGGAAATGGATATGGGATTTGTTTTCCGGTAGCCGTTGTGGTCAGTGATGGTTTTGCATTTAGCACCACATCAATAGCAGGATCGGTGAGTGTCATACAATATTTTTTTTAAAACAGAATAGCAAACAAAAATTAAGTGAAGGAAGAATACTGTGCCTAAAAGATACTCCATAGTTTTCGAAACTCATAATTTTTTAAATTGATGTCTGATAAAATTGCTGCTATAGAATTGAGACCTCAAACGCCTTGGTTGCCACTAAAATCAATGGATCGGGAACATGTCTGAACCGGGGTCTGAAATTGTACACATGAAACTCAACGGGAAAATTAAGATGGGCAGGAATTTTCCAGACCTGCGCTTTTATCTTTTGACCTTCATAATCAAACTCAATGGAAAATACAACTATCATGTTTAGGGTTTGGGATTTAAGGAGACCTTGAAGTTAATCAAAAATTATTACAAACTTCCATCATTAAAGAATGTTATTCCAGGCAAAAAAGGAAGCTGAATGCCTACATGGGAGTGCTTTGTTGCCTGATGGCCTTGAATTTGATGCATATATATAAAAAACGCAGCTTGCCCAAAAAGACAGCCGATATATTGTGCTGGATGTCTTTCATTATCTGTGGAATCCTGGTAGCAATAAGAATAATGAGACTACTAATACTGGATATGGACCCTCTCAATATTATTACCGACGGGATAGCAATTTTCTTTATACTGGGTTGGGTTTTTCTGATCATATCAATGAGAAAAAATTCCTCCTGATTTTATACGTACCGAAGATCTTATAAAAACTTTTCCATTAAGAGGAATAAAAAACTCGCCTCCCTATTTCCATGATGGAAGGCTGCTCACTTTAGCAGATGTAGTGGATTTTTTTATTCTTATTGAACAAATAAAACTTAGCAGCCAAAAAAAAGATACAGTTGCATTTTTGCGACAACTCTAATCAAACATATTTCACAGTTGTTGGACCATCTGTTGCTTCTTTGATAAATAGCTTTTCAGCGCGACATGACTTGCATAATTTTTTTGATTACAAAAGGAATAATCAATTAATCAGCTGCTCTATGCCATCTGCTGTTGTCGCTGCTATAAAGTATGATGCTCACTCATCTACGCTTCGGGTAATTTATACTTCCGGCATGGTGTATGACTATAAAAATGTACCTGAAGAAGTATTTACAGCTATGAAAACATCCTTTTCTAAAGGAGCATTTCTTAATCAATATATCAAAGGGAAATATGCATATGAAAAGATCAAAGAACAAGTAAATAATTATACCTGTTTTCTTTCAATACCGTTTACTGAACTGCTGTGTCAAAGTGTACAGATAGTCTTAAAAGAAGATCCCCAAACAACAAGTATACAGAATGAAGACCTAACTATAAAAATTAAATATTGGCTTAGATTTTTTGGAAATCAAAAGCATTGGATCATCTTTTTTGAAACAACGTTTCTTATTATTCATTCTCTAATGAAGGGCTATCGTAGCCTTTTTTTTTGATCAGATTTTGTGTTAGTATAAAATTCATTTGCACATTCCTTCAAATTGATAATTTAATTTTTGCAGGTACGCCATTTATACCAAAATAACTCCACTCCTAATAAATTAGTTAATCTACTAATCCATTAGTAGTAGGTTGTGCAAAATTATTTTAGCTATGGTAAAACTTGCGAAAAGAGAAGAGCAGATCATGCAAGTTTTCTGGGATTTAAAGAAAGCGTTTATCCGCGATGTTATTCCATTATTGCCTGATCCAAAACCGCACTATAACAGTGTGGCAACGATGGTAAAGATACTTGAAGATAAAGGCTTTCTTGATCATGAGACTACAGGCAATATGCATTGTTATTTTCCAATCATCGGCCGGGAAGATTATCAAAAATTTGCATTGAAAGATATTGTGAGCCAGTATTTTGATAACTCCTATCCAAGAATGCTTGCCTTTTTTGCGAAGGAGCAAAACCTCACTGCAAAGGAATTGAATGAGATCGTGAACATCATTAAATCTGAAAATAAATGATCCCATATATCTTATACGTCGCGCTGCTTCTTACAGCTTGCTTTGTATTTTATAAGTTGCTGTTACAAAAAGAAACTTTTTTTTATTTGAACAGGTTTGTGTTACTCGCATGTATGATGCTTGCTTTCATTCTGCCCCTGCTGCCTGTGCCGCAGCAATGGTCATTAAGAAAAACAGAAGCTCCCGTGACAATGACTTACAAAGACCCTGTTGTTTATGCAAATAATATAACACCAACCATAAAGGAAAATAATCAAACCCCTGTTATTAAATCTTCTCAAGAAAAGCAAACAATAACATTTGAACAGGTGATAAACTGGATCTTTTATCTGTATTGGTTTGGCGTTGTAATCTTTGGCCTCAACTTGCTTATGCAGGCTGCAATATTGCTTTACAACGCTTATTCGTCTCCCGCAATTAAGGATGGTAAATTTCGTATTATAGAAATAACAGGTGATAAAGCTCCCTGTTCATTTGGCAACAACATTTTTATTAATCCTGAAAAATATGATTTCGAAACGTACAACCAGATACTCCTGCACGAAAAAATTCATATTGAGCAAAAGCATACGTTTGATCTTTTGCTTGCAGAGATCCTTTTGATCTTTCAATGGTTCAATCCTTTTGCATGGCTGTGGCGTAAAGAATTAGAAAACAATCTCGAATTCCTTACCGACAACAAGCTCCTTCAGCAGAATGGAGTAGAAAAGACAAGTTATCAGTTGAGCTTGCTGAAAGTTGCTGCACCGCATTATTCGCTTAGTCTTACTACCAACTATAATCAATCACTTCTCAAAAAAAGATTACTTATGATGAACGCAAAAAAATCTAACGTGCACACTATTTGGAAATACTTTTTTCTTCTACCATTAATGGTACTTTTCGTGTGCCTGTTTAATGAGCCCATTGCAAAAAGTCAAACGAATGATGAACAGAAAACAACTATATCAAAAAATGACGACGAACACCATGGCATCAAAACGGAAGGAAACTGGTTTGCTACAATAAAGGGTGATAAAATTAATATTCAGTTTAGGAATGATAACGAAGAGAATTCTTATAACGGCAGTACTTTCCTGGTAAGTGAATTCAAAGACTTACCGAGAGATAAACAAGGCACATTTACGTTAACACGTGAAGCCGGAACGATGGAGTTCACTGGGAAATTTGAAGGAGATAAAGGAATGGGTCACTACAAATTCACGCCGAACAGAAATTATAGTGATGATATGCTTAAGCAGGGCATTAATCTTTCAGACGATGAAGACTTGATGGTTTTCTTCTTTGTGAATGTAAAGCGCTCTTATGTACAGATGCTAAAGCAGAATGGTTATGCGAACCTGGATAAGGACAACATTATTCCGCTGGCAGCTTTAGATGTAAACGAAGCATACATTAAATCTATTAAAGATGCAGGCTTCTCCAATATTTCATTGGATGATCTTGTTCCTTTCCGCTCCTTGGGTATTGATAAAGGTTATATAGAAGAGATACGCAAAGCAGGTTACTCAAACATTTCTCCTGATAAGATCATTTCATTCAAGGTACAGGGTATTGATGGGAAGTATATCAAGGATTTTCGCAGCTCAATTAAAAATGAGAACAACGAAAAACAGAATAAAGATGAAAACATAAATGAAAATATAAATGAAAATAACAAGAATAAAGATCATGATAAAAATAAGGATCAATACAAGAATAAAAATAACAACAAGAACGACGACGAGGATAATGATGAAGATGCTATGATTTCTTATAAAGCATTAGGCATTACTAATGAATATGTACAATCATTGAAAAATGCAGGATATAATAATCTTTCAACTGAGAATATTATTTCCATGAAATCTTTGGGTGTAACAGCAGAATATATAAAAACCTTCCGTGATGCAGGTTATACCAATATACCGCCTGAACAACTTATTTCTTTAAAAGCCCAAGGCATAACACCTTCTCAAATAAAAGAGTATAAAGCACTCGGAGTGGGTGATGTCAACATGGAAGATGTTGTATCAGCAATAGCAACAGGTACAACTCCTGCTTTGATAAAAGAGTATCAATCTCTCGGGTTTAAAAATCTTAGCCTCGAAAATATTATCGGTGCAAAGTCAACAGGCACTACACCTGGTTTGATAAAAGAATACAAAACACTTGGTTTTGAGAATCTCGAATTAGAAGATATTGTTTCTGCAGTAGCAACAGGTACCACACCGGCTTTTATTAATTCTATGAAACAAAAAGGGCACAATATGAAAAGCCTGGAAAAATATGTCGCGTTGAAATCGGTGCTGGAGTGATTGCAATAATGCAGAAGCCGTCATGCTGAATTTATTTCAGCATCTCCTGGATATTTTATTTTCTATATGACATTCTGAGAAGCATTTATCGAACAAAAGTTTAAACATCTTCCTTACTTTCTTTTGCCTTGATACAAAAGAAAGTAACAAAAGAAAAAATCAAGGACAACCCGAAACCCTCCGGACGTTTGTCCAGCTAACGCCACACGTTGCGCTTGAAATGGAGATTAAGTTTTCGAAGTAGAGCATTAAGCAGCGAAGATTTTCATCATGGCTCAGTTGTTGAAGTCACAGTAATACGGCAGCCCTAATCAAAGCGAATGGACGAAATGTGCTGTATATCATTTCGTCCTTGATTTTTTGGTCTTTTTTTATCAGAAAAAAAGTCCAGAAAAAATATAGTTACACAAGAGACAAAAAAGTAAATAACGAAAGTTAAGTGAAATAATCGAGTAACTTTTTCTATTTCAAATTCGGTCAATTCATATTCGGCTGATGAACGAAATGCGACGCAAGGGACGATGCCATAAAACGCAAAAGCTTGTACCATAAAAATCATTATACTCATTTAAATCATTCTAATCATAATAAATCATTCTAATCACGGTTATGCTTAAAACCTACATCCGCCTTGCCTTTCGAAGCCTTCTTAAGAATAAAGTTTTTTCTTTTATCGATGTGTTCGGATTGGCTACAGGAATAACCTGCTGTTTGCTTATTTCAATGTTCATCTATCATGAATTAAGCTATGATACTAACCAAAAATATGCCGATCGTTTGTACCAGATTGGTACGCGGCATCTCATGAACGGAAAGAATCCCGCTCCGGAGCTTCGCCTGCTCCCCTTGCGCCGCTGATGCAACACGACTTTCCCGAAATAGAAAACACCACGCGGTTCACTAATTTATTTCAGGACGATAAAACGCTGCTTCAATACGAAGAGTATAGCCACTGCCTTGCTTATGAGCATATTCATATAAATCGGAAGGAAATAACAAAGGGACTAAAGACCAATACAATTGGTAAGAACATCAAACATCCTGGCTTTCTCTACGCGATAACTGCTGATAGGGTCGTAAATTTCAAGGAAAAGTTTATCCTTCTCCAACAGGTGTAATAATTTAGTAGCTATTTCATCCATCTTGTCTATGGATACTTCCGGCTTGGGGAACTGCTACTTTGCATTATTGGTTTTATGTTGTTGTATTTCGTCAGCTTTCTGCTTATGTTTCGTCTTTTACGTCGCCAAAAATATCTTTGTTCCAGCCTCTAAATTCCTAGTAATTTGATTTTGGTTCACCTGTCCAGCCATTAATACCTTTTTTCTTTGGCAAATAATAGACATGGATATATAATACCGAAACTGGAGTCACTAAACGAATACAATAAAAAAGCAGACCCAATAATGAGTCTGCCTTAACATTAAAAGTTTTATTATTAAAGGTGTGCCTGTATCTTTTTTTCAAGGATTGATTTTGGTACAGCGCCAATTTGTTTATCTACTACTTTGCCACCCTTAATAAACAGAATTGCAGGAATTGACGTTATACCATAATTAATACTAACATTAGGATTATGATCAACATTTACTTTTCCAACATTTATTTTTCCATTGTATTGTTTTGAAAGCTCTTCAATTACAGGACTTATTGCACGGCATGGGCCGCACCATTCTGCCCAAAAATCTACAATAGTTAATTTATCGCTTTCCAAAACATTGGTTTGAAAGTTTGCATCTGTGAATTCTACGGCCATGATTGATATTTTTTATAATTAAAAAATGATTAATATTTTGACTTTACCAGGGCAAATTTATGTCCAAAAACTGATAAATGTTTATTTGGCGTATTTGCATAATAAATTACTGACGAATCAGAATAAGATAACTGACAGAGGGACAGATAAATTTTATGACAAAAGATTTTGCCGGGCGAGGAATTCAAGTTTAGAGTTTGCATCAATTAATTTAAGCGTTAGATCTTCATTATCTTTTCTCAGCCTGTATATTTCATAAGCTGCTTCTACAAAGTTCCTGATGTCATTATCACACCATGGTTTGGTAAGATATTTATATACATGTCCGCGATTAATGGCATCAATTACAGCATTAATATCAGTATAGCCTGTAACGAGTATACGTATAGGATTAGGATAGATTTCAAGAATAGACTCGAAAAATTCAATGCCAGTCATCTTAGGCATGCGCTGGTCACTAAGTATTACATGTATCTCCTTATTGGCAAGTACTTTTGCTCCTTCCTCGCCGGATTCGGCTGTATATATATTAAAATAACGACGGAAAGATGCACGAAAAGATACCAAATTATGTGGTTCGTCATCGATATAAAGGACATTTATCATTTTTTAATCTGGGTTGATTATGTGATGCAATTTAAACATTGCAAAATAAAATTGCTAATTTGCAAGTATAAATTTAGTTTAATAGCGATTAAAATAGTTTATTCGCAAGCAAAGTGTTTGTTTACTAAATTCGATCCAATTATATCTATGGAGACTGAAATACGTATTAGAGCTTTTAGAGCAACTGACGATTACGAAACATGCCTTAAGTTTTACGAGGGTCACAAAAAAGTGTTGGAAGGCCATGGCATTGGACAGGTAACTTCATCAGCAGCTGATTGGATGTTTAGCAATGCTGTATTTGTTATTGTTGTGGAAACGATGGACGGTAGCAAATTGTATGGTGGAGTGCGTGTTCATGCGGCGGATGGAAAAATACTTTTACCAATTGAAACTGCTACTGCTGATATGGACCCCGCAATACATGATTATGTAAGATATTACGCTCAAAATGGTACAGGAGAACTTTGTGGTCTATGGAATTCTTTTGAAGTGAGAGGTTTAGGTATAGGAAGTTTATTTCCTTCAAGAGCTGCAGTTGTAATTTCAGAACAAATGGGTTTAAGTTCTATGTTCTCATTGTGTTCACCTGCTACGGTTAGGTTCAATAAATGGATAGGAAGCCGCGTATTTACTGAAGTGGGAAACAACGGCACATTTTATTACCCCAAACTTGATTTACTTGCTACTGCTGTTTTCCTTGATGAAGTGAAAGAGCTTATAAATGCACATCCAAGGGAACGTGAAAAAATGCTTTCTCTGCGGCAAAATCTTTCTTCTTTTACTACTGAAAAATCTCCTTTTAAAAACATTAATGTAAATGTTCATTATGAACTTGGCCTCCAAAATATCGGCATGAATGAATTTAAAATAAATTATTATAACCGCGCATCATGAAAAGAAAATTAATCTTCACTTTTTTTGCTGTTATCATTCTGAATATTGTTCCGCTGTTAGCAAAACCAGAACTGATCCTTAATTTTAAAACATATGTTTTGATTGTTTCTGCAATAGTACTATGGTTAAGCCAGCCTACTTTTAGCACAAATGACGTGAATATGAACAAAGAAAATGACAGGCTTTCATTACTGTTTATTTTACTTGCTTCCTCCATAAGTGTTTTTGGCTCTGTTACAGAATGGGCCTATTTTACAAAAAATAAATCCGAGCTTAATTTTATGACCATCACCGGTTTAATTTTATTGTTTACGGGAATATCTTTAAGAGTATGGTCAATTAATATATTGGGTAAAAATTTTACGGCAGCCGTAAAAGTTACCAAAGAACATGAATTAATTAAGAGAGGGCCATACCGTTACATAAGACATCCCTCCTATTTAGGTGCGCTTATTGCTATTACCGGATGTCCTGTTTTTCTGAATAACAGTTTCACCATCTTCATGTCCTTAGGGGCCATGATGTTTGTATATTATTTCAGAATTATGTTTGAAGAAAAAGCTTTATCTGCTCATTTTGGCAGATTCTATGAAGAATATAAAAAAAATACTTATCGCTTACTTCCTTTAATCTGGTAGACTACTTACTTAATTTTTTGTAATGGCCGTGTCTAAAACAATATATAAATTCATAAGAATTCTTGCTGCAATAGTATTTTTTCTTTCCAGTTTTTTTAATCTGTATTCACAAAAAAAGACTATAGAGATAAATCATAATTTTTCTGATTTTCCTATTGGGAAAGATGTTTCCATATTCGTTGACCAGCAATCATTCTATAAGGATTCAGAAATAATTAATTTGTCTCAGTTTACGCCCCAGAAAAAGGATATTCCTGTAATGGTGAATTTAACAAATGGCAATATCTGGATAAGGTTTACAATAATAAATCACAGAGAAGATTCAATTTTTTTTTTAAATCTTCCATATTCCAATATTTCAGAGATTTCTTTTTATAAGCGCAGGGATAATAAACTGGAACTTATTGGAAATACCGGCAATAATTACAACTTCAACCAAAGAATATACAACAGTCCTGGTTTTGTTTTTCCACTAAATTTATCAGAGGGCGATTCATCTGAATTTTTTCTGAAAATTAAAAGCAGTCATCCTGTATTATTACCCTTGTTTATAAGAAAGAAAGAAGAACTGGATGAAACAATTAATAATGAGAATCTGATTTTCGGACTCTACTTCGGCATCATATTATCCATTCTTTTGTACAATCTGTTTCTCTTTATTTCTACAAAAGACCTTAGTTATTTATTCTATATTATTTATTTATTTTTTCTTGGATTAGCACAGATTACAGTATTAGGTTATGGATTCAAATATTTATGGTCTCATTCGCCAGGAATAAATCCTTATGCTTTAACCATTACCACGAGCATTGCCGGCATAACAGGAATTCTTTTTGCAATCTTCTTTTTACGTATTAATTACTACTACCGAAATTTTATTTTTTTACTGTCCGGTGTATTATTGGTTTATTTCATTGCACTTATCTCAACCATTTCAGGCAATAATCAGCTTAGCTATAACTGCTTAAACCTTGCAGCTATAACCGGAGGCCCAATGCTGATTTCGATTTCATTCATGATCGCAAGAAAGGGTTATAAACCGGCTAATTTTTATTTTGTAGCATGGATAATTTTTCTATCAGGCGCTGTTCTTTTGTCGTTAAGAAATTTTGGCGTTATACCTTATACTACTTTAAGCACATATGGTGTGTATATAGGTTCTGCCATAGAGGCCATTCTTCTCTCTATAGCACTGGCAGACAGAATCAATACACTCAGAAAAGAAAAAGAAGAATCGCAGGCTTATTCCTTGAAAATATCAAGGGAAAATGAAAGACTGATAAGAGAGCAGAATATAATTCTTGAGCAAAAAGTAGCAGAAAGAACAGATGAGCTGCAAAATACCAATAGCCAATTAAGTATGGCATTACAAAATCTTCAGGACGCACAAATACAATTGGTGGAAGCAGAAAAAATGGCCTCGTTAGGCCAGCTTACTGCCGGCATTGCTCATGAAATAAATAATCCTATAAATTTTGTAAAGGCTAATATTAAACCGCTTAAACTTGATATTGATGACCTTTTTGAAATTATTCACGATTACAGCCAGCTTCACAATGTAAGGAATGATAATGTTTACGGGCAATTACAAAAAGTATATGAAAAGGAAGAGGCACTTGACATGACCTTTGTTAAAACAGAAATTCAACAGCTTTTAAAAGGAATTGAAGATGGTGCCGAACGTACTGCAGAAATAGTAAGAGGATTAAAAACTTTCAGCAGACTTGATGAAGGTGAATTAAAAACAGCCAATGTACATGATGGTCTTGAGTCAACGCTTATACTATTGCGTAATACAGTGCCTCCTTACATAACTATTAAAAAAAGGTTTGATGGCAAAGGAAATATTGAATGTTTTCCGGGTAAGCTTAACCAGGTATTTATGAATATTTTAAATAATTCTATTCAGGCCATCGAAGGAAAAAAAGAAATTAGTGAAGAAGAATTTATTGCCATCACTACGTGCGATACACAGGATGGATTTATGCGTGTTTCTATAAAAGATACAGGTCCTGGCATGAGTGAGCACGTAAAGCATCGGATATTCGAACCTTTTTTTACAACCAAGCCAGTAGGCGAAGGGACCGGTTTAGGAATGGCCATAGTATTTAAGATTATTGAGGAGCATCATGGTAAGATCGAAGTGTTTTCTGCACCTGGAAAAGGTGCTGAATTTGTTATAACTTTACCACATATCCATCCTTCCAAGAATTAAAATTATATATGAGGCTAGACGAAAAAATATCAGTATTATATATTGATGATGAAAGCAACAACCTTTTATCCTTCCAGGCAACATTTCGGCGTAAGTATAAAGTTCATACCGCTACTTCAGCTGCAGAAGGCATGGGAATTCTTAATACCGAAGATATCCATGTTATAATTGCCGATCAACGTATGCCGCATTCAACCGGCGTTGAGTTTTTTAATATTGTAAGAAAAGCTTTTCCAAGACCTATAAGAATGTTACTTACTGGTTATACAGATGCAGAAGCAATTGTTGATGCTATTAATAAAGGAGAGATTTACCGTTATATAAGAAAACCATGGGATGAATTTGAGTTGCAAACTGCCATACAAAATGCATACGAGATTTATATAACACGTGAGAGGCTGGATAGAAAAATTGCTGAGCTTCAAAAAGCAAATGATGAATTAAATCGCTTTATATACAGTACTTCTCATGATCTGCGTTCACCGCTTGCTTCTGTAATGGGTATACTTAATCTTGCGCACATGGAGAATTCTGTAGAAGATCCTAATGGTTATCTTGGCATGATTGAAACTTGTGTAAACAAAATGGATACGTTTATACAAAAGATTATCGAATACTTTAAAAGCATACGGGTTGAAGATGAATACAGCAAAATTGATTTCAATGCATTGCTTGAGGAAAGTATACAGTTGTTTAAAATGCAGAAACCCGATATTGAATACATTTTAGATATTCAGCAACCTGTTGAGTTTGTAAATGATGCTTTCAGAATGTCGGTTATATTGGATAATCTTATTTCAAATGCAATGAAATACCAGAAGCCCACAGAGAAAAATCCTAAAGTAGAAATATCCGTAAAAACAGATAGTGAGAAAGCTTCTATTAAAATTGAAGATAATGGTATTGGAATTCTTGATCAGCATCTCAATAACATCTTCAAAATGTTTTTCCGCAGCGCTAATTCCGTAAATGGTTTAGGCATTGGCCTTTATATTGTGAAGGAAGCACTCAACCGTATCGGTGGTGAAATTTCTGTGCATTCAGATTATGGCGCGGGAACTGCGTTTTATCTTGAAATTCCTAATTACCTTAATTATCCTGAAAAAACTTCTGCTGCAGCCACACCTGCTTAAACAATTTATTTGATTAATTTTTTTTCTTCCTGATTATTTTTTGTTTTATGCCCGCGCATTTGTAGTACTATAGAAAACTTCCGTTGTGTCACTTGTCTCATTCCGACGCTTCGGGCAATTGTACATCCTGAATATCATCTTCCTGAGTTGTGTCCCGATAAATTATTGAAATTTATTGCGAGTAATTAAGCTTCATTTCACAACTGATCACTCACGGTTCAACAGTACAGGAGTCTACCTGAGGCGGAACCGCAAATGCCCAAAGATTTATCGCCTGTTATATAAAAAACTATTTCTCAAAATAAGCGATTGAGCCGCCAACCCATTCTTTGTCTTTATTGTATCGAACACCAATCATTTTCCCTTTGCTTAAACGTGCAAGATTATGTGTGGCAACAGGTCGCGGCTCTCCATCTTTCCAGAAATAAAAAATACGTATCTCCGCTTTTGCAGGTTCGTCAGGCGTTTTAATAACATCAACATATTTTACTTTTCGTTGCAATATCCAGTTACGTGGATTTTTTATTTTTTCAATATCAGCTTTGGTAACATCAATCACCACACCCTGACCGGCAAAAGAAAACAAAGGTTTAAGTACATAATTTTCAAGATCGGAAGGAATTTTTTTTATGTCGCTTAAGAAATTTGTTTGTGGCACATAAGGATGATTGATATAAGGCAACGTAAATTTACTGATGCGGTAAAACCAGTTAGGATGAGGCACCCACTCAACATCGAGCTCTTCAAAAAGAATCTTTCCCTTTTCCTGTATCTCTGGCGACTGCTGTTGCAAATCATCAAAAATAAGGCGGTTGTAAATACGTTTTACTTCAACCAATTCCTGTTCAGGATTTCTATAATACAATTTTTTCGCCTCTTTTATAAGTTCTGTCAAGCATACAACAGGAACATGGAGATAATCCTGTGTGCAATAAAAATCAATTCTTGTTTTTTGCTGATGTGGCAATACTTCCAGCAGGATTACATTTTCTGTATCGCAATCTTTTATAATGATTTCTTCCAGCAGTTGGAGATAAGTTTTTTTGTCAAAACCGCCTAGATAAGAATCATAATTATCAGGTATGTCGAAATGTTTCCTTGTAATTTCTGTATGAAAAACCTGGAATGCAAACATAGAAGGGAAACCTTGCATTTCTATTAATTGTGGTTCTAATTCACCTTGTTCATTTTCACAAATGCCAAAATCAAAAGCAATGAAATGCGAATGATTATTTTCATCAGGCACTTTTACATCCTCAGGTATTGCATGTGCGGTTAATGATTTAAAATTGAATTGAGTAATTACATCAACAATGCTTTCACATGCAGCAAGCATTTTTTGTGTGAATGCTTTATCAACAAATATTGGTGTTTCTGCCACACGAAATTCAAGGGCACCGGGATGCAACAGGTGTAATTTTTTCAGGTATGCTTTGTATTTTTCTTCGGTAAAATTTTCATTAAACCATTTTCTCATTGCAGCAACCATAGAGTAATATTTAGTATTAAAAGTAAGAAAAGTAAGTTTGTAGTTTGTAATTTGCAGTTCGTAGTTAACCATGCACCCGCAATCATTCAACCATTCAACCATTCAATGCATTCTATCGCTGCGCACTTCCAGTTCACTTATAATTTTTGCTTCATAATCCAGCCATTCTTTCCAGCGGTTTCGTACTTTTTCTTTATCAATATAAGTCTCTGCTAATTTAATAAACAATGCATAATGCCCGGCTTCACTCTCCATAAAACGACGATAAAAATTTTTGAGATAATCATCATTCAAACCTTCACTCAATCGTTTAAAACGTTCACAGCTACGCGCTTCAATCAAAGCCATTGTAAGCAACTGATCCAAAAATCTGTCTTCTGCATTACCACCCTTTTTTTGAAACGCCAATAGTTTATTTACGTATTCATCTTTACGTTGTTTGCCTAATTGCAAACCGCGTTTGTGCAATTCCTGCAACACCAAACGAAAATGTCCCCACTCTTCTGTTACAACCGGCGCAAGCTCATTTACCAGCATTTCTTTTTCGGAATATCTTTGAATAATCGAAATACAACTCGTTGCCGCTTTCTGCTCGCAATAAGCGTGGTCAGTTAAAATTTCCTGCAAACTAATACCTGCCAGGTCAACCCAGCGTGGATCAGTTGGTAATTGTAAACCAAGAATATTTTTTGTGTTATCAGATAATAATTCCATTGATAAAAATTTTTATTTTTTAGTACCAGCCATATCAATAATAGCATCCGGATGTCCACCTGAAGTGGATTCTGCTCATCCCTGCCCATCCGGTCAGGCAGGGTTCTTCTTTTAATTTAATTTCTATTCATCTCTTCTTAAATAACGAAATCAATTTCAGCTTTTTGAAT
>WNFZ01003860.1_pt1 | contig 15012 bp, 16 predicted proteins | sample 5400081 | NCBI WGS metagenome assembly WNFZ01 (sample SAMN13153365, study PRJNA577476) | soil metagenome | isolation source: 80 cm soil or saprolite under grassland replicate 1 | place: USA:California | collected 2016-06-15 | reverse complement strand
GGCTGGCGGTCGGCGACCCCGAGACGGCGCAGGCGGCCGCCTTCCCCGTGATGGCCCCGCTGGTGTTCGCCTCGTCCGCGTTCGTCCCGGTCGCTTCGATGCCGGGGTGGCTGCAGCCGTTCGCCGAGCACCAGCCGGTATCGGTGACCGCCTCGGCGGTCCGGGCGCTGGTGATCGGCGGGCCCACCACCTCCTACGTGGTGCAGTCGGTGGCGTGGTGCGCGGCGATCCTGCTGGTGTTCGGGCCGATCGCGGTGCAGCGCTACCGCCGCACGGTGTGACCACCTGGCGGCAACGCGCCTTGCGGGCCGGCGTGGTACACGGCGACACCCAAACAGGGGGACGCTATGAGCGTGTTCAGCGATGCCGAGCTCGAGTACCTGAGAAGCCAGCGGCTCGGGCGGCTGGCCACGGTCGGCCACGACGGCATGCCACACGTCGTCCCCGTCGCCTTCCGCTACAACCCCGACGCCGACGCCATCGACATCGGCGGGCACGACTTCGCCAAGCGCAAGAAGTTCCGCGACGTCAAGCGGACGGGCATGGCGACGTTGGTGGTCGACGACGTGCTCCCACCGTGGCGGCCTCGTGCCGTCGAGGTGCGTGGCAAGGCGGCCACGCTCGAGACCGGGGGCAAGGCCATCATGGAAGGGTTCGACGACCCGATCATCCAGATCAGGCCGACAAGGATCGTCTCCTGGGGCCTAGAGGACGGCTTCCAGGCTCGCTCGGTCGGGTGATCCGAACCCCCAACCGCCAGATCCGTAGCCTGGTGCTCAGCGTCGATCTGGTCGGGCACGGACGGGTCTGCCCTGCTCACGTGGGAGGCGCCGTCGATCCCGTCGGATCCAGAACGGTCCCGTCGGACCGTCTGGATGACCACACGGATGACCACGACCCGGCCGACGAGCTCGGCACCCTCTGGGCTTCGGTGGCCCAGCGAGCGGACAGGGCGCAAGGCGTTGCAGCTGGTGCTCCGTCCACAAGGAGTCGACCGGAGCGCCGGGCTCACGAACGCCCGGGGCCGCCCTGGGCGCATGGCCGGCGTGGGGTCCGCGGCGCCGTCGAGCAGGAGGTCCGCAACGCGACAACCCGGACGGTAACGGCCGTCAGCCGGCGCCGCCCTCACCGACCCACGCCGTCTGCTAGCCAGCCGCGGCGCTCCGGTGGGGCAGCACCCAGCCCGGGCGCGGGAAGTGGCAGGTGTAGCCGTTCGGGTAGCGCTCCAGGTAGTCCTGGTGCTCCGGCTCGGCCTCCCAGAACGGACCGGCCGGGGTGACCTCAGTGACGACCTTGCCGGGCCAGAGCCCGGACGCGTCGACGTCGGCGATGGTGTCCTCGGCGACCCGGCGCTGTTCGTCATCGAGGTAGAAGATCGCCGAGCGGTAGCTCGTGCCGACGTCGTTCCCCTGGCGGTTCAGCGTCGTCGGGTCGTGGACCTGGAAGAAGAACTCGAGCAGCTCGCGGTGCGAGCCCACCTCGGGGTCGAAGGTGACCTCGATCGCCTCGGCGTGGGTCCCGTGGTTCCGGTAGGTGGCGTTTGCGACGTCGCCTCCCGTGTAGCCCACCCGCGTCGAGAGGACCCCTGGGCGCCCCCGGATGAGGTCCTGCATCCCCCAGAAACACCCTCCGGCCAGGACCGCCTTCTCCCTGTTCTGGCTCATCGCTTCGCTGCCTCCGTCGTCGCGGCTTGGTCAAGGAGTTTCCGGTACGCCCCGTAGCCCCCGGCCTGCAGCCGGTGAAACGCTGCGACGCCTTCGCGCATTCCCCGGACCCAGACTCAGCCCGGCGGCACATCACCCCCGCACACGGGGAGGAGGGGCCTGCCGCAACGGTCGGCGTGACCGCACGACGACGCAAGTGGAGCCGCCCACCTGGGCCCGCAGGGAACTGCCGCCAGCTCAGGGCCGACCACCTGGGTGCCGGAGCAACCCCGGCGCGCCACAGGATGGCCCACACGGTGCTGGCCCCGATCCTGTCCTTGTGCCCGAGGCGGCACAGCTGTGCAAGCTGGCGACGCCAATGAGCATGCACTCCCGAGAAGGGCAGACGACCCTGCCGGGCAGATCATGCCGTAGCGCAGGCCGGGTGCCGGTGCGCTACGCGAGCCGGTCGACCTTTGCAGCGATGATGACGTCGTTGCGGGACAAGCCCTTGACGGTCTGGGTCCAGAGGATGACGAGGACCTTCCCCCAGGTCACGGTCAGCTCTGGGTGGTGGAACTCCCGTTCGGCGAGCAGCGCGACCCTGGTGGCGAACCCGAAGGCATCCCGGAAGTCGCCGAAGGTGAACTCCCGGCGGAGCCGACGGGGCCGTCTCGCTGCCAGCCATGATCCAGGTGGGTGCCCAGCGCTTGTGCTTCGTCCTCGCCAAGCGGCGGGGCGCCCTCCGGGTACTCGATGGGATGCTCCTGATGCAGCGGCCCTACCTCGGTCATCGGTCGCGCCTCCGCGATTGGCGCAGGTCGCCCGCACCGTGATCACGTTCAACGAAGTCGGGACGATTCTGGGGTAGACCCATCGCAACGACACGGTCACAAACGGCCATTGAACTCCCACGGTGGAGAGGTACACGATCCGCTGGCGAGGTCGAGATTCGGCGCCGGCCAGACGCAAGGCGCGCGAGCGGCGGGATGCACCCGCGTCGTCGCAGCGGATGATCAGGTCAAATCAGGTACCTACTGCTTTCCTTGCTAGAGGACCTCTGACCTGCGCGTTGGCGCGCCGCGGGGGATTCGAACCCCCAACCGCCAGATCCGTAGCCCGGCGCTGATCGTCCACCCGCCGCCGTCTGATCCGTTTCCGCAGGTCACCGTCCGAAAGTCTGGCGCGCATCATTCGCCCGCTGCCGCGTCGTCCGGCTGGTGCCATGTGGTTCTCCGTCAAGAACTCCGTCAACGAGGGCCTTCTCGTCGACTGAGCACCAGATTCAAGAACCCAGAGTACTAAAGGACAACAGGGTTTCCGGCGGCCACCAAGACATGCACCGCGGAGCGCGCTCAGGTGCGGCTTGCGAGGCTGCGGTAGACCTCCAGCGTCTGCTGCCCCACCTTCTCCCAGGAGTAGCGATCGCGGAGTCGGGATTGGAGACGCTGCAGGTCCTCGTCGCTTGACCGCAATGCCTCGTTGAACGCCTCTCGGAACGATTGCTCGTCGGTCGAATCGTAACCGCCGGGTATACCGCGCAGGACCTCAGCGGTCGCCGCAGTCCGTGCGTAGATGGCGGGTGTGCCGAGACAGAGTGCCTCAACTGGAGGCAATCCGAAGCCCTCATATTCCGAGGGGAAGATAAGAGCGCGAGCATGAGCCATTTCCGTGGCGATATCTTCATTGGACAGGCTCTTTCTAACACGGTCCACCCTTGGATGGACGGCGAGCCGTTCGGCTTCATCGTCCAAATCACCGAGGATGCGCAGACGAAGCTGCATACCTGTCTCGTCCAGGTGTCGAAGTAGGGTCGAGATGCCCCAGAGCGATCGCTTGTGGGGAAAGCGCGACCCGATGTGGAGGATATGAGGGTTCCGCTTGGCAACCGGGACGAAAGCGCGAGTAGGGAGTGTTACCCCCTCATGGGTGACCGAGATGGGAGGGCCGCGTCGTGTCCGACCCTGTCGCATCTCGAGGCAGCCACGGGAGAATTCGGAGACCGTCAGGAGGTGGTCGGCATGCCGAACCGCGTGCCGCAAAGCCCATGCAAAGTACCGGTCCTGACGGCTGACATGCGCGCTTCCCCACGTCCTCTCGATGTAGCGGCAGGGGATGTCGTCGTGAACCGTCGCAACGATCTTCGCCCGGGTGGGGTTGAGGATGGGGATGAACCCCTTCGGAAAGTGCATGACATCCAAGCCGTCTCCGACCGCGAGCAGCAATGACGTCGCGTGGTCCATCCAGAGTCGTTCCACCCGGTTCCGGGGCGCCTGTAAGATATGTACCTCCGCGGCCACCGCGAGGCAAGCCGATCCTACGAGAGCCCCGAGAGCCTCCAATACCTCTTGGTTGACAAATAGGACCAAGCGCTCGTCGCCCCGCAGTCCTGCCAATAGTGCCACGGTGAGGCCGAGCGCGTAGTTGACGATTCCGTGGCTGCTCGTGCGACCGTGACTGAGGTCGGCAAGGTAAAGGCCAAACCGAATCTGTTTCCCATGGCGTCGGGACGCGCTGCGCCGGATTGCTGGCGACTGCTCCCGAAATCGGAGGGTCCGATGAAGGACGCTGGGGACCGGTAGTGGAAAGAGCATACTACCCACGGCTCCGGTAATTTCAGGTTGGTGTGTTACTTCGGCACGGTCATCTCGTGTTGTTCCAACGCTCGTCCTCCCGGACACCGCAGCGCCCGTCGGACCGGTGGAGGCGAGACGTGTTCCGCCGATAGCTCCTTTTAACCCAAGGGCGAGCCACGCCTTTGTCTTGCGCCGCCCGCCACGAGACGAGACGCTTTCGCCACGCGACGCCGACGCTGCACCGCTGCTTGAATTCGCCCGACGGTGAGTGCCCACAGCCGCGAACGTGGCGTGGAAGACACCGCCTCGGCGCCCCATCGGTATGCGTACTCGGAGTGCAGGTAGGCCAAGAGGTCCGCGGGCGGGAGGCTCATTCGAAGCCAGCAGCGCAGGGTCTCCAGCGCTCTCCCGCGGCCCAGCGCGGCGATCAACCACTGGCGATGCCGAAAGCGGATGGTCGACTCGGTTGCCCGGAGCCTGACCGAGGGGCGCCAGGCGACGTGCCAGATGAGGGAGCGAACCGGCCCGGCAGGAAACTCGTTGGGAGCGTCAAGGCCAAGAGTGCGCACCACGACGTCCCAGGAGGCGCTGACGCTCGTCTCGATCCCGTCGGCGCGGATCAGCCGTTGCATGGCCGCGAGGTCGAGGTCCTCGCGCTGGTAGATCCGAGCCACGTCGGCAAACCCGAGCAGTCGGCGGAAGCGGTCCTTGTTGATGTGCACAAGGAAATGCACGAACGAGCACTCGGCGTCCAGGGCCCGTACCGACCGACCGTCGGGCAGCGTGAACGGTACGGTCCGCTCCCAGATCGCCTCCCGATTCCGCGACGGAATCCAGAGCTTCAGGATGTCCCAATGGAGGTCGATGGGAACGCCCTCGTACTCGAGGTCGACCGACTGGATGTTCCCAGCTTCCGCGAACCGCCGGACCTTGCCGCAGAGTGGATGCGACGGCTCGATGGCCGCGATGATGTCGTCGATGCGGTCAAAGTGGGCTGGCGAGAGCAGCAGGTCGAGGTCGTTTGAGGGCCGCTCGCCCATCCGGGTGTACCACCGGGACTCTGCCGCGATGCCCTTCGCGATGGCGACGTCGATGCCGGCGTCCTCGAGTATGGCGGAGACCGAGGCGAGGGCGGCCCAGAGCCGCTCGTGCCACAACCTGACCGATGCCTGCCTGGCCGTCAGCACGGCCAGAGCGATCCGACGCCACGGTGGATCCGTCCGCTCGACCTCGGACAGGAGCAGGCCGGCCATGCCGTGCGCGAACGCCGAGCGCAGGAACGGCATCGGGTCGGTCACGGGCGGTAGGCCGCGCCCAGCGGCGAGGTCGATCAGCGCCGGATGGGGACCCGTGCTGGGAGGCTCCAGCCTGGGTCGCTGTAGCCTGCTCTCGCCGCCACCCCCTTGGCGTGCACGGTGGGCAGCGCTCACGACGGTGACCTCCGAGCCGTGGGCTGCCCGGTCGCGGGCGAGCCTGCGGTCGACAGCGACGCCAGTGGCGGGGCGGGCGACACGATGGCTCGGATGGCCTTACGGGCGACCGCCACCGGCAGTTCGCGACGGTGCTCGACTCCGACCATAGCCTGGAGGAACCCGGGGGCGGCAGCCAGGGCACGCCAGAGCGGAAGGTCGGCGGTCAGGCGGGTGAACCGCCCGAGCAGCTCGGCGGCCGACGCCACGCGGGGGGTCGTCGTGAGGCTGAGGCGGTGGGCCAAGCGCTCACGGGGCGTGGTCGGGGTGGCAGCCAGTGCCCCGATGACCTCGGATGGCACCGTGGCCGCAACTACCTGGGCGAGGTAGCGCAGCGCCTCGCCGACCAGCAGCGACACATAGTGGCGACGCGCCTCGGAGACGACGATGTCCCAGTCGAGGTCGGGAGCGGCGCCAAGCAGCACGGTGACGTCGGCGATCCAGCGCAGCGTCGATCCCGAGTTGGCCCGGGCGCCGTCGATGCAGGCGAGCACCAGATGGTCGGCCGGGCTGGGCACCCGCGTCGCGGCGTGGTTGAAGGTGACCTCGACGGCCCGCCGCCACATCGGCTCCCACGCTGCCGACGGAAGCGAGACGTTGCGGCTGGGCTGCCAGTGAAGGCGGACAACCCGTCCCTGGTCATTGCGGAGCGTCGCCGCCGCCTCCCGGGCCTCGAGCGGCTGCGACCCCGTAGCCGGCCACCAGCCCCGAGCCACCGCCGTGCGGCGGGCGCGATTCGCTTCGCGCGCCGGCACCAGCACGTCCAGGTCGTTCATCGGCCGTACCCCGCCGTCGCCGTGGTAGACGGCCACCATCGCCGCTCCCCGCAGCAGCATGGTGGGGATCTCGGCCGTCTCCAGCGCGCCGACCAGCCTCGCGCCGTCGGCGAACAGGAGCTGGTTGCGGTACCAGGTGAACTGGTAGACGCCCTTGAGGCGGGGCAGCTCGGGATCGGCGACCCCGCCGGCGGCGAGGGTCGTCGACAGCGCGGGCATGAGCCGGTGGAGTTCGCCGGGGAGATGGTCGATGTCGATGCGAGGCCTCACCGCCGCCCAGGCCGCCGCGCCGGCGTCACCGGGCAGGAGCGCGGCCTTGAGGAGCAGCTCCTGGATCTCGTCCGGCCAGATGTTCCCGGTGAACCCGGCCCGCCTCATGAGGACTCACTCCAGCCGTCGACGCGCTGCTCGCGCTGGAGAGCGCGACGGCGGTCGAGCGCCGCCTTGACGATGTGAAGGTACTGGCTGCGGTGCTCTCGCTCCCGGATGCCGTTGTTGCTGCCGTGCAGTCGCCGTTCGAACAGGACGTCCTCGAGGAGGGTAGTGGCCATCCCGAGCTCCTGGGCCCGCGCCGACCAGTCCACCGTGACACCGACCCGGAGTCCTGTGGCGAACTCGCCGACGAGGAGGAAGGCGTCGCGGCGCATCAGCATGTTGGTGGGCAGGCAGCCGGCGATCCGGTCGATCGGTGGCCGCAGGCGCGTGCGCGCGTCGGTGTCGAGATCCGGGCTGACGAACTCGCGAACGTGGCCGTACACGGCCTGGAGGGACGGATCATCCCGGAAAGCGTCGGCCAGTCGCTCGAGCGCGCCCGGGACCAGCCGGTCGTCGGCGTCGAGGAACGCGAACAGGTGACCGCTGGCGAGGGCGACGGCCCGGTTGCGGGCCGCACCGTTGCCAGCCCGCGCCTGGCGCTGGTAGCGCACGGCATCGCCGTAGCGGCGGGCCACCTCCCCACTGGCGTCGTCGGAGCCGTCGTCGACGACGATGATCTCGATCGGGCGGTAGGACTGCACCAGCACGCTGTCGATCGCCTCGCCGAGGTAGGCTTGGCCGTTGTAGACGGGGATCATCACCGAGATGAGGGGTCGGCCGTCGCTCACGGCGTCACCTGCTCGTCCCGGCGGGCCCGCTCGCGGTCGATCTTGGCCTTGAGCGACCGGAGGAGCGGGTGCTTCGGCGGCCGCAGACGGAAGTTCATGTTGTCGCCGTGGAAGCGGCGGAACAACAGGACCTCCGGGATGACCTCGATACGGACACCTTGCTCGCGGAGCCGCACGAACAGGTCGCGGTCCTCGGCGAACCGGTAGCTCGGGTCGAAGCCACCGACGGCCCGCAGGAGCTCGGTCCGGATCATGGCGGACACGAACGGAATGCCATCGAGGTCGCCGAAGACCCTGTCGCGAGTGAGCCACTCCGGAGGATCGACGCCCGGCTCGAGCATGATCTCCTGGCGTCCCAGCACGCAGCCGACGTCCGGGTTGGCGATCAGGTACTCGGCTTGGCGACGGAGCTTGTGAGGCGGGATCAAGTCGTCGTCATCGAGGTAGGCCAAGAACTCCCCCTCGGCGAGCGACAGGCCCGTGTTGCGAGCCGCCGCCAGACCCCGGTTCTGCTGATGGACGTAGCGGAGGCCGGGGAACGAGCGGGCGATCTCGGCGCTGCCGTCGGTCGAGCCGTCGTCGACGAACACCACCTCGAAAGGCTCGTAGTCCTGGGAGTACAGGCTCTCGAGGGCTGGGCGGAGGAACCGCTCGCCGTTGTGCACCGCGACGACCACGGTGACCAGCGGGCTGGTCACGGCGTCGCCTGCCTGAGCTCGTCGAGCAAGGCGAGGATCACGCCCGGGATCTCCGACACGTCGGTGCCCAGCTCGAGTACGTACGCCGGCACGCGGCGGACCAGGTGTGCCATGTACTGCAGCGCCTCGCTGCCGGCCGTGTGCAGCTGGAACACCGTGCTGGGCGCCAGGGCCGTGAGCGCTGCGGCGCGCGAGGTGGGCAGAACCCGCGTGTGAGGCCCGCCCGTGATCGTCGGCAGCACGATCGCGCGCAGCGGGAAGCCGTCGATCGGCCGATCGGGGAAATGTTGGTCGACGAACACCACCGCCTTCTCAGTGGCGAGGTACTCGGCGTTCGACACGGCCGGCTCGAGGTGTGGCATTCGCCAGAGGTTCGGGGGATGCACCTTGCCCGAGCTGAACAGGCTGTGCAGCCATGGGCGCGGCTCGAGACTGACCATGGTGTAGTCGTCGCCCGCGTAGCGCAGCTCGGACGTCAGCGAGGCCAAGGAGCAGGTCGACTTCCCGGAGCCGCCCTTCCCGACGAGGAGCACGCCGCCGTCCGGTGTGCCGACCCCACCGCCGTGCACCTGCTGGTGACCGCGGGTGGCCATCCACCAGTGAAGGATCTGCCGGATCGGCGCTGCCCGCTCCCAGTAGGGGAGGACGCTGGGGTCGGCGACCCAGTACCATGCGCGGTCGGCGCCGAGGTCGACGACACTGAGCGCCTCCATGCCCGGCTGGAAGACACCGCGGGCAGGCGGATCCTCGAAGAAGTAGAAGGCGCCGACGGGTGACTCGGGGTCGGCCTGTGGCCTCGGAGGGGGCGCGACACTGTCCCAGACGTCGACGATGAGTTCAGGATTGCCTGCAGGCGCAGCCGTGAGGTGGGCAAACGCCGGCGCGATGGACGAGATAAGACCCGGTCCGGCGAAGCGGAGCAGGATCTGGTGGCCTGCGACGCGGAAGGACCGTTCCTCGACCGATGCCCTCGACGTGGCCTCGCAGAACGCCGCCTCAAGTTGCTCGACGGCCGGTCCAGACGCTGTCGCGGACTGCACTAGCGGACGGCGTCGGGCCCGTCGGGCCGGTGGGGCCACCCTCGAGAGTCGACCTCGTGGACGGGATCCAGCAGGATGAGGTCCTGCATGTCGGTGAACTTCTCGAGCTTGGGAGCGCGGAACGGGGAGCGCTCGGCGGGGGCCGACTGCAGCGAGACCGCCTGAACCGGTTCGGCGTCGTCGCACGGCACGACGAGCTCCTCGCCCGACAGGCGCTGCAGAAGGTCCTCGACACCCCGTCGGATGTCGTCCTCCGTAGCTTCGTAGCGGCGGCCCAGCTCAGCGACGATATCGTCGACGGGAAGTGCCGCCTCCAGCAACGACCACACGTCGCCACCAACGCGATCGAGGGTGTAGTAGCCACCGGTGGCGAGGTTGATCATGATGGGCTCACCGTCGATCGTCTCGTTGATCACCTGGGAGCTGTTGACGCGGTAGCGCATGCTCTGCTCTCTGTCTCGCCAATTGCGCGTTCATGGCATTTCATCGCATAAACCGTCTTGATGAGCAGCCAATGGTCGAAGTATGTGATGTCCGCTGGGGCTTAGCAAAGTATGCAAACAACGTAGTTGAGCCTACGACAGGTTGTGGCGGCCAGGAATACAAATAGCTGCAGTTCGAGAAAAAGCGTGCCAGGATGCTCTACCGTTACTCGAGATGAAGCGGAGTTGGCGGTGACGAGGAGCCGGCGTGTGCTCATCACCGGGGCCCGTGGCCTCATCGGCCAGGTGCTCTGCAAGGCCCTCGCCGAGGACTACGAGGTTGCCGGCGTCGACAGGAGAGGTCATGGCCGGGAGGGCGGCTTCTCACGGGCCGACACGACGCGGCTGCGGCACGCGCTGCGTGCGGTGGAAGGCGCTGACGTCGTCATCGACCTCGCATCAGCCCACTGGCAGCAGCCCTGGGACGTCGTACGCCAGAACAACATCCCTGCGGCATGGAACACGCTCGAGGCGGCTCGCCGCCGAGGAGTCCGGCGTGTCATCTATGCAAGCTCCAACCACGTCACCGGACTCTACGAGCGCGACGATCCATACGCCCGGATCGTGGCCGGCCAGTACGACGGCCTCGACCCCGCAACGGTGCCGAGGATCGACACGGCGATGCCCGTGCGCCCCGACAGCCCCTACGGTGTGGGCAAGGCGCTCGGCGAGGCCGCGGCGCGCTACTACGCCGAGGAGCGCGGCCTGTCAGTGCTCTGCCTGCGCATCGGAACCCTCAACCGGGCGGATCGTCCGTCGGCCGCGCGGCACTTCGCCACACTCCTCACCCACGCCGACATGGTGAGGCTCGTACGCTGCTGCATCGAGGCGCCGCCGGACCTGACCTTCGACGTGTTCTACGGCGTGTCAGCCAACCGATGGCGCATCTGGGAGATCGACGACGCCCGTCATGCGATCGGCTACGAGCCGAGGGACGACGCCGAGGCGTGGCGGGGCGAGGTCGGTTCCTCCGCCGGTCCGGGTGCGTTGGCCTCTTCTGCGTCAAGGGTCTCCAGGCTCCGGGCAGTACTGCGCGAGCGAGGTCGCGCGAGCCGCGCGAGCGAGCGCAAGGTGCAGGCATGAACCACGGTCACGGCGCCGGTGCCGTGGAAGGCCGCGCCCAGTCGGGACGGAACGGTGGGGAAGTCGGCGCCGAAAGGCCGCCTCCCTTCGATCCCCACAACCCACTCGGAAGCCTGGGACGTGCCGCTGTCCGCGGTTTTGCCTGGACGATGGTCCGGTCGATCTCGTCTCGCCTGGTCGGGAGCGCCGTCTTCGTCGTCCTTGCCCGCCTCCTCGACCCCAAGGCCTTTGGCACCGTCGCCCTCGCGTCGGTCTTCCTCGTATTCATGTCGCTACTGGTCGAGTCGGGTTTCGGTGAGGCCGTAATCCAACGCAAGCAGGTGACCGAGGTAGACCTGAACACCGCCTTCTGGGTGAGCAACGCCTTCGGCCTCATGCTGACCCTGGCCATGGCCGCCTCTGCCGGCTTGCTGGCGACGCTGTTCCACCAGCCCGAGCTGGGCCCGGTCCTTCGAGCGTTGTCGCTGGTCTTCGTCCTGGCTGCGTTGGCCAGCATGCCTCAGGCCCTCCTGCGACGGGCGCTCCGGTTCCGGCAGATCGCCCTGCGCGGCCTGGCGGCCACCATCGCGGGCGGCGCTGTCGGCGTGGGAATGGCACTCGCCGGGCTGGGAGTGTGGAGCCTCGTCGGTCAGATCCTGGCCAACGCGCTCGTCGGAACCGTCGTGCTGTGGCTGGCCTGTTCCTGGCGACCGGGCGTAACGGTGTCTCGTTCCAGCCTGGTCGAGCTCTTTCGCTTCGGAGCGAACATCCTCGGGGAGCGAGTGGCGCTCTTCGCCAGCCGACGATCCGACGACTTCCTCGTCGGCCTGGTCCTTGGTCCGGTCGCGCTCGGCCTGTACACGGCGGCGTATCGCATTCTGCTACTGGTGACCGAGATGATCATCTGGACCATCGAGGGCGTCGCGTTCCCGGTCTTCTCCCGCCTCCAGGGAGACCCCGAGCGTCGCAAGCGAGCGTTCTACATGGTAACGCAGTTTTGCTCCGCCGTCGCCACGCCAGCGTTCTTTTTACTCGCGGCGCTCGCACCGGAGCTGACGCGCTTGGCATTCGGCCCAAAATGGACGGGCGCAATCCCCGTGATGCAGGTTCTCTCCATAGTGGGAATTCCGCATTCGGTCACCTACTTCAACAAGGCGGTCGTGAACGCTGGCGGACGCCCGAATCTCTCTCTTCGCGTCGCCGTCCTAACCGCGATCGTCAACGTGATGGCGTTCGTCCTCGTCGTCCACTGGGGCATCCTCGCCGTGGCGACCAGCTACGTCGCGTGTAGCTACCTTCTCGCCCCGGTGTCGTTCTGGTCGGTCACCCGGGTCGTCGACATCGAGGTCAAGCCGTACCTCCGGCTCTTCGTCGCCCCGATGACGAGCGGCCTGGTGATGCTTCTGTCCCTTCTGGGCGCGAAAGCGGCGCTGGCCGACGAGGTCACGGGAATAGCCTTGATCGTGACGCTCGTGGTCGTCGCCGTCGCCGTCTACTCGCTGATGCTCTACCTCACAGCTCGACACTTCGTCATGAGCGTGTTGTCAAATGGGAGGCGCCTTCTTGCAACGGAGTGACGGTCCCTTTCGCTCCCGACCGTCCCTCGCTACGGCACCGTCCAGCGCGAATGGTCAAGCGGGCCGGTCTCCCTCATGAAGGGCGGCCGGCGCTGCTGGATCAACAGCCGCAGCGCCGGGACGAGGCGGGCCTGCACCTTGGACCCGACGCCTGATCTCGATCGTCCCAGGCAGCAGCAGGTGTGGATCGTCGATGAAGACTGTCCGGTGGCGGGTGATCGAGCAGATCACCCGCCTTCCGGACAGCATGTAGCGGCGATGCAGCCGTAGGTAACTTCCCGGGTGACTCCGACGGCACAACCCCAGGGCTGCTGATCGCAGACGCAAACCCGCTGGTCAGAGCAGCTCGCGGTACGAGCCCACCTCGGGGTCGAAGGTGACCTCGATCGCCTCGGCGTGGGTCCCGTGGTTCCGGTAGGTGGCGCACACCGCCTCGACCGCGTCGTAGTCGAAGTCGGCCGGGAATACACCCAGCCGGTCGAACAGGGCGCGCTCTTCGTCGCCGAGCAGGTCGTAGCTCCAGTCGATCGCGGCCCGCAGCGTCCGGTGCCGCGGCAGGACCGTGCGGGCACCGGCGGACAGCAACTCGAAGCGCCGGTCGAGGTGCTCCACGAGTTCGGCCGGCGGGAAGCTGCGCACGCGGGAGGCCGCCAGCTCGATCGCCAGCGGCAACCCATCGAGCCGCTGGCACAGCGACGCCACCGCCGAGGCGTTGGCGTCGGTCGGCGCGAAGCCCGGCGACGCGTCCATCGCACGGTCGACGAACAGGCGCACGGCGTCGTAACCGCCGGTGGACTCGGGTCATGGGGCATATTGCCAGCTCGTGCCCGGCACCGGACGCCACGCGGGGGCCTCTTCCATCGGCGCCACCCAGACGCCATGCGTGCCGATATCCGTACGTTGCACGGATGTGCCGCGCCCTGGCGCCCCCGACACTGTGACGAGGGTGAACGACCCCACCACCGAACGACCCACCGGGGGTCGAAACCAGAGAGGCAAGTACCATGCACACCATCGCCCGTGACGAGATCGTCACCCAGCATGTGGCCGACCTGCACCAGCGGGCCGCCAAGCAGCGGCTGCTGCGGGAGCTGCGGGCCAGCCGCAAGTCGACCGTCCACCGCCGTTGGATCTGGGAGCGGCTGACCGTCCGACGCCCACGGCCAGCGGTCATGACGAGGACGCCGCCAGCGGGACCCGTCGTGGCCCGCGGTGGCCAGGCAGCGGCTCGCCGCGCTGGACATGCCTGATAGGGGAAGGGGCGCGAGGTCATGAACGAGCAGGCGGCGCAGAGTCTGGTTTGCTTCGCCGAGGACGCAGGCCGTGGGCTCACAGGACTCGACGCCAACCGGTGGCGCGACCGGCTTGCCGCTCTGGTTCGCCCGATGCGGTGATGCCGGCTCGCGCTAAGCGGCCTAAGCGGCCTCCCTGAAGTTCTGCACGTAACCCTCGGGCAGCCAGGGCGAGCTGTGCGGCGCGGCGGTCGCCAGCATCTGCGCGGTGGTGCGCTGGCGGAAGAAGGCGTGCACCTGGCGGACGCGCCCTTGGATGGTCAGGGTCGGGTTGTTCGCCAGCCGTGCCTTGAGCGCGCCCCAGATCCGCTCGACCGGGTTGTCGTGGGGGCTGTAGCGCGCCCCGTGCAGCACCCGCATCCGCGGGTGGGCGGCCAGCCACCGCCCGACGACCTTGGAGTGGTGGATGATGACGTTGTCGCAGACCACCGCGACCAGCGGCGCGGCCGGGTAGGCGGCCAGCAGCTGCTCGCAGAAGGCGGTGAAGCTGGCGCTGACGGCCTTGCGGGTGACCCGGTAGCAGAAGCGGCCGCTTTGCAGGTCGACCGCGCCGAAGATGGTCCGGCGCCGGTTCTTCCCAGGGGTCATGACCTGCTGGCGCTGCCCCCGGGGGATCCAGGTCGCGCGGACCCAGGGCAGCAGGTTGACGTGGGTCTCGTCCTCGGCCAGCACCACCGCACCTGCGGGCAGGCCACGGAGGTGGCGGTGCAGGTCGGCGAGGACCTGGTCGCGGTCGGGGTCGCCCTTGGCGACCAGGCGGGGTCGCCGCCAGGCGGCGACCTCAGCGACGCGGCGGTGCAGGGTCCGCAGGGAGATGGCGGGGCGGCCCAGTCGCTGCCACAGCCGTGGGATGGTCCAGGCGCCTGGCTGCTGGAGGAGCCGCAGGATGCGCTGGGCGAGGGTGGGGCTGCCCAGCCGTGGTCGGCCGGCTCGGGGCCGGTCGGCCAGTGCGCTGGCGCCGTGGCGTTGGTAGCGGTGAATCCAGCGGCGCACCGTCCCAGGGTCGTAGCCGAGCAGGTCGGAGATCTGGGCCGCCGTCCAGCCCTGCTGGGAGAGCAGGACCATGAGCAGGCGGCAGGCCAGGCGGTGGGGGCCGTGCAGCAGGCGCAGCAGGTCGCAAGGGTCGGCGGCAGGGCAGGAAGGTTTGGCGTACACGCTGGGGGGACGCATACTTCAGGCGGCCTCGTCGGGTCGTTGTGGTCGCAAGCTCCAACGACCGGCGAGGCTACTTCATCAGCGATCGGCTTGACCGCCGCACCAGGGTTACGTGCAGAACTTCTGGTCAGCCGCTTAG